>Ga0207639_10003646_pt1 | contig 10348 bp, 10 predicted proteins | sample KBSCornC32_FD_184299 | JGI IMG/M metagenome (GOLD analysis project Ga0207639, IMG submission 184299) | Corn rhizosphere microbial communities from Kellogg Biological Station, Michigan, USA - KBS Corn C3-2 (SPAdes) (version 2) | ecosystem: Host-associated > Plants > Roots > Rhizosphere > Soil ...
GTTTATAAAAATTAGGAAAATATTTTTTAGTTGGATAAGTTTCTAAATGATAACCTGTCAGCACCCCTTTCCACTTGCGGCTGTAAGGAGTAAACACAGTGTAAGCTGTTTCGTCATCTTTCACCACTTCTTTTTTTTCCAGTATAACCTGGTCTTTATAAGTATGCAAGGAAACGCCATTATTTTTTAGCAGCCCTGCTATTGCCCGGTCTCTTTCCAAAGCATAGGGCTCGTAATCATGGTTGGTAAAAACTTTTTCTATTGTATATTTTTCAAGCAATGTTTTGTATACGGATAAAGGTTCGCCATGATACACTTCAAGTGAACTGTCCATTTTTTTTAACAGCATTTGCAATTCTTCCAGTGCAGCATGAATAAATTCCACACGCCTGTCTGCTTTATCTTCGAGTTCATTTAAAATATTGGTATCAAAAATAAAAACGGGAATTACTGGGTGATTAGATTTTAAAGCATGATAAAGTCCGGCATTATCCTGCAGGCGCAGGTCGCGACGGAACCAGAAAATATTCACCTGTGGCTTCATGCAGGTGATAACAACCGAACTACAAAATAGTTGGGTGCAGGCCGGTGTAAATTTTTTGTGTAAGCAAATTGCCGAATGCTTTATCAGCTATATTCTTCACCCACCTAATATTGTATATGGAATTGGTTAAAAAAACCTCGTCGGCATTCAACAATTCTTCAATAGTGATTTCTTTTTCAATACAGCTATATCCCATTGATGGCAATTGCGTAATGATGTATTTCCTAACAACGCCGGCAACACAGCCTTCGCTAAGTGCAGGAGTATAAATGGTACTGTCTTTAATTAAAAAAATATTTGCAATGCTGCTGTCGCAGATCCTGCCATTACTGTTAAGGATAATGGCATCATTCCATTTTTGTTTTTTTGCCTCCAGTGCTGCCATTACATAAGGTAAAAAATTATTGGTCTTTAAATTACTGAGTATATCGCAACTTTTTTTTACTGCTGGGTAAATACCAATATCCAAACCGTTACTGTTCAGTTCATGATTCGATTCCGGCAATGGCCATGTTTCAATAATGTAATTGGGTGAATGATCAGCGGGATCGTATAAACCTCCGCTCCCTCTAAAAACGGTTAATCTTATGCGGGCATTTTTTTCGTGTTTATTCTTTATTGCTAATTGCAGAATATCTTCTTCCAATTTTTCGGGGGTAAAATGTTTGGGCACCACGAATTGTAAAACAGCCATTCCTTTCCATAGCCTGGCAAAATGCTCGTTGGCAAAAATCAGTTGGCTATTCTTCAGTTTCATGGTTTCAAACAGGCCATCCCCGTAACGCAGGCCGCGGTTGTTAGCGCCCGTTATTAAGTGATCTTCTTTATAAATTTTTCCATTGTAATTCAGCCATGTCATATTGCAAATATAATTGTTTAGGCGCCTGGCCGCTCTAAGCCATCTCGACGCCTTTATACTAAAGCAAAATCCCGCCATTGCTGGCGGGATTCACTTCTTCATTACAGTTTTAGAGACTTAGTTTAAGTATAGATTATTACATTTCTTCGTCGAGTATTTTATGTTTTACGGCATACATGATCAAACCTGCAGTGCTTTTAGCTCCTGTTTTTACTTTTAGCTTATCACGTATGGCTTCTACAGTACGAGGGCTAAGGTCAACGATATCCGCAATTTCTTTTGTGCTTTTTTCTTCGCACATCAGTTTTAAGATAAGCGTTTCCTTTTCATTTAACTGCGCTTCCTGCGGCATCATCTTCTGCGGCGTTGCAAAATTCCTTTGTTTAAGGTTGGTCAGCAGGGCTTTGTTGGTAAGTGAATTGAAATAATATTCCTGTTCGAAGCAGGTCTTTATTGCTTCATAAATGATCTCGCTATCGCTGGTTTTAGTAAGATAACTGTTTGCGCCCAGTTCCATCAATTTGGTGATCATGCTGTGGTCATCCATCATGGTAAGCATGATGATCTTGATATTGGGGTACAATTTTTTAACCTCGGGCAGGGTAGTAATACCATCCATTACAGGCATTTGAATATCCAGTAATATCACATCGGCAGCTACATTTTTAAGCATATTCAATAAATGCATGCCGTTGTCGGCCTCAGCAATTACCTTGATATCCTTTTTTGCACTAAGAGCGGTTTTAACACCGGCACGGTAAAGTACGTGATCGTCGGCTATTATCACTCTTATTGGCTCTTCACTATCGTTCTTGGGGATCATAATTTAATTTGTCTTGGTTGGATTAAGTAGTTTTTCTACCTATTAACGTTAAACTGCAAGTTCAAATTATAAAAAATGAAAAGAAAGCGTGTAATTACCCTATGTTAGGTATGGGAAATTTACGATTCAGCTTGCAAAACCCGGCAATATAAGATATATTTAAAAAATATATACTGCATTTAGTACTGCTAGTCTGAAACTGTTCCATTTTAAAAGCAACAAAGAAGAGAATAAGACCAGGAACAAAAGAACTGAATAATTAGGCAATTAATAGGCTTAATGGACAACGAATAGAACGGGCAGATGCATTTATCCGCCCGCTATCCGTTGTGTCAATAAAACCCGGAATGAAGATTCCGTTTTTTTACGACGGGGGTTTACCACTTACTCTAAACATTTAGCTAACTTCTAAATAGGGTACGGACTAACTAAACGGGTACGAAATATTTGATGGGTCAAAGATTGAAAAGATAATGAGCAGGTGCAAGTGGAAAACAGCATTAAATAGCGGGGTTTTCCGGGGATATTTTCACTAAAAAAACTATAGTATTGTAAGGAATAAATTGACTAAATGCAACTGCATAAATTCATAATATTTTTTGGGACAGGCGTTATACTGGTTACTTTTTTTATTGCGGTTTCGTACTTAAAAAAAGAAAAACCTATTTTCTATAAATATATTTTTATATTCATCATTTTGGGGCTTTTGATTTCTTTAAATACTATAATCTATTATTATTTTCATTTAACTTCTTTATATAATTTAAGATTAGTGCAATATTTACTAACATCTTTACAAATGCCTTGTATTAGTTTATTTTTTTTAAATATTTTATCAAACAATTCATCTCGCAAGCTCTTAGTGTATTTATCCATAATATTTATAGCACTGCAGTTATTTATTTTTATATTAGGAATTTTAAACTATATTGACTTTACTAATACTTATGTATGCATATCGCTCATAAGTTTGATATATTCCATGTTCTATTTTAGAGACTTTTTAAATACTCCTTTCCAAATACACTTTGCACATAATTCTACATTTTGGATTGTAGTTGGTATTTTTTTTCATAGCTGTATTAGTTTTCCCGTATATAGCTTATATAAATTTATACCCTTACAAAGCTACAAAGATTTAAGGTTTGCTATATTCTCTTTAAGCAATATGTCATTGACTATTCTTTACATTTTTATCAGCAGAAGTTATTTATGCTTAAAACACCAACCGAATCTTTAGTATTTTTTATAGCTATTTCTGTAATTCTAATACTTTTACTAGTAATATTTGTTGTAAATATTATTTACCGTTATCAACAAAAGCAAAATACTTATTTGAAAGATATCCAAGCACTCAAAGTATCATACGAAAATGCAATGCTCCAATCACAACTTGAGATACAGGAACAAACCTTTCAAAATATATCAAGAGAAATACATGATAATATTGGTCAAAAACTAACTCTTGCTAAACTTCATTTAAATACACTTAATTATGGCGAGAAAGATAAAACTGTTATGCAGGTTGCAGATTCAATTGATATGATAAGTGAAGCAATAAATGATCTTTCCGATATAAGTCGCAGTATGAGTAGTGAAATCATCCTAAATAATGGCCTTATCAAAGCTCTTGAATTTGAAGTTGTTCAATTGAAAAAATCCGGGCTCTATACCATTAATGTAAATACTGAAGGCTATACAGTATTTTTAAACAGTAATACTGAACTTATACTTTTTCGCATTGCACAGGAAACACTCAGCAATATTATTAAACATGCACAGGCAACAATGATCAATATTCACCTGAATTACACTACAAGCATATTTACAATGGAAATAACTGATAACGGTAAAGGTTTTAATAAAGACGATATCTTGCTCGGCACAGGTTTACAAAATATAAAAAAACGTGCGGCTATGTTAAATGGAATTATTAAACTCAATAGTGTTCATGATACAGGCACCCAAATTAAAATTGAAGTGCCATTAAAAGAAAACAATGCAAACTTATAAGCTCATACTGGCAGATGACCATATTTTATTAAGGGATGCGTTGGCAAACCTTATTAATAATTTTGATGAATTTAATGTTGTTGCAACTGCAGGTAATGGTGAAGAAGTAAAAATAGCTATAGAAAATAGCTCCCAGGCAGACATTGTACTAATGGATCTTAATATGCCTAAGATGGATGGGTACGAGACAGCAAAATGGATGGCGCAGCATTATCCTCAAATAAAAATTGTTATTCTTACTATGTATGATAGTGAGATCGCATTAATACGATTATTACAGGCTGGCGTAAACGGTTTTTTAAAAAAAGATATCCATCCTTCGGAGTTAAAGCATGCGCTGCTTACCATTGCAAGCGGGGAGTATTATTATTCTAACCATACAACCAATAAAATAGCATCCCTTTTCAGGAAGCACTCCGGTGTTGAGAAAGCAATTTTAAATGAAAAAGAAATTGAGTTTTTAAAGTTTGCAAGTACAGATATGACCTATAAAGAAATAGCGCATACTATGAACATGACCCCAAGGCATATTGATAGTTATCGTGATGCACTTTTTACAAAACTTGACGTAAAAAGCCGTGTAGGGTTAGCTATTTATGCTGTCAAAAATGGGATCGTTACTTTTTAATAGTTTTTATCTTGATAATTACTCAATAAGTTTATTGCGCATTCCGTACATGATCAAACCGCCAATGGTCTTGGCATCCACCTTGGTCTTCATATTTTGTCTTATGGTCTCAATTGTTCTTGGGCTTAGAAAGATGATCTTGGATATTTCTTCTGTGGTCTTATCTTCAGCGAGCAGCTTTAATATCTTTAATTCTTTTTCATTAAAATTAACCGGGGTATTGGTACCATAATGCTGGCGTACATTTTTCTTCTGCATCAGCTTGCCCATTACCGCTTTATTCACCAGGTCATTAAAATAAAAATCATCGTTCATGCAGGTGAGTATGGCCTCGTATATTTCTTCCGGGTCAGTGGTCTTGGTAAGATAAGCATTAGCTCCCATCTCCATCATTTTACTGATCATCTGCTGGTCATCGTACATGGTAAGCACGATAATTTTGATATCCTCGTATTCTTTTCGGATAAGCTGTATCCCGTTAATACCGTCTATTTCAGGCATCCTGATATCCATCAATAAAACTTCAGGCTTTTTGATAGCGATCTTGTGCATCATATCCTTTCCGTCTTCTGCTTCCCAAAGCATTTTAAGGTTCGCTTTGCCTGAAAGGGCCATTTTAATTCCGTCCCTAAAGATTTTGTGATCGTCGGCAATAGCAATTTTGATCAAATGGTCATTACTCATAAGTTATAAAAACATGGGGGTTCAATAAATCCGTTTAAAGTTACACCTTTCAATTAATAATCAAGCAAAGTACCCATAAAACAGGCCAGTAAATACTTTTCCACATACTGTTGATTATCATACAGTTTTTAGCAATACTACTTAGTAATATTACGATTACGCTGGGTAGTTGATCTACGAAGCCTTCCTGCGGTATCTGCTGATTAAAAGTAAATCCTACAGGTATAAAAACGGGCAATACTGCTCTTTTATTAGTTTGTTACCCAGCCTATTTTTGTCATAGTTGATCAGGATTGGAGTTATAAAATCATCCTCCTTTAAAAATGGTTTTATTTAATTACCAATGCTAATCAATCAAATCGAGCCCGTTTTATATCCAATAACCACTGAACCAAAAGATTATTTTGATCCTTGCTACCTATAATTGGCAAGGCCAAAATCAATGATTCTGACAACTCAACCCCGGTAACGTCAACATACGCTAAACCGGGTACCGGGTTACTACTATCCACTTAAGGTAGAATTGCTATGGTAAAGCTACGTTTTTTTCCATAGTAATTTTACTATTTTATTTTCGTACATTTACCCCATATTTTACCGTTTATTTACTTGGTAAAACCACTGAAACCCTTTACTGGCAAGGATTTTGTTACTTTTCCACATATCAACATTCTTGTGGGGCGGTTGCCTGCGGAGTGGTTTTGGTCGAAGTTTACATCACGAAATATTTCTAAACCACTTAAACTTATTAGCATCATGTACGGAATTACAGATTTAGCCCTAGCCTTAGTTAGTATTGTTAAGCATTTGTTCTGATTTTAAGTTAGTTTTTCCTACATTTGGAAGAAATTACTAAGAAATCGAAAACTTAAGATACATAACTTTTCTTACAGAATTACTACCTTTTTTCTTCTGTCTTTTTAATTATAAAAATTTAAAAAGCAAGGAGTTAAAGGTATTTTTCGTTTATGTATCTCTCCTATTCGTATTTTTCTTACCCGTCTTTTACTTTCGGAATATCTACCCTTCAGATATTCTGAGATCTTTTTTCTTGCGAATTTTTATGGTAGTTGAGTTTTCTACCTTATCCTTACTATTTTATTATGTAATTACACAAAAGCTATTAAAAAAGATTATCCTTGTTCTAATTGTACTTTTTATATTATTCGCAATTTATAGTTATGTGGTAAGTGCAAAGGATAAATTCAGTTATACACCTTTAGTTGCAGAATGCCTAATATTGCTTGTTTATATAATATATTTCTTTTACGAAAAAATTCAGACCAACACACTTATTCCTATTTACCAGACAAATATTTTTTGGATAGCAGTTGCTTTTATACTTTACTGCTCAGGGAATTTCTTTCTCTTTCTCTATTCAACTAATGCGAAAAATGACGAACAATTTCAATTCCAATATACTCTTATATATAGCACTTTTACGATCATAAAGAATATTTTACTATGTATAGGCGTTATTATAAAGCAACCGAAAGAAAATACTAAATACCATGATTTATTAACCCAACATAATTTCCCTGATTTACCACATGACCAGGAGAATATCCATTAACTAACCTAATGTTCAAATTTCTTCAAGTAAATACTGCTAACAACTCGTACATGATGTTCTTTGGAACATTGGGTATGCTTGTGCTTGCTTTTGGCATTATTGCTTTTGTAATACTTCATAACCGTAAGGTAAACCGGTATAATGCCCAATTAAAGAAACTGGAAGAAGAAAAACAACAGATCCTCCTCAACGCTTCCATCCGTTTCCAGGAAGAAGAGCGTAACCGTATAGCAGCAGACCTGCATGATGATGCCGGCCCTCTTTTGGCAACAGCCCGTCTTTACCTTAATGAGAACCTGGTGAACCAGGAAAAAGCCCAGCAATTGCAAAGCATTTACAGTGCTAAGCAGATCATCGACGACGCCATATTACTGATCCGTAATATCAGCCATAGCCTGATGCCCCCTACCCTCAAGAATTTTGGTTTGGAGAGTGCGGTTACCGACCTTTTTCAAAAAATAAGCGGCAGCGGAAGCATTAATGCAAGCGCCAGGTTTCACGATTATCGTATCCGCCTTAAGGTAGAACAGGAATTATTGGTATTCCGCATTGTGCAGGAGCTCGTGAATAATGTTTTCAAACACAGTAACGCAGGCTTTATACACCTAACCCAAAACAATAGCGGCAGCAACATGTATTTCCGCCTGCACCATGATGGAACGGGTATTGTGCAGGCTGATTTTGAAAAATTAAATCAAAGTGCATTGGGACTTGGATTGAAGAATATTGCCAGCCGAATTAAAGTACTTAAAGGAAGAATATTTTTTGAAATAGATCCAAGCCATACTTATTATAAAGTTACTATCGAAGTACCTGTTGAAGCCATGATCTAATACCTTTTTTAAATGCATAAAAAGTACCCGGTTTTTGCAATACTCCAACCAAAAAAAGAAAAGACATCCTGTATTTTTAAATACAATATTTGATATTTCAAATTGAAGATTGTTTTCCGTAATTTTATCGCATCACCCAAACTATGGAAGAAATAAAAGTTGCAATAGCTGATGATCACAAAATATTCCGTAAAGGAGTAATTCTTTCCATGCGGGCCTATACAAATATCAAATTTGTAATGGAAGCAGAGAACGGGGAAGAGCTACTCAACAAGATCCCCGAATCGCAACCCGATGTAGTATTATGCGATCTGAAAATGCCTGTAAAAGACGGCATTGATACTACAAAAATGATCACCAAGAATTTCCCGGGCATACGGGTCATCATCCTTACTATGTATGAAGATGAACGTTTTGTTGGCCACCTGATGGATTGCGGCGCTGCCGGTTATCTTTTAAAAAGTACAGAACCTTCAGAGATAAGAAAAGCAATAATGGATGTTGTGCGTACAGGCTTTTATCTTAACCCGTTTGTGAATAAGGTGCTGATCAAAAAAAATTATTCCAAACAAAAATTCAATCCTAACCTGACCACGGAAGTGGTGTTAAGCGAAAGGGAAAAAGAAGTACTCACTTTAGTTTGTATGGAATTTACAGCTGCAGAAATTGCTTCTAAAATGGATATTAGTTCAAGAACTGTAGAAGCCATTAAAGACAGGCTCATGGAACGCTTTGGCGTTAAAAACTCTGTAGGCCTGGTGTTTTATGCAATGAAAAATTCATTGATAGATTAACCCTGTGTCAAAAACAAGAATTCAAAATCTGTGTCGACACACTTTTTGGATTTCAGAATTTGACACAAATCGCAGAACTCTTAAAACAACCCAAACAACTTACTGTCTATACTTGTAATGATCTGCCCAAGATGCTCTTCATTTTCGGCAAATTTATTTTTATCTGCATCAATGATCAGCAATGGCCCTTCTTTATAATTATCAATAAAGTTATTGTAGAATTCATTGAGCTTCTTTAAATAATCGAGGCGTATATTTTCTTCATACTCCCTTCCCCTCTTTTGTATCTGTGCTACCAATGTTGGAACGGAAGCTTTTAAATAGATCAACAGGTCTGGTGGCTGCACCATGGTTTTGAGCGTTTCAAAAAATTTATAGTAGTTATCAAAATCTCGTTTACCCATTAAACCCATATCATGCAGGTTGGGGGCAAAAATATTGGCATCTTCATAAATGGTCCTGTCCTGTATAACAGTCTCGGTGCCACGATGAATTTCTAATAACTGGTTCAACCTGCTGTTCAGGAAAAATATCTGGAGGTTAAAACTCCACCTCGGCATATCTTCATAAAAATCGTTGAGGTAAGGGTTGTGGTCCACGTCTTCAAACTGGGGTATCCATTTGTAATGCTTGCTCAGCATTTCTGTTAACGTGGTTTTGCCGGCACCAATATTTCCGGCCACAGCAATATGCTTTGGTTTTTTTGTTTTAGCCATAATTCAATTGTCGATTTGCGATTGCCGATTGCAGGTTTAATAACAAGCGGAACATCTAAAGTAAACAAATTCTGAAATCAAAAATCTAAAATCAGAAATATTTTAAACCCATTGCTTCCCTCACCAGTTTCATGGTTTCACCGGCACTTTTATTGGCCTTTGCTGCCCCCTGTTCCATCACCTGCTTCAGGTATTTCTTATCGGGTAAAATGGTATTGATTTTCTCTCTTATCGGTGCAATAAATTTCACCATATCTTCTCCCAGTTGCTTCTTCAGATCACCATAGCGGATAGAACAATTGTTATAATCAGTTTCGTACTTAGCGATCACATCTTTTGCACTTACCAGTTTCATCAGCCCAAAAATATTTTCAATATAATCAGGTTTTGGTGCATTTAATTCCGTTGGTCCGCTATCGGTCTTTGCTTTCATTACTTTTTTCCTGATGGCGTCGTCTTCGTCGGACAAAAAAAGTGTTGACATTCCATTTTCGCTCTTACTCATTTTCCCCGTCCCGTCAAGGCTGGGCACTTTAACCAGCTCCGCATTATAATTAAATGCCTGGGGTTCGGGAAACACATCACCATAACGATGATTGAAACGGTTGACATAATTACGGGCCATTTCCAAATGCTGCTCCTGGTCTTTACCAACAGGAACATATTTAGCACGGTGAATAATAATATCAGCTGCCTGCAATACGGGGTAAGTTAATAAACCCGCATTCACATTTTCAGGATGCTGCCGCACTTTATCTTTAAAGGTTACTGTCTTTTCCAGCTCACCTTTATATGCCAGCATATTCAGGTACAAATACAACTCTGCTGTTTCATGCACATGGCTCTGGCAATAAAAAGCCGCTTTATCAGGATCTAACCCA
>Ga0207639_10003647_pt1 | contig 10347 bp, 10 predicted proteins | sample KBSCornC32_FD_184299 | JGI IMG/M metagenome (GOLD analysis project Ga0207639, IMG submission 184299) | Corn rhizosphere microbial communities from Kellogg Biological Station, Michigan, USA - KBS Corn C3-2 (SPAdes) (version 2) | ecosystem: Host-associated > Plants > Roots > Rhizosphere > Soil ...
GCCAGACTCCGCGCTCGCCTTGGCGCCTCCTGCTCGCACCGATGCGTTCGATACGCGGCAACCTCCGGCTGAAACCCTCCTTGATCAGCTTCCAGCGCAGGGCGAAGTCCGGCGTATCGGCCGGCAACGTCCAGATCGCATGGAGATGGTCCGGAAGGATCACGATCGCCCGCGTGCGAAACGGATGCCTTCGCAAGGTCCACGCATACGCTTCGCGCAAGGCTTCGATATGCGCGATCAGCAAATCCTGCGTTCGATCGGCGATAGCCACCGTGAAGAAGAAGGTCCCACCTGGAATCCACGCGCGACAGTAGTTCGGCACGCATCGAACATGCGCCTTCGCCCGGCCTCCATGGAATGGCCATTCTTGCCGGCCGCACGTAGGAATTCGGCGGCGACGGCGCTTGCGTCGGTGGGACTCGGCGCTTCGCGCCTGCGTCCCACCCTACGAGTGATTGCGCGTTGCGCCGTGATTCCGCAACGGCCTACGGCTCCGCTGCAGCCGTGGGCGGCACCACAGGTTTTCGCGCGGACGGTCGATACGAGCCGATGAAGATGCCGAGCAGCGACAGCGCGACGCCGACCCAGTCGAGCGTGTGCGTGGGGCGTGCGAACAGCAGCACGTCGAGGATGAAGCTCAGCGCCGGCTGCAGCAGGAGCAGCAGGCCGATCGTCGACGCCGGCAGTTGCGGCATCGCGCGCGTGAGCAGCACCCAGCCGAACACCTGGCCGAAGAACGCGAGGCCGAGCAGCGCGGACCAGCTCTGCGCGTCCGGGATCGCGAACGACTCCCCCTCGATCGCGGCGACGATGCCGAGCACGCCTGCGCTGATCAGCGAACTCACGCACAGCAGCTGCGCCGGCGCGAGCTTCACGTGGCCGGCGCGCTGCGCGTGCCGCGTCGACAGCATGTAGATCGCGTAGGCGATGCCGGTGACGGTGCCGAGCACGACGCCGAGCCGGTACTGCGCGCCGACCGCGGACCAGTCGAGGCCGACCAGCAGGTACAGGCCGACGAACGCGAGCGCGATGCCGGCGAGGAAATGCCAGCCGAGGCGTTCGCGATAGATGAGCCAGCCCGCGAGCGCCATCAGGAACACCTGGAAATTGCCGAGCAGGGTCGCCAGCCCGGGGCCGACGTAGAGGATGCTCCGGTGCCACATGACGAGGTCGATCGCGAACGCGGCGCCGGGCACGAGCAGCCAGCCGAGTTCGGCGAGGCGCAACGGGCGCCACTGGCGCAGCGCGACGAGGCCGACGAGCAGCATGAGGCCGCCGAAACCCATGCGGTAGAAGCCCGACATGGTCGGGCCAACGTGCGCGACCTTGACGAACAGGCTCGTCGAACTGATCGCGATCGCGCCGACGATCATCTGCAGCAGCGCGCGGCGCGGCATCTCGTGCGTGTCGCGCATCAGGCGACCGCCTCGGTCGCGGCGACGATCTCGCTCTCGGCCGCGCCGTCGCGCAGCCATTCCTGCATCGCCGGCAACGCGAGCAGCGCGTCGACCCACGGCTGCAGGTCCGGCTCGATCGCGACGCCGTAGCTGGCGAAGCGCAGCACGACGGGCGCGTACATCGCGTCGGCGATCGAGAATGCGCCGAACAGGAACGGGCCCGACGCGATACCGAAGCGCGCGCGGCAGTCGCGCCAGATCGCGAACACGCGCGCGATGTCCGCGCGCACGTCGTCGGCGTAGGCGAAGCCGCGCACGCGCCGACGCGCGTTCATCGGCATGCGCGTGCGCAACGCGCGGAAACCCGAATGCATCTCCGCCGCGACCGACCGCGCGACCGCGCGCGCCGCGGCGTCGCGCGGCCAGCCCGCGCCGTCGAGGAAGGTCTCGTTCACGTACTCGCAGATCGCGATCGAGTCCCACACGGTGAGATCACCGTGGCGCAGCGCGGGCACGCTGCGATTCGGCGACCAGTCGCCGATCTCGCGCGCGAACGCCGGCGTGTCGAGCAGCAGGCGGTGTTCGTCGAACGCGACGCCGTGGTGGCGCAGCAGCAGCCACGGCCGCAGCGACCACGAGGAATAGTTCTTGTTGCCGATGATCAGCAAGGGTCTGGCGGACATGGGATTTCCGGAATGCGAGGAAGGCGGCTCAGGCCGGCAGCGCCTCGCCGGCGAGGCCGTCGTTCTGCGCGCGCTGCTCGCGCAGGGCGAGGTCGATGCGGCCGGCGATCGGCGCGGCGCGTTCGACGTCGTGGTCGGCGACCATGACCGCGACGAGGTTCCAGCAGGGCAGTTCGCCGGCGGCGCCGGTGAGGTACTCGCCGCTGACGAACGCGGTGATCCCCTCGATCTCGAGCGCGCCCTTGACGAGGTTCGCGTCGATGATGTTTTCCGCACGATAGACGATCTTCATGCCCGTCCCGTGGAACCGCCGCCCGGCGGCGCGGCGTGAATGCCGGATGACCGCGATTGTGACCTTGCGTGGCGGCTGGTGCACCGCGCCACGTGCCGTCGCGGGCATGTGGCTATTATGCCGGCCATTGCCGCCGGCCCGCGACCCCGATGCCCGAGGGCGTGCAGCCGGTGCAGAGCTACGGGATGAACCTGCCGTTCCAAGACGACCTGCTGGCCGAGCGCATCCGCGAATGCCTCATGGAGCTGCTCTACGAGCGCGGTCCGGGACGCAGCATCTGCCCGAGCGAGGCGGCGCACCTGCTCGGCGCGCGTCTCGGCTGGCGCTGGCAGGACCTCATGCGCCCGGTCCGCACGGTCGCGGCGGCCCTCGTCGACCGCGGCCTGATCGAGGCGACCCAGCACGAAAGCGTGGTCGACATCCGCGACGTGCGCGGCCCGGTCCGCCTGCGCCTGCGCACCCTGCCCGGCGTGCGCAGCGTCAGCCTCGCCGAGGTCTGATTCGCGCTCGACGGGCCCTCGCCGGCGGCGGGAACGTGCTTTCCCGACCCTGCTAGACTGGTGGTTTAACTTCGACCGGACGCCGCCAGCCGCGGCGCTGACCATGACCGACGCCACGACCGCCGCGCCTGCCGCGGGCAACTTCATCCGCCAGATCGTCGTCGCCGACCGTGCGGTCGGCAAGCACGGCGGCCGCGTGAAGACGCGCTTTCCGCCCGAGCCGAACGGCTACCTGCACCTCGGCCACGCGAAGTCGATCTGCCTCAACTTCGGCATCGCGGCGGACTTCGGCGGCAGTTGCAACCTGCGCTTCGACGACACCAATCCGACCAAGGAGGACATCGAGTACGTCGATGCGATCCAGGCGGACGTGCGCTGGCTCGGCTTCGACTGGGACTCGCTGCACCACGCATCCGACTATTTCGAGATCCTCTATGTCTGCGCCGAGAAGCTCATCCGCGACGGCAAGGCGTTCGTCTGCGACCTCAGCGCCGACGAAGTGCGCGAGTACCGCGGCACGCTGACCGAGCCCGGGCGCAATTCGCCCTGGCGCGAACGCAGCGTCGAGGAGAACCTCGACCTGTTCCGCCGCATGCGCGCGGGCGAGTTCGCCGACGGCGCGCGCACCTTGCGCGCGAAGATCGACATGGCGTCGGGCAACATCAACCTGCGCGACCCCGCGCTGTACCGCATCCGCAAGGTCACGCACCAGAACACGGGCGACGCGTGGCCGATCTACCCGATGTACGACTACGCGCACTGCGTGTCGGACGCGGTCGAAGGCATCACGCATTCGCTGTGCACGCTCGAGTTCGAGGACCACCGCCCGCTGTACGACTGGTGCCTCGACCAGCTCGACCTGCCGAACATGGCGGAGATCGTCGAGCCGATGCGCCGCGCCGGCCTCGGTGGCGCGGCGAGCCGGCCGCAGCAGATCGAGTTCGCGCGCGGCAACCTCGACTACACGGTGATGAGCAAGCGCAAGCTCATGGCGCTCGTCGCCGAAGGCCTCGTCGACGGCTGGGACGATCCGCGCATGCCGACGCTCGCGGGCGTGCGCCGCCGCGGCTTCCCGCCCGCGGCGATCCGCGCGTTCTGGGATCGCGCCGGCGTGACCAAGCAGAACTCGGTGATCGAGTTCAGCGTGCTCGAAGGTTGCGTGCGCGAAGTGCTCGACGCGAGCGCGCCGCGCCGCATGGCCGTGCTCGATCCGCTCAAGCTCGTGATCACCAACCTCGACGCCGCGCACGACGAGGCGATCGAGTTCGCCAACCACCCGAAGAACGCCGACTTCGGCACGCGCCGCGTGCCGTTCTCGCGCGAACTGTGGATCGAACGCGACGATTTCTTCGAGGTACCGCCGAAGGGCTTCCACCGCCTCGTCCCCGGCGGCGAAGTGCGCCTGCGCGGCGTCGGCATCGTGCGCTGCACCGACGTCGTCAAGAATGCCGACGGCAGCATCGCCGCGGTGAACTGCACGCTCGACACCGACACGCGGACGGGCATGCCCGGCGCCGACCGCAAGGTCAAGGGCACGATCCACTGGGTCAGCGCGAAGCACGCGGTCGCCGCCGAGGTGCGCCTGTACGAGCGCCTGTTCACCACGGCCGATCCCGACGACACCAGCGACGGCAAGACCTACGCCGACCACATCAACCGTTCGGCCAAGCGCGTCGTGCAGGCGTGGATCGAGCCCGCGGCCGCGGCTGCGCAGCGCGAGCACGGGCTGCAGTTCGAGCGCCTCGGCTACTTCGTCGCCGACCTGCGCGACCACGCCGATGCGAAGCCGGTGTTCAACCGCACGGTCACCTTGCGCGATTCGTACGCGAAGGGCTGACCCCGCGCGCCTCCGGCACCGCGCGACGCGGTGCCGGATCGCCCGCGGTCAGCGGCTGCCTTCGAAGCCGTCGACGAAGATCGAATCCGAGCTGTAGGCATAGATCGCGCCCGGCAGGTTCTGGCCGTCGTCGAGGTCGTGCGTCGCGCCGACCACGAGGTGCGCATCGTCGGCGAGGCCGACCGCGAAGCCGAGGTAGTCGCCGAGCATCGCGTCGCTCGCGGTGAAGCGCGCGCTCTGCGACCACGTGCCCCCACTCGCCGCGAACAAGTAGGCGGCGCCCGCGAACGGCGTCTCGCCCGCGCTCGCGCCGGGCGCGCCGAACACGAGCCGATCGCCGGCGAGGGCGATCGAGCGCGCGAAGAACGCGGTGTCCTCGGCCTCGGTCGCGACGAGCTTCTGGCGCTGCGTCCAGTCGCCGCGCGACAGCGTGTAGACGTACGCCGCGCCCTGGTAGTTGCTCACCGCGGGCGCACCGACGACGAGCGTCTGGCCGTCGAACGCGAGCATCTCGCCGAAGTAGTCGCCGTCGACGCCGTCGTCTGCCAGCAGCACGGCGGTTTCGCCCCACGTGCCGGCGTCGCGCGAGAACACGTGTACCGCGCCGGGGCCCGGACCCGAGGTCTGGTCGACCCAGGTTTCCTGCGACACGCCGACCATGATCGTGTCGCCTGCGAGGCCGACCGCGATGCCGAACAGGTCCCAGTGGTGCGGGTTGGCCGAGGCGAGGCGCTGCGCTTGCGTCCAGGTCCCGCTCGCGTCGGCGGTGAACACGTACGCGGCGCCGACCGACGGCTCCTGCGCGGCGCCGTGTTCGTTGCTCGCGCCGATCACGGCGGTCGTGCCGTCGAGCGCGACCGAATCGCCGAAGTTCGCGACCAGCACCGGCGTGTCCGCGACGAGCTTCTGCGCCTGCAGCCATTGCGTGCCGTCGTAGTGGAACACGTAGACCGCGCCGGCCTGGGGAAGGCCGCCGATCGCCGCGAAGTGCGTCGCGATCATCGCGGTCGACCCCTGCAGCGCGATCGCGTTGCCGAACTCGTCGCCCGGCGCGGCGTCGTCCGCGGTGAGCGACTGCACGAGCGACCACGCGCCGTCGGCGTAGTGGTAGACGTAGACGATGCCCTGCCCCCCCGATGGTCCCTGCGGGTGCTTCGGCGCGGATACGAACGCCGTGTCGCCCTGCACCGCGACCGCGCTGCCGAACGCCTCGATGCCGACCGGCTCGGGCGCCGGGATCTTCTGTTCGAGCCAGTCGAGCGCGGTCGTCCAGTCCGGTGCGGCGGACACGCGTGGCGCGGCGGACGCCGGGCGCGCGGGCATGGCCGCGAAGGCGGCGAGCAGGACGGCGGCGGCGAGTCGGCAGGTGTGCGGGGCGTTCACGTCAGGTGTCCTCGTTCAGGTCCGGCCCGGGCGGGCATCTGCGCTAAAGTACGGGCGCACCGCGCGGCCAGCCTCTCGCGATCGTGCATTTTGCCTCCCGTTTTCGTCCCGCCACGCGTCGATTCGAGAAGAATGGGTCAGCAAAACAACCGGATACATCGTTTCGGCCCGTTCCAGCTCGAAGTCGACGAACGCCGCCTTTCGCGCGAGGGAGTGCCGGTCGCCCTGACCGTGAAGCAGTTCGACCTGCTGCTCGCGCTGGTCGAGGGCGCGGGCCACCTGCGCAGCCGCGACGAGCTCGTCGAGACGGTCTGGCCGGACACGATCGTCGAGGAGCACAGCCTCACCTCGCGCGTGAGCGCGCTGCGCAAGATCCTCGGCGACGAGGGCGAGACGGCGCGCTACATCGAGACGGTGCGCGGCCGCGGCTACCGCTTCATCGCCGACGTCGCCGACGGCCCGGCGCCGGGCGTTCCGCCGGTGCCGCCGCCGACCGCGCCGCGGCCACGCCGGCGTGCCCTGCGCGCCGCGACACTCGTCCTCGCCGTCATCGCGATCGGTGCGCTCGGCTGGCACTTCACGCGCGTCGCCGCGCCCCCCGCCACGGACGTACCCGCACGCTCGATCGCGGTGCTGCCCTTCGCGAGCCTGAGCTCCGATCCCGAGAACGCCTATTTCGCGAGCGGCGTACAGGACATGATCCTGACCCGCCTTGCCGGCATCGCCGACCTGCGCGTGATCTCGCGCACCTCGATGCGCGACGTCGCGAGCCGCCCGGGCGACCTGCGCGCGATCGGCCGCCAGTTCGGCGTCGCGACCGTGCTCGAGGGCAGCGTCCAGAAGGACGGCGAGCACGTGCTCATCAACGTGCAGCTCATCGACGCGCGCACCGACGCGCACCTGTGGGCACAGGCGTACACGCGGCCGTTCGCCAACATCTTCGAGATCGAATCCGACGTCGCGACGCGCGTCGCCGAGGCGCTGCAGGCGACCCTGCAGCCGGCCGAGGCGAGCCGCCTCGCGAGCGCGCCGACCGCGGACGCGCAGGCGTACGACCTGTTCCTCAAGGCCGAATATCCGGCCATGCAGGTCGAGCAGGGCCGCTCGAACGCGAAGGAGACGTTCGAGCGCGCGGCGGACCTCTATCGCCAGGCGATCGCGCGCGACCCCGGCTTCGCGCTCGCCAAGGCGCGCCTCGCGTTCCTCGAGATCTACGCCGCGTGGTTCGGCCTCGCCCCGGCCGATCGCGTCGACGACGCCGAGCGCCTCGCACGCGAGGCGTTGCAGGCGGACCTGCCGCAGGCGCACCTCGCGATGGGCTACGTGCGCTACTGGGGCCGGCGCGACTACGCGGGCGCGCTCGCCGAGTTCGAGCAGGCCGAACGCGCGCTGCCGAGCGACGCCGCGGTGCGCGGCGCGATCGCGTTCATCCACCGGCGGCAGGGCAAGTTCGACGACGCGCTCGCCGGGCTCGCGCAGGCGCAGCTGCGCGATCCGCGCAACCCGCTGTGGTTCACCGAGCGCGGTACCACGCTCGCGCAATTGCGCCGCTACGCCGAGGCCGGGCAGGAGTACAACCGCGCGCTCGCGGTCGATCCGCAGGGCTATCGCGTGGTCGCGTACAAGGCGCTCACGCACCTGTGCGCGGGCGAGATCGACGCCGCGCGCGCGACGCTCGCGAACGCGCCGAGCGATCCCGATTCGACCGGCATGCTCACCGTCGCGCGCTACCGTCTCGCCTGGCTCGATCGCGACGCCGACCGCGCGCTCGCCGTGCTCGCCGCGAGCCAGGCGGACGACTGGATCGAGGATCCGTTCATGAGCGCGGTGCCGGTCAGCCTGCTGCGCGCCAACGCGCACGCGCTGAAGGGCGACGCAGTGGCCGCGCGCGCCGACTACGAGCGCGCTGCCGCGCTGGCCGAAGGCGCACTGCAGGAACGCCCGCGCAGCTTCTACGTCGCGAGCGCGCTCGGCCTCGCGCGCGCAGGCCTCGGCCAACGCAACGAGGCGATCGACGCGGCGCGCCGCGCGACCGACGAGGTACCGTTCGCCGCCGACGTGTTCAGCGGTGCGCCGTACCTCAACGCGCTCGCCGAAACGTATGCGCGCGTCGGCGACGCGGACTCGGCGATCGCGCTGCTGCGCCGCCTGCTCGACGCGCCGGCCGGGCGGTCGGTGTCGCCCGCGTTGCTGCAGCGCGATCCCGCGTGGGACCGCATCCGCGCGCAGCCCGCGTTCCAGGCGCTCGTCGTCGCGCGCGCGGACGCGGCGCCGGCGTCGCTCGCGCAGACGCCGGCATCGACGCAACCGTGAGTGCGGCGTGGGTCAGGTGGCGTGGCTGATGCGCCCGAAACGCCCGCCGTTGAAGTCGTCGATCGCCTGCTGGATCTCGGCCGCCGTGTTCATCACGAACGGGCCGTAGCCGACGATCGGTTCGTCGATCGGTTCACCCGCGAGCAGCAGGATCGTCGCATCGCCGTTCGCCTCGACCTCGATCGTCGAGCCGGCACGGTCGAACACGACGAGCTGCGCTTCGCGCGCGATCTGCTCGCCGTTGACGAGCACGGCGCCGCGCAGCACGACGAGTGCGGTCGTGTGGCCGTCGCGCAGCTCGAACGTCGCGCGGCGACCGCCGGCGAGGCGCACGTCCCAGACGTCGATCGGCGTGAACGTGCGCGCCGGACCGCGACGCCCCGCGTATTCGCCCGCGATCACGCGCACGCTGCCCGCGTCGCCGGGCAGCGCGACGCGCGGGATGTCCGCGTCGAGCAGGCCCTGGTAGCCCGGCGCGGACATCTTGTCCTTCGCCGGCAGGTTCACCCACAGCTGCACCATCTCGAGCAGGCCGCCGCTGCGCGTGAACGCCTCGGAGTGGAACTCCTCGTGCAGGATGCCCGACGCCGCGGTCATCCACTGCACGTCGCCGGGGCCGATCTGCCCGCCGGCGCCGGTCGAGTCGCGGTGCGCGACCTCGCCTTCGTAGACGATCGTGACCGTCTCGAAGCCGCGGTGCGGATGCGCGCCGACGCCGCGCGGACGCGTCGCCGGGTCGAACGTCATCGGCCCCGCGTAGTCGAGCAGCAGGAACGGGCTGAGCGCCTGGCCATGGCTGTCGTAGGAGAACATCGAGCGCGCGGGAAACCCGTCGCCAACCCAGTGCGGCCGCGGCGCGGCCTGCACGGCAAGAACCTTCTTCATCACGATCTCCGCTGGCCGGCCCGATCGGGCGGCCTTCCCGGAGCACCAACATAGGGCCGCGCGCCGCGCCGCAGTAGTGCCCACGGCCGCGACGCGCCGTTGCCCATGGGAAACGCTGCAACCCGCGGCTCCGGCCTCGCCGAAGCCGCGCCCCTTCAGCGCGACGCGCCTTCGTCCATGCGCTCGTAGTGGAACACCTTCGACAGGATGCGCCAGCGTCCGTCGAGCCGGACGAGGGTGAGGAAGTCGACGAACGCCTTCGGCGCGATCGCGCATTCGACGCGCGCGAACGCGGTGACCGGGCCGGCGAACTCGATCGAGACGATGCGATCGTGGCGCGGCTCGCCGCGGCTCGCCGGCGACGGCCGCGCGTCGACGACCGGGAAGTACTCGTCCATCGTGCGCAGCAGCAGGCTGCCGTCGGTCGCGCACGCGTACAGCGCGGCCGGATGGAACACGCGGCGCAAGCGCGCCGTGTCGCTGTGGTGGAGGCCGTCGAAGTAGTCGTCGAGCGCGAGTACGACTTCGCCTCGCGCGTCCATCAGCCCGCCTCCGCGGAACGTCGCGTGCGCAGCACGGCGACCGGTTCGCCGGCGACGCCCCAGTTGCCGGTGTCGACTTCGTCGATGACGACGAAGGTGAGCGCCGGGTCCTTGCCGAGCACGTCGGCGACGAGCGCGGTCGCGCCGCGGATGAGTGCCGCCTTCTGCGCGGCGGTCGCGCCTTCGCGCGTGATCTCGATGCGGATGATCGGCATGTCGGTTCCTCAGGCCGCGAGCAGGCCTTCGGCCTGCATCGCCGCACGCACCGCCGGGCGCGCCGCGACGCGCGCGAGGAACGCCTGCAGGTGGACGAGGTCGGCCAGATCGAGCGCGACGTGTCGCGCCCAGCCGGCGACGACGAACAGGTACGCGTCGGCGACCGTGAAGCTGCGCCCGGTGAGGAAGTCGCGTCCGGCGAGTTCGCCGTCGACCCATTCGAACTTGCGCCGCAGGATCGCCGAAAGCGTCGCCTTCGCGCCCGCGTCGAGCGCGGGGTTGAACAGCGGCGTGAAGGT
>Ga0207639_10003651_pt1 | contig 10345 bp, 9 predicted proteins | sample KBSCornC32_FD_184299 | JGI IMG/M metagenome (GOLD analysis project Ga0207639, IMG submission 184299) | Corn rhizosphere microbial communities from Kellogg Biological Station, Michigan, USA - KBS Corn C3-2 (SPAdes) (version 2) | ecosystem: Host-associated > Plants > Roots > Rhizosphere > Soil ...
TGAACTTTTCGCCGCGGCGGCGGTCGAGCATCGTCTTCAGCGACATGATCATCGATGCGCTGCTGAGCGGCAGGGTCGGGTCATGCTGCGGCGACCGGGTCGCCCATTTACCGAGATGTTGGATGATGGGCTCAGCCTCATAACCCCACTCGGTCAGCTCGTAGACCTGCGCCGAGGCGGGGGGCGGCAGCTTGCGGCGGATAAGGATGTAGGAAGCCTCAAGTTCTTCCAGACGCTGGGTTAAAACGTTCGCGCTGATGCCGGGAAGACCGGTGCGCAATTCGCCGAAGCGCTTGGCTCCATACATGAGTTCACGGACGATCAGCAGGGTCCAACGGTCGCCCAGCAGTTGAAGGCCCAAAGCGGCACCGCACGCGTCGTCGTATTGCCGCTTCGGCTTATCGCGCTGCTTGGTTATCTTTTCTAACTCCATAGTTGCAAAATATAACCAATGGTCGCATCATCTTCAAGTGGCCGAGTCGCGGTCAGCAAGGAGAGCCATCATGCCCAAGATGATTTTCGTGAATCTTCCGGTTGCCGATGTCGCCAAGTCGGCGGCTTTCTACGAGGCAATCGGGTGCATCCATGACACCAGCTTCTGCAAGGGGCCTGAGGCGGCGATGCTGGTCTGGTCGGACACGATCACCTTCATGCTGCTCGACAAGGCGCGTTATGCGGACTTCACCTCCAAGCAGATCGCCGATGCACACACCAGCAGCGAAGCTCTGTTCGCACTCTCGTTCGATACGCGCGCCGAGGTGGACGATATCACTGAGAAGGCAATCGCAGCGGGCGGCCGCGAAGGGCATCCGCCCGAAGACCTGGGTTTCATGTATTCACGGGCCTTCGAGGATCCCGACGGCCATGGCTTCGGGCCGCTGTGGATGGACGTGAAAGCCGCGATGGCGACGATGAACCAGCCGGCAGAAGCGGCTGCCTGAACTGCCATCCGAGGAGAGCATGATGACCGTCGAGATCACCGGCTTCAACTGGGTGCCCGACTTCGCGCAGGGCTTCGTCCGCGACCTGCGCCCGCGCTGGGCCTGCGAGGAGATTGGACTGCCCTACACTACCCGGCTGTTCGATGCCGCCCAGCCGCGCGCCGAAAGCTATTATGATGAGCAGCCCTGGGGGCAGGTGCCGGTGCTGAAGGATGACGGCGTGCACCTGTTCGAAAGCGGCGCGATCCTGCTCCACCTCGGCGAAAAGGACGAACGGCTGCTGCCGCGCGACCGGCAAGGGCGAGCGGATGCGACGGCGTGGCTGTTCGCGGCGTATAACAGTGTCGAGCCGCTGATGATGGAGCTGTCAAACATCCAGATCTTTGCGGCGGGTGAGGAATGGGCGAAGCTGCGCCGGCCGAGCCTGCTCGATTTCGCGGGCCAGCGATTTGATAGGCTGGCGGCGGCGCTGGAGGATCGCGAATGGCTGGCCGGGCGTTTCAGCGTGGCGGATATCGCGATGGCGACGGTGCTGCGCGAGGCTGGCGATACTGATCTTGTGTCGAGCCGGCCTGCGTTGGCCGCCTATCTCGACAGGGCGCTGGCGCGGCCTGCGTTCAAACGCGCGCTGGACGCGCAGCTTGCAGATTTCAAGGACCGTGAGGCCGTGCCGGCCTGAGACAACCAATATAAGGAGAGACGCAATGAGCTATTTTGAGGGATTTGTGCTCGCCGTCCCGGCGGACAAGAAGGAGGCATATCGCAAGCATGCCACGGATGCCGCGCCCATCTTCCTGGAATTTGGCGCCACGCGGATGGTCGAAACCTGGGGTGACGACGTGCCTGACGGCAAGGTTACTGACTTCAAGGGGGCGGTGAAGGCCGAACCGGACGAAGTCGTGGTCTTCTCCTGGTTCGAATATCCCGACAAGGCGACCCGGGACGCCGCCCAGCAGAAAATGATGTCCGATCCGCGCATGGAGGAAATGGGTGCGGCCATGCCCTTCGACGGCAAGCGCATGATCTTCGGCGGCTTCGATCCGCTGCTGGACGATCGGGCGGACGGACGGATGGGCTATACCGACGGCTATCTGGTGCCGTGCCCCAAGAATAATCGCGAGGCTTATCGCGCCCTTGCGACCAAGGCTTCCGCCATCTTCAAGGAACATGGCGCGACCCGCGTGGTCGAGGCCTGGGGCGATGACGTGCCTGACGGCAAGGTCACCGACTACCGCCTGGCGGTGAAGGCGGAAGAAAATGAAAATGTCCTTTTCTCCTGGGTCGAATGGCCTTCGAAGGAAGCCCGTAACGAGGGCTGGAAGAAGGTGATGGAGGATGAGCGGATGAAGCCCGACGGCAGCGAGATGCCATTTGATGGCAAGCGCATGATCTATGGCGGATTCGAACCGATCCTCGACGTGAAGAGCTAAGCTGCGCTATCGGGGCCCGATGACCGACCAGCGCATCGGGCCCATCGCCCAGGAAATCACCCGCCGCCTCGAAGCGGCGTTTACCCCTGTCCATCTTGCCGTGATCGACGACAGCGAAAAGCATCGCGGCCATGCTGGGCACGACTCGCGCGGCGAATCCCATTTCACCGTGGAGGTGGTGAGCGCGGCTTTTGCCGGGCAGAACAGGGTCGTTCGGCAGCGCGCCATCAATCAGGTGCTGGCCGATCTGCTGATCGAACGGGTCCATGCGCTGGCCCTCAAGGCACGAGCACCCGACGACGCGTAGGGCGAAGCGAGTTGGTCGTACCCCACCTTTCGCTAGGGTACTGCATGTCAGATAAGACGCTCCACGCGCTAGGCGCGGAGCTTCGGCCGTTCGATTGCGTGGGATGTATCCACGATGTCGTTTTCCGCAGCACGCAACATGAATGCCCGCGCCGAGTAGCGTACCGACAAGCGCTGATGCGCCGCAGCCGCCTCGGGCTGGTCCGATCGCAGGGCCCGATGTGCCTCCTCGCGGGCACGCATCAGGCAGAATTCGAGTTCATTACCGACCATGGCTCTCTCTCCCTCGACATGATCGAGTCGCATGCTACGTTCGATTTGCGCAGCTTTTTATGACAAGCGCCCGGATTCATCGCCGATAAGGGTGGCGATCCACCTGAGACGCGAAACGACTCCGTCTCTGTGGATAACTTATGGCATGGGCGGCAGGCCGCGTCCAGACGACGCTTGCTCCAATCGACGTAAACGGGCCGGCAACCATCGCATCAGGCCATTATCGGGGCCCGAATATCCGCAAATTCTCGGGATCGGCCTAACCACTTATTTACCGTCTTGCCGGATAAGCGGGGGACAAAGCCACAGGATCCAGCGATGACCGCAAATATCCCTGCCAATATCATGCTCTCCGACGCCGAACTGGACGAACGGTGCCTTGCCTATAATGCCGGCGGCAAGTTCGAAGCGGAACTGAGCGGTATCTGGCAGCGGTTCGGGGCACGGCTGACCGTGATCACCGCGGAGTTCTTCGCGAGAGAAGATGCAAAAAAGGTCGGCATCGTGCCCGTCGATCAGGGGGGCATGTTCGAACCTGCCGGGGCAGATCAGTTCCAGGGGCACGCGGACAAATATCTCGAAGCCCGCTATCGGCGCCCGGTTGATCGGGAATGGTTTCGCGCCATCGCCAAGCAGGCGCATGTCCTCCGGGCCACCAGCACGCCCGTTCCGACGTTCCTGGACAGATGCCTGCGCTTCTTCGATTATGTCCATGGCAATATTGCGGATGGCGATATGTTTCAGCCCGACGAGCTGGCGCATGCCTTCGAGGTCATGAGTCGCTTGAGCCATATCACGGTCGAAGTGGTGCTGGCGGAAAATAGCGCTATCGAGCGCGGTCTCACGTCGACCAACCGTGCCGAGCTGAGCTCGGTATTCGAAGGCGAGGTGCGCGAGATCGTGTCCACGGTGGCGAGCGAATCCCGCACGCTGGAGCGGCGCAGCGGGAGTACCGCGACGTCGGCGCGCGGCATGCTGGGCAAGACCAGCGAGGTCGCCGCCGCCGCCGAGCAATCGGCCGTTGCCATGCGTGAAGCGGCCCAGACTGCGTCGGGCCTGATCCGCGCAATCGAACAGGCGCGCGGCGAGGTCGAGGTCGCGGCGGGGATCGCCACCAAGGCATCCGAGCAATCGGCGCAGGCACTCTCGACCTCGGAGGCGCTGTCCGAGCATGCCAAGGCGATCGAATCGATCCTGGGCCTGATCCGCGACATCGCCGGCCAGACCAATCTGCTCGCGCTCAATGCCACCATCGAAGCGGCGCGCGCGGGTGACGCGGGCCGCGGCTTCGCTGTCGTCGCGCAGGAGGTGAAGAGCCTTGCCAGCCAGACCGCGCGGGCGACCGACGATATCACCGTGAAGATCGCGGCGATCCAGGCGGCGACGCGTCAGGCGGTCGATGCCAACGGCTCGATCCGCGACACCGTGGCCGAGGTGCAAACCTCCGCACAACGTATCCGGGACGCGATGGAAAGCCAGGCGCGGACCGTGACGATGATCACCGCGTCGGTCGACGAAACCGCGCTCGCTGCCGACTCGATGTCCTCCACGGTCAACTCGATCCGCAAGGATGCCGAGACCGTTGCCAGCGATATCGACCAGCTTGCCAACGGCTTCTCCGCGGTGGGCGAGAAGCTTTCGTACCTTGAGCAGCAGACAGGCAGCTTCCTCTCGCGCATGGTCGCCTGAACAGATCGGCCTTTCCGGCCACGCCATTTTTGCCTAACCCGCCCCGCGAAGGGGATCGAGAATGGGTCAGGATAGCGGAAGCTGGAAGTTGAGTCTGCCGTGCACGCAGGCCGAAGCCGAGATCATCGGCGCCATGGATCCCGCGGACGATCTGCCCGTCCTGCTCGCCCGCGAGATCGAGGGCACGCGCCCGCCGGCTTGGGCGGTCGAGGCCTATCTGGAGCAGGAGCCGGCCGCCGATCAGGTAGCTGCCTTCCGGCGGCTCGTGCCGAGCGCCTCAGGCAAGGCGCCCGAGGTGGAATGGCTCGCGCCGGCGGACTGGCTGACCATTTCGCAGGCCGGGTTGCAGCCGGTCAGGGCTGGCCGCTTCTTCGTTCATACAGAAGCGCATGCAGACGCGGTGCCGCAAGGCGCGATCGCGTTCCGGATCGAGGCAGGCCGCGCGTTCGGCACCGGACAGCATGAAACCACCACCGGCTGCCTGCTGATGCTCGATCGCATGAGATGCGAAGGCGGGCGCTTCACCGACATTGCGGATATCGGCACCGGCACGGGCCTGCTTGCCTTTGCCGCGCTTCGGCTGTGGCCGAATGCCTGCGTCGTCGCGTCCGACATCGATCCGATCGCAATCGATGTTTCGCGCGAAAATGCCGTGGGCAACAGCGTACCCCTCGGCATCCGTTCGGGCATGGTCGAGCTGGTGACGGCGCCGGGGATGGCGCATCGCCGGCTGCGGCGGCGTGCACCCTATGATCTGGTGATCGCCAATATCCTTGCCGGACCGCTGATCGATCTTGCCCCGGTGCTGAGCACTGCGCTCGATCCCGGCGGTTCACTGATCCTCGCAGGGCTGCTCGACCATCAGGCCGAAGCGGTTGCCGCTGCCTATCGCCGAGAGGGCATGCGGCTTGCAGACAGCATCGTGCAGGGCGAATGGCCGACGCTGCGGTTGATCAAGCGTCGGCGTCTGCGACCGGTTCGATCGGGTCAGGCTGCCCGTCTAGGATCGCCCGTACCCGGAGCGCCAGCTGAGCGATGGTGAACGGCTTGGCGAGCAGCGCCACGCCGGGATCCAATATACCGTTATGGACCACCGCGTTGCGCGTATAGCCAGTGGTGTAGAGCACGCGCAGTCCCGGTAGAATTTGCCGCGCCTCGTCGGCTAACTGACGTCCGTTCATGCGCGGCATGACGATGTCGGTAAGAAGCAGGGAGAGGCGCGGCTGATCCCGAATGATATCGAGCCCGTCGAAACCGTTGGACGCTGACAGCACGGTGTAACCAAGCTCCCGCAGCGCATCGACCGCGAAGTGACGAACGCGATCCTCATCCTCGACGACAAGGATGATGTCGCTCGTCTTGCCCCGCGGTATGGCTTCGCTGGCTTCCGGCGCGCTGCGCACCGCAGCCGGACCGATATGGCGCGGCAGATAGAGCTTGACCGTCGTCCCCTCGCCGATTTCCGAATAGATGGCGATATGCCCGCCCGACTGCTTGACGAAACCGAACACCTGGCTGAGGCCAAGGCCGGTCCCCTTGCCAATGCCCTTGGTGGTGAAGAACGGTTCGAAGGCTTGCGCGGCCACTTCGTTGCTCATGCCCACGCCCGTATCCGAAACGCAGATCGCGACATATTGTCCGGGCTGGACCTCCTCGCGGGTCGCGGCATAGGCTTCGTCGAGATAGCTGTTGGCGGTCTCGATCGTCAGGCGACCGCCATCGGGCATGGCGTCGCGGCCATTGACGGCGAGGTTGAGCAGCGCGCTTTCGAGCTGGCTTGCGTCAACGAACGTCGTCCACAGGCCGCCCGCCAGGACGGTTTCGACCAAAACATGTTCGCCGAGCGCCCGGCGCAGCAGTTCGGACATGCCTGAAACAAGCTTGTTGGCATCAAGCGGCACAGGAGCAAGCGGCTGCTGGCGGGAGAAGGCAAGTAGCCGTGCCGTGAGCGTGGCCGCGCGTTGCGCACCTTCGCGAGCATTTTCGATCGACTGCAGCGCGCGATCAGGTTCACGCTCGAGGCGGCGCTCGGCAAGGTCAAGACTGCCAATGACGATAGCCAACATATTATTGAAATCATGGGCGATTCCGCCGGTCAGCTGCCCGATCGATTCCATCTTCTGCATCTGGCGCAGGCGCGTCTCGGCATCCTCACGCGCGGCCATTTCGGCGCGCGCGGTATTGGCCGCGAGACGAGCTTCGTCACGTGCCTGCTCAATGGCCAGATAGCGCTTGCGGGTTTCGGCCACGATCGCCGCCGCGACTCCCAATATTACCAGGAGCGCGCCCAACATTCCGATCGTCAGGAGCCACACCGCGTTTTCCACGCGCGACACGCGCTCGGTGAAGAGCCCGCGCTCCACTGTCTTCATCGCATCGATATGATCGGAAATGCGTTGTGTGGCTGCCCTGCCCCGCAGACGCTGGGAGAGGTCGCGCTGCTCGTTGATCCTGTTCTGCTGGATGAGCGTGATACTACGCCGGGCAAGGTCCAAGCGGTCGTCGATCAGTGTCTTGAGGTGGGCGACATTTTTTCTCTGTATCGGGTTATCGGCCGTCAGCAGCCGGACCTGACCCAGATCGCGGGAAAGGTCGCGCGCGCTGAGCGCGAGATCTTCGATCATTTCGGGACGGTGGGTGTTCGCATATCCACGGACCGCGGATTCGACTGCGCGCACCTTTTCGAGAACTTCAGTGAGTGCGACCTGCACCTCGATTGTATGCGTGACGCGCGCGCTTGCCGCCGCCTGCGCACGGACCAGATAGATGCCGCCGACCACGGCCAACACCACCAGCGCGAGTGCCGCCAGCGAGTAAATCGGCAGTCGTCTGAATGGGTAACTACCAGGCATCCGCAGTCTAAGGCCCCTGCTCAGGCTCTTCTAAATCCATGATTCCCTGTTTTGTTCAAGGAACATGTGCATCGGCTGAAAAATTCGCTCAGCGGCCTGCCTCCTCCACTATGGCTTGCCAGCCTGCCTCGTCAATTGTCTCGATCCCCAGATCAGCCGCCTTTTTGAGCTTCGATCCCGCGCCCGGCCCGGCGACGAGCAGATCGGTTCTGGCGGAAACGGATCCCGCGACTTTCGCACCCAACGCCTCGGCCTGCGCCTTGGCCTCGTCACGCGACAGGGTTTCGAGGCTGCCGGTAAAGACGACGGTCTTGCCGCTGACGCGCGACGCGCGGGTCCGGTGGACGACATTGGCCGGCGCGAGGCCGTTGGCGAGCAGAGCGGCGATCACCTCCTGATTGTGTGGCTCTGCGAAGAAGGCGACGAGCGCGTCGGCGACCTCGGGGCCGATGCCGGGAGTCTCGATCACCGCCGCCATTTCCTTGGCGACACGCAGACGGAATTTCTCGTCGCTCTCGCCGACCGCTGGCGACATCTCGGCGCGGCGGGCGATGGCGGCGTCGATCACCGCGCGTAGCCCATCGAGCGAAACATAACGCCGCGCCAGATCGCGCGCGGTCACCTGCCCGACATGGCGGATGCCGAGGCCGAACAGCAGTCGGTCGAGCGGGCGGGTGCGGCTCTCGTCGATCGCCTTGATCAGGTTGCTGGTCGAAACCTCCGCCCAACCCTCGCGACCCGTCAGCTTCTCAGGCGTCAGCGCATAGATGTCGGCGGGCGAATGGATCAGACCGTCGGCGAAGAAGCTTTCGACATGGGTGCCGCCCAGGCCTTCGATGTCCATCGCGTTGCGCGACACGAAATGCCGCAGCCGCTCGACGCGCTGGGCGGGGCAGATCAGGCCACCGGTGCAGCGGATGTCGACCTCGCCTTCCTCGCGCACCGCTTCCGAATTGCATTCGGGGCAATGGTCCGGGAAATGCCAGGGTTCGCGCGATTCGTCTCGGGTGAGGTTTTCGACAATCTGCGGGATCACGTCGCCCGCGCGCTGGATCACGATGCGGTCGCCGGGACGGACGCCGAGCCGTTCGATCTCGTCGGCATTGTGCAGCGTCGCATTCTGCACGACGACGCCGCCGACCGTTACGGGTTTGAGCCGCGCAACCGGGGTCAGCTTGCCGGTGCGGCCGACCTGGATGTCGATCTTCTCCAGCGTTGTCTGGGCCCGCTCGGCAGGAAATTTGTGCGCGATCGCCCAGCGCGGCGCCTTGGCGACGAAGCCCAGCCTTTGCTGCCAGTCGAGCCGGTCGACCTTGTAGACGACGCCGTCGATATCGAAGGGGAGGTCGGCGCGTTCGGCTTCGATACGTCGATAATGCGCGAGCGCCTCATCGGGGCCGGCGGCCCGTATGAACAGGCCGGTATCGCGAAAGCCCCAGCCGATGATCGCTGCCACCACTTCGGCCTGGGTTTCGCCGGGAACCCCGCTGGCTTCCCCCCAGCCGTGCGGAAAGAACCGCAACGGGCGGGCGGCGGTGATCGCCGCATCCTTCTGGCGAAGCGATCCGGCGGCCGCGTTGCGCGGATTGGCGAAGATCTTGCCGCCACTAGCCGCCTGCTGTTTGTTGAGCGCCTCGAAATCCCGGCGATCCATGTAGATTTCGCCACGAATTTCAAACAGATCGGGCGCGCCAGCCGGTAGCGTCTTGGGAATTTCATCATCGGCGATGGTGCGGACATTGGCGGTGACGTCTTCGCCGACCTGCCCGTCCCCGCGCGTTGCCGCCTGCACAAGCTTGCGCTTCTCATAGCGCAGCGAACAGGACAGGCCATCGATCTTTGGTTCGGCAGTCAGCGCGACCTCCGCGCTTTCGCCGAGGCTCAGAAAGCGCCGGATGCGAGCGACGAAATCAGCGATGTCCTGATCCTCGAAGGCATTGTCGAGGCTCAGCATCGCGCGGGCATGCGCGACCTTGGAGAGATGCCCGGCAGGCGAAGCGCCCACCACTCGGCTCGGGCTGTCCACCCGGATCAGATGCGGAAACTCGGCCTCAAGCGCGTTGTTCTGCCGCACGAGTGCATCATAGTCCGCGTCCGAAATTTCGGGCGCGTCCTCCGTATGATAGCGTTCATTATGATAGGCGATGAGCTTGGCGAGTCGCTCAAGCTCCGCCGCTGCTTCCCGTTCGTTCACGCCACCTCCAGCAGCCGACTTGCCTGGGCGCGGGCTTCGTCGGTGATTTCGGCGCCAGACAGCATGCGGGCGATCTCCTCGCGGCGCTCGCTTTCGTCAAGGGCGTGGACGCTGGTGCGGGTGACGGTCCCGACGCTCGATTTGGCGATCAGCCAGTGGCGGTCGGCGCGGGCGGCGACCTGCGGGCTGTGGGTGACGACGAGGAGCTGCGCGCGATCGGCGAGGCGCGCCAGCCGCTCGCCGATCGCGCTGGCGACCGCGCCACCGACGCCGCGATCGATCTCGTCGAAGATCATGCTGGTCATCGCGCCTTCCTCGGCGAGCGCCACCTTGAGGGCGAGGATGAAGCGGGACAGCTCGCCGCCGCTGGCGATCTTGGCAAGCGGAGCGAAGGGCGCGCCGGGGTTGGTGGCGATCTCGAACTCGACGCGGTCGCGACCGGATGCGCTCCATTGGTTGTCGGGCAGCCGTACGATCGCTGTGCGAAACCTCGCGGCATCGAGCTTGAGCGGCGCCAGTTCCCCCGCGACGGCCGCGTCGAGCCGCTTGGCGGCCGCCTGCCGGGCACCGGAGAGGGCGGTGGCGGCCTGTTCATATGCATCGCGCGCGGCTTCCTCCTCGGTTTCGAGTTTTGCCAGCCCCGCGTCACCCGCCTCGATA
>Ga0207639_10003653_pt1 | contig 10341 bp, 7 predicted proteins | sample KBSCornC32_FD_184299 | JGI IMG/M metagenome (GOLD analysis project Ga0207639, IMG submission 184299) | Corn rhizosphere microbial communities from Kellogg Biological Station, Michigan, USA - KBS Corn C3-2 (SPAdes) (version 2) | ecosystem: Host-associated > Plants > Roots > Rhizosphere > Soil ...
CATCGCTGCATTCATCGCGGCATTTTGCACAACGCCTTGCGCAGACGAGAAAACCCGCTGATCGGCGAGGACCCGGCGCACGTCGGCGAAGCGGCTGACCGCGTAGAGATCGAGCGTCCGCAGGTGCACGACAGGCCCCATCTCCCGCAGTTCTTCGTAAAATGCGTAGGGCTCCAGCCGCTGTTCAAGTTCGAACGGATTGACATCGGAGACTGGGAGGGAAGTCATCAAAGTCCCTTTCCTTGGATCAGGTCGGCATGCAGGGCGCAGATCATATGTGAATGATCTTCTGGGCCGAGACGTCGGGCTTGCGGGTGGTGTCGCCCTCTCGCAGGTTTACCTCCGCGATCGGATTCCCACTCGGCGCCAGCCATGAATTGTGGCGATCCCACACCTTGGGATCATGTCCGGGAATGACCCGGTCGATCTTCTGCTTCAACGTCTCGCGGATCTGGCGGAACACGCTCAGCTGGTTCATCACGTTGCCCTGATGGTAGCCTGAAGGCCACATGCTCTCGATGTTGGAATACCAGTAGACCACGTCGCCAACGACGGCGAAGGGGCCGTTGCGGGTCTGCACCTCGAACCACTGGCTGCCGAAGGTGTGACTGTCCTTGGCGAGGCGCGCGGTGATGCCCGGGAGCACTTCCTCGTCGCCGCGAATGAAGCGAACGCGACCCTCGGCCACGCCCTGCGCCGCCCGGGTCAGATCCTGAGGATCGAACGAGGAAAAGATGAAAGCCTTTTCCTCTTCGGTTTCATACTGGTGCGCGGAGCAGACGATATCCGACCAGCCAAAATACTCGTCGAGCTGGATATAGAGCTTGGCGTTGGGAAAGGCTTCGAAATTGCCGATGTGATCGAAGTGCATGTGGGTGACCAGGATCACCTCGACATCTTCGGGGGAGAAGCCGACGCGAGCCAAAACGTCGCGCGGTTCCTCCCAGCTGGCGAACCCGTATTTCGCGGCCCAATGGTCGTTGCGGAAGCCGCAGTCGACCAGCGCGACGTGCTGCTTGCCGCCGACTTCCCCGCCGACAAGCAGCGTATAGATCATCGGCACGCGGATCGTGCCCATGTTGCTGAACTTGATGGATCCACCAAAGAAGTCCTGCGGCATTTCCGACTGGCAGTACGCCAGGGGCCAGATCGAGTAATCCGTATCGAGCGGGGGGCCGAGGCCGATCAGGGGGGGCGCCATAAAATTCTCCTAAATCTTCATATGCCTAGGGTGCAAACGAACCACGACAGGTTCGATCGACCGTCGCCTTCCTCTCGGGACATCGGAAAGGTCGATCGGAAATCCGCTGGTTTGCCGGTTGCTCATGCCGACACCACGCCGCTCACCTGCCGTCGCTTGCGGGGCGCGGTTTCTTCCAGGCCGGCCATCAGGATCGCGCCAAGCATCAGCCCGCCGAGCGCGAGATAGAGCATGTACTGGATGCCGAAAGTCCCGATGATGTAACCGGCCACGAGCAGGGCGAGCCCACCTCCGAAGATTTCGCCGACGCCGATGATCAGGCCGGATGCCGTCGAGAGCATGCCCGCCGGCGCCGATTCCGAGGCCACGGGTCCGGTGAGCAGCGAGAGCACCCCGAAGCTGCAGGCGGTCGCGCCGAACAGCGCGGCGAACAGGTAGGTGGGCTGCGCGCCCAGCACGATGAAGAAATAGGTGAACGCGGCCCCGCCCACGAAACCGAGGATGGCCATCACCCGGCGTCCGAAGATATCCGACAGTGCCGGGAGCATCCACAGGCCGACAAATCCGCCGAAACCGATGGCCGAGGTCACAAGCCCCACCTGCATCGGCGGCAGTTCGAGATACTCGACCAGATAGATCGGCGTATTCGCGCTGATGACGAAAATGCCGCACATCGCGCAGAGCAGGCCGATCATCCCCAGGCGAATGTTCCGCACTTTGAGCAACTCGCGGGTGGAACTCGGCGGTGCGCTCGTTTCGACGGTCTTCCGGCCCTGGTCCGGCTCCCGGATGACCATCCACAACAGCGCCGTGAGCACCAGGCCAGGCAGGCCGACGATGGCGAAGACCCCGCGCCACGAGGTGAATTGAAGCAGCCAGGTCGCGAGAATGGGGCCGAAGCCCAACCCGAACAACGCGAACATGCTCTGCTGCAGGCCCTGATTGAACCCGATGCGGGATGGCCTGGACGCCTCCGCGGTCGCCGCGAAGCTGACCGGACAGAACGCGCCTTCCGACACGCCCATCATGCCCCGGATCAGCAGCAAGCTGGTGAAACCTCCGGCCAGGCCCGACAAGCCCGATGCGAGCGAGAAGATCAGAAGCGCCGGCAGCATGACCTTGCGGCGACCCACCCGATCCGAGAGGTGCCCCATCGCCGCCGCCGCCACCCCCCAGGTGATCCCGAGGATGGCGATCAGGACGTTGATCCGTGCGGGGCTCATCCCCAGGTCGTGCATGATGCCCGGCGCCAGGGGCGCGATGATCCAGCGGTCCAGCCCCACGAGCCCGAACCCGAGGCTCAGCAGCAGTACCGCTTTCCGCTCGTAGGCGGGATCGGCGCCGTTTATCGGGGAGTGCACCATTGCCTGTCCTTGCCAGTCCGCCTTGCCATCATGTCCCGACCGGTCGGATAACCGGTCGGGACGTTCGCCAAATTCAACGGCACGAGGAAAGGGCGAGCCCTCGTGCGTATGACGCGATCAGAAGTTGTAGCGCGCGCCGAGTTGGAAGAACCGCGGCGGCTTGTAGGAAACTTCGTTGCAACCGCAGAACGTGGCCAGGTCGAAGCCCTGGATGCCCTGGTGCACGTCGGTCAGGTTCTTGATACGGAAGTTCAGATCCCAGGTGCCGTTCGACCAGCCCAGGCCGGCATTGACCATGACCGTCCTGCCAAACTTGTCCGCATCGAAATTGCGGAGGTTGTAATAGAAGGGATCGGTATAGTTCGCGTCGCCCTGAACCGACAGTTTGCCACCGAAAGCATCCCATTCATACCGGACCAGCGCGCTGCCCTGAAGCGGCGGCGCATAGTTGGGCTGGACGTCGCGCCGGATCGGCCCGCCGGCGCGAAGCGGCACATCCTTCACCTTCGCATCGAAGTAAGACACGGAAAGACCGATATCGAGACCCCTGACGGGCGAGGTGAAGAGACTGGCTTCCGCCCCCTTCGTTACCGCGTCGGCATTGATGACAATACCGCCCACGCCAGAGAAGAGGAATGCCTGATAGTTCTTGTAGTCGTAATAATAGGCAGCTGCATTGAACCGCGTCTTCCCGTCAGGGAACGTATATTTGACGCCGCCCTCATAGTTGGTGAGGGTTTCCGCCTTGTATGGAAGCGAGCTCGTCGGCACCGGCAGGCCGCCCGGAACAGGAGCGTTGTAGCTGCCCGCCTTCACACCCCGGTTCACGCCCGCATAGACGAGCAGGTCCGGGTTGACCTGGAAATCGAGCTGGACCTTGCCGGCCCACAGCGTCTTGCCGGACTTGTCGAAATAACCCGTCGGTGCCGGCGTGAACAGCGGTCCAATGACAAGGGGAGCGCCGATCTGCGTCTCTCGCGAGTCGGTGGTGCCCCATATTCCCTGGATGAAGTCCATCTTCTTTTGTTCGCGAATGATGCGCGCGCCCGTGATCAAGGTCAGGCGCGGTGCGATGTGCCAATCCAGCTGGCCAAAGGCCGAATAGGAATTGGTCTGCAGCGTCCCATCCGCGCCGACATCGAACGGCGCCCCCGGCACGACGCTGCCTACGGGGAACTTCAGGCCAGACCTCGAATGTGCCGTGATGTGAAGATAGTAAAGCCCGGTCGTCCAGTCGACGAGATCGGTCTTGCCCGTCAGCCGGAGTTCCTGGCTGAAAGTATAGGCGCTAACGCCCTGATACACGCCGGACTGGTTACCCGGGCCGGCATCGGTGTCGACGAAGCCGATCTTGTAGAAGTCCTTGTAATCGGTCACCGCCGCCAGCTTGACGCTGTCGCTCAGGTCGAATTCGCCGTTGAGATTGATGCCCCAGGTCCGCACGTGCCCATGGTTGCGGAATGCAAAGTCGCTCGAGGTGCGAGGACCGGGCCCATCGGGATCCTTATATCCAAAGAAGTCACCGCCCGGCACCGGACGGCCGAAGGGCGCGCCGAAGCTACCCGTATTGCCCGGGTCCGAACCACCATCGGAGCCGTTCGCCGCAATCGATGCGCGCGTCTCGGTCGGGGAAGCGTTGATCACGTTGACCAGTTCGCCCGCCGGATTGAATACGCCGATGGTTGCCTTTTGCTGGTATGGCGCCGTCGCCATCCGGGTTCTCGCCGCGTTGACGGACAGCAATATCCGTGCCGTGTCGCTCGGTTCAAACAGGGTGGTCATGCGCCCGGCGAGCGTATCGTCGTCGCCCAGGTCAGCTCCGGCGCCGGGCCCCGGCGATCCGCCGACGGCGCCCGTCGGATATTCGTTGCGCAGCCATGGCTGGACCTTGTTCCACATGACGGCGAAGCGCGTGGCGATCTTGCTGCCCATTGGCAGGTTGATCGCCGCTTCGCCGTGGAACGCGCCGGGCGAACCGGGCGAATTGTAGATGCCGTAGTTGAGGTCCACGAAACCCTCGACCGTGTCGAGCTTGGGCTTGCGGGTGATGTAACGTACAAGGCCACCGGTCGCATTGCGGCCGAACAGCGTGCCTTGCGGTCCCTTCAGCACCTCGACCCGGTCGATGTCGAACAGGGCGAAAGTCTGGCCCTGGCCAACCGCTATGTAGCCGTCGTCGAGATAGACCGCATTGGGCGCCTCGACGATGTCGTTGAAGTCGTTCTGGGTGACGCCGCGGATCGTATACTGGCTGTTCTGGCCCGCGAGCGCACCGCCGAGGTGGACGCCGGGGGTGATCGCCGCGATTTCGCGAGAATCCACCACATTCAATGCGCGCAGCTGCGCTCCGGAAAACGCGGTGATCGCGATACCGACCTTCTGGACATTCTGCTCGCGGCGCTGGGCCGTGACGATGATGTCGCCCGACAATACCGAGCCGTCGCCTTCGGTCGGACTCGAGGCCACCTGATCCTTGGCAGGAGCGGCCGCGGGCGCGTCCTGCGCCAGGGCGGGACTAGCAATCGCACTGCCGGCGACTGCGCAAAGCAGGATTGTCCTTAATCCAAAATATGTCGCCATTACCATTCCCCTAAATTGATAAAGTTGCGGATCACCCCAGAAATAATTTTCTATTTATTCCTTCACCCGATTATTCGATATCAATCCCAAATTCGGCGGTTACTAGAATATCTCGCAACCCGGCAGGCCGCACGAAATCAGCCGGTCCGACGGGAAGTTCGTGATGATTTCGCAGCCGTCCTTGGTGACGACCACCTCTTCCTCGATCCGGGCCGCGCCCGAACCGTCCTCGGCGCCGCACCAGGTCTCGAGGGCGAACACCATGCCCTCGCGCAGGGGCTGGTTCTGGCCGCGATAGCGCTTGGAGATGATCGGCCGCTCCCAGAGCGACAGGCCCACTCCATGGCCATACTGCAGGAGAAACGCCTCCGCCTCGTCGCGGTAGCCGAATTCGCTGGCATCGGGCCAAACCTCGGCGACCTCGTCGGGAGTGACCCCGGGCCGGATCATGTCGATCGAGGCGCTGATCCACTTCGATGCCTTCTCATAGGCGTCGATCTGGAACTTGTTGGGCTCGCCGCAGATGAAGGTACGGTAATAGCAGGTCCGATACCCGTTATAGGAATGCATGATGTCGAGGAACACCATGTCGCCGGGCTGGATCATGCGATCCGAGAATGTGTGCGAATGCGGGCGACCGCGCGGACCCGAAACCGAGTTGACGCATTCAACGCGCTCCGACCCCATGCGGAACAGGCGCTCATTGGCGATCGCCACCAACTCGTTTTCGCGGGTTCCCGGCCGGATCGCCTTTGCGATGTCAACATAGGTCGCATCGACCATTGCCGCGGCCATCTTGAGAAGCTCGATCTCGTCGGGCGTCTTGATCTCGCGCGCGTCGAGCAGAGCCTGCTGGCCGTCGACCACCTCGATCCCCTCGGCTTCGAGCGCGCGGAGCATCGGCAGCTCCATGACGTCGATACCGAGCGGCTCCTTTTCAATCCCGTAGTGGACGAGCGCCTTCTTGATCTGCTTCGCGAAATCGCCCTGCACGTTCATCCATGGCGGAAGGCCGCCCTGCATGGTCGAGATCGGCGCCGCGACATTATCCGCGATCCACGGAGAGGACAGCCGCTTGGCCGGGGGCGCCGGATCCCAAAGGAACGGCGGCCCTTCGGCCGGGCAAAGCGCGTAGCGCATGAACTTGTCGCGCGCCCATTCGCCGATATGGGTGCCCGTGACATAGCGGATATTGTCGAAATTGAAGCACAGGACCGCGCCGAGGCCGGCGTGGCGAACGGCATTCTGCGCCCGGGCGAGCCTGGCCTTGAACAAGCGATCGTAATCGATCCCCCGCTCCCAGTCCTTAGCCTGTGACCCAAAGCTGGCGCCGGCATGTGGTCGATTATACTTCATTTAAATTTCCCCTGTCTCTCCCGCCCCCTGCCTCGCCTGTCCTCGGTCTCGCCGAGAGGTGAAGCGTGGGCGCTGGATCGATCTGACGGCCTCCGCTCGTCGCGCGGCCGCCTTACCAATGGAATTTCGTCCGAACGAAAAATGATACCATAATTTCGTCGTTTTATCCTGTTTTGGAAGAATTGTCGATTTTTCTTGCGCTGTCAAGCGCCCCCCCGTACAAATTATGTCACCGGGCCAGCCAGGCGCCGGTGCATCGGGGAAACGGGTTGTATTGCCTGAGTTTTAGATGGATCGCGCCGGCCCCGGGTGCGTTGAGCGAGGGAGAAATGCGCCGTGCACAGCGTCTTCGACCTTACAGACGGCTACGTCGTGCTAAGGGTGTTATGTGGCGCTTTCTTCGTCCCTCACATCGTGGGGAAAATCACCGCGCCGGAGGCTTCGGTGAGCTTCTTCAAGCTGGCGGGCTGGAATCCGCCCCAGTTCTGGTCCTACGCGGCAATGGCTATCGAGGTCGTCCTGGCGACCTGTCTGGTGCTCGGCATCCTGACGGCATATGCCGCCTGCCTCGCGGCCATCTATCTCCTGATCGCGGCGGCCGCGAACTTCCGCCTCTCGCGCAAGTGGCTCTGGCATATCGGCGGAAGCGAATGGCCGGTCTTCTGGGCGCTATCCTGCGCGGTGGTCGGTTATTACGGCGCGCGTTGATGTCCATAGCTGGTGAACACGGAGCTTTGTCGTGAAGGTGACTTTGTCATGAAGGTGGTTTTCATAGGTCTTGGACGCATGGGTCAGGCCATGGCCCGGCGGCTGCTTGACGCCGGCCACGATGTGGTCGTGTGGAACCGCACGCCGGATCGGCTTGGCGAGCTTCTTGATGCGGGGGCGACCAGGGCCGACTCGATCGCGCAAGCCTGTGCTCTCGGCGCGCCCGTGATCACGATGCTGGCCAATGACGATGCCCTGGAGCAGGTCGCCCATGGCCCGGGCGGCCTGATCGAAAGTCTGCCTCCCGGCGGCCTGCACATCGCGATGGGAACCCACCGCAGCGACACGATCCGGGATCTGACCGCCGCGCATGCGAAGGCCGGTCAGATTCTCGTCGCGGCTCCCGTGCTGGGCCGGCCTACCGCCGTGGCGGCAGGGCAGCTCGGCATCATCGCGGCTGGCCCTGACGATGCCGTCGCGCACGCGCAACCGCTGTTCGACGCCATTGGCCGGCGGACCTTTGCCGCCGGGTCCGATCCCGCCACCGCCTCGCTGCTGAAACTCACCAACAATATGGTGCTGGCCTGCGCGATCGAGGTGATGGGCGAGGCCTTCAGCCTGGTCGAGAAGGCTGGAGCCGACCCCGAAGCGCTACGCGACGTCCTGACCGAGGGTGTGTTCTCCTGTCCGGCCTATACCGGCTATTCGCGCGCGATCGTCGATCGCAGCTGGGATACGGTCGGCTTTACCGCAACTCTTGCGCTGAAGGACGTCGATCTGGCGCTCGCCACGGGCGCCGCCAACGGCGTCCCCCTGCCTAGCGCCGAGGTTTGCCGCGAGCGCCTGTCGCGTGCGATCGCCGATGGCGATGCAGGGCGCGACTGGATCGTCATGGCCCGCGCCCAGGCCCGCGCCAGCGGCCTCGCCTGATTTCATCGCCAACCCATTTACTCAACTGTCCAGAGAAAGCCTTCAACCCATGACCAGCAAGCTCTTTTCGCCGATTTCGTTGCGCGACCTTACCCTCTCCAACCGGATCGTGGTCTCGCCCATGTGCCAGTATAATTCGAACGAGGGCTCGGCCAACGACTGGCATCTCGTGCACCTCGGCGGGCTCTCCATGGGCGCGGCGGGCCTGGTGATATTCGAAATGACGAACGTCTCGCCCGAGGGTCGCATCTCGCCGCGTTGCGCCACCTTGTGCTCCGACGAGAACGAAGCCGCCCTGAAGCGCGTCGTCGACTTCTGCCGCACCTACGGCGTCGCCAAGCTGGGCATCCAGCTCGGGCACGCCGGACGCAAGGGCTCGCAGCAGCCGCCGGCCCTCGGCGGCAAGGCATTGACCGCAGAGGAAGGCGCATGGGAAACGGTCGGGCCGTCGGCGATCCCGTTCGGCGACTATCCGGCGCCGCGCGAGCTGACCAGGGCCGAGATGGCGGACCTCGTCGAAGCCCATCGGCAGGCCGTCGCGCGCGCCGAGCGGATCGGGTTCGACCTGATCGAGATGCATGGCGGCCACGGCTACCTCATCCACCAGTTCCTCTCGCCGCTCGCCAACCAGCGCACCGACGAATATGGCGGGTCGCTGGAGAACCGCATGCGCTTCCCGCTCGAGGTGTTCAAGGCGATGCGGGCGGAATGGCCGGCACACAAGCCGATGGGCATTCGCGTTTCCGCAACCGACTGGGTCGATGGCGGCTTCAGCCCCGATGAGGCGGTCGAGTTCGCCAAGGCGCTCAAGGCGCTCGGGTGCGACTTCATCGACGTCACGACGGCCGGGCTCGATCACCGCCAGCAGATTCCGTTGGCGGCGGGCTACCAGGTACCGTTCGGCGAACGGATCCGCCGCGAGGCGGACATCACGACGATGTCGGTCGGCCTGATCGGTGGCGGCGCCCAGCAGGCCGAAGAAATCGTCGCTTCCGGCAAGGCGGACTTCGTGGTGATCGGCCGCGACGCGCTATACGACCCCCGCTGGGCATGGCACGCCGCCGAGGAACTCGGGGCGGCGACCGAATATGCACCCAAATATGGCATGGCCAAGCCGGTGCTGCGCCCGCAGCTCTATCCCAACCACCGCGTCCCCGCCTGAGCACGCGCATGCCCAACCCCAGACAGGATAATCGGACGCCGGTCACATTGCTGACCGGCTTCCTGGGCAGCGGAAAAACCACCCTGCTCAATCGCGCCCTCCGCGACCCTGCCATGACCCGCACGGCGGTGATCATCAACGAGTTCGGAGAAATCGGGATCGACCACGCGCTCACCACGGCGAGTGACGACACGATCATGGTGCTGGAGAACGGCTGCCTGTGCTGCACGGTATTCGGCGACCTGATCCAGACCCTCAACCGGCTATACCATGCCCGCGAGGCAGGCGAGGTCGACTTCAATCACGTCGTCATCGAGACTTCGGGCCTCGCCGAGGCGGGCCCCATTCTCCAGGCCTTCCTGTCCGAACCCACGCTCGATGGGCTGTTTCGGGTGGGCGCGGTCGTGGCCACCGTCGATGCCGTGAACGCGGAGGCGACCTTCACGCAGCATCCCGTTTCGGTCCGGCAGGTCGCGCTCGCGGACAGCATCCTGCTCACCAAGCTCGACCTGGTCGAGCCTTCGGAGCGCGCGCATCGTAAGGCCGCCTTGCTGGGCCGCCTCGGCACGATCAACAAGGCCGCCCCTGTCATCGAAAGCGGCGACCCGGCGGCCGATCCGGTCCAGGTGATGCGCCAGGCGATAGCCGATCCCAGAGAGGATCCAGGCGCGGCCAAGGCCTGGATCGACGCCGCGCTCGGCGCAAACCATGCGCACGCGGCGACCCACGCGGAAAACGGGCATCATGGCCATGAACCGCATGGGCACGATGCGGGCATCGCGTCGTTCAACCTCATCCGCGACGAGCCGCTCCCGCGCGAGGCGCTGCACCTGTTGCTGGCTTCACTGGAAAAGCACCTCGGGTCCAACCTGCTGCGGGTGAAAGGGCTGGTGAACGTGCGCGAGGAGCCCGGACGGCCGGCGGTCATCCAGGGCGCGCAGCATCTGCTGCACAACCTGACCTGGCTGCCCGAATGGCCCGATGACGATCGGCGCACGCGGATCGTCTTCATCACGCAGAATCTGCCGCCCGGCGAACTC
>Ga0207639_10003654_pt1 | contig 10339 bp, 10 predicted proteins | sample KBSCornC32_FD_184299 | JGI IMG/M metagenome (GOLD analysis project Ga0207639, IMG submission 184299) | Corn rhizosphere microbial communities from Kellogg Biological Station, Michigan, USA - KBS Corn C3-2 (SPAdes) (version 2) | ecosystem: Host-associated > Plants > Roots > Rhizosphere > Soil ...
CTACTGAGTTACAATCCTCGGTTCGATGATCAGGCAAAAAATATCCATGCAAATGTCAGTAGCTATCGGTGTGATTCTCCTCGTCTTTGCCACCGTTCCCTCAATTTCCCAATCAGCGGGTTCTCAGGACATCGTCTCTTTCAAGGCACTCACATGGGATGTCGTCTCCATCAAGCCACACAAGCAACTTGATGCTTCATCTTCCATGCAGTGGACTGTAGTCGGCATTGAGTTTCGAAACACGACTCTCAACGGTCTCTTCCTGAACGCCTTCGAGGTTCGCTCGGAGAGTCAGATCACTGGCTACCCCGCGTGGGTGAACTCGGAGCACTTCGACATACAAGCCAAGATGGACGCGGATACGGCCGCAGCCTACCACAAATTGAAAGGGGATGAGGGCGCCCGGCAGTGGCGCGCGTTCATGCGACAGATTCTGGATGACCGCTTCGGTATGAAGTTTCACATCGAAAAGCGCGAGCTTCCGGTCTACAACCTGGTCGTGGCGAAACAAGGGCTGAAACTGAAGGAGTCAGCCCACGACGATACGGGCTCATCTTCCATGGGTCATGGCAGGTTGACTGCGCATCGAGGCGAGGTAGGGGGACTTGCTTACAGTCTGTCCGGGATTGTCGGCCGCGTCATCGTCGACAAAACCGGGCTTACGGCGCTCTACGATATCGATCTCACATGGTCGCCCGACAACGAGCCGGACACCGGTCCTTCTATCTTTACCGCACTGCAAGAGCAGGCCGGCCTGAAGCTCGAACCTGCAAAGGCGCCGCTCGATGTAGTCGTTATTGACCACATCGAGCGTCCTTCAGAAAACTGATTTCCCGAAGATTGTTCAGGACTACCTGGAACCCGAGCCAAAAATGATTGTGATATTGGTTTCCACCGATACCGGCTGGCCGTCGAGCATGTAGGGGCGATACTTCCATGTCTTTACGGCATCGACTGCGGATGGTGCGAGAATTTTGGGACCGCTGAGCACCTGCACGCCTTCGATTGTTCCCTGCTTTGTAATAGTGGCCTTCAGAACCACTCTGCCAGTAATGTGAGCTTCCTGGGCAAACTTGGGATAAATCGGTGGCGTCTTGCGAAGGATCATGCCATCGGCTACACCGGCGGAGATCGCCACCACGCGGGGTTCCATTTTCACCTTGCTGGCTCCGCCGAACACTGCGCCTGGAACTGTGCTGTTGTCATCCATCGATACAACGGAAGGCGCCGATGGCGGTGGTTCATCAGCCGATGACACCTTCTTGATCTGACCAGCGATGCGCGACGGCGCAACCAGCTGTGCCGCCATCGCTTCGGATGACACTGGCTGTTGTTGATTCGAATCGGGTGCATTCGGCGTGCTTGGCGCATCAACCGTACCCGCCGCGGGCTTCGAGACGACCGTGGATCCGGCAACCGGCTTCACAGTAGATTTGCCAGATGGATCTGAAAGAGGCTGCGTATTGGCCTCTTCTGAAACGGGAGTTGTACCACCCTTGGCCGCATTCGCTGGAGAACTCGGGGATGACGAGCGGGTAAATACAACCAGCAGGACCAGGGCGAGCACCAGCGGTCCTGCGGCAATCAGAATCCACTTCACCCAGTTAGCGCCCTGTTTTTCGGCGGCTTCATCGGGTTCCGACTCGCTCAGAATCGTGGATGAACGGAATAGCTCCACCGCCACCGGCGGGCGCTCGATAGCAGGTGTTGGGGGCTTCTCGAAACTGGGAATCGGGCGAGGTGTGGGTTCAGGATTTCTGCGCTCCGGCACCAGGGAGGGACGGGGACGCGATTCTGTCTTTTTGCCGGGCGGCGGAGGCAGCGGAGCGCGGCGCAGATTTGCAGCATCCCATGCATCAAATTCAGATGGAGCTTTGTCGGCCGTTGATAATTGTGGGGAAGGAACCGAAACTTCTTCGATCACGCGAGCAATTTCGGGATCCTTGTACTCGTCGCTGGCACGTGTCGACCAGGGCTGGGGTGTGGACTCGATCTTCTTTTCAGGAACAAGCGGGGTTACATTTGAACGCGCCGAGAGAGACTCCGGCACCGGTACCGGCTCGAGGGATTTTGCAGCAACCGCCGGTGCTGCCGCTGCCTGTTTCGCAACCGGCTGTTCGGCTCTGCTGGGCTCTGGATTGCTTGCTTTCTGGTCATTCTCAGTGGGCAGCGGCAGAAAATCGCGGGCGCCTGCACGCATGCACGCCATTAGCAGTTCCTGGTCGCTGCGTGCGGAATATGCCATGACCGACTGGCCGATTTCCGAGAGTTTCTCGATGATCTGCAGCGCATAGCTCTCGTCGGTGTCTACGTCAACCAGTACGAAATCAAAATTCTGCTCGAACATCTTCGGCAGATCGCGCAGCTGGTTGGGATAGTCAATGAACTCGTGGACTTTACGACCCTGGGATGAGGCGAGAGCCCGGGCAACAATCTGCCTATGCGTGTCATTGGGCCCAATCAGGGCTACATTCATGCCCTGGGCAGTGCTCTTTTCAGCCTGCGGAGTTTGCGCGTTCGACGTCTCAGCTCTGGCGATCATGATCCTCGATCCTTTTCTCGGTCAATGTCGATCAGGATGCCGCTTCCCTGCGCGGCTGTTCTAAGCTCGACATGGTGCAAAGCCCGATATCGAAGATGGGTCTATAGCCCATCCAGAAGATCGGCAGTGCAAACGGGATCTGGGAAGAAAAGCTGAAACTGCCTGCGAACTCACATTCGCAGATCAAGATCCATTGCATTCAGTTAAGTGCGCTACATGGTTCCGGCCTTCCCGGAAGATAGCGCAGTCTGAATTTCGGTCCTGTAACGGCCATGGTATATGGACTTCCATCCCCTTTGGAACTAGCAGGTACTAGAGGGCACATGCCTTTCGTCACGTGTCCCACTCGTCCAAACGCCGTCCTAACATGAACTTGATGGCCGCAATCGGTTGCTTTCACACCTCATGGCGGGCAAACAGTCTGCTGGATAGGCGAACACAGAAGCCACAAAGCACTCGGTATCCCGCACCAATATTAAGATCGAAACAGACAGCATGCTTCTTCGCCTCGCCACTCCAGACGACATACCCGCCATCCTCGCCCTTGAACGCGCAACCGCGGCCCGCGAGTTCGTCGGCCAGTGGAGCGAAGAGCGGCATCACGCTACCCTTACCGGCGGCGACGCCCTCTACTACGTCAGCGAAACCGATTGGGGAGAGGTCCAGGCCTACGCCATCCTGCGTGGCGTTCAAGAAGACTCACGCGCTATCGAGCTCAAGCGCATCGTGGTCGCAGTACCCGAGCGCGGCCTCGGCCGCAAAATCCTCACCGAGCTCACTCGCATTGTCTTCCGCGAACTCGGCGCCCATCGCTTCTTCCTAGACGTCTTCGAAGACAACACCCGCGCACGCCATCTTTACGAAAGCATCGGGTTCCAGCACGAGGGTGTTATGCGCGACGCCGCCCGTCGCGATGGGCGGTGGTGCAATCTCCACCTGATGTCGATGCTCGAGGCAGAATATCGCCAGCCCTGATCTCATTTTCGTGTTGTCTGGTTCCTAATCTTCGATCCCTGACCCCTGTCTTTTCCGTCACACGTTCTCCAGGCGCCCTGCGATATACACTTTTTAGTGATGGAAACTACGGGGTGCGGCACGGCAATCGTTACGCCTTTCCGGGCGGACGGAACGATCGACGAACCGGCGCTATGGGCGCTGGTCAACTGGCAGGTTGACGCGGGCATCGACTTCATCGTCGCCTGCGGATCGACCGGCGAAGCAGCTACGCTCGACGAGCAAGAATGGCTGCGCGCCGTTCGCATCGTGATCGAAGCTTCGGCCGGCCGCGTACCCGTCTGGGCTGGCTGTACCCACAACTCCACCAAAGTTTTGTTACGGCTCGCCTCGATGCTGCGGCAGGTGCCCGGCGTTGAAGCCATCCTCTCCGCGAATCCCTACTACAACAAGCCAACGCAGGAAGGTCAGTTCCAACACTTTCTTGCGCTCGCAAAAATGGTAGAGCCCATACCCGTCTGCCTCTACAACGTTCCCGGACGAACCGGCGTGAATCTCGACCCGCTGACGGTTGTTCGTCTCGCCGCCGCCGCACCCAATATTGAGGCCATTAAGGAAGCCAGTGGCAAACTACCCCAGATCGCCGAACTCGTCCATTCCCTTCCTTCAAGCTTCAAGATCTTTTCCGGGGACGACAACCTGGCCCTGGCTGCGATTGGCGTTGGCGCTCAGGGACTGATCAGCGTAGCCTCGAATGAGATTCCGGCAGAGATGGCGCGCATGGTCGGCGCCGCTCTCCACGATGAGTGGGCCGAAGCACGCGAACTCGAACGCCGCTATGGACGCCTCTTCGAAGCAAATTTCTGGGAATCAAATCCCGGTCCCGTGAAGACCATCCTCAATCTGATGGGACGCGCATCCGACACCGTGCGCCTTCCTCTGGTACCCCCTATGCCCGCCACGCGGGCCAAACTCGAGCGCCTCGCCGGAGAGCTCGGTCTGTTGAAATTCGCCGTACCCGCAGGCGATCTACGGATGTTCTGATTCCTAGAATCATCGCTCAAAAAAACTTGTCTTTCTGTCGAAATAAGAACGCGTGGCCCGTCATCGTGGTGACGGCGCCTTCAACCGCCGCCTAAAATTCGAAACGGAGGATCAATCCATGCAGTATTTACTGACACTTTACGTCGACGAAGCAGGTTTCCAGCGCATGACCCCGGAACAGCAGAAGCAGGGTATGGCGGCGTACATGGCCTACACTGAAGCGCTGAAACAGGCTGGCGCATATGTAGGTTCAAACCGCCTGCAGCCCGTCGCCACAGCCACCACCGTGCGCTCCGTCGACGGAAAGACTCAGGTACTCGACGGCCCTTACGCAGACTCCAAGGAGCAGCTCGGCGGCTATTTCCTCATCGACGCTCCCGATCTCGATGCAGCACTCTCGTGGGCCGCGCGTTGCCCTGGCGCGCTGCACGGCGTCATCGAAGTCCGGCCGATCTGGAAGATGTAGATCATGACCAACTGTACAGCCGGCGTGCAACTTCACGGCCCCTGCAATCCTTCCGACTTGGCCGAACAAGTTGCGCGCCGCAGTTACGGTAAGCTCGTCGCGTTTCTAGCGGCTCGCACCGGCGACGTTGCGTCGGCCGAAGACGCGCTTTCTGAGGCTTTCGCCGCGGCGCTTGCAGACTGGCCCCGCAATGGCTGCCCGCAGAATCCTGAAGCGTGGCTGATGACCGTGGCACGCCGCAAATTCCTCGATGCTTACAGATCCACGCAACGTGAGGCCGCTTCTGAAGAGCTGGAAGATACAGCAGCTATCCCAGTCGACGGAGAGAACGTAGAGATTCCCGATCGCCGCCTCGGTCTCATGTTTGCTTGCGCACACCCTGCCATCGATGCCGCCATCCGCGCGCCCTTGATGCTGCAGGCGATTATGGGACTCGATGCAGCGCGCATCGCATCTGCATTTCTCATCTCCCCTGCCACCATGAGCCAGCGCCTCGTCCGCGCCAAAAACAAAATTCGACAGGCAGGAATTCCTCTTGCAATTCCCGAGCGCAGCCAAATTCGCGCACGTCTCGAAACGGTTCTCGATGCCATCTACGCCGCATTCGCTGAAGGCTGGATCGACGCAGCCGGCACCGATGTCGCGCGACGCGATCTTGCCGAAGAAGCCATTTACCTCGGCCGCGTAATTGTGGAATTGCTGCCCAATGAACCGGAAGGTCTCGGCCTTCTTGCGCTGATGCTTCATGCTGAATCGCGTCGGCGCGCGCGCCGCAACGCCGAGGGTGACTACATTCCCCTCGCGCAACAGGATTCTTCTCTGTGGAATGCCGGCATGATCGCGGAGGCCGAGTTGCTCCTTCACTGCGCCGGAGCCATGAATGTTGTCGGCCGCTATCAACTTGAAGCCGCCATCCAGTCGGCACACGCCGTTCGCGCGCGCACCGGGCAATCCGATTGGGCCGCCATCGTGCAACTTTATGATGCGTTGTTCGCGATCAGTGGATCACCCGTCGCCGCTGTCAATCGCGCTCTCGCTATCGCTGAATTGCATGGCGCACAGCGCGCGCTCGAAGACTTGAATGCGATCGCCTCTGATCCGCGCCTGGCTGAATACCAGCCATACTGGGCGGCGCGCGCGGAGCTTCTCGCGCGCATCCACGCACGCCGAGAAGCGCATTATGCCTACTCCATCGCCATCGGCCTCGAACGTGATCCAGCCGTGCGCCGCTTCCTGGAAGATCGACAAAAAATGGTAGAGGAATAAATGAAGGCGAATCAGTATCCGTTCTTCAGCGCGTGACCCGTATACATGGCGTTCTGCAACATCGCCTTATTGTCCTTATCCTTGTCGTCGCCTTTTTTGTCTTCTTTGCCCCAGGTCCAGTAGAGCCCGAGATACGCGTAGTTCTCGGTGCGACCCGCGACGGAGTGGCCGTAGGCGAACAAAAGCTGCATGGTCTCTTCGCCTTTCAGGTGCCAGTAGCCGCCGGCGTCAATCATCGTTGAGCCCTTGGCCTGGGGAGTAACGGGTCCTTCACCTCCGTGCGCAAAAATCTCCCCGGCAAGCTGCAGCTTCTTACTCACTTCGCGTTTCAGTAGAAATCCGCCGTAGGGAAAATTGTGGAAGTGTTCCTGCGGCACAACCGTCTCGCCCACTCCACCGTCGAACAGCCACTTGCCCTCGTTCTTCTGCAGCCACAACGGCAGCTTGTACCAGACCTTACCAATGCCCAGCCCTTTATCCGAATTACCTGTCGGTATCTCAATCATCGTGAACGTGCCAATCTGGGGAATCGTCTTCGTCTCTTTGATAATCGCGAGTTTCACGCCGAACTCCATGTCGAGCAATCCGCTCGCACTGGAACCTGCTCCACTGGGCAGGTAGGTCGGATCGTTGGCAGGCCGAATACCGCCAAACGGCAGAACCGTATGAATCTGCACCCGCGGAACAGCGCCCCAGTTGAATTCGAATGATGGAGCTGAGTAATCCGTTTCCGCCGGCGTCCCATCGGTTGATCCGAAAATGTAGAACTCGTAATGTTTGAAATCGACCGGCACCGGGTCATCCACCTGGAACGGGGGACCCTGCGCCAACACCTGCCATGCGCTCATGCACAACAGCAGAAACAGCGCCGATCTCAGGACGTTCAGCTTGATTCGTGTCAACCGACTGCTAAAGGGAAGGGAGAGATGAATCAGTGAGGAAACCATCTGAAGCCGACGTTATATTGAGTTCTGATAACAGTCAATACAGCGGCTAAAGGCAAACCTGCGCATACATGACGCCTTTGGAACGAAAGGCCGACTACCCATTTCATTTATCAGCAAACTTCGTCGCTGGACGCACAGTCTGATGAAGCGTAACCTCGCGTCAAGGCGGGTACCGCGACTATGAACGGCATCTCAAGCACTACCGATTACGTTCTTGCGGTCTGCATTCTCCTGGCGCTCGTTGCTTCAGTAATTATGTGCGCGAGTGACGCAAAGCGCCGCGGCAGATCGCCGTGGCTCGTGAGCCTGTTGGTGGTCCTGCTTTTCCCCGTGGGGATGCTGGTGTGGATGGCAATGCGCCCGAAGACTTCAAACAACGACAGCAAGGATGAGTTCGAACCAGAAACCTCGCGAAGGCGATAGTGCTGCAGCTTTGCTGTCAGCCGGCCAGAGACTGCTTGACCATCTCGCTCACGAGACGTCCTTCTGCTCGGAGACCTGCCTGCTGTAGCCGCGTCTGCACGGCCTTGATGACGGTGCCCATTTCTTTTGGTGTGGGCGCATGACCCGTTGCATTGGCCTGCTCGGCAATGACCTCGGCGACCATTGCACGGAGCCCAGCTTCATCGAGCGCCTTGGGGAGAAACTCCTCGATCACGGTTATCTCGGCGGCCTCTCTAGCAGCTAGCTCCGGGCGGTTGCCCTTGGTGAACTGCTCGATGGAATCGCGGCGCTGCTTGACCATAGTGGCCAGCGCTTGTTGCTCTTCTGCGGGGGTCAAAGGCGCCCGCTTCTCAATTGCCTTGTTCTTGAGCGCGTTCTTAATAAGACGCAATGTTCCAGTGCGCTCTGCGTCGTGCAACTTCAATGCAGTAATCACCTGCTGGCTGATCTGCGCTTCCAATGCCCCTGCGTCCATCGCTTCCTCGATTGAATCGTTTTCAATGCTGATTAAGTTTATCGCTCGAGGGGCGCAAAACTCCCACACCTCGCAAATGTGGCTGTCGCGTATACGAGGAGGCAGAGGTGTGCTGAAGGGGTAGGAAGGACGCAACGAGGACGTTGAGCAGGATTACCCAACGTCCCAGTGCAGATCAGTTTAGCTGCGACGAGTGCTGAGCCAGCCGATCATGCTGCCGGCAAGGAGTCCTGCTGCGAACACCACGCCGATGGCCTGCAAAGGCTTCTGCTTCACGGTGTGGCGAGCGTCATAAATGACGTCTTCGGCGGCACTGCGTCCCTGTTTCAGAGCCTTGACGGCCGTTTGAACACCCTCTTCAACGGCTTCGGTGACGACGGATTTGAGCCGGGAAACTTCGCGAAGAACATCCTCAACGGATGCCTGTTTTTCCAATAAGCTTGATGCCATAAGATTTAGCCCTCTTCTTTCTATTGAGATGGGTGCCGCGGTCATTCTAGCCCCGAGCACAAAAAGCAGGCTCGCCGGCATGTCGAAAAACCTACGTGGTGTGATGTCATCCGGTGGTGGACTGTTGCACACGATCTAGCAGGCTGCACTGTTTGAGATTTGATTTCTTAATCCACTAACCGGCTCGATTCATATCGTTTAGACGGGGACGTCGAGGGTGCTGCAGTTTTTCACAGGAAAAATTATCTTGCGCGCTAACGTCGCGCGTGTGTTACAGTCTGTAACATTATGGCGAGTAACACTCACGATCCGGCAGAACTTGGGGAACTGGAACGGGACATTCTTTCGATTGTCTGGCGGCTGGGCACGGTGACGGCCGACAAGGCGCGCGAGGAATTGGACCGGCCGCTGAAAGACTCAACGGTGCGGACGGTGCTGCGGCGGCTGGAGGAAAAGGGCTACCTTGCCCATACCGTCGAAGATCGCACCTTCATCTACCGTCCGGCGGAGTCGCGGCAGCGGGTTGCAGGGCGCGCTGCCAAGCGCATCGTGGACTGGTTCTGCGAAGGATCGGTGGAGGCGCTGCTGGTAGGGATGGTGGATTCCAAGGTTCTGGATCAGGCTGAACTGCAGCGGCTGGCCACGCGTATCTCCGAGGCGCAGAAGCAGTCGGGGAGCCGCAATACTTCGACCGACAACAAACGGGAGGCCAAGAGATGATGCCCACACTTCTATTCGAAGCGGCAGTCCGTTCGGTGCTGCTGGCATTGGCTGTCTGGATTGGTTTGCGCGTATTGGGGGTGCGCAATGTTCCGGCGCAAAAGGCCGTCTGGGGGCTGGTGCTCGCCGGGGCATTGGTGATGCCGATCGTGTTGCCGATGGCTGCTCACTGGACGGTCTTGCCGGCCAGCGTAAGAGTGGTGCTTCCGGCTGACCCGCAGACACTTCTTGAGGAATTGCAGGCAGGGATCCAAGCCAAGACATCGCCTGAGCAGAAGCCCGCGCCGGTAGCGGCCACTCCGGCAGAAGGCGCTCCGCTGATCGAGGAGCAAGGCCTACCGGTTAGCAAACCTGCCACAAACCGGCCGGCCGCAGCAATCAAGGCCGAATCCTCTAATACGGAAGCATTCGAATACAGTCAGCCGGAGCCAATGCCGCAGACCACCTCTGCAGCGCCCCGCAAGGTGTCGTCTCTATCTGCGGAGCCGCATCGAACGCTATCAGTTTCAAAGATCATGATTCTTTTTTATGTTGCTGTCGCAGGCTTGCTGCTCCTCCGCCTGGTTTTCGGATTGATCGCAGCCCTTCGACTATGGCGCAACGCGAAGCCAGTTTCTTTCGAATCGCTCGCGACTGCAAGAACATTTGTGGATGTCCGCAGTAGCGACAGAATTTCGTCGCCTGTCACAATCTGCTCCGCCATTGTGCTGCCGCAGGATTACATCAATTGGGATAACGAGAAGCTTCGCATTGTGCTGGCGCATGAGGGCTCGCACGTCCGCCAGGGCGACTTCTACCTGCAACTTCTTTCGGCCACCTATGCCGCGGCGTTCTGGCCAAGCCCGCTGGGATGGTGGCTCAAACGCAAACTTTCTGATCTGGCTGAGGCGATCAGCGACCGCGCCGGTCTGGATGAGGCTGCCGACGCCACATCGTATGCACAGATCTTGCTCGAATTCGCGGCAGCACCGCGCCCAACCCTGATAGGAGTCGCCATGGCCCGCAGTGGATCAATCTCGCGCCGCATTGAG
>Ga0207639_10003655_pt1 | contig 10337 bp, 10 predicted proteins | sample KBSCornC32_FD_184299 | JGI IMG/M metagenome (GOLD analysis project Ga0207639, IMG submission 184299) | Corn rhizosphere microbial communities from Kellogg Biological Station, Michigan, USA - KBS Corn C3-2 (SPAdes) (version 2) | ecosystem: Host-associated > Plants > Roots > Rhizosphere > Soil ...
TATAATTGTTTGCTGCGAGCTGAGTATCCGCCGCAGCGATTTCTGTCGCCGAAGCGGATCTTGAATCCCCTGCCGCAACATTTTGCGCGAACACCTGAGCTGAATAAATGAAGCCCAGCGCCGCAGCAGTCGAATTGAGAAAGGCAAGGCCGCGGCCCCTTTTTGAAATTGTGGATTTCATGATTTCCCTGTATTTCCAATAGGATCGGACATGCTTCGAGGGACGCCGACGCGAGATGCGCGTAACGCCGACAGCATCGTGGTTTGCAAAGCCGATAAGATGGCCAGCTTTTAGCCGGCCGTGTCAGTGGCGGATCAGATTCTGCGGTGGATCAATTTGCGCATCGTTTTCTCCCTTGGCGCGACGGAGATCACGATGCCTGGCGTGGTCGCCCCGGCACCGTGCGCTTTAGCTGTTGGTGACGCGGAGCAAGCTGCATCTCGTTCAAAAGCCGCGAGTCTTTCGCTACGCAATGATAGCAGACGACCAATCTTATTTACTACTATAATTGTAGACTAAAGCAGCCAAGATAGCTTTGTTAGGTCGGTGCCAAGCTGAGCTTGATGGCGATGAGAGGGCGAGGCGCCGATCACCAATGGCGACCGTTCCAGAGCTTCGATGGGATCCCTTCAGCATGCAGGCTAAGTCCAACCGCGGCTATTTAGAAACGTGTCTTTTCGGTGATGTCGATCTGGACCACACGACCTTCGTGGACAGTCAACGCAATGGTCCCGAAACGAAGAGCCGCCAATGCTTCGCGGACGCGTTCGATGCTTAGTTCGATGGTCTGGGCCGGATCGGTTTTCTTGGCATCGCTTGTGTCAGACATGGAGCGCCTCCACTCGCCGAAATGCGCGCTGCGCTCTGGTGAGCGTCGCGAAAATTGTCATGATGCCCATAGAGTCCCTGCGGATTCAATTACAATCAATTCAGTAGACATAATCGCTTGAGGCGATTCAAGAAAGACTCTCTTTCCGAGGCAGAAGGGAGACGGCATCCGAACGAGCGATGAAGAAAGCCCTCATCATTCGCCACGTGCCTTATGAAGGAGTTGCGGGTTTTCGCGCGCCTATCGAGGCGGCGGGCTATGCGCTGGAGAGAATAGACGTTACCGAACCCGCCTTTGCAACCCTCGATCTCTGCCAGCCTGATCTTCTGATTATGATGGGCGGCCCAATGGGGGTTTACGAGCAAGACCTATATCCATGGATCACTTGTCAGCTTCGTCGCCTCACGCTTCGGCTCGAAAAGGACCTGCCGACGCTCGGCGTGTGTTTCGGCGCGCAGATGATTGCCGCGGCCTTGGGGGCGGAGGTCTATGCTGGACCCCAGAAGGAAGTCGGCTTCCATCCCGTTTCCTTGACAATAGCGGGCGCCGCCTCGCCGCTTCGTCACATCGCCAATGTGCCTGTTCTTCACTGGCATGGAGACAGCTTCGGCCTTCCGGACAATGTAGAGCTGCTGGCCTCAAGCCATATCTACGACCATCAGGCGTTCCGGCGAGGATCCAATCTGTTGGCGCTCCAGTTCCACGCGGAGATGGGCGAAGACCCGCGATTTCAAGACTGGATCACAGAATGGCCGGAGGCGGTGGTCGAAGCCGGTAGTGATGAGGCTTCGCTGCGAGCCGCGCATGACCTGCACGGACCAACCGCCGTCGCTGCCGGCCGCCGAATGATCTCCGATTGGTTAGCGCAGTTCAAGGATTGAGCGGCCGCCCGTTATCTCTTCGGCCATCGTCATGAGCAGTTCAATGGCTGACATGTCGGCGGAAGCAGCCGTGTCGGCCAGATGAGATCAACGGTAGCGATAACCTTGGACGGCCCCAAAAGATCCCATGGCGAGGGTGGATAGCGGCTGACGCTCTGTCAGAGTGCAGTTGCTGACTATCGCAGCAATAGCGCCAAAACGGTCATGCTACCTCTCTGCCGACTCCAGCTACTTCCTGACCGACAAGACGATCCCATCCCCTTGCAATCATCCCCTGCGCTCTCAGAAGCTTTCTTCGGGAGCTATCGCAACGCAAGCCATGCGGGATCATGCCATGACAACCGATACCCCCGATCGCATCCTTCGTCTCAAGACCGTGCTCGATCGCACCGGGCTCAGCCGCTCGACGCTCTACCGGAAGATCCAGCAGGGCACGTTTCCAAAACAGATCGCGATCAGCACGCGGTGCACCAGGTGGCGGGCCTCCGCGGTCGCCGAGTGGATGAAGAACCCAATGTTCTATTCGGTCGACGATTGTTCTGAGAGCTGATCGACCATGCGGGACGCGGCGGCGACGCCAGCGCCTGTGGGGAGATCGTGCAGATGAATCGCCAGTTCAACGGGATCAGCGTTCTTTCTCTGGCCTGCCGGCCCCCCGATGAGCATCCCCGGCGTGGGCGTGGGTTTGCTGTTGTTACCTCTTTCTTCTGCTCGAACGCCATGCCAACCTGACAAGCGATTGAAGCGCGAGGACGGACGGGTGGAGGATAGCGATGCCGATGTCGAAACGGAACATCGCGTTCCATCCGCGCACGGACGTCATGCGGGCAGGCTCGCTATTGCCGTTGCAGTCGTGACGGGGATGCTATTGTCGGGCACGCTGGCTTGGGAGATTTGGCACCTTCGGCATCTTCGGCGGACTCCAGTAGGCGCAAACGTCGTATTGCCGCTCGCGGCAACCCCTTCACAAATTTCGATGCTTTCAACGAAGCGATTGAGCGGTTTTTCTGCCGAGATCCTGATAAGGGTCAATCGCGCGGCGAAAAAATCCGAACACAGACCGGTGTTTGACTTCCGATCGCCGGAGGGGGCTCGCATATCCTTAGCGCTCAATTCCACCGACTCCTTTCTGTTAACCGCGACGGATATACGTGGAAAGCGATATCCGCTGGAAATTCCATTAGACGAGGCCGGTATTGCTGACTCAATCCCCGTACATCTGTCCTGTGACATAGCGGCTACCAAGGAATATCTGGCAATCCGCGTTATGGTAAACGGCCATAGGGTTGCGTATCGCGTGTTTCCGGAAAGGGTGGATTTGGGCTCTGCCAAATGGGATGATGGCAGCATTAATTATGGAGGAGATGGCAGCGAAGAAGCCTTCTTGGTCCGACTGGTTTCAGAAGAAAATGGAACCCTCACTGACAACGAACGAGCATATTATCGCCGCTTGATGTATCAGAATCTGCAAAAGGACGGCGAAGTTGCGTGGGCCTCACCCTTTAAGCCTGCGGGTCCCCCAGTAAATTCGCACTGATCAACCGCACGAATTACTGCGAGTGGTCGCGGCACGCATTGGCTCGTACCGAGCAACCCGGGATGCCGCTGGTCGGCCACGAGCCTGTGCCGATCGCGACGGACTCCCTGGGATTGCGTCATGGCGACAATGAGAATGTCATAATTTCTTACCGATGTCGCGGACATCATTCATTTGCTCGTCGGCTTATACGCCCGAAGATAGTCCACATCGAGCTGCATCAAATCGGGCGCAAGCTTGACCTCTTGAGGCAGCACCGCGAGACCAGCGACAAGATAATAGGATACATCAAACTCTGCGGGTACGTCGACCCGGGAAACTTCCTTTCGATCCATATAAATATAAACTGTGCCCTTCTCCACTCGGGCACCGTAGCTGTGCCACTGGCCGTCGGTAATCACGCCTTGCATCCCGGTGTAATTGCTTTTTCCGGCATGCACCCCAGGCCTTTTTGGCCAGATGTGGACTGATTGGTGGTGGCCGCGCGGATCACCGCCATACCATTCAATCACATCGATCTCGACATGGCCCGTTTTCGGGTGGTCGGGTGATAACAGCCAGAAAGCGCCCCAAAAGCCTGGCACCTTCCCCGCGGGAAAACGCATCCGCGCTTCAAAATAGCAATTAGCGCAAACGAAGCCCTTACCCGACCCGAACCGTGCACCATGATAAGATTGGGCGTCGTTGGCGGTCTGAACCATTCCCGAGCGCCACTTTCCCTGGTCCTTATATGCCTCGAGCCTCAAAGTGCCATCAGCTACATGATAGGCAGGAGAAGGAGGAAAATCGAATGTGTTCGCGCCGTATGGCGCATGAACCGGTGCAAAGAGCTTCGGGCCTTTCAATTGCTCTTTACCGTCAAATTCTTCACTGAACGCCAACTTATAACTGCTCAACTCGAGCGGAGTCCCTCTAAATTGCTCATTCCAATCGACCTGTAGCTTCTCAGCCTGCGCTTCGTTCGCAGATAACATGAGGAGGAAACCGCAGAAATATTTTATCATGAGATCCACGAAAAGTTTCCAAAAGCGGCGTCGGTTGGAAACGCTATTGCTCATAGACTGGCGATGTCCTTCCCAGAGTTCTTAGCATCGCCCAGAGCATCACTGCCCGCAAATATGGGATCGATCAAGCCATGGCTGCCGATGTGCGGCCAGACGCTTGAGGAGCACGTCCACCTGATCAATAGGCGTAACCGAGTGGGTTCACGCTCAGTCAATCGATCGGTCAGGAGCACCAGATTACCGTTGGCGATCTAGTATGCTGCGCCGCAACATGCTAAACGATGTCGCTTGGCCGGGGTGATACAGCCTTCGCCCGTTCTGGAGGTTCGCCGGTGGATGCAATTTATGGAAACTTGCGCCAGCTGGATCCTGTTTATCACGCAGACGCGAAGTTTGCCGGCGAACTCGGCCATAGTGCCACCGAAGCCTACCGGTTCGATATCGACGGCCTCAGGGCGATCGCGGTCATTCCTGTTGTCCTTTTCCATGTCGGCTTTGCGACATTCTCGGGCGGTTTCATTGGAGTCGATATATTTTTCGTGATCTCGGGATATCTTATTACCTCAACGCTGATGCGAGACTTGGAGAGAGGCCAATATAGCGTAGCCAGATTTTACGAGCGGCGCATACGACGCATTCTTCCGGCGCTCTTTGTCATGCTCCTACTCACGTCGATCATGGCCGTTATTCTGTTTTTACCAGAAAATCTCGCAGAATTTGGAAAGAGTCTCGCGAGTTCCGCTTTATTTGGGTCGAATTTTTTTTTCTGGGTTTCAAGTGGGGATTATTTCGCGATTCAGGCAGCATTCCGCCCCTTGCTCCACACCTGGTCACTTTCGGTGGAGGAACAATTCTATATTTTCTTCCCACTTATATTAGCGGGCGCATCGGGCCTGCCGCGCAAACCGATATTGCCGCTGATCGTCCTGTTGCTGGCTACCGTCTCCCTTGGTATGAGCATATACGCCACGCGCTCAGCGGCGGTTGCCAATTTCTACCTGCTTCCCACCCGGGCGTGGGAGCTGCTCGCCGGTTCAATCCTCGCCTTCGGAACGTTCAGCCCGCCCCGCTCACGCACAGCGTCGGAGTTGCAGGCGCTCACTGGGATACTCCTCATCGGGGCCGCAGTTTTCCTCTACACCGAAAAAATGCCGTTCCCCGGCTTAGCAGCAATGCCTCCGGTAGTGGGTTCGATGTTGGTCATTCACGCCGGGACCGGGCAATTCAAAACCAATGTAGCGAAGCTGCTTGGGCAGCCGCCGCTGCGCTTTATTGGCCTTATAAGCTATTCGCTTTACCTTTGGCATTGGCCAATCATCGTGTTCACGCGCTATTATTGGCTGGAACTGGATCAATGGATGATGCTGGCAATTGTGCCAGCATCGATCATGGTTGCCACAGTTTCCTGGCGCTTTGTCGAAAGGCCATTTCGGCCCAGTGGCGCGATACTTAACCGTTCCCAGCTCTTCGGAGCGACGTCGGTATTGATCGCTGCGGTAGCTCTAGGCGGCTTCGCGCTTGCCAAGCATGACATCCCTGGCCGCGTTCCTCCGGACATCCAGCGAATGGCCAGCAAAAGCACATACCACGGGCGTTGGCGAGAATGCGGAGGGTCATTCAAGCGGCAGCGAACGCTTAACAAGCTGTGCATGTTGGGCGCGGCGAATGTCAAACCAGATCTCCTACTGGTGGGCGACAGTCACGCCGAAGCCGTCGCCGCGACGATATTCGAAACTGCCGCATCGGTTGGAAAGGCCGGCTATCAAATCACGGATACCGGCTTCAGGCCACTGGTCGGATACAGAAAGTTCGGAGAGCAAGAAAAATATTCCTATCTCACCAAGCTGACCCTCGATCTTCTTGATAGCCGCCCAGAGATTTCGCGCGTTGTGATACCTATATATTGGCGACAGGCGGTATTGGAGGACCAATATATCGACGCGCAAGGCCGGGATGTAATTGGTCAAGATGCCGTGAAAAATGGGCTTCGTGCATTGATAACGCGTTATCCGAGGAAGCGATTCCTTTTGATATTGTCACCTGCCAACTCCTCGATATTTGGTGGCAATGCGGCAGCCCGAGCTGCGTGGTTCGGCCATCGCTATGAGCCGCACATCACGCGTGCCGAGTTTGACAATATCCGCACTCGCTATCAAATGGTAGTTGAGGACCTAGCGGGTCTCCCCAATGTCAGATTGTTCGATTTTTCCAACAAGCTGTGCGATGATCGATTTTGTTACGGTAAGATAGGGGGTGAAATTGCATATGCGGATGACAACCACATATCTTATTCTGCATCAAAGTCTCTTATCCCAGACCTTATCGCCTTCTATCACGATGGACGATAGTAATTCAGACTCGATTTAATTCGTAAGAAGACGGCGATATTGCGTTGATCGATCACTCCCTTGACTTTTAACGGCGCACACGCACTTCTATTCGCTGCTCTGCCCAGCCCTACCGGTCCTCGGCAACGGAAAACCGTCGGCTTGTAGGGTTGCCACCGCGGATCGTGAGGCTCTCTGTAGCGCCATCTTCGAGCAACCGGTCATAGCGCCATGGGCTGGTCCAATGGGGGTAAGTTGGCAGCATATCGACATGTCGTAGCCCCGCTATGACCGCGGGCTATCCTTGCCCTAACCGAAGGAGTTTCGAGGGTTTTAGCATAGACTTGATCAAGCTGCTCGAACATCGACCTGAATGTCCATTGATCAACCGCAGAATGCTCAGCCCCTTCGGATAAGCTCTTCAGCAGGGCTCGATCTCGCACAAGCTGAACCGCTGCCTTTGCGACATGTGCCGCATCATCCCGCGGAACGATAAATCCGTTAATGCCATCCTCGACGATTTCATCTATGCCGCGCAAAGCGCTCACCACGACGGGTTTGCCGCCCGCAAGATATTGAATCACGACGCGCGGCAGACCTTCCCGCAACGAGGCGAGCACGCCGATGTCAGACAACGCAACTAGTTTGTGAGGATCTGGGCGGTAGCCGACGAGTTTTACCCGGTCTCTCAAATCCATGGACTCGACCATAGATGAAAGACGTTCAGCCTCTGCACCCTCGCCAGCCAGCAGGAGTCGGATCTTCTCTCCCTTGCGTGTCACTTCGGCAAATCCGCGTAGAAAATCGGCGTGGCGTTTCCTGGCTTCGAGCGCGGCCATCATCAAGATTGTGATGGGCTTTTCGTCGGCTTCCCCCACGCCCAAGATTTGTCGCCAATCATCCGGCCATGAAGCGGCCCTGAAGCCGTCTATTTCCATCCCGGACCTTACCACCGAGTGCATGGCGCGGCTCCCAAGCCGGGCCAACTTATAGGCATGCCGCGTTCCCTCACCGACATGAAGGAAATGGTCGGTGATTGGAGCCGTGACATGCTCCACAGCGAGAAACGTGAGCTTTTGCGCTAGGCCGGTGTGGCTGAACGGAAGGATATGAACGCCGTGCATGATTATCGGCACGCCCGCCCGTCGCGCCGCCAGCCTGCCAAGTATTCCGGCCTTGCTGGTATGCGTGTGCACCACATCGGCCCGCAGATCCATAAAAAGCTGACGTAATTCTCGATAGGCGGCATAATCGCGCTTCATCGAGATGGCGTGTATCAAGGATGGCACCAGGTGGAGCTGCACATTGGTGCCCTGCTTTCGATAGGCAGCCAGGTCCGAATGCGAACCCGCGAGCAAATGAACGATGTTGCCGGAATCAGCCTGATGCTTGCAGGCAGCCCAAGTGTTTTCTTCCGCCCCACCGCTGCGCTTCATGCGGGTTTGCACATGAACAATTACGAGCGGCCGATGACCCTGTGCCATAAATAATTCCCCCAGTTGCAAGCAGCCCAATAAGGCATCAGGACTGATGCGTGACCGGTATAGAGCAAGTAACCAACACAACTTAAGCAACCACACCAAGACACTCCCATAAGCTTCATCGCCATGGGTGATCACGGGTACTAAAAACTCAATCTTATCTGGAATTCGAGATGACGAACGCGACACACAACTAGTCAGGCAGAGCCCAAACTATATCAGAATGGGTACTCATTGCCCAAACTGCCCAGGCATCATCTCCCATATTTCGTTCTGACCGCGGAATTAGCGCGACCGAATATTTGACTGTCTCATTTTGACGCATTGCGGCATTAACCACAACGGCCGGTGCGATGACTTGGTAGAAGTGCAAGACGAAGCGGTTGATTCAGAGACCGTTGCACGCGGTGCCTAGCAAATTGCCATAACAGCTCACCCTAGGCATCCGAATTTGCGGCAAAATTTTCTGCCGGCACGCGGGGGGCAGTACCGTCTCGCGCCGAAGGTACCTGACGGATGCGGCAATGCAGCTGAGCATCATTATTACCCAGGATATAACGGGACCAAGCCGCGGTATCCTCGATTGCCCGCAAGCGATTGAGCGGGTGAGCTAGTAAGCCGCTCTTCAGATTTTGTCGATTTAGCCGATCAGCAACAAGCGCAGCTTATCGTTGCTGGCTTTGAGAAATGCCGCCATGAATTCATTCAACATGGCGGACACCGTGGGCTGCGTGAGCCCATCGCCTTCCGCTAGGAGCATTGACGCCCGAAATAGAGCGCCGTCAGGAATCTCGCCTCGCAATTCGCTGAGAAAGATATTGCCCCGCACGGCGTAGGATCCCGCCGCAAGCCTGTCGCCAATGCGCATCCAGTAATGAACTACCTCGCGTCTCCCGCCGTTCACCGCCTCAAATCGGCTAATCGGAAGCAGTTTCCCACGAAACGCGACGTGCTGGGCTGCCAGTCTCCGAATCTCAAAGCCCTGCGTCTGATAGCAAATCTCCGGCCAGTGAAACCGCGTTTCCTGTTCGATTTCCCGCTTATAGACCGCGCTCACCATCACTCGCGCACCGCCGGCCGAGACATAATCGGACTGCCGTACCGAATCGTAAAGCCTCGTCGCCTCACTAAAGGCGTCATCCACAATGACGGGATCAACGATCTGTCCATTGTCTACCGAGCGCGCCCATCCGTCGATTAACGGCGGCAGTTCCCCAAACTCTCTTGCGCGATCGCGCGGCTGCCGCAGTTTGGTGCCTCGCAATATTGTCGAACTCGTCACCACAGCGACGGCCGTCGCCAGATAGGCAGCGCCTAGTAATAATGCTCGCCTACTGTGCATGGCGCTGCGGCCTAAGCTCGCCCACGCGTTGTTCCAGCAGAGCGCGGAGCGCCATAAACAACGAAACCGCCACGATCACCTCGACGTAAGCGGCGATGTCGTGAAATGCGCCTTCGACCGACGTGCCGAACTGGTACGCAATCAGTATCAGCGCGAGAATTCTTAAAAAGTTTGAGAATAGCGTAACGACCGGTACCAACATTAAAAAGGCAAAAATTGACGTTTTCGTCTTTAACGGGAACAAATACAAGTACAATATAGCAATTGATAGTAACGAAATCATGGACCGCAATCCGATGCAAGCTCCAGCGATATTCAGCTTCGCAAAGCCGATGATTATCGTCACGCCGATATTTGCGACGTGCAATCCAAAGATTGACAGCGTTTTTGTCACTGCGGCAGTCAACATGAGGCGAAGCGGTACCAATATGCTGTCCACGGCCGAACCAAGCAGCGGGATCGTAAATAGGAGGAGCGCGTTGGGGATTGCCCATCGCTTCAACGCGCCCGACCCGGCAATAGCAAGTGTAGAGCCAGAGACGATGATGGGAAGGGAAAATCCTTCGAGTTGAAAAAAGTCCTGATGCCGCCCCAAGCCATATAGAACTAGTCCAACCAGCACGATCGATGAGCCGAGCAGTGTCTCCAGAGTCCTGGCGTTCCATCCATATCTATTACGATCTCTGGCATAGACATACGCAATGCCCAGCAAAAGTGCGATGGAATGGCTGTCTTCCTCCTTGAGCCAATATTGCGAACCAAAATCCCACAGCATGGGCAAAAAAAGCAGCAAAGAACCGGTAGCGACTAATCCCGTCGCAACGGTTTTCTCAAACTTGCCCTGGCTATTTACAACTAAACCGGCCATCATCGAGACAAAATTTTCTGAAGCGCTTATCGATGAACATTATGGCGCGGAAGTATTTGACTGACCA
>Ga0207639_10003656_pt1 | contig 10336 bp, 5 predicted proteins | sample KBSCornC32_FD_184299 | JGI IMG/M metagenome (GOLD analysis project Ga0207639, IMG submission 184299) | Corn rhizosphere microbial communities from Kellogg Biological Station, Michigan, USA - KBS Corn C3-2 (SPAdes) (version 2) | ecosystem: Host-associated > Plants > Roots > Rhizosphere > Soil ...
TGCTGGAGAAATATGCGACGCGGATGGGCGGGGCGCAAAACCACCGCATGGGCCTGTGGGATGCCGCCATGATCAAGGACAATCATGTCGCGGTGGCCGGGTCCGTCGAGGAAGCGGTGCGCCGCGCCGTTGCCGCCGGGGTTGAACGCATCATCGTCGAGGTCGACCGGATCGACCAGATCGAACCCGCCATCGCGGCCGGCGGAACGCACCTCCTGCTCGACAATATGGAGCCGGCGACCTTGCGCGGCGCGGTCACGCTGGTTGGAGGCCGCGTCCCGACCGAGGCGTCCGGCGGCGTTCGCCTCGACACCATCCGCGCGATCGCGGAGACGGGCGTCACCTATGTCAGCGTCGGGAGGCTGACCCAGTCGGCACCGGCGGCGGATATTGGCCTTGATTTCGCGGCTGTCTGAACGACTGCTGGTCCTCGCGGCGCTGATGCTGTCGCCGGGGGTCGCGCAGGCGCAGGCGCTGTCCTGCGCGGTGCCCGATGTCATCCCTGTTCCTCGGCCACGCGCGCCGGAACCCGCGCGACTGATGCCGACCGTGCGCCACACGCTCGCGCTCAGCTGGTCGCCGCAATTTTGCCGGGGAAAGGGTCACGACACGAGCTTTCAGTGCGGCCCCTCGGTACGCTTCGGTTTCATACTCCATGGGCTTTGGCCGGAGGGAGCGGATGGCGCGTGGCCGCAATATTGCCGGTCGCCGGGCACGGTGCCGCCGCGCGTCGTACGGGAGATGCTGTGCACCTCGCCCTCGCCCGATCTGATGCAGAATGAATGGGCGCGGCACGGCACCTGTGGCTGGAAGGAGCCAGCCGAATATTTCGCGACCGGCAGGCGACTGTTCCAGACGCTGCGCTTTCCCGACATGCCCGCATTGTCGCGTCGGGACGACCTGACCGTCGAGCGTTTCAAGACGATATTCACGCGGCTCAATGCCAGGGTGCCCGGTTTGACGCCCGACGGCATCCGCGTCCGCCTCGCTCCGGGGGGCTGGCTGGAGGAGGTGTGGCTCTGTCTCGACCGTCGTCTGGCGCAGGACGCCTGTCCCGCCGATCAGCGTGGGGATGCGGCGGACCGCCAGCGCATCAGGATCTGGCGCGGAGATCCCCGGCCCTAGCGATCAATGATTGCCGTCGCGGGATGATGCCGGTCGAGGTGGCGTTTGATACGCCGCAAATTCTTGCTGTTGGACCGGAACAGGAAGTCGAAGGCATCCCCCACGAACGGGATCGCGCCGATAGCGGTGTCCACCCCGACATTGGCCGCCATGCGCGTCAATTGCCATTTCGACATGCCCAGATTTCGCGCTTCCCAGACGATCCATGCACCCAGCGCGGCGCTGGCGATGTCGCCGACAACGGGCACCAGACCGATCATAGCATCCAGCCCGAATTTCTGGCGGGTGCCGGGGATCGCGACCATGCCCTCCAGCAGACGCTCCATTCCCTCGATCCGCGCCCGGATCGAAGCGGGGTCGCGGCCCAGCCCCGGAAAGCCGGTGGCTGCCATGCGGTCGAAGGGTTCGGCGGACATCTTCATGGAGGGCTAACATCCTCGCGGTGGGTGACGCTCCCTATCTGGTGTCGCGGAACAGCGCATTCAACGGATGGCGCGCGCGGGGCGATAGCTGATATCCGGTCAGGCGCGACCGGACGAGCGCGAACCGCACCGGCATCCCCAGCGGCACGTAATTTGCCTCGGCAAGCGACAATGTCTCCGCTTCGCCCAGCGCGGTGGCGCGCTCGGTATCGGTCGCGGCATGGCGCGCGATGTCGAGTTGCGCCTCGGCCTCCTTGCTGCACAGGGCGTTGAGGCCGCAACCGATCCGCGCCAGATACCAGACCGCGCTGTCGAACGGCGCGACTTCGTCAATCAGGCGCAGGTCGGCCGGTGCATCCGCGTCCACGCTCGCGATCGTCAGGCCGATCGCCGCATAATCCTCCTGCAAGCTGTGGAACAGGATGCGCGCGCCCGGTCCGGGAGGCAGCGCGATGCGCAAGGTGGGCGGCGCCCCGTTGAGCCGCGTCCAGTTGGCGACCACCGATCGTGCATAACTACGTCGCAGGGCCACGGCTCGCTCGCTCCATGTGGGTTGCGCGGGTGTGCGGGCGAGTTCCAGCCGATCGGGCAGCAGGGTCGTCGCCGTTCGCCAACCCGCGAGATTGAGTCGCGTGACGATCCGGTCCCTGTCGATCGCCATGCTCAGCACTTCCCGCACGTCACGGTTGCCGAGGAAGTCCGACCTGCCCTCGATCATCAGGCCGAGGAGGCCGTTCACCGGATCGGCGCGCACCGCATTGCGGGGCAAGGTCGCGACCGCGACATAGGGCAGGTGCTGGAATCTGCCGCCCAGTAGCAGGTCGGTCTGTCGGCGCGCGAAACGGGCGAAGCCGAGCGCCGGCCGCACGGCGCGCAGATAGACGGGGAAGTGCCGCGCGACGGCTGGCGCATCCCTTTCGCTCTCGGCCACGGGCGCATCCGCGGCGACGGGGACCAGCGTTGCTACGCCATCATGAATCTTTCCGAGAAATGGCCCGCTGCCGCCTGCCTTGCCGGCGACGCCCATGGCGGGGTGGGCGAGCAGTTGCAGGAAACTGGCATTGGGGCCGGGAAGGCGGATTTCCAGCACTTCGTCGGTCATACCGCGAACTTTCGGGTCAAGCCCGGCAGCGAGCCCGGGATAGGCCTTGAACCGCGCGGTCAGGAGGCGGGCGATTTCGGCGGCCTTGACCAGCTCGCCACCCGGCCAGCGCGTGCGCTTCAGCCGAAACAGATAGCTGGATCCATCATCTTCCACGATCCATCGTTCCGCGAGCGCCCCGATCAGCGCGCCTTCCGCATCGAAAGCGACGAGGCCCTGGGCGGTCGCCGCCAACATCGTCTGGCCGCCGGCGTTACTGCCATTGTCGAGGGGCTGGGCGAGTTGGCGGCGCGTGCCGATGACATCGACCTGGACCGGCCCGTTGTCCGTGCGCCCGCCGCAGCCCGCGAGCAGCAACGATGCCAGGATCACGCTATGCAGGGGACGGGGAAATCGGGAAGCCATGGGTGAAACAGGACCGACATAGAGGAGGGCCTGCGCCTTCTACCGCGCGCGCGGGGCGGGGCCAACCCGTCGCCGATATACTATTGCGCGGGTTCGCTGCGTGGTGCGTCCTCTGCCATTGGTGCCGACCCCGAAGATTGTCCCGGCACCTGTGGCAGGGGAATGTCGAGTTGCAGGTCGCCCGCGCCGCGCAGGCGGATCGTCTCGGGAGAAATCCGCACCGAGACATTGGCGGCATCGGCCCCGATCGCGGCGGCGTTCAGGATCGCGTTGGTGGTATCCTCGACGCTCGGCGGCGCCGCTTCGGTGTCGATCGGCTCGCGGCGGATTTCGCCATGCTCCACCGCGCCGACCATGATGTCCCTCCAGATGCGCGCGGGCATGCCGCCACCGGAAACGCCGTGCAGGGGGCTGTTGTCGTCATTGCCAACCCACACCGCCGTCACCAGCCCGCCCGCATAGCCGACGAACAGCGCGTCGCGATTGTCCTGCGTCGTACCCGTCTTGCCGAAGGTCGCGGTTCGCAGCGCGGCGCGATGTCCGGTGCCGCCACGCGTGGCTGAGGCCAGCAGATCGCGCAGGCTTTCGAGTTGATCGTCGCTGAAGCTTCTGTGCCGGTCGAGCAGGCCGGCGAACCAGCTGCTTTCCTGCTCCGGCAGGCCATGCGCGCGGACGGGATAGCTGTCCCCGGCCACCGCCGCATAGGCTTGCGTCAATTCCAGCAGCGACAGGCCGGAGGAACCGAGCGCGATCGACAGATTTTCGGGCAAGGGCGCAGTGATGCCAAGGTCGCGCGCGGCCCGGATCACCGCCTTGATCCCGACCTTTTGCGCCAGGCGCACCGCCGCGACGTTGCTGGACACGGCGAAGGCCTGCCGCAGGGTGATCGGTCCCCGATAGTGGCCATCATGATTGGAGGGCCGGTACTCGCCCTCGGTGATCGGCGTGTCGTCGATCATGTCGTCCGGCGTCATGCCGGCGCGCAGGGCGGCGAGATAGACGAACAGCTTGAAGGTGGAGCCGGGTTGCCGCCGCGCCTGCGTCGCCCGGTTGAAGGCGCTGGTCTTGTAGCTCTTGCCACCCACCATCGCCAATATCGTGCCGTCGGGGCGCATGACGACGACGGCGACCTGCGCCTTGCCGAGCGGGGCACGGCGCACCGCGCGGCTTACGATCGACTGGATATTGCTGTCGAGCGTGGTCGTGATGGTCTGCACGCCATAGACGCTGCCCGCGCGATCGCGCGCCTCGGGCAGCACCCAATCGCTGAAATAGGTGCCGCTGGTCGATTCGGGCACGGGCTGGAGGACGAGGCGAGCAGGCTTCAACGCCGCCCGCTCGCTGGGCGTGAGGAAGCCGGCTTCCACCATTGCGTTGAGAACCAGCGAGGCGCGGTCGCGCGCGCCCTTGAGGTTGGTCGAGGGGGCGAGGCGCGACGGGGCCTTCAGAACGGCGGCCAGCATGGCGGCCTGGGGCACCGTCAGCCGTTCCGGTTCGCGGTCGAAATAATGGCGGGCGGCGGCGCGCAGCCCATAAACATTGTCGCCGAAATAGACGTTGGACAGATAGCGTTCGAGGATCTGATCCTTGCTCAGCCACAGTTCCAGCCAGAAGGCGATCATGACCTCGCGCACCTTGCGCGCCGCCGTCCGGTCGGCGGTAAGGAAAGCGCCCTTGGCGAGTTGCTGCGTGATCGTGCTGCCGCCCTGGCGCACGCCGCCGGCGCGCAGATTGCGCCATAGCGCGCGCGCGATGCCGCGCGGGTCGATACCCCAGTGGCTGTAGAAGCGGCGGTCCTCGATGGCGACAAAGGCCTGCGGAACCTGCTTCGGCAGGGCGGCGATGGTAACAGGTTTGCCAACCGCCGCGCCCTTACGGGCGATGAACTGGCCGTCGGCGGTTTCCAATGTGATGCTGGGCGGCACATTGGGCTGGAGCGAGCGGGAGAGCGGGGCGGTGACGGCCAGCCACAGGGCGCTGAGGATCAGGAGCAGGAGCAGGCTGGCGATCCCCCATGCGGCGATGCGACCGCGACGGCGCCATTTGGGTCGGGGGGTGGCGCCGGGGTAGGGGCCTCCACCCAATTCCGTTGCGTCGGGAAAAGGCGGCCCGGGAGGGACAGGAGCGCCCTGCTGGAATCGTGCGCGGGAATAGGGGTCGATGCCTGGCATGCCCGTCATAGCTGTATTATATAGATGGTACAGTCAAGGAGTAACGCTGGTGGCGTCGTTCACCCCACAAGCATCAGGATGGCAAATACGGCACCAAGCGCGGCGACCAGAATAGCGATCACTTTCCACCCAATGGCGATGTCGCTCGTGAAAAAAGCCAAAACGGTATCGATGAGCAACATAGGGCGATTTTTGCAGAAGGCCTGACCAATCACGAGTTCGTGAATTTTCGCAATCCGTTAGTTGCCTTCAAACAAAACCCCGCCGGATCGCTCCGGCGGGGTTTTTCAGTCCGATCTCAGCGACCGAAGATCAATCCAGATCTTCGGTCGTGAAGTCCTCGCCCTGCACCTTGGCCAGTACATCGTCGCCCATGGCGGCTTCCGGCGGCTGGCGCAGTTCGGCGGCATGCTCCTCGGCGGCGGTCTTGGGCGCCACCAGATGCACCTCGTTCGCGGTCCGCATCGCGGCCCGCAGAGCAGCGTCGCGGCTGTTCGCGGCGATGCGCATGCGGCTCATCGAGGAACCTGTGCCCGCCGGGATCAGACGCCCGACGATCACATTTTCCTTCAGGCCGATGAGCTGGTCCTTCTTGCCCTGAACCGCTGCCTCGGTGAGGACGCGGGTGGTCTCCTGGAAGGACGCGGCCGAGATGAAGGAGCGGGTCTGCAGCGAGGCCTTGGTGATGCCGAGCAGAACGGGCTTGCCGGTCGCGGGCAACAGGCCCTTGCCCAGCTTCTCGTTCATCTCGTCCATTTCCTCGCGGTCGACCTGTTCGCCGGCCAGCAGCGTGGTGTCGCCGCCGTCGGTGATCTCGACCTTCTGCAGCATCTGGCGAACGATCACCTCGATGTGCTTGTCGTTGATCTTCACGCCCTGCAGGCGATAGACCTCCTGGATTTCCGACACGAGATATTCGGCGAGGGGCTCGATGCCGAGCACTTCGAGAATATCATGCGGGTCGGGGCTGCCGCCGATCAGGTTGTCGCCACGCTTGACGTAGTCGCCTTCCTGAATGTCGATCACCTTGGACTTGGGGATCAGATACTCGACCGGATCGGTCCCGTCCTCGGGGCGGATCGCGATCTTGCGCTTGGCCTTATAGTCCTTGAGGAATTCGACGCGGCCGCTGATCTTGGCGATGATCGCATTGTCCTTCGGCTTGCGGGCCTCGAACAATTCCGCGACGCGCGGCAGACCACCCGTGATGTCGCGGGTCTTGGCCGCTTCACGGCTGACACGCGCCAGCACGTCACCGGCCTGCACCTGCGCACCGTCCTCGACCGAGAGGGTGGCGCCGATGGCGAGCATGTAGCGCGCCGATTCACCGCTGCCGTCGTCCAGCAGGGTCAGGCGGGGACGAAGATCGTCCTTCGCACGGGCGTTGCCGCGATATTCGATCACCACGCGCTGCGCGATGCCGGTCGCTTCGTCGGTCTGCTCGATCAGCGTCTTGCCGTCGATCAGATCCTGATACTTCACGATACCCGGCTTCTCGGTGATGACCGGCATGGTGAAGGGATCCCATTCGGCGATCCGGTCGCCCTTCTTCACCTGCGCCCCGTTCTTGAAGAGGATCGCGGCACCATAAGGCAGGCGATGGGTCGCACGCTCGCGGCCTTCATCGTCGATGACCGCCAGTTCGCCGTTCCGGGCTAGGCTGAGGTTACGACCGTTCCGGTCCTCGATCGTGGGCATGTCGCGCAGTTCCAGCGTGCCGTCCGAGATCGCTTCGAGGTTGGACTGCTCGTTGAAGTTCGCCGCGCCGCCGATGTGGAAGGTACGCATGGTCAGCTGCGTGCCCGGTTCGCCGATGGACTGCGCCGCGATGACGCCGACCGCTTCGCCGATGTTGACGGGCGTACCACGGGCGAGGTCACGGCCGTAGCATTTGCCGCACACGCCCATCTTGGCTTCGCAGATCAGCGGGCTGCGGATCTTCATGCCCTGGATACCGATAGCCTCGATCTTGGCCACCATCGCTTCGTCGAGCAGCGTGCCCTCCGGAACGAGGATGGAGCCGTCCTTGCTGTCGATGACGTCTTCCGCCGTGGTGCGACCCAGCACGCGCTCGCCGAGCGAGGCGATGATGTTGCCGCCCTGGACGATGGCCTTCATCTCCAGCGCCTTGGACGTGCCGCAATCGACCTCGACGATGGTGCAATCCTGCGACACGTCGACCAGACGGCGGGTCAGGTAGCCCGAGTTGGCGGTTTTCAACGCCGTATCCGCGAGGCCCTTGCGAGCGCCGTGGGTGGAGTTGAAATATTCGAGGACGGTCAGGCCCTCCTTGAAGTTCGAGATGATCGGCGTTTCGATGATCTCGCCCGACGGCTTGGCCATCAGGCCGCGCATGCCGGCAAGCTGCTTCATCTGCGCCTGCGAACCACGGGCACCCGAATGCGCCATCATGTAGATGGAGTTGATCGGGGCCATACGGCCATTCTCGTCCTTCGGCTGCGCCCGGATTTCGTCCATCATGGCGTTCGCGACCTGGTCGCCGCAACGGCTCCAGGCGTCGATCACCTTGTTGTACTTCTCCTGCTGCGTGATCAGGCCGTCCTGATACTGCTGCTCATAGTCGGCCACCATTGCCTTGGTCTCATCGACCGTGCCGATCTTGGAGTCGGGGATGACCATGTCGTCCTTGCCGAACGAAATGCCCGCCTGGAACGCGTGGCGGAAGCCGAGCGACATGATAGCGTCGGCAAACAGCACCGTGTCCTTCTGGCCGGTGTGACGATAGACCTCGTCGATCACGTCGCCCACGTCCTTCTTGGTCAGAAGGCGGTTGACGGTGTCGAAGGGCACCTTGTGCGCCTTGGGCAGGCACTCGCCCAGCAGCATGCGGCCCGGCGTGGTCTCGAACCGCTTCATATACTGCTTGCCGTTCTCGTCCGTCTGCGGGACGCGGCTGATGATCTTCGAGTGCAGCGTCACCGACTTGGTGAACAGCGCCTGATGCACTTCCGCCATGTCGCTCAGCGTCATGCCCTCGCCCGGCTCGCCTTCGCGCTCCATGGAGAGATAATAGATGCCGAGAACCATGTCCTGCGACGGCACGATGATCGGCTTGCCGTTCGCGGGCGACAGGATGTTGTTGGTGGACATCATCAGGACGCGCGCTTCCAGCTGGGCCTCAAGGCTCAGGGGAACGTGCACGGCCATCTGGTCGCCATCGAAGTCCGCGTTGAAGGCGGAGCAGACCAGCGGGTGAAGCTGGATCGCCTTGCCTTCGATCAGCACCGGCTCGAACGCCTGGATGCCGAGACGGTGGAGCGTCGGTGCGCGGTTGAGCATCACGGGATGCTCGCGGATCACCTCATCGAGGATGTCCCAGACCTCCTTGCGCTCCTTCTCGACCCACTTTTTCGCCTGCTTCAAGGTCATGGACAGACCCTTGGCATCGAGGCGGGCGTAGATGAACGGCTTGAACAGTTCGAGCGCCATCTTCTTGGGCAGGCCGCACTGATGCAGTTTCAGTTCCGGGCCGGTCACGATGACCGAACGACCGGAATAGTCGACGCGCTTGCCAAGCAGGTTCTGGCGGAAGCGGCCCTGCTTGCCCTTGAGCATGTCGGACAGCGACTTCAGGGGACGCTTGTTGGCGCCGGTGATGACGCGGCCACGGCGGCCGTTGTCGAACAGCGCGTCGACGGCTTCCTGCAACATGCGCTTTTCGTTGCGGACGATGATGTCCGGCGCGCGCAGTTCCATCAGGCGCTTCAACCGGTTGTTGCGGTTGATGACGCGGCGATAAAGGTCGTTGAGATCGGAGGTCGCGAAACGGCCGCCGTCCAGCGGCACCAGCGGACGCAGGTCCGGCGGGATGACGGGCACGACGTCGAGGATCATCCACTCCGGCTTGTTGCCGGATTCGATGAAGCTCTCGACGACCTTCATGCGCTTGATGATCTTCTTGGGCTTCAGTTCGGACTTGGTGACCGCGAGTTCCTCCTTGAGGATCTCCATCTCACCTTCCAGGTCGAGGCTGATGAGCATCTGCTTGACCGCTTCCGCGCCGATGCCGGCGGTGAAAGCGTCCTCGCCATATTCATCCTGCGCGTCGATCAGCTCGTCTTCGGTCAGCAACTGGTAGCGGTCGAGCGGGGTCAGGCCCGGCTCGATGACGATATAGCTCTCGAAGTACAGCACGCGCTCCAGCTGCTTGAGCTGCATGTCGAGGAGCAGGCCGATGCGCGACGGCAGCGACTTCAGGAACCAGATGTGCGCGACGGGCGCGGCCAGTTCGATATGGCCCATCCGCTCACGGCGGACCTTCGACACGGTGACCTCGACGCCGCACTTTTCGCAGACGATGCCCTTGTACTTCATGCGCTTATACTTGCCGCACAAGCACTCATAGTCCTTGATCGGGCCAAAGATGCGCGCGCAGAACAGACCGTCACGCTCGGGCTTGAACGTGCGGTAGTTGATGGTCTCCGGCTTCTTGATCTCGCCGAAGGACCAGCTGCGGATACGCTCAGGGGAGGCGATACCGATCTGGATCTGGTCGAACACCTCGGTCTTGGCCATCGGGTTCGCGAAGTTGGTCAGTTCATTCATGTTATCAATCCCTCATGAGGGCTAAATCTCGGGCGAAAGGGAGGGCGCGGCGGCGGGCCGCGCCCGTCCTCCTTTATTCCGCGGCCTCGGACAGGCCGTCGTCGTCCGTCATGTCTTCCAGAGCGGTCAGTTCGACGTTGAGGCCCAGCGAGCGCATTTCCTTGACGAGCACGTTGAAGCTCTCCGGAATGCCGGCCTCGAAGGTATCGTCACCCTTGACGATCGCCTCATAGACCTTGGTCCGGCCGACCACATCGTCCGACTTCACCGTCAGCATCTCCTGCAGCGTGTAGGCGGCGCCATAGGCCTGGAGCGCCCAGACCTCCATCTCACCGAAGCGCTGGCCACCGAACTGCGCCTTGCCGCCCAGCGGCTGCTGGGTGACGAGGCTGTAGGGGCCGGTGCTCCGCGCGTGGATCTTGTCGTCCACGAGGTGCAGGAGCTTCAGGATGTACATGTAGCCGACGGTGACCTTCTCCTCGAAGGGCTCGCCGGTGCGGCCGTTGAACAGCTGCATCTTGCCGCTGGCACGCCGGCCCTCGCGG
>Ga0207639_10003662_pt1 | contig 10320 bp, 8 predicted proteins | sample KBSCornC32_FD_184299 | JGI IMG/M metagenome (GOLD analysis project Ga0207639, IMG submission 184299) | Corn rhizosphere microbial communities from Kellogg Biological Station, Michigan, USA - KBS Corn C3-2 (SPAdes) (version 2) | ecosystem: Host-associated > Plants > Roots > Rhizosphere > Soil ...
GACGGTCGTGATCTGTTCGCTCACTTGCTTCTGCATCTGACGCTTCACTGGATTACCCACGGCGTTCTTCACCATCCTGAGGATCTGGAGGCGGTTTCGGAGGCTCTTGCGCTATCCGTTCCCTCCCTTGCGAGCCATCTGAGGGCAGTCGGGCTCGAGCCTCACGCTCAGCTCATGCTTCCTCTCGTCGAGGAGCAGCGGCCCGGGCGATTCACGCGGTCCCTGCGGGCGACGCTGGTACCGGCGCCGCGGCTCCTGGCGCGGGCCGAGATCGCGCGGGCGATTGCGGCCCGGTCGGCACCCGGGTCTTTCGGTCGCCGACTGGGCGGCGCGCTGCTCTCTCCATCGCTGAGCGAAGCATTTCGTGAGGCGATCCTCGCTCGGATCTATTCCCGCCAGCGATCTTCAGACTAGTCTGCGGCGAGTGGCGGTGCTTGTTGATTGAAGGAAGATCGAGGTCTCCCCAGCCTACGGAGGTCTCCCCAGCCTACGATAGACTACCCGCCAGCGGCCTTCAGCTTCTTCACCTCGGCGATCAGGGCCGGGATCGCGGTCTCCCAGGTCGCGACCAGGCCGTAGTCGGCGATCTGGAAGATGGGGGCTTCGCCGTCTTTGTTGATGGCGACGATGACCTTCGAGCCCTTCATGCCGGCCAGGTGCTGGATGGCGCCGGAGATGGCGACGGCGATGTAGAGCTGGGGAGCGACGATCTTGCCGGTCTGTCCGACCTGGAGATCGTTGGGAACCATGCCGGCGTCGGCGGCGGCTCGACTGGCGCCCAGGGCGCCGCCGAGGAGGTCGGTCAGCTCTTCGAGGACCTTGAAGTTCTCGCCGGCCTTCATGCCGCGGCCGCCCGACACCACGATCTTTGCTTCGCTCAGCTCGGGCCGCGCGCTCTTGGTCGCGTGCACGGCGACGACCTCGGAGCCGAGGGCGTCGATGGCGCCCGCAGCACCTGCCTCGACGGTTCCCGGCGCCGCCGCCGGAGCCGCCGCGGGGAACGCGGTCTGGCGGACACTCAGGACCACGATGGGCGACGCGATCTCGACGTCGTTCAGGGCGTTGCCGGCGTAGGTGGGTCGCCGGAACTTGTTGGGGCCGTCGACGCGAATCACGTCGGAGGCCATGCCGGCGCCGAGCAGGGCGGCCGTTCGCGGCAAGACGTCCTTGCCGGTCGACGTGGCGGTGGCGACGAGCGCGGTGGCGCCGGCGGCCTTCACGGCGGCCGCCAGCACGGGGGCGTACGTCTCGGCGAGCGGCGCGGCCAGGCTCGCGTCGTCGAACGCCAGCACGCGGGCGGCGTAGCGGGCGGCCTCGTTCGCGACGGCGCTCACGCCCTGGCCGATCACCACGGCCACGACCGGGCCGCCGTGATGGGTGGCCAGCTCGCGCGCGGCCGTCAGCGCCGGCAGCGACGCCGAGCGCAGGGTATCGCCAGAGGCTTCGCAGAAAACCAGGACGGCGCCCATCAGATCACCTTCGCTTCGTTGTGGAGCTTCTGCACCAGTTCTTCCACGCTGCCGACGCGCGCGCCGGCCTTTCGTCCGGGGGGCGCCTCGTACCCGGCCGCGCGCACCAGCGGGGCCAGCGTGACGCCGAGGTCGGCGGGGCTCAGCTCTTTCACTTCCTTCTTCTTCGCGGCCATGATTCCCTTCAGCGACGCGTACCGTTGGGTCTCTTCCCATTCCGCGTCGGGGCCGGCCAGCGCCTCGTTGCGCACGGCCTTCTTGGCGATGATGCGCAGGTCGACGGTGACGACCGCCGGCAGACGAACGCGCTTCTCCTCGACGCCGGCGTCGACCTCGCGGGTCGTGGTCGCGCTCTTGCCGTCAGCCGCCAGTCGGATGCTGGCCAGGAACGTCGCCTGGGGCCACCCGAGCAGCCCGGCCAGGATCTGACCGACCTGGTTCGAGTCGCCGTCGACGGCTTGCTTGCCGAGGACCACCAGGTCCGGCTTCTCTCGCTCGACGACCTTGGCCAGCAGGCGCGCGACGGAATCCGAGTCCATGGCTCCGTCGTCCGCCGTGACGAGCAGGCCGCGATCGGCGCCCATGGCCAGCACACCGCGGAGCTGCTGGGCGACCTCCTTGGGGCCGATCGTCACGGCCACCACCTCGCCCGAGCGCTCGCCGCCTTTGCCCTTCTCGGTCAGGCGCAGCGCGGTCTCGACCGCGTACTCGTCGAAGGTGTTGATCTGCCAGGTTGCCGTGGAAAGGTCGATCTTGCCCCCGCCGATCTTCAGCTTCTGTTCGGGGTTGGGCACCCGCTTGCACGTCACCAGGATCTTCACGATTGTCTCTCTCCGACCGGCGTCTCGCGGCGGTCTGCTGGTTGGGTTGGATTCGCTCGGAGCCTAACCGCTCGCGACCTTGAGTGCCTCTTCCAGACAGAAGAGGATCTCGTCGTCCAGGTCGACCAGGTAGACGGTGGCGGGCTTGGCCTGTCGGTGCGCCCGGAGCTCGTCGACGATGGCGCGGGCCGCGTCCGAGGGATCCACCCCACCGAGACCCGTGCCCATGCCGGGGATCGCGATGAGATCGAAATTGTGGTGGGCGGCCGCGAGGAGCGCGGCCCGCGTGGCGCGCCGGACGTTCTCGACGGCGACCTTGGTTCCCGGCTCTTCCATCGTCGGCGCGTGAATCACGCGCTTGGCCTGCAACTGTCCGGCGTTCGTCACCACCGCGGCGCCGACCGCGATGGGGGCCAGCGACATCGCCTCGCGCTGGATCGAAGGACCGCCGCGCCGGGAGAGGGCGCCCGCCACACCTCCGCCCATGATCCCGAGGGAGTTGGCGGGGTTGACCACGGCATCAACCGGCATCGTCGTGATGTCCGTCTTGGCCAGATGGACCTGCATGGATAGGGAACCGAGCGGGAGACAATAGCACTCCCAGGATTAGAAGAAAAATTCTTCCAAATCGAATCGGTTCCGATTCGGTCCGGCCCCTCGGTGGGCGCGGGCGAGGGGGCTCTTCGGACCCGGGGGCGCGACTAGGCCAGGAGGCGGTCGAGCTGCTGCTCGATGTTGGCCTCGTCCTGGGCCTGGGCAACCGAGAGCTCCTGGACGATCAGGCCGCGGGCGGTGTCGAGCATCCGCCGCTCGCCGAACGACAGGGGCTTCAGCACCTTCAAGCGGTACAGATCCCGGAACACCTCGGCCACCTCGAACAGCGAACCCGAGCGAATCTTCTCCATGAACCCGCGGTAGCGCCGGTTCCAGGTCTGGCGGTCGAGCTGCACCTCCTTCTCACGAAGGATTTGCATGACCTCGCCAATCTCTTCCTTGCCCGCCACGCGGCGCAGGCCGACCTGATCCGACTTGTCGATGGGGACGAGGATCCGGTTGTCGCTCTCCAGGACGCGCAGCACGTAAAAGCGTTGGATCGTTCCGAAAATCTCTTTGTGCTCGATGCCGAGCACCTCCGCGACGCCCTGGGACGGGTAGACGGCCTTGTCTCCGACGGCGAACTCAGTTTGCACGCGGTTACCTCCGCACGGACTGGCGAGAGCAGGAAGTGCCGAAAATCACAAGGATTTTTCTTGCAAGCAACGCCCTGTCACACAACGTACCTGTTTGCGCACATGAATGTCAAGAGGCGATGTCGGATGTCAGCGTAGGTGCGGGGTTTTTGGGAAAAGGGCGGCGCAGGAAGGTGAACGAGCATACGAGCCGGCTCGTGGGTGCAGGGCGCTGGGACCGCCCGACCGGGGGGCGGAACGTACCGTTCGCCGGATCTCGGGGTTCGTTGTGTTCGTCGTGATCTTTGATGATCTGGGGTATTTTCGTTCGGGCCATGTCCTTCGGCTACAACGACTTCCCGGCATCGCCCCCTTCGGTCCAGATCCACCGGGTCGGGGCCTGGAAATTGTACGCAGGCGCGGTGTTGGCGGCGGTCGGGGTCGGCTTCGCCGGCTACGTCTACCTGGGGCCGTATCTGAAGATGACGAAGGTCGTGCGTGCACAGGCGGCGGAGCTGAGCCAGGAGCGCGGATCGAGTGAGGAGATAGTCGCCGAGCGCGACAAGTTGAAGGCGGCGCTGGACCAGCGCTCGGGCACTGACCGCGAGAAGGCCTCGGCGGCCTCGAAGGTGTCGGCGTCGATCCAGGACTACGCGGCTGAGCTGAAGACGGCGCTCGCCGCGGCGGGGGCTGATGTTTCGGTCGAAGGCGGTCGGTTGCGCGTGGGCCTGCCGACCAAGGCCGTGTTCGATCAGCCGTTCTCGACGGTGGTCTCGCCGCAAGGGGACGCGGCGTTGAAGGTGATCGCGTCGGCCCTGAAGAAGACGGGGATGCGCGGGCGGGTGCACGCGCCGCTCATCGCTTCGCCGCCGCCGCGCGAGCTGGCGCAGTTCAAGAACATCGGTGAGTTCGAGGTGCTGCGAGCCGCGCGCGTGATGCTGCTCCTGGCCGCCTCGGGCGTGGCCGCCGATCGCGTGCTGGTGGCCGGTGAGATCGGACCGGCGGCGGCGCCGGCCTCCAAGAAGGGACGGCCGGCGGCGTTGCCGGATCGCGTGGACATCGAGCTCGAGCCCGTTTGACCGTGCGCGCCCGCCCCCCGCGGCTGGGTCGAGCCAACGTCGTCGCGTTTCTGGCGGTCTGTTCATTCTCGGCGCGCGCCGCGTGCATCGCGCTGGTCGGGCTGGCGGTCCTGCTGCCGCTCGCGCGGGACGCGGCGGCCTACGATTTCGTGTTGACCGCACGGACGGTGGGTCAGGGCTATCAAGAGCGGCGCTACGGCGTGGGGGGGGCCGCCGAGCTGCTGAGCCGGCGCCGGCTGACCCAGTACCTCTCGCTGTCGGTGTTCGACATCGAGCCGGCCGCGTGGCGGGGCGAGCGCGGGGATCGCAACGTGCTGTCGTTCGAGATCGGCATGCGCTTCGATTCCGACTTCGGCACGTTCATGACGCGCAGGCCGAGCGGGCTCGATTCGATCCGCGAGCTGGCGCAGAACCAGCTCGACCTTCTGTACGCGTACCTGCTGGCGCGCGACGTGGGGGGCCACCTGGACCTGCAGCTTGGACGCCAGCTTCACTACGACCTGGTGGACTTCTATTCGTTCGATGGCGCGGACGTCCGGCTGCACGTGGGGCCGTTCGCGACGGTGCAGGCGTTCGCGGGGACCGAGGTGCGCGGCGAGCTGCCGCTGTCGGCGCCGCTCTACGAGCTGGACGGGACCAGCGTCGGCTCGCAGGATCGCGCCACGCGGCCCGAGCAAAACGAGGCGTGGCGGCCGATGGTGGGGGCGGCCCTGGCGATCGATCGCGCCTCGCCCGTGACGGCGCGGGTGGCGTACCGCCGGGTGTTCTCGTCGACGGTGGATGCCCAGCCCGGTGATCCCGGCAGCGGCGTGAACCACGAGACCGTCTCGTTCACCGCGGAGACGCACTGGCGCGAGGCCCTCTTCGTCACGGCGGCCGCCCGCTACAACTTGCTGATCGCGGCCATGGATGACGAGCAGGCGGTGGTGAGGCTGCGTCTGGGGGCGCGGCACCTGCTCTCGGTCGAATACAGCTATCTGGCGCCCACCTTCGACGGTGATTCGATCTGGAACGTGTTCGCGTCGGGCGCCTTCCGGGACGTGCGCGCGTCGTACGACGTCAACTTGACGACGGCCTGGCGGGCCCACCTGCGCGGCTTCTGGCGGCAGTTCGTGAACCCGCCCGAGACCCCGGCGGAGCTGGCAGCGGCGGCCCCGGGGGGCGATCACGCGTACGGGGGCAACGTCGGCGTGGAGGTGCGGGGCCCGCGGGGCCGCGGGCGTGTCGACGGCTATGCGGACACCGGCTTCGGTGGCTGGAAGATAGGCGGGGACGTCTCGGGCCGCTGGGTCCTGCGCCCGAACCTGATCGACCTCGAGGGCCGGCTGACCGCGGTGGGGTGGCGGACGGACAGCGCACCCCAGCCGCGCGACGCGTTCATGGTGGGCGGCGCTATCGGATTCGTCTATCACCTCGGCCACAAGATGCGCGTCCATTTCCTGGGTGAAGACAACAGCGGCACGTACTACCGAGCGCAGCTGCGGGGATTGGCCGTGCTCGAGATGGACGTGACGTTGTGACGGCACGCGGGGGCCAGATCGCCGTCGGGGTCGCGGCCGCGGCGCTGGGCTTGTTGACCGTGGCGCCCGGCCTTCGCAGCAGTCACGCGGCGGCCGGTCCTGGGGGGAGTTGGCTCCGCCCGTCCTCCGAAGCAACCTCGAGCGCGAAGGTCGGCGCGGATGACAGCCAGGCTGGGGGCGCGGGCGGCACCGGCGGTGGTGGAGGTGCCCGGAGCGCGACGGCGGGCCGAGCGGGAAGCCAGCCGTCCCCCGCCGCGTTCCCGTCACCGTCCACCTCGTCTCCGGCTTCGCCCTCGCGTCCTCTTCCTGCGGCGACCTCCCTCAAGCTTCTTCCCACCCCGCCGGGCGGCTGGTTTCCGACTCCGACGGTCTCGGCCGCGGTGTCTCCCTCGATCGGTGATCCGTCACCCGCGGTCTACCCGCCGCCTTCGCTGCCCCTGACCTTCGACCACGCCCGCCACGCGCGGCGCGGGATCGCGTGCGAGCGCTGCCACGCCGCCGCGCGCACGTCGACGCAGGCGAAGGACGACCTGTTGCCGCCCGAGGCGCTCTGCGCGACCTGCCACGCCATCGATCGCGCCCAGCCACAGAAGGTCGCCGCGCCGGGACAGCCTCCCGTGCGTTGCGACGCGTGCCATCCGCAGTTCATGCCGCCGCCAGGGCCGGCGGGACGGTTCGCCACGCCATCGCGGGTCGAGATCCCGACCGCGTGGTTGAAGTTCAACCACCGATTGCACGGCGAGCGCGGCCTGGCGTGCGCCCTTTGCCACGCGGGGGTCGAGGACGTCGCGCTGGCGACGACGCAGCAACTGCCCCGCATGGGCTTGTGCCTCGGATGCCACGACGGACGGCAGGCGACCGCCCGGTGCGCGGCGTGCCACGTCACGCTGCCGGATGGACGCCTGCGCACGGCTTTCCCGGCCGCGCCGCTCGCGCCCAGCGGATCGCTGCGCGGCGTGGACGCGCACACCGCGGCCTTCCGCACCGAGCACCGCGTGGCCGGGCGCGACGAGCGGTATTGCGCCACCTGTCACAAGCAGAGCGAGTGCACCGAGTGTCACGCGGCCGGGGTCGTCAAGCCGGCCGACTTCCACCCCGGCGACTATGCGACCCTGCACGCCGTGGACGCGCGACGCAACATCCCCGACTGCTCGTCGTGCCACCGCAACCAGACGTTCTGTCTCGGGTGCCACCAGCGGCTCGGGGTGGCCTCCGATCCCGAGGGTGGCTTGCCGGGGCGGCAGCCCAAGAACCCCTTCGGCACCGGCTCCGGCGTGAAGCAGTTCCACCCGCCGGGCTGGGTGCGCGACGAGTCGGGCCAGGTCATCACGGCGCCCACGCCGGCGAGCCACAGCTTCCAGGCGCGGCGCAACATCCGCTCGTGCGCTTCGTGTCATCGCGAGGAGACGTGCCTCGGTTGTCACTCGGCCGATCCGTCTCGCTCGTCGCGGATCAACCCGCACCGCCCGGGCTTCGGCGCGTCGGCGGCGTGCCGGGCCATGGCCGCGCGCAATCAGCGCGCGTGCCTGAAGTGCCACGAGCCGGGCGCCGCCGAGCTGTCCTGCGACTGACTCCGGGCGCCGACTACTTGGTGGCGCTGGCGTGGATGGCGTGCAGCCACCGCCAGAGCGTCACGATGTCCTTGTCGGGGATGTGATTGAGGACCGGCATCATGCCTTCGGTGTAGCCCTTCACCTTCTCGTGCAAGCTGGGCGGGTGGCCTTCGTCGGTCACAGCCAGCGGCGGCACGCGGCGGTACGCGTCCATGTCGCCGAGGAAGTCCGGCCCGCGCTTGGCGCCGTGGCCGCCGATGCCGTGACAGCTCGCGCAGTGTTGCAGGAAGATGGGCCAGCCCGACCGATCGGGCAGCCGGCGGGTGGCCTGCGCCAGCTCGGCCTCGTAGGCCTTCCACGTCACGAAGCGGACGGCGTCGAAGGTCGTCGGGTACAGCCAGGGTGTGTACGTGGAGGCGCGCCGCCCGTAGACGATCTTGGGGCAGGGGAGCTCGTCGCGATGACGGACCGGGTAAGTGGTCGTGAAGCGGTTCATCGCGTCGCCGTGCTCGAGCGCGATGAAGATGGCCTTCACCTCTTCCTTGTCGCGCAGGGGCACGGGCACCTCCATGCCGTCCTTGAAGGTGAAGATGACCGTGTCGGCCGCCTTGGGCGGCTTCACCTGGGCGACGAGCTCGCCCAGGGACAGGCCGCGCACGTTGTGGTCCAGCCCGTCCTGGACATCGCGCCAGGTGGCCTGTCGGCGCGAAGCGCTGTCCACCACGACGGTCTGCTTCGACGCCGCGACGCCGGTGATGGGACCGAGCTCGACGCGGATGGTGCCCGTGCTCGTGCTCGTTGGGCTGGGCTCGGCCGCGAAGGCCGCCGTGGCGAGCGCCTGGGAGGCGAGGGCCAGGGCGACGAGGCCCAGCCGCGCATGTGTCGGGACACGGGGCGAAACGGAGCGTGAATGAGAGCACGAGGAGCCCGAGCCGCCCGAGGAGCACGAGGGGATGGTTCGCTTCATCATGGCCGGGGCGCTTCGCAAGAGCCGTTCCAGCGCGCGCGCCCACCAGCTTCGCGGCTCGGGGCGGCTCGGGGACGGCTGCGCGCGAAGCCTTTGCGCCGCTGGTCAGCGGAGACGAACGTCTTGCGGGCTGTCGGGCTCTACTGGGGGCTCGACGTGATGGTGGCCGCGGCGTCCTCATCCGCCGGGTCGTGACAGGCGCGCGTGCGGACGGTCGCGACCTCGCCCCTCTTGTCGGCCCCCACGTATCCTTCGAGGGCTGCGCCCCAGCGGCGAGCGGTGTCGCATTGGCCCGTCTCCTGGAGCGCGGCGAGGTGCATCAGCCAGAGATCCGGGTGTTGCACACCGGCCCGAAGGACGCTGTTCGAGATCGCGAGGACCTCTTGCCAGCGTCCGACCCTGGCGTGCTCGCGCGCCAGTCGGACCAGCACCTCGGGCTCGGCCGGGGCCAGGGCCAGGGCACGATGGAGCGCCTTGTCGCGCTCGTCGGATCCGGCTGGCGCCATGTCCGCGGCCATGAGCCACGCCATCCACTTGCCGGGATTGGTCGCGACGCCCATCTTCGCGAGCTCGGCCCGTGAGAGCCTGTAGGGTCGCTCCAAGGCGTAGAACGCCACCGCCAGCGCGTCGATGGGTGGCGGCGACCCTCGTCCGATGGCCTCGTCGAGCTCGGCGGCGATCGCAGCGGCATGGACGTCGGGATCCTCGACAGAGGAGCTGCTGGCGCGCAGGAAGGCACGGACGGCGTGGACCTCGGCGTCTGACAGAACGCGCGCTTCATGCATGCCGTTCCAGCGCGGCACGCGCCACCGCGTGACGACGTACTGCCCGCCGTCGATGTAGGTCGACAGGACGCGAGGCAACGCGCCCGATGCGAGGTCGGGAAACGCCGTGCGAAACGCGACCGGCGCCGGCTCGAGGGCGCCGAGGTGGCGCTGGAATTCGCGGAGCTGCCCCGGGCGGTGATTGTAGAGGTAGTGCACGAGCAACCAGCTGGTGGCATAGAATCGGCCTCGCTCGTGCAGAGTCTCGGGGATCTCGCCCAGGAGCTCGTCGAGGCTGGTGGGCGCGATGTATCTGAAGGTGCGGTAGAGGTTGGGGTCGGCGTCACCAATCACCATGCGCTCGTCGTCCTCGAAATCGGGACGGATGGTTTGCAGGAACGTGGCGACCCCTTCGCTGAACCAGCCCGGCTGGGCCGCGATGATCTGACGGCTGAGCCGATGGGCCAGCTCGTGTCTGACGGCCTGTGCGCCAGGGCCCATCCCGGAGCCGACGTCGGGGACCAGCAGAAAGGGCGGGAAGGGCGGCGCACTCTGGTGTTTCGCGCCCGCGAACGCCCCGGTGTAGTTGCGGAGCTCGGCGTTCGAGGTCAGCGCGAAGACCGGCGTCACCTCTGCCTGGATCTGGAAGTTGGGCCAGACGCCGATGAGCATGGCGGACCGCGTTTCCTCCAGGGTCCGAACGACGTGAAGGGCGTCGTCCTCGTCGAGATCCGTTCGCAGGACGAAGTGGTCCGTCGTGACCTCGCGCCAGCTTCGGCCCCCCTTGGCGGGGCAGGCGGGCACCGTGGCGCAACCCGTGAGGAGGCCGGCGCCGAGAGCGAGCACCCGAGCTAGTACCGCCGACCCGAAATTCCTGACCAGCCTCGCTTGCTGCGGCGGCCAGGGGCTACGTTGCTCGTCGGTTACATGGCTTCGGCCATGCGCCCTCCTCGCGCCTTGCCCCTGGCCGTCCTCGCT
>Ga0207639_10003663_pt1 | contig 10320 bp, 7 predicted proteins | sample KBSCornC32_FD_184299 | JGI IMG/M metagenome (GOLD analysis project Ga0207639, IMG submission 184299) | Corn rhizosphere microbial communities from Kellogg Biological Station, Michigan, USA - KBS Corn C3-2 (SPAdes) (version 2) | ecosystem: Host-associated > Plants > Roots > Rhizosphere > Soil ...
GGCTTTCGTCGCTGAAGCGCCCAGGAGCCGCGACGTTGCACATATGCCGTTGTTTTCCGAACGTCTTGTGGTGATCTCGTCCTTGACGCACAAGCCGATCGCCAAACCCGCCGATGTCGCCGGCGATTCGGTCATCGCATTTCCGAGTGGCTGCGCATACCGGCGCGTCCTCGAGCGCTGGCTGGGGGGAAAAAGCCTGGCGCACGTTCGAGTACTCGAGTTGAGCTCTTACCACGCGATCGTTGCATGCGTTGCCGCCGGCACCGGGATCGCACTCGTCCCCGAGTCCGTGCTCGATACTGTGCAGAACCTGCAAGTGGCGCGGTACTCGCTGCCTCGGGTTCTCGGCCACGTCGTCACGCCGATGATATGGCGTGCTGCTGATCAATCCGCCGCGGTTACAGCTCTTCGGCGCGTGGTCCAGCAACTGTGCCGGCCGTCGCCCCGAGCGCAGCGACTTCGAGCACCGGTGCTGGCAAGATCGAGGCGCCTATAGTGCGCGTTGATCGGTGCAGACCGGCGAGATGCCGAACGTATGGCGCATTCCGTTTCTGCAGCAAACCTCATGCCGTAGCCGTTGCATTCCTGTAGGTTCTCGGCGTCATCGAGGTTGCCTCGCGGAAAGCCGCTGTGAAATGACTCTGGTCCGCGAAACCGACCTGGACAGCCACGTCGACGATAGGCAGGCCTGAATCGGACAGCAGCGCCTTGGCTCGCTCGATGCGAACGCGGCGGATGTATTTGCTCGGAGTCAATCCGGTCGACCGTTTGAACTGCCGATGAAAATGAAATGGGCTTATGCGGACTGCGGCAGAGAGTCGCTCCAGGTTGATCGGTTGGTCGAGGTGCGCCTCGACGAACTCGATTGCCTGCCGCAGCTTGTAGGCTGGTAAACCGTTTTGCGCGGATCTCGGTGCACTGCTGCGCGCCGGCTTGGGAATCTGCACGACCGTGCCAAGTCGCTCGTCGCCCTCGATGATTGGCTCGATCCAGGCGGGATCGAGCCAACGCGGCAGTTGTGCGTCACGCAAGGGCTGTGGATCACTGGCATCGAGTGCGTCGATACGTAGGCGCGGAGTGCAACTCAACTCGACGCCAAGTGCGGCCATAATGAGCTGCGCATCGGAGTCTGCCTTGACGAGACGGCCTTTGTGATCGAACACCATCAATCCCGCTGAGCGGGTCTGAGGTGGACGCCACGAGTCTTGCTGTGGCAGCGAAAAATACCGACGCCGCAACTCGTGGTCGTCCTCAGCGCGGTGACCGATGTGGCTAATACTGCACTCGTGTTGCATCTATGGAGTCTCCTGTTGCTCTGCCTGACACGTAACCGCTTCAACGGGACGCGATTCTCGCCCGATGCGGTGCGAAGGCCATCAGACTACAAGCGTGAAACCGAATCCATTGGACGATGGTATCGGTGGATACCTTGGCTTCAGTCTGCATGGACGAGCGTGCGCCTGTTGCCGCTCCCATCGAGAGCCCGACAGGCTGCGAATGTCTTCGTGCCACGCAGCCCACGCTCGAGACAGCTCTTGCGAAGATATCGACCGATACCATCGTCCAATAGATTCGCCTCGACGCTTCTGTTGTGATTGATGACTGCCGATACGTATCGCGCGGGATCGCATCGGATATCTGCAACGCACGCGGACAAGGAGACTAAAGGCATGAACTCTTCATTCAAAAAGATGCAGCGGATCGCGGTGGGCACTGCTTTGCTGGCGGCGTGCACGTTCTGGACCGGAGCGACGACTGCGGCAGGCGGTCAGGAAGACAAGAGTCTCGCCCAGCAGATCTTCGACACCATGATTCAGGTGCCGGGAACCAATCGGGGCTATCGCGCCGTTCATGCCAAAGGGGTCGTATGCCAAGGAACGTTCGCCCCGTCGAAGGACGCGGCCGCGTTATCCAAAGCCGCTCATTTTCAGGGAGGCTCGATTCCGGTGACTGTTCGCTTCTCGGACGGGGCGACCGACCCTTTCATCCCGGATAACTCGCCGGGTGCCGGTCCGCGCGGCATGGCGATTCGGTTTAGTCTCCCCGGCGGCGGCGAAACCGATCTCGTCCTGTTGTCGCATAACGGCTTCATCGTGGGTACTGGCGAAGACTTTCTCGCTCTGCAAAAGGCCATCGTGGCGACCGATCCCAGCAAGCCGCACCCATGGCCTATTGAGGCGTTTCTCGGCGCACATCCGCTCGCATTGAAATTCGTGCAGGAAATCCAGGCGGTACCTGCCAGCTTCGCTACACAAGCGTTCTTTTCCAACGACGCGTTCATTTTCGTGAACACGGATGGAGTGAAGCAGGCGGGACGTTACAAGATCCTTCCGGTCGCCGGCCAGCACATGCTGAGCGAGGCGGACGCCAAAACCAAGTCGCCTGCTTTTCTGGCTGAAGAGCTCAAGACGCGTCTGGCGAACGGGCCGGTGCAGTTCAGAATGATCGTTCAGCTTCCGAATGCCGGTGATCCTACGAACGATCCTTCGCTCGTCTGGCCCGAGGATCGCAAGACGATCGACCTTGGCACGATCAGCATCACTTCCGTGGTTGCCGACAGCGATGCAGCCCAAAAAGCGCTGGTGTTCTTTCCAACCAATCTGACGGACGGAATCGAGCTGTCCGATGACCCCCTTCCCGCCCTACGAACCAGCGTGTATGCGCTGTCCTTCGCACGTCGCCAGCAACCGTAGAGAGCGGATGACGAATCACTCATGACCGAGGGAGACGAGGTCGATGATCGAGGCTTCCTGAGAGCCGCTGCTGCAAGCCGTCGTTGCCGCAGAGACGTCGCTCGCGGGAGCGGCGCACGTGGATACCGAGAAGGCCTAGGAAGCACCACCTTCAAACGCGTCAGACATGCGATCGACGTTAGCCAGCAGGAGAGCGGGACTGGCTGTCTATAGACCACGGGTTCCCCGGTACGTGCATCTTCAAGCAGAGTAATCAAGGTCAAAACGGTGTTGGTTTCCTTGATAGGATACGAGCTTGACTGTTTAGCGCTTACAGAATGCCTCTCCGCGCTGCGACGAGGGCCATGAGTATCGCGCGACCTCAACCACGTTCTCGCTTCTTCGAGTCAGCGGCAGGTGCGATCCATGAATCCCCAAGCTCCGTACGATCTCACGCGCATTACGCTGATAGTGCTGATAATCGGCGTACTGATTGCCGGAAGTCTTTGGACGCTGTTGCCGTTCCTGAGCGCATTGATCTGGGCGACGACGATCGTCGTGGCGACATGGCCGCTCTTGCTCCGAGTCCAACGCGTTGCGGGCGATCGCCGCTGGATCGCCACGACGGTCATGCTGGGCGTGATGCTGGCGATTTTCGTGGTCCCGTTCTGGCTCGCCGTCGGCAAGCTGCTGGCTGCCGCAGCCCAGGGTGTCGAATTGGTTCGCGCTTTCCTCGCCCAGGGACTTGCGCCTCCCCCGGAGTGGATCGAGCGACTGCCGTTAGTCGGCGACAAGGTTGCCGTCAAGTGGCGCGAGCTTGCGGCCGGTGGGCCCGAGGCGATTACGCAGACGCTGCGGCCATACGCGCGCTCGGCGGCAACATGGGTGCTCTCGGTCACTGGCGGCTTGGGGACAGTCGTCCTGCATTTCATTCTCACCGTGGTCATCGCCGCGATTCTCTATTCGCAAGGTGAATTGGCCGCACAAGGTGTACTCATGTTCGCCCGACGCATCGGGCGGGAGCGTGGTGAGCGGGCGGTTCGTCTAGCCGGGCAAGCCATTCGCGGTGTGGCCCTGGGAGTGATCGTCACTGCGCTGGTTCAGTCGCTGTTCGCCGGTCTCGGTCTTTGGGTGAGCGGCGTGCCGCGCCCGGGCATCTTGCTGGCCGTCATTTTTGTGCTCGGCATCGCTCAGATCGGACCGCTGCCGGTTCTGCTGCCCGCGGTGATCTGGCTTTACTGGTCGGGAAGCGCCGGATGGGCGAGCGCACTTCTCGTATGGACCGTGTTGGTCGGAGCGCTCGACAACTTCTTGCGGCCGGTACTGATTCGTCGCGGCGTGGATCTCCCGTTACTGCTCATCATTCCGGGGGTGATCGGCGGGCTCATCAGTTTCGGGGTCGTTGGATTGTTCATTGGCCCCGTGGTCCTCGCCGTCACCTATACGCTGCTCGAGTCCTGGATCCGGGAAGATAAGGGAACGGCAGTGACGTAAACCGACGCCTCATAGCGTCCATTTATTCGAGCGACGGCAGAAGGGAGGCGTCCATGGGCGGGAGAGGGCGGCAATTCCGCGCGAGTCGGAGACCTTTCTTCAAGAGCAGACGGTCGAAGTACCTCGCCTACGTGACGTGCAGCGGCGGCGAATCCGACCATCGGGCCGTCGCCGCTGCGCCGCGTGATTCCCTGCATGGCGCCAGCGATTCCCAGGCCATCGAGCGCGTCGGACCACGTGCTGCTGCCCATGCGAGCGCGCCCTCGCTTGGTGGCGGCAGCCAGTCTGCGCGTGTCTCTATTCCAACAGCAACACGGGGCCGCGTTGGATGCCGGCTGTGAGCCCGCCGCCGGTTTTCATCACCGCTACTTCATCCCCCAGTATATTGACGGCTTCGTATAACAGGACGTCTTTCGCGTCCTTCCTCGCCTTTTCGGCTGCCAGCTCGTTGGCGAGCTTGCGTTCCCCAGGCTGCAGGCCATCGTCTCGAAGCGCGGCCCCCTTATCGGACGCGGTGTCCTTGCCTGCCACGTCGTTGCTGGAATTCTTGCTGGGGTCTTTTCGCGTCTCGCGAGCCATGAGTCGAGCCTCTTCGGCTGCCCGTTCTTTGCGACGCTCGGCTTCGTTCAGCGAGATGAGGTTCTTCTTGCGCCGAAGCCTGGATTCTGCGATGTCTTCTTGCAGGTACTGGAAGTCTTTGTCGTTCTTCACGCGCGCGTCGTGCAGTGCCAGGAGAACCGGCAGCAAGCCTTTCAAGTCGCCGGCCTGCACATAGTCCGCCGGCTTGATCTGCGTCCAGGGGAGCGCATTGGCGAAGCTGGACTCGCCAAAGCTCTCCGCGTCGGAAACCGCAGGAAAGAGGATATCCGGCGTCACGCCGCGCAACTGCGTTGTACCGCCATTGATGCGAAAGAACTGCGCCACGGTCATCTTCAACTCACCGTACTGCGGCTTGCTGTTCTTGGCGATTCGATCCAGATCGACCACGCTTTGCACGGTACCTTTGCCAAAGCTCGGCTCGCCGATAACCAACCCGCGGCCGTAATCCTGAATCGCCGCGGCAAAGATCTCCGACGCCGACGCAGAACCGCGGTTGATCAAAACGCCCAGAGGACCGTCCCAGGCAACACCGGCTCGCGTATCGCTCTCCACTGAGATCTGACCGTTTGCGTTACGCTGCTGCACCACCGGCCCCACGTCGATGAATAGACCGGTCAGCTCGACCGCTCCCGCCAGCGAGCCGCCGCCGTTGTTGCGCAAGTCGATCAGTACGCTGTCGATCTTTTCCCTCTTCAGCCCTTCCAGCAAGCGGGCCACATCGCGGGCCGCGCTCCTGTAATCCTTGACGCCTCTTTGTCGGGCTGCAAAATCCTCATAGAACGAAGCAAGGGTTATCACACCGACGCGACGCGTGGCCTTCCCGTCAACGATGGAGTGCACGGATGCTTTGGCGGCCTGCTGCTCCAAACTGATCGTCTTGCGCACGAGAGAAACCAGTTTGTGTTTGCCATCGGGGCCGGCGTCCGCCGGGAGCACGTCGAGCACGACCACCGAGTCCGCTGCACCGCGAATCAGCGCAACAGTGTCGTCGAGGCGCCAGCCCAAGACGTCCACCATCGCGGCGCCTTCGCCCTGAGCAACCCCGAGGATCCGATCGCCAGGCTTCAGTTGACCGGAAAGGCTGGCAGGTCCCCCGGGCACCAGCTCTCGTATCGTCGTGTATTCATCCGACTCCGTGAGCACAGCACCGATTCCCACCAGCGAGAGTCTCATCGCAATGTCGAATTCCTCCGCCGCGCGCGGTGCCATGTAGTTGGTGTGAGGGTCGATCGTCATGGTGTAGGCGTTCATGTATGCCTGAAACGCATCCGCGCTCTTTACCCGGCCAATGCGCTTCAGGAAGTTGTCATAGCGCCTGTCGAGTATCTCGACGATGCTCTTGTCGTCCTTCCCGGCCAGCTTGAGCCGCAGCCAGTCGTTCTTGACCCGCTTGCGCCACAGCTCGCGCATTTCCGCTTCTGTTTTCGGCCACGGTTCCTTGTCCCGCGCGTACTGGTAGCTCTCATTCTGCGTAAAATCAAACCCCGCCTTGAGCAGGGTGCGCGCATAGGCGAAGCGCTCGGCAGCGCGCCGCTCGAAGAGGTTGAAAATGGCGAACGGCACGGTGAGGTCTTGGTTCACGATGGCGTCGCCGAGCTTGGTCCGATCGCCGGAGAGTTGGTCGATGTCGGCCTGAACAAAGAAGAGCTTCTCGGGATCGAGCGATTTCAAATACTGATCGAATACCTTCTGCGATAAAGCGCTGTCCAGTGGCATCGCTTTGTAGTGATAACGAGCGAGCACCTCAGCGGCGAGGTGTGCCGCCTGGGCCTCTTGCGGTTCCGGCTTCAGCTCGGGCGGAGAAGTCCCCGCATCGGGAGTCGCGGCTTGCACGGCCGTCGACAGGGCAAACACTAACCACAGCAGTTTCCGTTTCATTCGGGACTCCACCTCGGCGCCGCTTGGGCGCGCCGTTCTTGGGCTTAAATGCGGGTCTGGTATTGACATCGAGCGATTTTGACACGGGTGCCGGGCTTTTGTTGCACCGAGGCGCGGGGAATGCCGCCAAGACGCACCGACTGGACCCCCACGATGCTCTTTGCCCTTCCGGTTACCCCACAATAGGCCAGGCGAAGGCCAAGCCGGGCGGTACAGCCCCTGACAGGATCATCGTTCGGCGGCGGCGATCAGATCCGCGTGATCTCGGGCTTTGCGGCGCAGCCGCCCATTCCTGAGCCCGCTACCTGCTCTTCTTGACTGGGTTGGGCGGGCTCGGGGCAGCAAGCGGGCTCGCTCGCAAGTGCGACCTGCTGTCGGGTTGATTCGGACCTGTCATTCCTATCGAGCAGCTCGTCTCTCGATCCCCGCGTCATAAAGTGGCGACGTGCGTGCGCGCACGAGACGCTGAACCGATCGGCTTGCGCATTGGACTAACCATCTGTCCTCGCCTTGTTGCGGCGCTGCCCAGACTTTTCCGTTACGGGATCGAGGACACGGCGGCGGGGCGCAAATCCTTACCCTCCCTTAGTGACCCCGCCGCCTTCCTTCGCCGATCGCGAGCATGAAGCCGGTATCGCCACTCGGAGAGCGGGCAGCCCGAACGGAAGCCCGCGGTCGGCTCACACAGCCTGACAACGGTCTTGCCGCGTTGTTTGGCGCTCAGTGAACTGGTTCTTCTGTCTGAGCCTGCTTGATGAACTCGGCTACTGCGCCGGCATCGGTTCCGACCACGAGCATAGCCTCTACAAGCTCGTCCTCCGAGACACCGAACTGTTCCGCCCACCAGGCCAGATGCCAAGGCTTGCTGGCGTCGATTACGTAATGCTGTTTGCGGTCTGATACGTACTGCATGGTTTGCCTCCGCGCTAAGCGTCGCGAGGCTTCAGCTTAGAGACCAGCGGGCACCAGGGATGTCAGCATTCGCTGAATGACCTGTCGGAAGACTGCCTACGTCACCGGTGGGCAACGCCATGGCCTCACCGAGGCACAACCGATTGCTCGGGGGAGCGGTGGTGAATCTTTCGGGACCAAATGTCGCCTGATGGCTACTTGCGCTTCTGTATGAGGTCTGCGATGACGTCGTCGATGAACGGCTTGTCTTTGGCCCCGATCCGGGCACTCGGGAAATAGATCAGACTCACCTTTGCGATGGGCTCCCCAGTCCCGGCCACGGGATTTTCGTATCCGCGGATGACCACGGCAAAGCGCTCACTCCGGGACAGGCGAGTGAAGGTCACCATCGGAAAATCGAAGGTGTCTATCCAGAAGCGCCACTGCATATCCTTTTCGCCCGGGTTCGGACGTGCTTGGACAACTGCAAAGACACGACGTCGAGCGGGATCGTGAGCCACGATCCACAGCTTCAAGTGACGCGTCAGGATGCTACCCATCGGCGCCTCCGGGTCGGGATCGGGAAAGCTCAAGTCGGTATCGACATCCGGTGCACCGTCGATATTGGTCGGGTAGTTCAGTTGCACACGCGCTTCATTCGATGGTGTCCCGAGCTTGTTGGTGCCCAGCTCGAGCGCGGCAGTCTGGCGGTCTTTGACGCCGTCGGCGATGCGGAACAGCTGGTGAGTGAGTTCGGCCCGTTCGCCCTGAGGGGCACGCTCGACTTCGCGATAGAGCTGCCAGAACAAGGGGCTCAGATCGAGCGAGTCATGGAAGTTGGAGGCCAGCAGATCGAGCGCCACCAGCTTAGGCTGCAGCTTCTTGTCGCTAGGCGAAAGATATTTCTCCAGCACCTTGTCGAAGACGCCCCGGCGCACGGCGGTGTCTGCTTCCTCGCGCTTGCTCAACAATTCCGTGTACAGACGCAAACGCGCGTCGCTGATCTGGTGTTGCGCCTGGATGCTCTGGTACTGCTGAGCGACAACGGCAAGAGTGAACGGAATAGCCAGGGTACCGATCAACCACTTGGCATTTTCGAGGCTCAGTACGCTCATGGATTGGTCCCCCTCGGATCAAGAATACTGCTCGATGATTCTCGATGTTCTACCCCAGGCTTCGATGAGGATTCGACAGCCGCGCCAGGTCTGGATAACGCAGGATGCTGTCCAACCTACCGCTCGATCTCAAAGCAGCACATAATGCCCTGACATCCCGGACAGCGCCTATCTCGAGCTACGCGACGTGCAGCTTGAGAAGGCCTTCGCCGCCGCGGGGCTGCCGAGCGGCGAAAGAGTGATCAGCGCAGCACCAGCTCGCGAAGGTCGCTGACGGCTAGCCCGCCCGCCTTCGATACTCACACGCCGTCGTAGAGCCACGCCATGCTCTCGCGCGGGAGGTTGGCCAGCATCTGGTTGCGCACCTCGGCCGCTGCGCCCCGTACGTGATAGACGTAGTCGCCCACGAATCTCGAGGTGAGCTGCACGCGTGCGGTTCGTAGCACGCGCTGCTGTTGATAGTTCACGAAGGCACGTGCGACGTCGTCTCCTGAAGCCTGCAGGCTGCGCGCCAGCACGACCGCATCCTCGATCGCCATACAGCCGCCCTGAGCCAGATATTGCAGCGTGGGATGCGCGGCATCCCCCAGCAACGTGACTCGGCCCGCGCTCCAGTTCCCGACCGGCTCCCGGTCGCACAGCACCCACATCCGCCAGGATTCGATGAGGTCCAGCAGGTCGCGCACTTCGGGTCGCGCATGCGCGAACTTCGCATATAGCTCCCGCGGATCGCCGTAGGTGTCCCAGCCCTCCTCGTAGCGATCGCTGTGGAATACAGCGACCAGGTTGAGCAGTTCCCCGCGACGCAGCGGATAGTGCACGAAGTGCGTGCGCGGACCTGCCCACAAGTTCACCCGATGGACGCGCGCGTGCTCGGGCGCCTTGTCGATCGGCAGCACTGCGCGGTAGGCGATGTGGCCGGCCACGCGAGGCTTGCCGTCTCCGACAACGCGCTCGCGTATGCGTGACCACAGTCCGTCGGCGCCGATCAGCGCCCGACCCTCGAAGCGGTCGCCGGTTGCTGTCGCGATGCTGACGACAGTGCCGTGATCTTCGTAGTCGACCACCTTCGTACCGGTGCGCAGCGTGATCAACGACGAGCCTGTGCACGCCTGCAACAGAGTGTCGAGCAGGTCAGGGCGGTAGATCACGCCGTAGGGATAGTGGTAACGGGCTAGGAACTCCGACCCCAGGGGCGTACGCAGTATCTCCGCTCCACTGACTGCATCACGCACCAAGATGCTGTCGGGGAACACCGCGATTCGCTCTATGGCGTCGCGGATGCCCAATGCGTCGAACATCTTGAACACGTTGGGGCTGATCTGGATGCCGGCCCCGACTTCCCCGAACTCGCGGGACTGCTCGAGCACCACGCTTGGCCAGCCAATCCGGGACAAGGCCAATGCCGCCGCGAGCCCGCCGATGCCGCCGCCGGCGATCAAGACCGGAGAGTTCGAATCCGACGCAAGCGACATGGACTGCACGCCCTAGGACGAGAAAGCGTCTACTTTAAGGCTCCCTGTCTGTTTGCGGAATAGGCGAAGCTTGCCGAGCTATGCGGTCAAGCGGGATCTTCACCAGCGCTTCCACCACGACCTGCCAACAAGTGGCTGCGCGCCCTGGTTGGCGGAGCTGTTTCTTGAATGACTCGGCAGCCGCAAGGCCGAATA
>Ga0207639_10003666_pt1 | contig 10317 bp, 7 predicted proteins | sample KBSCornC32_FD_184299 | JGI IMG/M metagenome (GOLD analysis project Ga0207639, IMG submission 184299) | Corn rhizosphere microbial communities from Kellogg Biological Station, Michigan, USA - KBS Corn C3-2 (SPAdes) (version 2) | ecosystem: Host-associated > Plants > Roots > Rhizosphere > Soil ...
ACGGAAACATCGCGCATCAGCTTCTGGCGATAGGTGTCGGGCTGATAACGCTCGCGGCTGATGTCGCCGGGATAATCCGCGGGCTCGCGGCCCGTGCGGCTGTCATCGAAGTAGCTCGGTAGATACTCCATCGCCCACATCTCAAACGATTGCGTCTCGCCCGGCAGAGAAACCGAGTTGAACCATGGAATTTCGTCTTTCCCATAGAGCCGCGTGCGGTGCGAGATGTCTGGTTTGACGTGCTGCCGAATGAGCGCAGCCTTGATCATCGAAAGACCACCAGCCTTATCCGGCGAGATCGCGAGCCCGCTTATGCCGGGAACAACGCCAGGGCCTTGAAGATCCTTCGGCCCGAAGAATTCCAGATAGGTTTGCTTGCCGGCGATGTAGCGGCCTGTCCATGTCTCGCCACCATTCGCGGTCGTCGTTCGCACTTCGAAGGTGCCGAACGTCTTCAGGTAGTCGGAATGCTCAATCGCGTTCGCCGTCTCTGCGTCGAGCACCGTGAAGCTGTGATTGAAGAAGATTGTGTGTGGGGGATGCCCGGGCGCCGCGAACGCAGAGCCACAACTCACCCATAGCAGGAAGAAAGCAAACGAACGCACGGCTGGACGACAAAGCATCACAGCCGTGCGTTCGTTCCCAGACATCAGTCCGTCAACCCGAAGACCGCCACCGACTTGTAAGCGGGCGAGTAGACGCGGCCATTGGCGACGAGGGGACTGGAGAAGTCGCCGCGATCACCGGACCAGTTGCCGGAATTGGCGGCAAAAATCGGCGCGCCGAGCGTCTCCGCGTCATAGGCCTCAAGCTGCATATGCGTGTCGCGGTGCAGGACCCACACCACGCCGGTATGCGCCGTGGTGCCATTGCTGGACACGACGGGGAACGAACCGCCGAAGCCAGAGCCGACCGAACCCGAATGCGCCAGCGTCAAGGATGGCGTGGCGCCGGTCGCGACGGTGTAACTCTTCAGCACATCCCAGTCCTGATAGAACACGGTGCCGACGCCGTTCGATCCGACATAGTAAGCCGGACCGCACCAGCAGGCGGAACCACCAACGATCTGCAGCGGCTGCGAACCAGACGTGCCGTTACCCTGCAACCCACCGAGATGTGTGGAGTCGAGTAGGAAAATCTTGGAGTCCTTGCCTTCCGCGACCAGCAGCGGTGGAGCGGTCTGCCCGCTGACCGTCGGGATGAGCATCGCGCCGCCCGAACCAAAGTCCGCATCGCTGTTATTCAGACTGACGTAATTGTTCGGCGTGAAGTAATCGACCGTCTTCTTGTTGAGGTCGCTGCTTAGGGCGATGACGCTTTCGCCGTAGTTCGTCTTCTTGCGATCAAGATTGAACGCGCCGTTGCCGGTCACCGCATAGACTTTGCTGCCATCCGGGCTGATCGCTGGCGAATAGCCGCTCATCCAGATGCTCGACAGCTCATAGCCCTCGCGCTCTTCAATCGTGTTGAAAGAATCGAGAAGCTTCAGGGTTGTCGGGTCGTAGCGCAGCATCCATCCGGAAATCTGGCCGGCATTGTTATCGCAATGCGAGCCGATGCCCATGTAGATCGAGCCGTTGGCGTAGGCGAGGCTGGCACGGTTCCACTGGTTCTGCGGATTGAAGTGCAGGATATCGCCCTTGCTGTACGGGGCGTGCGGATCGATCTCGTGCGGCTTGATGACGTTTTTGCCGTCTTTCAGATTGATCGCGTAGATCTTGGTGTGAAAGGAGAGATGCGCTGGCTCCGATGCGGACACCAGATAGATCGTCGCCGTGTTGGCATCGGAACGGATGATCACCGGCGTGCTCGAGATGCCGTATTCCGGATTGATGTCGCCGCAACCCACATCGCCCGTCGATTGCGATGCACCCAGATTGCGCTGCCATAGAACGGCATACGTCTGCGCATCGAACGCGTAGACCGTGTTGTGTCCGGTGACGACGACCAGCACGTTGTGCTGCGCATTGTCCTTCATCGTGAAGTTGGAGACGATGAGCGGCTGTGCGTGGACGTTTCCATCGACGGTCAGCGTCTTCAGGAGTCCAAAGCTCGCCGAATGCACCGTCGTCGGTGTCAGATCGGTCTCACTCTGGTTCCAGCCCGTCGGATAGTTGTCGTTGTGGTAGCGCACGACGTCGATCGCCGACCCGGAATAGCGGCGCTCAAGGCCAAGTGCGGCGTGCGGATGAACACCGGTATTCGGCAGCGGCTTGGCATGGGGTACGTGCACAACGACGTGCTTGGACATCTCCTGGTGAACGCCATTCACTTCAAGGCTGTCTTCCGGAAGCGGATATCCGATCTTCGCCGCGAATGACATTTGCACCGCCGCGACCAAAGCCACGGGTGCCAGAATCATAGACCAACGCCACGCCATACAACTCTCCTCCTAAGCAGGATTCGGACGTTGCGTTACGGCGGCGGTAATGTCGATGGGTTTTCTAGGCTGGGTTTACAGGTTCTCAAGCGCCGACCGAAAATTTCGCGGATCGGCACTCGCGGGGCGAATAGGGAACTTGTAGCCTGCCACCGGGAACTGCCGAAGGTGCTGTTGTGACAGTTTTGCGTTCGTATTGCTGGCTCGCGCTGGCGTCCGTGCTGTGCGCGGCATCATCCGCTTTTGCGGATCAGCCGGAAACGGTCGTTGTCACCGCGACGCCGCCGGACCCGGTTGGCAACGACGCGTTTTCGGTGGTGAAGATCACACCGTCGCAATTGCGCGCGCAGCCGCAGCTTGATGCGGCACTGAAGCAGGTGCCGGGTCTATCGCTGTTCCGCCGCGACAGCAGCGTCTCAGCCAATCCGACCACGCAAGGCGTGACGTTGCGCTCGATCGCGCCGTCCGGTGCGGGCAGGGCGCTCCTCACGCTCGACGGCGTGCCGCAGAACGATCCGTTCGGAAACTGGGTGATCTGGAGTTCGTTACCGGCGGAAGATCTGCGCGGCGCGGAAGTTGTGCGTGGCGCTGGCGCGGGACCGTACGGCGCGGGTGCGTTGACCGGCGTTGTCTCGCTTGAAGAAGCGACGGGCACAGGATTGGTCTCCGGCGATGGCGAAGGCGGGTCGAGCGGCTTTCGCCGCGTCGCTGCGTCTGGCGGATTCGATGTCGATCGCTTTGCGATTTTTGCCAGCGCTTCGAGTGAAGGCTCCAGCGGGTTTATTCCCGTCAATCATCAACAGCGCGGAGCCGCCGACGACGCGTTGACCCTTGACGCGAACAACGTTTCGCTACGCATGGAAACAACAGCGATGGACGACACGCTCATCTCCGCGCGCGTCGGCGCGTATGAAGAGCACCGCGATTCCGGTCTGGTGAACGCGGAGTCGTCCGCGAACGGTCGCACGGCAAGCCTCACCATCGCGCATCCGGAAGATCACGGCGATCTCGGCTGGCGCGTGCAAGCATGGCTGCGCGATGTCGGTCTCACCAACACGTCGGTGTCGGTCAACACGAACCGCGCCTCCACGACCATGACGAACAACCAATACGCCGTTCCCGCGACAGGCTGGGGCGGCAACGCCGCGCTGCGCGGACAATGGGCATGGCTGAACTGGGAAGTCGGCGCGGACGCGCGATTGGCGGAAGGCGAGTCCCGTGAACTGTTCGGCTCCGGTCTCGCATCGCGGCGCGTTTCCGGCGGGCATAGTTCGGTCGCCGGCGTCTATATTGAGACGGCTGCGCGGACTGATGGCTGGCTGTTCACGCTCGGCGCGCGTGCCGACAATTGGAGCACATCCAATGGTCACCTCATCGAAAGCGTGGTTGCGACGGGTGCCATCACCAAAGACCTTAGCTACGCCTCGCGAAGCGGAACACTTCCGACCGCACGCCTTGGCGCGCGCTACGATCTCACCGACACGCTTTATCTTCGCGGCGCGGCGTACGCTGGATTCCGCGCGCCGTCGCTGAACGAACTCTATCGCCCGTTCCGCGTCGGACCGGTCACGACGCTCGCGAACGCCGCGTTGTCGCCGGAAGAATTGTACGGCACAGAAGTCGGCGTTGGCGGCGAATTCGGCGCACTCACCTGGCAGGCGACGGTCTTCTACAACCAACTTCACGACGCGATCGCAAACGTGACCATCGATCCCGTGAACCAGATCCAGATGCGCGAGAACGCTGGCAATATAAACGCCTTCGGCATCGAGGCGGATGCGCGTTATCAAGTAAATGACGATCTCTCGCTGACCGCCGCGTTCGACAACGTCGATGCCTCGCTTCATGGCAATCGCCCCGCGCAGGCGCCGCGCTGGACGGTAACCGGTGGGTTTGAATACAGGCCGCTCGTGCCGCTGACGCTGTCCGCGAACCTGCGCTACGAGAGCAAGCGCTTCTCGGACGATCTGAACTCGCCGCAATTTGCGCTCTCGCCGGCCACGACAGTCGATGCGCGCATCGCATACGCAATCAGACCGCAGCTGTCGGTCTATGTGTACGGCGACAATCTGTTCAATGCGCGTGTTGGCTCGACCGCCACCAGTCAGAACACGATTGGCGGCACGATAGATGTCGTTACGAACTGGGCTGCGCCGCGCGTTGTCGGCGGCGGCATATCGTTCACGCAGTAGCTATTCCAGCGTCCCGTCGAGGAAATCGAACACGCTTGCCTTGAACAGCGCGTGCGGAATGGCCGAGAAATGATCGCAGCCGGGCAGCGCGACGGCCTTTGCGCCCGGTATGATTGCAGCCAGTTCCAGCGGGTCTCCGGCGATATCGTCCCGCGCGCCGGCAACGACGAGCGTCTCAACGGCAAGCCCCGATACCTCTGACTTCCCAAATGGCGCGTCCGCACCGCGATTGAGCGCGGCGAGTGCCAGACGGTCCTCGCCTTGCTCGTCCGCAAACCGGCGGAAGCTGCGCAGGATCGGGTCGGAGATGGCTTCGGGATCGCTCGCCTCCATCGCCTCGGCCATCGGATGACCGGGTGGCGGCGGATCGAAGAATTTGCCGCCGATGCCACCGAGCATGAGCAACGGAAAACGCTTCGGTGTTGCGAGCGCTGCCGCCAGCGACAGACGCGCGCCCATGGAATAGCCGAGCAGGTCGGCGCGCTCTACACTCAGATGATCGAGCAGGGCGGTGATGTCTCCAACCATTGCGGTGCGCGAATACGAAGCGGGATCGTGCGGCTTGCCGCTTTCGCCGTGGCCGCGGCAATCGAACGCCACGCAGCGGATGTTCTTGCGCTCGAACGCGCCGTACCAGCCGAGGCGCTGCCAGTTCTCCTTCCGGTTCGACGTGAAGCCGTGGACAAGCACAACCGGCCGGCCCTCGCGCGGACCGATCTCGTCATAGGCGATCGTCACGCCGCCAGAGTCGAACTGAGGCATCAGCGATCGACCATCCGCATCACGTCGCGGCTCGAACCTGTCGGCGCGGCGACCTCGACCATACGCTCCGGCACGTCGTCATATTCGAGACGCAGCGCTTTCGAAATCACCGCATGGAAATCATAGAGCGCGGTGACGTAAGTGAATTCCAAAATCTCTTCGTCGGAGAAATGTTTTTTTAGCGCATCGAACACGCCATCGGCGGTGCGGCCACCGTCAAGGACGAGGGCATCGGTGTAGGCAAGCAGCGCGCGTTCCGCATCGGTATAGCAACTCGCCGTCTGCCAATGCGCGATATTCGCGATTTTCTCCTCAGGCAGGCCGACACTGCGGCCAGCCTTGCAATGCTGCGAATAGACGAACTGGCTTCCGCGGGCCCAACCGGCGCGCAACTGGCCGAGCTCGCGATACTTCGGATCGAGTTTGCGGTTTGGGCTGCGATAAAGCTGAAAACCCGCAACCGCATGATCGAACACATCCGGCACCAGCGCAAACACGGTCCACCAATTGCCCGGCGTGCCGGTTTCCGTTCCCGGCTCCTTCACCGGATCGCGCTCGCCGAACAGCATCTTGTAGACGTTCTGCGCAAGTGGATGCGCTGCGTCTTTTCCCACCTGTCTCAATCTCGGCATGACGTTCCCTCAGTTCTGGTTATCGGAATAGGTCTTGGCCTTCGCCAGATAGTCCGGCAGGCCGACAATCTCATTGTATTCGCCGAAGCGCGCGCGCGACGCATCGACGCTCGATCTGTCGCTGGACAGCAGCGCCGCGTAAACATCCTGCAATCGCTGCGTCACAGCGAGCAGGGCGCTGATCGGATAAAGGATGATCTTGTACCCGAGCGCGCCGAGTTCATCCGGCGTTAGCATCGGCGTCTTGCCATCTTCAACAAGATTGGCGACCAGCGGAACGCCTTTGAATGTCCGCGCGACGGTTTCGAGTTCGTTCTCGTCGCACGGCGCTTCGATGAAGAGGATGTCCGCACCCGCTTTCAGAAACGCTTCGCCACGTCGTAATGCTTCGTCGAGATCGTGCGTCGCACGGGCATCGGTGCGCGCCATGATCTTGAACGCCGGATCGCTGCGCGCCTCTGAGGCCGCGCGAATTTTCGCCGCCGCATCGAGCAACGAAATGACTTCCTTCCCTTCCATGTGGCCGCAACGCTTGGGCAGCACCTGGTCCTCTAGCTGGATGCACGCCGCGCCGGCCGCTTCATAGGCGCGCGTCAATTGCGCGACGTTCAGCGGGCCGCCGTGTCCGTTATCGCCGTCCGCGATCAGCGGCGCCGGCGCACAGGCTTTGGCAAGCGCGCGCACGCGTTCGACCATCTCGCTGGCGCTGACCAAACCGATATCGGGCGCGCCGAAGCTCGCGCCGGCCACACCGAAGCCGGTCATGTAAACGACCTCGGCACCCGCCTGTGCCGCCAGCCGTGCCGACAGTGCATCGAATGCGCCCGGCACAACGACGTGCCCCGCGCGTTTCAGAATTGCATCGAGTTTCGGACTGCTCATTTGTCCAGAGTAGGGGTTTTCAGGTCACGGTCAAAAGCTTGTGTATTCAACGTGTTACAAGTTTCCGCTAGGAAGTGATTTGAGGCCGCCGGGGATCGGTTGGCCTTCCTTAATGTCCATCCCATATTACAAGCATCGCGGGCATCAGCCGCCCTACGCCATTGAGAGGATTTCCCAGAATGATCGCCTTCCTGCGTTGGGCCCGCTCCATCGCCCTCGGCACGCTCAACGGCGTCGTGAAGTTCGTGCTCTTTTTGATCCTCCTGTTCTTCGGTCTGTTCCTGATCGGTCTGGCGGAAGGCGATGGGCTTCCGAACAAGATGGTTCTGGCAATGGATCTGCGCGGACCGATTGCAGACTCTTCACCTTACGATTTCACGCTTGGCGCGCGTCCGGTGACGGTGATGGATATCGTGCTCGGCCTCGATGCCGCACAGCGCGACGACCGCATCAAAGGCGTGATCATGCGCGTCGGCAGCGCGAACATCTCGATCGCGCAGGCCGAAGAGATCGGCGCGGCGATTAAGCGCTTCCGTCAGTCCGGTAAATTTGTGATCGCCCATGCACAGGGCTTCGATGCACCGGGTCTCGGCGATTATCTGACGGCCGCAGCGGCGAACGAAATCTGGATGCAGCCGAAATCGGTGTTCGGCGCGGCGGGTGAGGGCGGCGGCGAACTGTTCCTGAAGGGCTTGTTCGACAAGATCAACGCCGTGCCGCAGATCGCCAAACGCTCCGACTATAAGAGCGCGGCCGACATGTACATGGAAAAGGGCATGACGCCGGCGGATCGCGAACAGCTCACGGCGCTGATGCAGTCCTGGTACAACACCGCAGCGACCGAAGGCGCGAGCGACCGCAAGCTCGATCCGAAAGCGCTCGCCGCCATGTTCGAGAAGAGCCCGCAATTCGCAGAGAACGCGAAAGAGGCGAAGCTGATCGACCGTCTCGGTTATGACGATGACGCGCAAGGTGCCGCCTATGGCCGCGCCGGCGACGGCACAAAGTTCATCAAGATGAGCGAGTTCGTGCGCGCCAAGGAAGAATCCTCCGAATTCAACAAGGGCACGCGCATCGCGCTGATCGAAGGCTCCGGCGAAATCGTCGAAGGCACCGCCGGTGGCGGCGTGTTCGGTGGCCGCAACGCTGTGATGGCCGGCGACGACATCGCGCACGCGATCCGTCAGGCGACGGAAGACAAGACCGTGAAGGCGATCCTGTTCCGCATCGACTCCCCCGGTGGATCGGTCACGGCGTCCGATCAGATTCTGGATGCGGTGAAGAAGGCGCAGGCCAAGGGTATTCCCGTTGTCGTCAGCATGGGCGGCGTCGCGGCGTCGGGCGGCTATTACGTCTCGACCTCCGCGGACAAGATCATCGCCGAGCCCGGCACGATCACCGGATCGATCGGCGTACTGACCGGCAAGGTGTCGTTCGGTGAATCCGCGAAGCTGCTCGGCGTTGGTGTGGACACGGTCGGCGTTGGCACCAACGCGTTGATGGACTCCGACGTGCAGCCTTACACGCCGGAGCAATGGGCAGCGCTGAACGCGCAGGCCGATGACATCTATCTCGACTTCAAACAGAAAGTCGCAAAGGGCCGTAAGCTTTCACTCGACAAGGTGCAGGAGATCGCGCGCGGCCGCGTGTGGAGTGGCGCGGACGCAAGCTCCCGTGGGCTGGTCGACGAACTCGGCGGCTTCTGGACGGCAGCCGCGGCGGCCGAGAAGCTCGCCAAGATCGGGCCCGATGAGCATGTCGTGTTCAAGCGCTTCCCGCGTTCCAAGACATTCTTTGAAGCGTTGGACGAGGCAATGGGCCAAACCACGGCAACGGCGCGTGCGGCACAGGGGTTTGTCAGGCTAATGAACAGCCCGGCGGCACGTGCGGTAATTGGCGCGAGTGAAGAACTGCCGCGGGGTGGTGTAGAACTCCGCGCCACCAACCTGCCGCACTGACGGGGACATGACCCTATCGCTTGAAAACCTGGCGCGCGATCCCGCGCTGTATCCAATGGCGTTCGATCTCGCGCGCGATGCGGTTCTGTTCCTGAACATGGAAGAGGGCGATTATCGTGCATCGAGTTTTCTCGACGAACGCGCCACGACACATGGCGGCGAAGAGTGGCTGCCCTACGCGGATGTCGAAAGCGCGATGGCCAAGCCAACCGCGTCCCGGCCATTGCATTTCATCTTTCACATGGGCCATGTGGGTTCGACCCTGCTGAGCCGTTTGCTGGACGAAACCGGCACGGTGCTGTCGCTGCGCGAACCGCTTCCATTGCGCGCGTTGGCCGAGGCATCTGATCGCGATATGCCGGATACGGACCGGCGTCTGGAGACAATGCTGCGTCTTTGGGAGCGCGGGTTTGCGGCCAACAAATCCGTTGTTCTTAAAGCGACGAGCGCGACAGAACGGCTGGCGCCAAAGCTGCTTAAGATGCGGCCGGGGGCGAGGGCAATCCTGCTTAATGTCAGTGCGGAAAGTTATCTCGCCACGATTTTTGCGGCCCCCAATTCGGCCGTAGATTTGAATACCCACGGCCCCGAACGCATGCATCGTCTTGGCAAGTTTGGGATCGATGTGCCGCGGCCGACGACGCTCGGAGAGCTGGCGGCGATGAGCTGGGTCGCCGAACGTATGACGCAGGCCGCTATCTTCCGTGACTTTGCCGACCGCACCTTGTCGGTCGACTTCGACGCACTGCTGTTGCGCACGGAAGGCATCCTCGGCCGCGTGTTGGCCCACCTCTCCATACCGCAGTCGCCGGAGCAGTTGGTGCAGATCGCACGCAGCCCGGCACTCAGCCGCTATTCCAAGGCCCCGGAACACGAATACTCGCCGGCGCAGCGTAAAGCCCTGCAAGACCAGGCGCGCTTTGCTTACAGCGCGGAAATTCATGCGGCACTTGGCTGGCTGCGGAAGATCGCCGTCACGTCGCCGGGAGCGTCCGCGATTTTGTGACGCATTTCGCGCAAGGCTTGTAAGCGCGCAACAGTCCCAATTCCCCAATCAAACTTTGGAAAACTATTTTTTAAAGTCCCTTTTAGTTCAGCCAGTTAAGAAGAAAAGTTCATTCCTTTTTGAGGGTATCCGGGCATGGCCCGACGGAATCTAGGGTAATATTCTTCCAAGCTCGTCGATTCGAGGTTTTGTTTCAGACACTTGGAACACCCTGAACCAAAAATCCGGCTTTCAAAATTTCCGGCGGCCACGCTAATATCCCCACGGAGAGGCGTGACCTGAGTCACCTCACAGGCTGTCGAAAATAAGGAGCATTTCCGTGCGCAAGTTTGCTTTGCTGTTGGTTTCCACTGTTGGTCTGACTGTTGCTGCGACTGCAGCCATGGCCGATGCCGCTCCGGCCGCCCCGGCTCCCGTTGCGCAGACAGCGCCGGCGCAGCAAGCCGATCTCGACAAGATGGTCTGCCGCAACATGGCTGCCGAAACCGGCACGCGCATCGGCAAC
>Ga0207639_10003667_pt1 | contig 10316 bp, 8 predicted proteins | sample KBSCornC32_FD_184299 | JGI IMG/M metagenome (GOLD analysis project Ga0207639, IMG submission 184299) | Corn rhizosphere microbial communities from Kellogg Biological Station, Michigan, USA - KBS Corn C3-2 (SPAdes) (version 2) | ecosystem: Host-associated > Plants > Roots > Rhizosphere > Soil ...
GCACGGTGCGTATTGCGAGTGGGGCGAGCTCGACCGTGAGCCTGTTGCCCTCGAGCGGCAGCGCACCGTCGGCATGTTCGATCGGGTCGGCGGCGGCCGCCGATCTGGGCGGCTTGGTAAAGGTCACCGTCGGCCGGACCGCCTCGTGCGAAAGGTTCTGCAGCCGCAGCGTCACGCGGCCCTTGCCGTCCTCGCCCGGCTTGGTGGTGACCAGCACCGGCGCGGCGCCATCGACCGAAAAGAAACTGTCGCTGCGTGCACCGGTCGGCGCGATGTCGCGCAGCACAATCGGTGGCACCGATTGCTCGGCCGCGAAACGCGCGGCGGCCTTGGGGTCGGCGGGGCCGGCATGGGTGGTCAGCCGGTAGCGCAGCGGGATGCGGCCCTCCTGGCTCGCCTTGAAGTTGACCATCCAGTGGTTGTTGAGGGCCCACGACATGATCGTCGGACCCTCGGCGTTGAGCGTCCGCGACCACTTGCCGGTGGTGATGCCGCCGAGGTGCACCAGCGGTGCGTCGAGCGGCACCAGCGTCACGCCGCGGCTCTTGTCGCTGACGTCGACCCAGCGCTGCAGCGGATACCAGTCTTTCGCCGCGCCATCGAGCTGGTCGTCATTGGGCACGGACGGCACGCCGTTGAGGTCGATCAGGAAATCGTGGCCGTCGAGATTGAACGGAAACGCGATGAACAGCGCCTCGGCATCGGGATTGGCGATCTTGTCGATCAGCCAGTCGATGGCGACGGCTTTCGCCCCGGCATCGAGCCAGTAGGTCACCGTCGCGCCCCGTAGGCCCGGCGCTTCGATGCGCACCTCGATCGAGGCGCGACCCTCGGCCACCTTGGGCTCGCCAATGGTCACCTTGCTCGCCACCGAGCGCTTCCACGGCGTCTGCTTGTTGCCGACGAAAAAGTCCGGGTGCGAAAAATCGTAGTTGTTGATCGCGAGCCGCTGCTTGGGCGAGTCGACTTCCTCGTAGATGTACTGGCCCGGCCGCCAGCCTTGATACTGGCCGGCAAAATCGTGTCCTTGTGCCTTGTCGAACAGCTCGAGCAGGCCGCCCGATTTGGGATCAATCCTGATCCGGTAGTGCGCGTTCTCGATGGTGCCGGCTGACGCCTTGAGGTCGCCGGTATTCGGCACGCTGATCGGCAGGAAGGCGTAGCCCATCGGCGGCACGGTGCCAGCCGCGCGACGGATCGGCGGGATCGGCCGCGAGCCGCCCCAGCCGCTGCCGCGGTTGAAGGCGAAGTCGAGCATCCCGACCGGCGCGGCCCCGCCCCGCGGCTCGGGCTCTTCGACCAGCACTTGCCGCTCCCAGGGCAGCGTGTTGATCACGAGCACCTCGTCGATGCCGGAGGGCTCGAACGCTTCCTCGGGCGTGAGATCGCCGAGATTGAAGATACCCTCGGGCCCCTTGGTGCCGAGCGGCGCCGCGAGCGCATTGGCGGCGCGCGCCAACTGGTCGTGCGCTTCCATGGCCGCCGAGAAGGCGTAGCCCGCCTTGCGATTCCACTGCGCCTGGCTGAACAGCGAATCCGGCGCCTCGATCGACGAATAAGCGCCCCAGGTGTGCTCGTCGTAGAGCGTCATGTCTTCGTAGGTGTGGGCGGCGCGCTTGGCGTCCCACCCTTTCACCCCGCGTGCGACGTTCCATGCGCCGATCGCCTCTGCCGCGCCCATGATCTCGTGCGCGCCGCGGTTGACCGTCGTTTCGTAGGCGCTCGAGCCCGGGCCGTCCGTCCAATGGTCGGTCCAGTCGCCGCGCTGCGTCCCGATCGCGTTGGCGTAGCGCTTGCGCAGCTGCTTGCCAAAGGCGGTGGCGGTGATGAACTCGAACTTGTAGCGATGCGCCTCGCCGTTCCAGCGCTTCACGAACTCCGGCATCCGCGCGTCGGGCGGACCGTTGTCGACGCGGACCGGATGCGTCGATTCGCAGTATAGGAAATCGTAAGGGTAGGTCTCGTCGGCTTCGAGCTGATCCACCCAGCGCGGCAGCAGCCGGTCGACGAGCTTCCAGTTGCCGATGCCCGCCTGGCTCCGTCCGAAAAGGTAGTGGTAGCCGTTCCACGTCAGCACCTTGCCGCCGGCAGGGCCCTCCCACCAGAACGCGCCGGGAAACGGCTTCGGCCGCGCCCCGCGGATCGGGTTGATCGCCGCCGTGTAGAACCAGACGCCGAGCTGCGACAGCAGGTCCGCGTAGAGCCAGGAGACGCCGTTGACGTCGTCCTGCATGGCGGTCTCGATGGTGAGGCCGAATTCGTCACGCAGCGCCCTGAGCGGATAGAGGCTGCGGTGCATCTGCTCGACGTTGAGCAGCGGCGTGAGGTTGTACTGCATCGCCGCGACGTCGATGCGGCCGGCCTTGTGCCAGTGCTGGAACCGGCGGACCTGCTCGGGGCTTGCCTGGCGCAGCCAGCGGAGCAGGGGACCTGTCGTTTCGCAGGTCCAGGAATAGCGCGCTTCCTCGGGGTAGCCGTCAGTGGCCTCGATCAGGTCGAGCGCTCGCTCCACGAACTCGCCGTGCTGGCGGAACGCCACCTCCTGATAGTCGGTGAAGCCGATGTCCGTGTGCGAATGGTTGCACACATAGATCGTCTCGATCTTTCCCACGCTACTCCTCCACTGTCGCCGCGGCCCTCTGGCGGAGCCTTCGGCGGGCGTCCTGGTCAGGCGCCCGTTACCTGCGCCGCCTCCGCGGCATCCAGCTTCGATCTGATGACGCCGATGACCTCGGCGAGGTGGTCGACCATCAGCTCCCGCGCACCGCCCGCATCGCGCCGCATCAGCGCATCGAGGATCAGCTTGTGCTGCTCATGGTCCTGCCGGCGATTGTTGTAGAGATCGAGCACCGCCATCTGCTCTTTGATGTGCACCTCGGTCAGAGAGAAAACGACGTCGGCTAGGATGGTGTTACCGGCGCCCTCGGCGATGCCACGGTGGAACCGCATGTTGGCGACGCCCAGCACCGCATCCGCCGTGTCCTGCCCAGAGAGGTATTTTTCCGCGTCCGCCAACAAGTCGGCGAGGTCGTCGAGGTGCTTGTTGCTGGCATTGGCCGCTGCAAGCTCGGCAACGGGCGGCTCGATCAGCAGGCGCGCCTGCAGCAGGTTGAGGATCGTCGCCGTGTCGAGCGAGCGCGCGTAGGGGTTGGAAAGCATCACCCGCGCTTCGGGACGGCGGAGGTAAATGCCGGAGCCGTGGCGGATGTCGAGGTTGCCGGCCATTTCGAGCAGGCGCAGCGCCTCGCGCATCGTCGGCGTCGCCACTTGGAAACGCTCGGCGAGCTCCTTGACGCTCGGCAACCGGTCGCCCGGCTCGAGGCCCTGCTCGCGAACCAGCGCCAGCACCCCATCCGTGAGGTGCTGGGACAGGGAGGCCGGACCACGGCTTCGTTCGACGACGTTGAGCTTCACGCAGCGCTCCAAGTGAGCAAGTCAATAATTCACTTGCTGAGTTGCTCGGAGGCGTAAAGGAGAGCGCAGCCGGAGTCAACCGGCCGCGGCGCGCGGGCGCTGTCTGGCGGCTCAGCCTATTCGGCTGCGGCTTTTTCGAGGTTGGGTGTGTGGCGGGCGAGGGCCGCGAAATCGAGGCCGAGCAGGGCGAAGATCAGCCGGTCGGCAAGCTGGCGCATGGCGCCAAAACTCTCGGTTTTCTCCAGCGACGTCTCGTTCATGTAGAGGTGGCGGCTGAGCTCGATCTGGACGGCATGGATGCCGTGCTGGGGGCGGCCATAGGTGCGGGTGCAGAAGCCGCCGGCGTAGGGGCGATTGCGTGCGACCCGGAGGCCGGCGCCGGTGCAGACGGTTTCGATGAGATCAAGGATCACCGGCGCCGAGGCGGTGCCGTAACGGTCGCCGAGGACGACGTCGGGAGCGGGACGATCGCCGCTCCGGGTCAATTGCGGCATCGAGTGGCAGTCGATGAGTACCGCCACGCCAAAACTGGCCATCGCCTCGCTCAGGAGGTTCTGCAACGTCGCGTGGTAGGGCTGGTAGATGCCCTCGATGCGCATGCGCGCGTCATCGACCGTAAGGCGTTCGCGGTAGATCGGCTTGTTCTCGGCAACCACCCGGGCCAGCGTGCCAAGGCCGGCGGCGACGCGGGGGCTCGTGGTATTACAGCGCTCGGAAAGCGGCTCGACGAACATCGCCGGGTCGAGTTCCCAGGGCTCGCGGTTGACGTCGAGATAGGCGCGCGGGAAATGCGCCCGCAGCATCGGGGCGCCGAGATGCGGCGCGCGGCCGAAGAGCTCGTCGACAAAGGCGTCTTCCGACTGGCGGATCGACATGTGGTCGAGCCGCGTCATCCTCAGGAAGCGATCGGGATAGTCGCGGCCCGAATGAGCCGAGTTGAAGACCAGTGGCGCCGTCAGCCGGCGCGGGCGGATCGTCTCAAAAGCCGGCTTGTCCCAGTAGTCGGACTGCACCTTGCTCCTCCGGCGCTTCCAGCGGCCGGGAGGGGCCCCGCGTGGCCGGAAACGATTTGCTTTCATGCACATTGCCTCGCGCTTTTGGGATTGTCCATCACGGATGTTTCCCCGTGCGGCGGATCGCGAAGAGTTGCACCCCCTCAAACTTCAATTAAACATCGCGCATTAGGCTTGGGGCGAATCGCCACCAACGAGGACGTCATGAAGCGCATCCTGCTCGCGGAAGACGACAACGACATGCGTCAGTTTCTGACGCGGGCACTGAAGAACGCTGGCTACGAAGTGGTCTCCTTCGACAATGGCCGCTCGGCTTACGAGCGGCTGCGCGAAGAGCCCTTCGCCCTGCTGCTTTCGGACATCGTGATGCCCGAGATGGACGGCATCGAGCTGGCGCGCCGCGCCACCGAGCTCGACCCCGACCTCAAGGTGATGTTCATCACCGGTTTTGCCGCTGTGGCCCTCAACCCCGACAGCGATGCGCCCAAGGATGCCTCGGTGCTCTCAAAACCGTTCCATCTCAAGGACCTCGTCAACGAGGTGGAACGGCTCCTCGCCGCCTGAATCTGGCCTTGGCGGGTGCCGCTCGAGGCGTCCCGCTTGACCCTTGACCCGGGCAAGGGTTCTATGGTCTATCCGCCGCCACGGCGCAGGCCGCCAGCCGACCTTCGGGTCGCTGACCGATGGGATGGGTGTATAGCTCAGCGGGAGAGCACTACCTTGACATGGTAGGGGTCACAGGTTCAATCCCTGTTACACCCACCATCCCTCCAAGTTTCTGAAATTGCTGGCGTTTTGGCTGAGACCTCAGGCTTCGCCGGGTCGCAGCGTCAGCCTGACCTGCCATTCGTGCGTTTGGCCCGGCTCCAACGTTACGGCGTTGCCGCGCTCGATCGCCTGGCCGAGGTGATCGACGGCCGCCGTCGTTGGCTCGAGCGCCACGTGATGCACGTCGCTCCCCGGCTGCGGCCACCCGCCATAGGTGAGCCAGATGCCGATATCCGGCACCCCCGTCCAGGTGAAATCGAGCCAGCCGCCTTCACCGCCAACCGAGGCGGCGTTGAGCCTCGAGGCATAGAGCTTTGCCGCGAAACGCGCCGATGTCGGCTGTACCTCTGCGATGGGAAACGGCAGATCGGCCCGCCCGGCTGCCCAGTCGACCTGGCCGCGGGGCAGATGCTGGCCCGCGACGCCGAGATAGACGGCATCGACCGCGTCGACGCCGGGGAGCCGCATGGTTTCGCCGGCTCGGGTCGCCAGCAGCGCATGGAGGGCCCACATGAAGGGCAGGGGCGCCGTGCCGGTGTTGGCAACGGCGTACTCGGCGATAAGCGCCGGTCCCTCTAGCCGCAGCGTACGAGCGAAACGGAAGCCGGTGCCGGCGAATGAAGTCGACAGCTTTTCCGCGTCCAGCGCGTCGATCTGCCACGGCCGTCCCCAGAGATCGCCGTGGTCGCGCAGCCGCCGGGCCCACGGGGTTGCACCCGCATCCCAGCGCGAGACGGTGGGAAAGCACTCGTCCCAGCCGACTGCTTCGCCGACGCTGTAGACCGCTTCCTCGCCCACATTGGCCGAAACGCCGCCCTGGGCCATCCAGTCGCGACCGGAGCGCTTGTCGATCAGCGAGGCGACCCGGGCGCCGTATTCGGCCAAGACCACGACGCGCAGCGTTTCGTTTTCGATCGTCGTCGGCACGTCGTTCTCCCCGATAGGATTTCGTCCTCTGCTAGCAGAGGTTGGGCGCAGAAAGATCGGAAAAGATCAGCACGTTGCCGATCTTGGGGCTGCTATCGCTCCCAGACCGTCTGCGTCACCGCCGCTGCCGCATCGAGCACGTCGAAGCGGCCGGGCCGGAGGCCGGCGGCCGCAAGCACGGCGCGGGGATGTCCGGCGCTGAAGCAGGGCCGGCCAGTAGGCAGCGCGACCTGCTGCGCCTCGGCGAGCACAAAGCGGTCGAGCACGGGCAGAAAATAGTCGAAGGTGCGCGTGCCGCCGGTGACCGCGACAGTCCCTTCCGTCAGGCCGAGGGCCGCAAGTGCTTCGCCGAGAGTCGCACCGGCTGGATTGAACAGCAGTGCCTGGGCATCCTGTGGATCGCCGGCAAGCGCGGGAACGCCGCCGGTCAGCACCAGCCGGCGCCGTCCCGGGTTCACATGGAGACGGTGACCGATCCGGCCCAGGACGACGAGCACGCTCGTATCGAGCGCCGCTTGGAATTGCTGCCAGTCGGCCTCGTTCCGCAGCGCCGCCGGCACGGTGCCATCGCCAGCCGCGATCATGCCGTCGGCCGAAACGATCGCGTGCCCATCGAACCGGATGCCGGCGGAAAGATCGGCGCGGCGTGCCGTGAGGGAAGGAGACATAACAGGGCTCGGGATGGATAAAACGGCCGCCCTGATGCGCGCTCCTTGCTGTCGCCGTCAAGGCACGCCACCACCAATCGGCTTCGTACTAAAAAGCGCACGGGGCGGGTTTACGGCCCGCCCGCGCTGCGATATCTAGCGGCTTCGCCTCGGCCGCCGGCCGCTGGCGTCCCGACGGATGGGTGTGTAGCTCAGCGGGAGAGCATCGCCTTCACACGGCGGGGGTCACAGGTTCAATCCCTGTCACACCCACCATCCTCAAGCCGACGATTTTCCGACGAGGCGTGGCCAAAGCCCTCAGTTCAGGGCGAGCGCCTCGCTATCCACCACCGGGCCGACTCCGCCGCGCGTTCCCGCGAGGAGCGCGCCAAGCCGCTCGGCCGCAATGCGCAGGCATTGAAAGCCATGTTCGAGGTCGGCGATCTGCATAAGGGCGGCGGAGTTGGTGCCGCCGAGCCCATCCGCGACTTCCTCGAGCAGGCCCGCCTCGATGTCGATGCCGCTCAGCGTCTCGGCGACCGCGTCGAAAATCGAGACGTCGACGATGACATGCTGGCCAAGGGCTGCGCGAACGCGGTCACGCAAATCCTCAAGCGCCAGCCGGCAATCGTGCAGCGCCTCGACGAACGGCTCGAGCAGGACCACTGCAACGCTGGTTTCGAGCCGGATGGCGGTCATGTCGGTCATGGTGGCATCCACACGTCTGTTCCTCGCGCTTCAACGGCGAGGGGCAGGCGGAGGTTGCGAGTGGCGGGGCGGCGCCTAGTCGGCCTTGAACGCCACGGTCTGCTTTTTGGCGCCGCCGACCTTCTGGTGCCAGGTCTTTTGCACGCCCATCCGGATGTCGCGGTCGAGGATGAGGACCACGCGCCAGGGCAGGCGCTGCCAGCGGTGCTCGGCCTCGATTTGGGCCCGGGTCTGCCGTGCCTCGCCCACCCGGCTGGCGAGTGCAGCCTCGCGCCGGTCGGGGAGGCGGTCGGCCTGCATGCAAAGACCCGGGTCCGCGATCACCATCCGCAGCTCGCGGGCCAGTGGCCGGAACGGGTTGAACATCGCCTCGTCGGACGCCATTCGCCGCATGTCGTCCCGCGACAGGATAGTCTCGGCTGCCCGGCGCGATACGATGTAGCCCGCCGACCCCGCCGAATAGTCGCGCGGCCGCCTGAGGCGAACACCGGCGATTTCGGCTTCTGCGCCCCGGGCGAGTCGTACCGGCTGGCCGAAGGTCTCGAGCTTGACGAGGTCGAACGCGGGTTGCGCCTCCGCGAAGGCCGAGAGGAACGTCGGCAGGCTCCTCGAGAGTACCGCGTCGTCCTCGAAGATTGCCGCAAAGTCGGCACCGGTGTCGAGGAACGCCCGCATCGCCCTGAGGTGTGACAGGTTGAGCGCAAACTCGACCAGCGTTAGCCAGAAATAGCGTCGCGGATCGCAATATCGGGCAAGGTCGGCGGGCGTAACGTCAGCCGGCGTTACACCCGCGATCCGCTGGACCGGGAGCTGGAGGTCGGCGAACTGCCGCTCCATGAACTGCAGCCGCTCGGTCCAGCCCTCGACGTTGAGGTAATAGATGGGGAGCGGGCGGCTCACGTCCCGAGCGCCGCCTGGGCAGCGGCGATGCGGTCCATCAGCCCGTCGAGCTCGCCTTCCTTCGCGGGCCTGCCGGCGAGGCGGGCCTTGGTGTTGGCGACCGGCTCGGCGAGAATCTCGGCTAGGTTTTCGCTGCAGGCAAAATCGCCCGCAACGCGCTTCACTTTCGAATTGTCGAAGAGCGCCGCGCGGCTCTTGTCGCCGGTGAGCTGGCCTTCCCAATCGTGGTGGTAGCGGACGAGCGTGTCGGTCGGCACGTGGACGAGCTTCGCCTCGACCCCAAACCCTTTGGCGATGGTCGAATAGATGTCGTTCCAGGTGAAGCCGCGGTCGCCGGTGATGTGAAAATCCTCGCCGAGCGCATCCGTCTTGCCCCAAAGGCCGATGAAGGGCTGGGCAAGGTCGACCGAGCGGGTCAGCGTCCAGGGTGTCTCGCCATCGCCCGCCACGAGAACCGGCCGCCCGGCGAGCATCCGCGCCGCGAGCTCATCCCCCGGGCCGACCATGGTGGGAAGGCCGGTGCGGACGGTGTGGCTCGGCCGGACGATGGTCCACGGCAGGGTCTTCTCGGCCTTCAGCATCGCCTCGCAGGCGATCTTGTCTTGGCTGTACTTCCAGTAGGGGTTCACCGTCGGCGTCTTTTCGGTGATGACGTAGTGCCGCGGCGGCTTCTCGTAGACCGAGGCCGACGAGATGAAGATGTACTGGCCGGTATTGCCGCGGAAAGTCGCGATATCGGTCGCCATCTGCTCCGGACGGAACACCATGAACTGGCAGACGACGTCGTAGTGCGTCTTGCCGAGCGCCCCGTAGCCCGCCTTGTCGTTCATGTCGCCGGTGATCGACGTCACGCCCTTGGGCAACTCGTCGTTGATCCGGCCGCGGTTGAAGACCGTCACGTTGTGGCCGTCGGCCACCGCCTTCTCGACGCAGGGCAGGGAGATCTGGCCGGTTCCGCCGACGAAAAGTACGCTCAAAGACATCTCAGCTTATTCCTTGCTGGAAGTTGACCCGAAGGCCGTTGCGAAAATCGTGGAGCCGGCATGGGCCGGCGAAATAAGGCGAGGGAAAGTGTTGTCGCGAGGCCGCATCCGGTAGGATTTTGTTCGAAGGGCCGCGCAGTCCTTGCCGCGCTGGCGCCATCTTCCACTTGTTTATTGATTTTCGAGGCGGGTTGTCTATTGGGACCGTTTGCCCATATGAGAGGGGCCCAAAGCCCGGCGGTGGCCTTACTTGCGGCCGATGCGATTCGCCGATCGGGGACTGGTTGCCTGTTTCCAGCAATGAGTTGATGTCGCGATGCCCACCCCGGTCATTGAAACCGAAAAAACTAACCTGTACCTCACCACCGGCAAGACGCAGCTTCACATCCTCAAGGACGTGACGTTCACGCTCAATCCCGGCGAGGTCGCCGCGGTTGTAGGGCCGTCCGGTAGCGGCAAGACCTCGCTGCTGATGGTATTGGGCGGCCTCGAGAAGGCGACGAGCGGCCGCGTCATCGTCGGTGGCAAGGACATCACCGATCTCAACGAGGATCAGCTCGCGGTTTTCCGCCGCGAAACCCTCTCGATCGTCTTCCAGAGCTTTCACCTCATCCCCTCGATGACGGCGCTCGAAAACGTCAGCCTCGCGCTCGAGATCGCCGAAGCCGGCGACTCGTTCAAGCAGATCCGCGAAAAAGCGACGGCAGCGCTAGAGGAAGTCGGCCTCAAGGATCGCCTGAACCACCTGCCGCATGCCCTCTCGGGCGGCGAGCAGCAGCGTGTCGGTCTCGCCCGCGCCATGGTGACCAACCCCAAATTGCTCCTCGCCGACGAGCCGACCGGCAACCTCGACCAGGATACCGGCGCCCGCGTCATCGAGATGATGTTCAATCTCGCGCGCGAAAAGGGCACGGCGATCCTGCTCATCACGCACGACCGCAACCTCGCCAACCAGG
>Ga0207639_10003668_pt1 | contig 10316 bp, 10 predicted proteins | sample KBSCornC32_FD_184299 | JGI IMG/M metagenome (GOLD analysis project Ga0207639, IMG submission 184299) | Corn rhizosphere microbial communities from Kellogg Biological Station, Michigan, USA - KBS Corn C3-2 (SPAdes) (version 2) | ecosystem: Host-associated > Plants > Roots > Rhizosphere > Soil ...
GTCAAAGTGGCGAAATGACTCTCCGCCGCGGCTTTAGCGTCCGAAAGGGAGAAAAGGTCCTTGTCGTCGAGGACGTCATCACAACCGGCGGCTCGACCCGCGAATGCATGGCCGCCCTCGAGCAGCACGGCGCCGACATCATCGCCGCCGCCTCGATCGTCGACCGCTCTGCTGGTCGTGCAGACGTCGGCGTGCCGCGAACATCGCTCGTCAGCCTCGATGTACCGTCGTTCGAACCTGCAGCCTGTCCGCTCTGTGAATCAGGACAACCAGTGGTAAAGCCCGGCAGCCGCGCTACGTGACGGTGATCTCGTGCTCGAGCACCCTGGAGCCGAGGTCGTCGAACCAAGCCAGATTCTCCGATACAAGGTCGAAGACGATCCTGTACGTGCCAGGCTCCGCGGGTGCGGTGGCCGGCATGATCAGCTCCGCGGTTTCGCCGGGCAAAACGTCCTCCGTGAAGCCAAACCTCCAGTGCTGGAAACCGGGCTCAACCTCTGATCGGCCAACGTAAGTGTGGATCCCAAGCTTCACGATCGCGGTGCTTCCCTGCAGACGATCATCCTTGAGCCACCTCGCCGCGCCGATGTTGCGGCAGGCGATGACGAATTGCACCTGCTCTCCACGCGCACATTTGTCAGGACCGTCGATCAACCGCAGTTCCGCATTGAGGAAAGCGAGCGCACGGCTGTCCGGATATGGCTCGTTTTTACGGCAGGCGATGATAATGCGCTCGGGATGTTCTCCCTCAAAAATGTCGACAGAGTCAAAGCCGATGTTCTCGACCATTGCAACCAAGGCCTCGACACTCGGGAGGAACCAATTAAAAACCGCCTCCTTCGCCTCCGGCGGATTTTCGACATACGCGATACCATCTAGAGTCCGCTCTATGCCCCCAACGTTGTAAGTAAACGGCTGCGGAGCCAGATGACGAGGATAGATGGCAGTCTCCAGCACCAGCAGCTCACGCGTGACCGTAAACAGCCGCTCGAGCGCAAGAATGAAGTGCTTGCAGTGGTAGATCAAACCGAGAGCGAGCACCAGATCAAACTGTCCTTGAACCACAGGATCGAGATCATAGACCGACAGTCGACCGGTTTCGATATCAAGCCCAAGCACCTCCGAGACGAATGCCGCCTGGTTCACCTGATCTCTCTGCGAATCGACAGCGAGCACACGCCCTGCTCCGCGACGCTTCATCTCTATCGAATAAAAACCTGCATTGCATCCTACGTCGAGCACGCTCTTACCCGAGATGTCCGCGGGGATCGCCGCCTTCACTTTTTCCCACGTGCCGCGCGGGTGCTCGACAGGTTCGCTGCCCGCGGGCGTATCCTTTGTCACGATCCCATTGCCGAGGTCCAGGCAGTGGAACCATGGCGCCAATTCCTCAACGCCTTTACGTATCTCGTCCGGTGTCATAGCGAAAACTTGAACGTTCAACTTTACCCTAAATTCCCGCTCTTCTATGCTCTGATTGATGAACTTTCGCCTCCTGATCCAATACGACGGCACTGATTTTCACGGCTGGCAGGTGCAGGAGAATGACCGCACCATACAAGGCGAGCTCGAGCGCGTGATCGGAATGCTCGCCGACGCCCAAGTCTCTGTCGTCGGCTCGGGCCGCACGGACGCGGGCGTTCACGCCGAGGGTCAGGTGGCGAATGTACAGATCCCGAGCGAAAAGTTCACGCCCGAGAAACTCAAAAACGCGATCAACGGCAATCTCTGGCGAGACATCCGCATCCTGAAATGCGAGCGCGTGCCCGACAACTTTCACGCCCGCTTTTCGGCGAGACGAAAGACGTATCTTTACCGCATCGTAAACGCCCCCGTAATGTCGCCATTCTGGCGCCGCTACGCCGCGCACGAATCAAAACCGCTCGACGTCAACCGCATGACCGAGGCGTCGCGTCTCTTTCTCGGCGAGCACGATTGGACGGCATTCTCCTCCGCAAATGCCGATGGCGAGAATCGGGTTCGCGATATCACTGACATCGACATCACCTCAAGATGGGACGATCGCGCGCAAGGTGCAATGATCGAGGTCAAGATCACCGGCAGCGGCTTTCTCAGGTACATGGTCCGCTCCATCGCCGGCACTCTCATCGAGGTTGGCCAGGGCACACGCGAGAGCGACATGATCCAAACCGCGATCGTCACCGGCGATCGTAAACTCGCCGGCAAAACCGCGACGGCACATGGGCTCACGCTGATGGGTGTCGAGTATGATTAAGCCGTGCGTATCTTTCACATAGTTCTCCCCGACGACTGGGCGGCATTCGACACCGACCTTTACCGCGCCAAAAGCCTCGAGACCGAGGGCTTTATCCACTGCAGCTTCTCCGATCAACTGAATGCCGTCATCGATCGCTACTACGGCATAGAGCCCGAGGTCGTTGTCCTAGAGATCGAAACCGATGCACTGATGTCCCGCGTGCTAAATGAGCCGTCCACCGCCAACGAGATCTACCCGCACATCTACGGCCCGATCAACCGCGACGCGATCGTCAGTGTGAAGCGGTTAGACGTGCGAACAAAAAATGTGAGATAAATTAGCCGCAGATAGACGCAGATTCACACAGATGAATAAACGTTTTATCTGCGTCTATCTGCGTTCATCTGCGGCTAATTTTCCGTATGCACGAGAATTTCGCAGGCATAGTCACGCCAAATTCAATCGAGGCAAAGCTCCTCGCCTCGATCGACCTCTCGCGCCTGCCGCGGCATATCGCGGTGATCATGGATGGCAACGGCCGCTGGGCAAAACTGCGGGGCAAACCGCGCATCTTTGGCCATCGAGAGGGTGCGAATTCGGTGCGTTCCATCATCGACTCGTGTCGCCGGCTTGAGATCGAGGCAGTGACGCTTTACGCCTTCTCGACCGAGAACTGGAAACGTCCCCGCACCGAGGTCAAGGCTCTCATGCAGATGCTCAAACGCTACATCCGCAAGGACGTAAAAGAGGTCCACGAGCACGGGATCCGATTTCAAACCATCGGTGACATCACCGCGCTGCCTGACGACGTCCAGAACGAGATCGCCGCCGCAAAAAAGATGACCGCCGACAACGACGGCATGGTGATGAATATCGCTCTCAACTACGGCAGCCGAGCCGAGATCGTCCGTGCCGCACGGCTCGCATATCAAGATATCGAGCGGCGCAACGACGTCATCGATCACCTCACCGAGGCCGACATCGAGCGAAACCTCTACACGCACGGTCTGCCCGATGTCGACCTGCTCATTCGCACCAGCGGCGAATTTCGCATCTCAAACTTCCTCCTCTGGCAGCTCGCCTATAGTGAGATCTACGTCACGCCCGTGCTCTTTCCCGACTTCCGGCGAAAGGAAATTTTTGACGCGATCATTGATTACCAAAAACGCGAGCGGAGATTCGGAGGACTCAAGGGAGAACCGCCTGCGTAAGCGGGTGGTTTCCGCTGCGTTAATATCCATAAAGCGTGGGGTGATGGGATCGGGAAATTATGAGAGTTTGGGAGGACAATGACGTGCCCTATGGGTTCTTGATCACGTTTCGGACCTACGGCACCTGGCTTCATGGTGACGAGCGCGGATCTATTGATCGATTCATGAACACTCACAATGGTCCCCGAATCCCTCCCAGACCCTTTCGCGAGAATTACAATAAGACCCTTATGAAGCAAGAGCCGGTTTTGTTGGACCGTCCGCGGCGCATGATCGTTGCGGCGGCGCTCAGCGAGGTCTGCGACCACCGTAAGTGGACCCTCCACGCGCTCAATGTCCGAACCAATCATGCTCATGTGGTAGTTGCGACAAGCGACGGACGACCCGAGCGCTGCACCAATGCTTTTAAGGCATATTCGACACGGCGAATGCGAGAGGCCGGCATCTGGACTGCTGAGCGATCACCTTGGTCAGACAAGGCAAGCCAGCGATGGTTGTGGAATCATGATTCGTTACTAGAGGCTTGTGATTATGTGATCAACCGACAAGGCCCTGATCTAGATTCGATGGAGCGGTGGCAGAACCCACCCGCTAACGCAGGTGGTTCTCCCTTATCATGAAAACGCGAATACTCACCGCCGCCATCGCTCTGCCGATCATCGTTGCATCCATCGTGCTGCCCATTTGGTGGCCGCAGACGGTTTGGCTCTTTGTCGCCGTTGCGGCATTCGCGATGGCGGCGGGACTATTTGAGTTCTATTCGCTCACCAAAAAGCTCGAGCTTAAGGCTGACGCCGGCGTCGGATACGTCTGGGCGACGGCGCTGTTCATTGGCTTTATTTTTGACGCACCGGCAAAGCAGCCGGATCTGATCCTCGCGACGATCGCGGTTTTTGTGATCGCATTGCTTGCGTCGCAGATGTTCCGATTTCGCGTAAATTTCGCAAAGATGCTTGCGGGTGTCGGCGTGACGCTGCTCGGGGTTATGTACGTTGCTTTTCTCGGCGGTTTCCTCGTCGCGACACGAATGGGCTTTGACCAGCGGCCCAATTTATCGACGCATCTGCTGGGCTATTTCATCCTCGTGATCTTTGCGTCTGATACCGGCGCGTACTTCACCGGTCGCGCCATCGGCAAACACAAACTCGCGCCCTCTATCTCGCCCGGCAAAACTTACGAGGGGCTCGGCGGCGGTCTGATAGCCTCAGCCGTAGCCGCAGCGATCGCAACATTCTGCTTCTTTCCCGAGCTTCCTTATCAGTGGTCGATCCCGCTCGCCATCGTCCTCGCCGCCGTCGGCGTACTCGGCGATCTCGCCGAAAGCGCCCTCAAACGCGGAGCCGGCACCAAAGACGCTGCATCGATCCTCCCAGGCCACGGCGGCTTCCTCGACCGCCTCGATAGTTTGCTGTTTGGAGCCCCGATCCTCTACTACTTCGCTCGGTTTTATTTTTAGAAAGATTGCCCGCGAAATTCGCTAAATGTGCTAAAAGGTAGCTCATGCCTGCAGAGTCGCAGTTGATCTACAAGGACGAGAGTTATCGAATCATTGGAGCGTGCTTCGAGGTTTACAAAACCAAAAGCATTGGGTTTACCGAGCCGGTCTACCAGGAATGTCTCTCTATCGAGTTTGAGATGCAGAACATTCCCTTTGTCGCGCAACCCGAGCTTCAGCTCGATTACAAAGGGCACTTGCTTGCCCAGACATTCAAGCCGGACTTTATCTGCTACGGCAAGATCATCGTAGAAATAAAAGCTCTTGAAAAACTCATTGACGTCCACCGCTCCCAAACCCTCAATTATCTGAACACTACTGGTTTCGAGCTCGCACTTTTGGTAAATTTCGGCCATTTTCCTAGACTTGAATACGAGCGCATAGTAAACACCCGAAATCTCGCCAAAAGAGCAGCCGGTGACCTTCTGTAGAGCAGTTGGCATTGAGCAATGAATTTAGCTACTTTTGCGAATTTCGCGGGCAATTCTTTCTTATGCTTGATGTACTAGGAGATCTTGAGAGGACGCATTCCTGCGGTGAGCTGCGTCTCACAAACAGTGGTCAGCCGGTCGTGCTGATGGGCTGGGTCGCCAAGAAGCGCGACTTCGGGCCGCTAACTTTTATCGACCTCCGCGATCGTGACGGCGTGACTCAGATCGTGTTCAATGAGGAGACCGCCAACGCGGCGCACGCAAAGGCAAAGAACGTTCGCGGAGAATACGTCATTGCCGTTAAAGGTGATGTCGTCGAGCGCGAGGACACAAAGAATCCAAAGCTCGCGACCGGCGACATCGAGGTCCACGCCGACGAGATCCTGATCCTCAATGAAGCAAAGGTCCCGCCCTTCCAGCTCGAGGTCGTAGGCTCGGAGAATCTCGCCGACGAATACACACGGCTCAAATATCGGTATCTCGATCTCCGCCGACCGGAGCTGCAGTACAACATTCGCATGCGCGCAAAGGCAGTCGCAGCGATCCGCGAGTATTTTGACGATAAAGGTTTTATCGAGATCGAAACGCCGATCCTGCTCAAATCGACACCCGAGGGCGCGCGCGACTTTATCGTACCCTCACGCATTCATCAGGGGAAGTTTTTCGCGCTGCCGCAAAGCCCGCAGATCCTGAAGCAGATCACCATGATCGCGGGTCTTGATCGCTATTACCAGATAGCGCGGTGCTTTCGTGACGAAGATCTCAGGGCCGATCGCCAGCCAGAGTTTAGCCAGCTCGACATGGAGATGTCGTTCGCCACACGCGAGCAGGTCTACCGGCACATGCAGAGCATGTTCAACCACGTTCTGCGGCTTATTGATGTCGAATTATCCGCCGAATGGCCTCGAATGACGCACGCTGAGGCAATTCGCCGATTTGGCTCCGACAAACCCGACCTGCGATTTGGAATGGAGCTTGTCGATCTAAGTGAGCAGCTCCGCGACACTGATTTTGCACCATTTGCCGACACACTCGCGAAAGGCGGCGAGATCAAATGCATCGTCGTGAAGGGCCGAGCCGATTACTCGCGCAAGCAGACCGATGAGCTGCAGGAATTCGTAAAACGGTACGGAGCGTCGGCACTTGCCTGGATCAAACTCGGCGACGACACCACATCTTCGCTGCTCAAGGTCCTCGGCGAGAGCAAAATCACCGAGCTGGCCGGCGCCGCTGGTGCCGAGAAAGACGATGCGGTCCTCATCGTCGCCGGCAGCAGATCGATTGTAGCTGCCGCTTTGGGAGCGCTGCGAAACGAGATCGCACGCCGCGAGGACCTCATCGAACGCACCCGCTATGAGGCACTGATCGTAACGGAGTTTCCGATGTTCGAGTACAACGAGGAAACAGGCCGATACGATGCGGCGCATCATCCGTTCACGTCGCCAATGGACGAGGACCTCGAGATGTTTAGAACCGCGGTGAATGACGACTCGCAGCACCACCTGCTCGGGCAGGTGCGCGCCAAAGCTTACGACGCGGTGATCAACGGCTACGAATGCGCCGGCGGCTCTATCCGCATACACCAAAAAGAGGTCCAGGACCTGAATTTCAAAGCTCTCGGCATGACACCTGAGTCTGCGAGGGCGAGATTTGGCTTCTTTCTCGATGCTCTGGAGTACGGCACTCCGCCGCATGGCGGTTTTGCTGCAGGTATCGAGAGGACGTGCATGATCCTGTGCGGTACCGAGAATATTCGTGATGTTATGGCCTTTCCAAAGACGGCCTCGGCACAGGACCTGATGATGGATGCTCCCGGTGAGGTGGATGAGGCCCAGTTGCGCGAGCTCGGGATCGAGACCAGCGACACAGATTAAGGTTTGCGCTTTTTGGGAATGCTGATAATATAACTCCGAATCCACACCACCCGGACCGCTCTCGGGTAGCGAAGTTCCGAGCATCTTTGAATAGTCTATTGCATCTAAATCGCTGACTGCGGCTCCTTTTGGTATGTTTCATGTTGCGGCTGCTCTCGAAGTAGCCACCTGTGCCGGTGCAGGCATCAGTGCTTTTTTCTACAGTTGGCTTAACAGCCGCTCACGTCGAGGTGTATCTATAACTCCGCGTGTGGAATCTTCTGAGCTCTGTGATCTTCGCTCCCAGTACGGATATAACGAGCATTCTTTGATCGGTTCGTCAATCGACTCCGAGGTATGGGTCTCGGCCGACAAACGCGGCGCGATCGCATATACAGAGAGCGGCGGCATTTGGATGGTCGCCGGCGAGCCTTTCGCAGCCGACAGCGACCTCGTCCGCATCACAAACGAATTCATCTCGCACGCCCGTTCATTAAAGAAAACAGTCGCTTTTCTGCCCGCAACCGAGCGTTTTGCACGAGCAGTCGCCTCGGATGAGGTCCGCATCGTCAAGATCGGTGCCTCGCCCTATTTTGACCTTACAACATGGAACCCTCGGGGTAATTCGGCAAAACACCTTCGTACAGGCGTCAATCGCGGCCGCCGAGCGGGGCTGACGGTAACGGAGATCACCGATCTGACACCGGAATTTCGGGCCGATGTTGAACGCCTCACCAACGAATGGGGCGGCAAGCGTCGCGCGGGAGTCAGGTTTGGTTGGCTTTTTGAATTGATGCCGTTTGAGAATGCGGAGTTTAAGAAGTACTTTGCCGCACGCGATCCTGAGGGACATCTTGTCGGCGTCCTCGCCGCAAGCTCCATACCCGCTCGCGACGGCTGGTATCTCGAGGATGTCATTCGCGGCAACGACGCCCCCGACGGCACGTCCGACATTCTTGTTTTTGAATGTCTAAATATGCTGGCCGCGCAGGGGGCAAAGATCGCGACGCTCGGCACCGTGCCTCTCTCGACCCGCGGTGGCGACGGCATCTCATGCGGGCGAAATCGTGCCGTCGAGGCCATGCTAGACCTGTCGCGTAAACAGCTAAAGTCTCTCTACAATTTTGACGGCCTCGAGCATTTCAAATCGAAATTCGTCCCTACCTGGTGGGAGAACGAGTACGTCGTCGTCACAAAAGGCCATCTGCTCCCGCCGCGTGTCGCAAACGCACTCTTTAACATTGCCGTTCCCGGTGGCCTCGGGCAGGTCCTGCTCGTGACGCTGACCGGCGCCGCCTCATAACTTTCACGAACAACCGCAGCGACTTTGTCGTAATATCGATAGCAGACAATGCCGTCGAAGTACGATACAAATCCGCTCGATCCGGATTTTCCGGAGAAGATACGTGCTGAGGCCGAGGGCCCGCCGACACAGGTGCTTTCGGAGACGGGCGCTGCACAAACAAGCCATTTCCCTCCGCCTGCGCCGACAGAGGAGCAGACCGTGCGGCTCCCCGGCGGTAACCAGCAGTACGCACCGCCTCCGCCGCCGTATTATCAGCAGCCATACAACGGCCAATATGTGCCCGGCATGTACCAGCCGCAGGGCTTTGCGGCCCCGTCGGAGCGAAAGGTCCAGCCCATAGGCCTGCCTGAGAATGTCGTCACCGCGCTCCCGTACATTCCCTGGTATATCGGCCTGATCGCGGGTCTTGTGATCTTGCTCCTGACGCCCAGAACTGAGACTAAAGCCAGGTTTCACGCTGCTCAAGGACTCGCCGCTCACGTTGGAATCCTGATCGTGACGACCGCCCTCGGCATTATCGGAACGGTCAGCTCCGGAGCACGATTCGGGGCCTTTGCCTTCTCGCTCGCGATGTCGGTCATGCTGATCGTCTGGGCGATAAAAGCGTGGAAGGGCAAGCCCGTACACATCCAGATGATCGATGGCCTCACAAACTGGCTAGAGGAAAAGATCTACACAAAAGGCAAATGACTCTCTAGTCCTCTAAAGCGCGGCCCCGTGTCTCAATAACAAGCGGCAGCGTTGCGATGCCAAGCAGCGGCACGATCCCCACCCAAAACAGCACTCGAATGGCACTATCGAGCGAATTCGCTCCGCTCGCCGCGATGCTGCCCACCAAAAACGGCCCAAACGCCGCGATCAGCCGACCGATATTGTAGGTAAATCCCGCACCCGTCCCGCGGAGGCGGGTCGGGAAAAGCTCAGGCAGGTAAAACGTGAACGCCCCAAAAACTCCGTACGTCGTCAGCCCGATCGGGAAGTACATATACAGCCTCGTATGCGGTGCGAGGTCCAATCCGAAAGCCGCCATCAGCGCTAACGCCGAGCCTGCAAAATAGATCAGGAACATTTTTTTGCGCCCGAGCAGCTTTGCGGCCGGTATGGTCAGCAGCGTTGCGATCAGGCCGGCGAGGTTGAAAATGTTCGTCGCATTCCTCACCCACTCCTGCCCCATCACTTCGACAGCTCCACCGGTCATTCCGAGTGTTGCGGCTTCGCGAGCAGCGAGTCCCTTCGCCACGACCGCAATAAACGCGTTGCAGCTCCACCACGTAACAAGCGCGGTCATCGCCATGCACAGCCCACTGATCGTGAGAGCACGGTATTTTGGCGTGAACAACTCGCTTATCTTGGCATGCGTCCTAACAGTGTCACCAAGCTTCGCCCATCGCTCCGGCTCCTTGATAAACAGTCGCACCACGAATGCGACCGCCGCCGGCACAAGCCCGAATAAAAACACGTACCGCCACGAGCTCGCCGGATCGACAAAGTAAACGCCCGTGATCTGGTACGTCACATACGTCGCCAAAAACAGTCCCAGCGGGGACGCCGTGTACAACAAGGCTCCCGCCTCAACGCGTCGCTTCTCCGGCACGACCTCCGCGACCATTGCCGCGCCTGCTGCCCACTCGCCGCCGATGCCGAGTGAAGACACGATCCTAAACACCATGAGCACCCAAATATTCGGCGCAAACGCGCATGCCGCCGTCCCGATCGAGTACATGATCATCGTCAGCAGCAGCGTCTTTGTTCGCCCGATCCGGTCGGCGACCTTGCCAAAAATGATTCCGCCTGCACACCAA
>Ga0207639_10003669_pt1 | contig 10316 bp, 10 predicted proteins | sample KBSCornC32_FD_184299 | JGI IMG/M metagenome (GOLD analysis project Ga0207639, IMG submission 184299) | Corn rhizosphere microbial communities from Kellogg Biological Station, Michigan, USA - KBS Corn C3-2 (SPAdes) (version 2) | ecosystem: Host-associated > Plants > Roots > Rhizosphere > Soil ...
CGATCTGCTGAAGATCGGCCATGTGCGCGGCATAGAGGGAGAGATCAAGGCGCTGGCGGCGGTTGCCCCGGACTCGCGGGACATGATCGATCGCCTCTATGCGTGTCTGGATCGTTTCGACCTCCCGGCGCTCCGCGCCATATTGGACGAATGCTCATGAAGATCGCAGCTCCGCCGACGCGCCAGGACACGGTGCTGGTCATCGACGATACGCCAGATTCGCTGCGCTTTCTCACCGCCGCGCTGGAAAACGCCAATATGACCGTGCTGATCGCGACGTCCGGGCAGGCGGCGCTGGATCTGCTGTCCCACATCGTGCCCGACCTCATCCTGATGGACGCGGTGATGCCGGGCATCGACGGCTTCGAGACGACGGTGCGCATCAAGAACAACGCCAGCCTCGCGCACATACCCGTCATCTTCATGACCGGCCTGACCGAGAGCGAGCATGTGGTGGAGGCGTTCGAGGTCGGCGGCGTCGATTATGTGCGCAAGCCGATCAGCGTCGACGAACTGCTCGCGCGCGTGCGCGTCCACATCACCAACGGCCGCGTCGTGCAGGCCAGCCTTGCGGGGCTGGACGCCACCGGCCGCCTGATGATGGCGACCAATATGGAAGGGCGCTTCCTGTGGTGCACGCCGCTCGCCGAACAGGCGATCCAGCGCATCCTGCCCGGCTGGACGAAGGATCTGGCAAGCCTGCCCACGCCCTTGCAGGGGACGGTCGACCGACTGTTGTCGATGCGCGACCTGCCCGGCGCCGCGATGAAGCTGGAGCAGCCGCAGGTCACGCTCGAACTGGTGCTGATCGCGCAATATCGCGAGAATGAGGTGCTGATCCGCCTCAATGAAGTGAACCCGGACGCCGACGCCGCCAAGCTGCGCCTCACCCTCGACCTTACCCAGCGCGAGGCGGAGGTGCTCCTGTGGGTCAGCTACGGCAAGCCTAACCGCGTCATCTCCGACATATTGAGCATCTCGCCGCGCACAGTGAACAAGCATCTGGAGCGGATTTTCGAGAAGATGGGGATAGAGACGCGTTCGGCGGCGGCGGCCATCGCGATCCGGCTGATCTGTCAGTAGGGGCGGTGAGGAGGCGGACTGGCGGCCGACGACCGATGGCCGACATGAACTCCTCCTCCTAACGGGGGGATAGAGAATGTCTGCTTTTCACCCATCTCAGCCGGTACTGTAATGCATTCGCTAATTGTGACCCGCCATCCTCGCGGGCCGCTAAATCGCAGGAGCGCGAAGGCCATCATCAGCGCGGTCGATCCTCCCCCGCCCCGTGCGCCTCGAAAGGCCCTTCAATGCCGTCGTCGTGCAGTCCGTCGGCAGTACAGATGAAAGGGGCCGCATATCGGTGCGGTCCGACGGGGCGGGAGAAAGCTTATTTCTTGGCGGCGATCGCCTCGATTTCGATCAGGAACTGCGGCGCGACCAGATTGGCGACCTGGAAGGTCGAACGCGCGACCAGGTTGGGATTTTCCTTGGTGCCGAAGAATTCCTTGTAGCCCGCGTTCGCGCCGGCGAAGTCCATCTTGCCCGTCTTGGGGTCGGCGGCGATGAACAGGGTCAGCTTGATGACGTCGGCCATCGTATAGCCCTGCGTCGCCAGCACATCCTTGATCTTGTTGAGCGTGCTGATCGTCTGCGTCTTGGTGTCGCCGAAGTCGTCGGGCGTCATCGGCGTGGTCGGGGTCATCACCTTCTTGGGGTCAAGCGGTGCCGCAAGTTGACCGGAGAGAAAGATCATTTCCGTACCGGCCGCGACCTTGGCGCCTTCCAGGATTAATGCATTGGGGTTGCGGTTGATGCGGGTCACCTGCGCCTGGGCCGTTGTGGGCAGCAGGCCGGCGACGGTGGCGAGAAGGGCGCCCAGAAGGCTGGGGGCAAGGGGGGGGATACGCATGCTATTGTCTCCTCTCGGCAGTTTCAGGCGGGTTTCGCCATGGGTGCGGGCGTTGGGGCGAAGATGCCGGCGATGGGGTTCACCGCCTCGCGCGCTTCATCATAGTTGGGCGTTTCGTCGGTGTCATGGAAACCCTGTACTTCGCTGGTGACGGCGGACTGGATGATGAAGCGTCGCGGCGTGCGGAGGCGGCGCGAACCGGCCGGCAGCCCGGCGCCCATCAGACGTCTGCGATCGATCATCCATTCCCCCGACCGGCGGCGCACGACCCATGTCCCACCACCATGTTGCGCCGCAGCATCGTAGGGCCGCGCGCGCGAAAGATCATACGTCAAAGCGCGTATGGGCAACCGCCCTCGCTGGGGTTCTTGTGCATCACGGCATCCCGCCCTGAGTCCGCTCAGCGGCCGTTCAACGGGCGAATGCACTGTGAATGAATTAATGACGCAAAAACAAAATGATAATGATCCGCGCAGGACGATGAGGAGAGGGACGACGCTACAATAGGGGGAAAATAATGTCGCGTATCCGCATGTCCAGGCTTTGCACAACCATCTTCATGGCGACCACCGCGCTGTCCGCCGCCCATGCCCAGCCGGCGGCGGAAGCGCCTCCGGAAGACGGCAATGACATCATCGTCACCGGCACCCGCGCCACCGGCACCATGGCTGCCGAGAGCGCCGCGCCGATCCAGTTGCTCAGCGCCGACGCGCTCAGCAAGGTGGGCCAGCCGAACCTCAACCAGGCGCTGACGCAACTTGTCCCGTCCTTCCAGGCGCAAACCCAGGGCACCGACATGTCGAGCTTCTCGCTTTCGGCTCGTCTGCGCGGCCTGAGCCCCAACCACACGCTGGTCATGGTCAATGGCAAGCGCCGCCATGGCAACTCGATCCTTCAGGTCATCAACGGCGCCTTCGGCGGTTCCGCCGCGCCGAGCATCGACCTGATCCCGCCGGACATCGTCCAGCGCATCGAAGTCCTCCAGGACGGTGCCGCCGCCCAATATGGTACGGACGCGATCGCGGGCGTCATTAACATCATCCTGAAGAACAACGATTCCGGTGTTTCCGCCAAGGCGAACGTTGGCCAATATTATGACGGCGAAGGCACGACCTACAGCGTCAGCAGCAATTTCGGCCTGCCGATCGGCGACAGCGGCTTCCTCGACGTCTCTCTGTTCCATCGCCGCAACGACAATACCAAGATCGGCGAAGGCCAGCTCAGCATCCGCAACCTCGATGGACAGCGAGCCAACGATGTTCCGACGCTTTTCCAGCCGATCTATGACTCGATCATAGCGCGCGGCGCCGATGCCAACATCAACGGCGGTCAGCCCAAGTCGCAGTTGAACGTCGGCTTCTACAATTTCGGCTACGACCTCGGTGGTGTTGAAATCTACTCCTTCGGTGACGTCTCGTACCGCCATGGCGATGCTCTTCAGGGCTATCGTATTCCCCGCCGCATCTGCAACACCTCCGCCGGCACCAATCCGGCGCTCTGCCTGCAGCGCACCGTGGCCGACGGCTTGGTGCCGCATATCGAGGTGCAGCAGAACGAATTCCAGATCACCAACGGTATTCGCGGCGACATCGACGTATGGACCATCGACGGCAGTTTCAGCTATTCGGAGGACAGGTCCACCATCACCACCACCGGGTCGGCTAATGCGACGCTTTACGCCGATGCGTTCGCATCGTCGCGCAATGCCGCCTATTGCGCGGCGAACAATTGTACGGGCCTGACTACGGCGCAGATCGCCACGAATTCGAACGTCGCACCCTATACGACGACGGGTGCGGCCTTCGCCAATGCTAGCGCACCCGATTATTTCTATGACGGCGCATTCCAGTTCACCCAGTTCGTCGGCAACCTCGACATCAAGCGGCCGGTCGACATTGGTTTCGCCGATCCGCTGAACCTCGCCTTCGGTTTCGAATATCGCAAGGAAACCTATCGCCTTACGCCGGGCGACGCGCAGTCCACCTATTTCGAGGGCGGGCAGTCCTTCCCGGGCTATACGCGCGGCGACGCCAGCAGTGTGAAGCGCAACGTGAAGGCGGCCTATATCGACCTCGCGTTCAAGCCGGTTGACGCCTGGTCGGTCGACCTGGCCGGCCGCATCGAAGACTATAGCGACTTCGGCACGACGACGATCGGCAAGATCACGACGCGTTACGACTTCAGCCCGGCCTTCGCGCTTCGCGGAACTGCCAGCACCGGTTTCCGCGCGCCGACACTCCAGGAATCTGGCTACTCCTCGACGAGCGTCGGCCCGACCAGCGCTATTTTGCAGCTGGCGCCAAGCTCGCCGGGAGCGACGGCGGCGGGTTTTGGTAAGCTCGGGCCGGAAAAGTCGGTGAACTTCTCGGTCGGGACGGTCATCCGTCCGCTGCCGAAGCTGATCATCTCGCTCGACGGCTATTACATCAAGGTCAAGGACCGCATCGTCTCGTCCGGTAATATCATCGGCCGCAACGCCGTCCCGGTCGGCAGTTCGGCCGCTACCGAGCAAGCGGCTCGTGTCCTTACCCCGTTGATCAACGGCCTGACGCCCTATGATCTGGTGCGGGGCGCCATCGCCGCGAGCGGGAAGGGGCTGGACCAATCGGTGGTGGATTTTGGTCAGATCGGCCTCGCGACCTTCACCAACGGCATCGACACCCGGACGATGGGTCTCGAATTTTCGGCGCGCTATCCCGTCGAGACTGACATCGGCAAGTTCGACCTTTCGCTGTCCGCCAACTATAACAAGACGAAGGTGACCAACAGCAAGCTGGGTACGCTGTTCAACTCCAACTCCATCGCGGTGATCGAGAAGGCCAGTCCGGACTTCAAGAGCGTGTTCAGCACCCTCTTCACGACCGGGGGATTCAGCGCCAATCTGCGTGCGACCTATTACAGCAAGACAACGCAGCTGGTTCAGCCGAACTCCCTGTCCACCGCCGCCCGTCCGATCGCCGACGTCTGGGGCGGACCCGGCTATTATGAAGGCGTCGTCAAGGGCGCGGTCATCTTCGATCTTGAACTCGGCTACGACGTGACCAAATCCGTCAACTTCGCAATCGGCGCCAACAATCTGTTCAACAAGATTCCTGAAGTTCCCGGGCTTGTGGCCGACTATAATCCCAGTCTTGCGGCTTGGCGCGCCGCGACCCGGTCGCCCTATGTCAACAACAGCGGCGGCATAAACCAGCCTTACAACTTCGGCCCCTATGGCACAAACGGCGGCTATTATTACGCGCGCCTCAGCTTCAACTTCTAATGCATGAACCGGGGCGGCCTTCCGCCGCCCCGGCCTTTCACATCCACATTTGGTTCCAAGGAGACGGATCATGAAATCGAAGCTGATCGTGGCGGCGCTCGCCACGGCCATTGCCACTGCCGCACCGTCGGTTCATGCTCAGGGCATCGAGCGCACCGGGCAGCCGACCGGCGTGATCGCCAGCACGGTTTCGATCCCCGCCGGCTACAAGCTAGTCTATCTGTCCGGTTCCACCGGATCGCCTATGGACCCCGCCAAGCCCGAATCCGTGGGCGACACCAAGGCGCAGACGCTCAGCATCCTGACCAAGATGAAAGCCACCCTCGAAGGCATGGGCATGACGATGGGGGATCTGGTGAAGGTCAACGTCTTCCTGGTCGGCGACCCGGCGAAGGAAGGCAAGATGGACGCGCCGGCCATGAATGAAGTGTTCAAGACCTTCTTCGGCACCCCCGAACAGCCCAACAAGCCGGCCCGCTCCACCGTCCAGGTCGCCGCGCTGGGCCGCCCATGGACGCTGGTCGAGATCGAAGGCGTCGCGGCCAAGAAACCCTGACCCTCCCTGCGCCCGGCAGACCATCTATCATAAGAGGAATGACGACCATGACGGAACTGTCGGGCCAGACGCGCCGCGACCTGCTGACGATGATTGGCAAGGCGGGTGGCGCGGTCGCGCTCTATCAGGCGATGACGGCGCTGGGCCATGCGGCGGAGACGCAATTTGCGGGACCGCCGAAACTGTCCGGCGCGAAACCGGGGGCGAGCGTGCTCGTCCTCGGCGCCGGTCTCGCCGGCATGGTCGCCGCCTATGAACTTATCAAGGCCGGCTACAAGGTCACGGTGCTGGAATATCAGGACCGCCCCGGTGGCCGCAATTATTCGGTGCGCGGCGGCGACAAGATCGTGGAAGTCGGCGGCGCGACCCAGACGGTGGGCTTTGCGCCGGGCAACTACCTCAACCCCGGCCCGTGGCGCATTCCGCACCATCACCGCGCGCTGCTCAGCTATTGCAAGGCGTTCGGCGTCGAACTGGAACCCTTCATCCAGCTCAACCACAATGCCTTCGTCCACAATGCCAACGCGATGGGCGGCAAGCCGCAGCGATACAAGGAACTCGCCGTCGACTGGAAGGGGCATGTCTCCGAACTGCTCGGCAAGTCGCTCAACGCGGGCGCGCTGGATACGACCGTGTCGAAGGAGGACAAGGAAAAGCTGCTGGAGGCGGTGCGCGAATGGGGCGTGCTCGACAAGAATATGGCCTATACCAGCAGCCTCGCCGTCTCCGGCCAGCGCGGCTACGACACAGCGCCCGGCGGCGGCGTCGGCGGCGCGCCGACCCCGTCGAAGATCAACAGCCTGTCCGACCTCGTCAGCACGGGCGTCTGGACGCAGATGAACTTCTTCTTCAACTATGTGATGCAGACGACGATGTTCCAGCCCAAGGGCGGCATGGACATGATCGGCAAGGGTTTCTTCAAAAATCTTCCCGCAGGCACCGTCCGCCTGAATACAAAGGTCACGAAGATCGCGCAGGACGCCAGGAGCGTCACGGCGAGCTGGACCGATACCAAAACGGGCCAGACCGGCAGCACCACCGCCGACTATTGCGTCTGCACCATCGCCGCGCCCGTGCTCGCGCAGCTCGACGTGCAGGCCGGCCCGGCGCTGCTCGCCGCGATCAAATCGGTACAGTATAGCAATCAGGTCAAGATCGGCCTGGAGATGAAGAGCCGTTTCTGGGAGGAAAATTACTCCATCTATGGCGGGCACAGCTTCACCAGCCAGCCGATCGGCCTGATCTCCTATCCCAATAATAATATGCACAAGGACGGGCCGGCGGTGCTGCTCGGCGCCTTCGCCAATCTGGCGGGCGGGTTCCAGCTCGCGGGCATGACGCCGGAACAGCGGATCGAGGCGGCGCTGACGCAAGGGTCGGTGTTCCACCCGGCGGAATATCGCCGCGAGTATATGAACGGCGCTTCGGTGGCGTGGAGCCGCATTCCGTGGATGCTCGGCTGCACATCGCGCTGGACGGATGAATCGCGGGCGCAACATTATCAGAACCTCGTCGCGATGGACGGGCGGCTCGTCCTCGCGGGCGAACATGCGTCCTATTATGGCGGCTGGATGGAAGGGTCGCTGCTGTCCGGCATCGACGCCATCACGCGGGTTCACCAAAAGGCGATGGCTGCGTGAGGAGAGGCGCTTTCCTGTTGGTTGCGGTTGGAATGCTGGCGTTGGCGGGGGTGGCCGGTCGCGCGCAGGATGTCTCGGGCGGCGGTTCGGCCGCCACGCCCGCCGCGACCGAGGGCCGGCAGGTGTATGAGGAAATCTGCCAGGCCTGCCATATGGCCGATGCGAAGGGCGGCGGGGGCGCGGGCGCGCAGATTCCCGCGCTGGCCGGCAACGCGAAGCTGAAGGACAAGGACTATATCGTCACGCTCCTGCTCAAGGGGCGCGGCGGCATGCCCTGGTTCACCGAGATGCTCTCCCCCGCGCAGATGGCGGCGGTGTCCACCTATGTTCGCGGCCATTTCAACGCCTATCCCGAACCGGTCACCGAGGCGGACGTGAAGCGCGTCGCCGCGACGCTCGACGCGCCGAGCAAGCCGGACTGCATGACCTGCGGCAACTGAACAAGACCAAAGACGGGGACGAGACAGTATGGAAATGACGGGTCAGACGCGGCGCGATCTTCTCACGATGATCGGCAAGGCGGGCGGAGCGCTCGCCATGTATCAGGCGATGACGGCGCTGGGCCATGCGGCCGAAACGCAGTTCACGGGGCCGCCGAAACTGTCCGGCGCGAAGAAGGGCGCGAGCGTGCTGGTGCTTGGTTCCGGCCTGGCTGGCATGGTCGCGGCCTATGAACTCATCAAGGCGGGCTACAAGGTGCAGGTGCTGGAATTTCAGGACCGTCCCGGCGGCCGCAATTACTCGGTGCGCGGCGGGGACAAGATCGTCGAGGTGGGCGGCGCGACCCAGACGGTGGGCTTTGCGCCCGGCAATTATCTCAACCCCGGCCCATGGCGCATCCCGCATCACCACCGCACGCTGCTGCATTATTGCAAGTCGCTGGGCGTCGAGCTGGAGCCGTTCATCCAGATGAACCATAACGCCTTCGTCCACCGCAGCGACGCCTTCGGCGGCAAGCCGCAGCGGTACAAGGAACTGGCGGTCGACTTCAAGGGTCATGTCTCCGAACTGCTTGCCAAGTCACTCAACGCCGGGGCGCTCGACACGGCGGTGAGCGGGGAGGATAAGGCGAAGCTGCTGGAGGGCCTGCGCGAATGGGGCGTGCTCGACAAGAATATGGCCTATTCCTCCAGCCTCTCCGTCTCCGGGCAGCGCGGGTATGACAAGGCGCCGGGCGGCGGCGTCGGTGGCGCGCCCACGCCCTCCATGGTCAACAAACTGCCCGATGTCCTCTCCAGCCATGTCTGGACGCAGATGGGCTTCTACCATAGCTATGTGATGCAGACGACGATGTTCCAGCCCAAGGGTGGCATGGATATGATCGGTAAGGGTTTCTTCAAGAACCTGCCCGCTGGGACAGTCCGCCTGAATACCAAGGTCACCAAGATCGCGCAGGGCGACACGGGCGTGACCGCGAGCTGGACCGATACGAAGACCGGCGCGACCGGCGAGGCGAAGGCGGATTATTGCGTCTGCACCATCCCCGCCACGATCCTGGCCCAGATGGACATTCAGATCAGCGATACCAAGAAGGCGGCGCTCAAGGCGCTGCCCTACTCCAACTCGGTCAAGATCGGGCTGGAGATGAAGAGCCGCTTCTGGGAGGAGAATTACTCCATTTATGGCGGGCACAGTTTCACCGATCAGGGTATCGCGCTGCTATCCTATCCCAATTATAATTTCTTCAAGGATGGCCCCTCCGTGCTGCTCGGCGCTTTCGCCGGTGGGGCCAAGGGCTATGCGATGGCGGGCATGACTCCGGAGCAGCGCGTCGAGACCGCGCTGACGCAAGGGGCGGTGTTCCACCCGGCCGAATATCGCCGCGAGTTCATGAACGGATCGTCGGTCGCGTGGAGCCGCATGCCGTGGATCCTCGGCTGCTGCGCCACCTGGACGGAGCAGACGCGCGAGCAGCATTACCAGAATCTGGTCGCCGCCGATGGCCGCATCTTCCTCGCGGGCGAGCATGCTTCCTATTATGGCTGTTGGATGGAGGGCGCCTTGTTATCTTCGATCGATGCGATCACCCGGCTTCATCAGAAGGCGATGGCGGCATGAGCGTGCGTTTCCTTTCGCTCCTCGTGACCGGCGCGGCGCTGGCTCTCCCCGCCGCCGCGTCGGCAGCGGGCGATGCGGTCAAGGGCAAGGCTGTGTTCGCGCGCTGCATGGCCTGTCACAAGGTCGATGCGTCGGGCACCTCCAGTGTTGGTCCCAATCTCTACGGTGTGGTCGGTCGGCCGGTCGCCAGCTTCAAGGGCTATAGCTACTCGCCCGCGATGAAGGCGAAGGGCGGCAAATGGACGGCCGAAACGCTCGACGCCTATCTGTCGGGACCGTCGATGAAGGCGGTGCCGGGCACCAAGATGATCTTCATGGGCGTGCCCGCCAAGCCCGACCGCGATAATCTGATCGCCTATCTCGCTTCGGTGAAGTGAGCGGACGGCCGGCGACGTCGGCCGCATAAGCAAAAAGCCGGCGAGCGCGCAGTTCCCTGCCCGCTCTCCGGCTTTTTTGCAGCGTCGCCGGACCGCGCGAACGCGACCGGGCGGCCGTCAGTTGCTGGCGACCCGGTTGTTCGGGGCGCCGATCAGGCGATTCATCGCCACTTCGGCATTGGCGCCCATCTCGGCGCGGCAGCGCCAGTCGGGCGACAGGTCGGCGTTCAGGCGGTCGCCGGGATTGCATGCGGCCGCGATGGCGCGAGCCGCGCGGTTGCGCAGGCGCTCGACATGCTCCGGACGGCTGAGGTCGAGGCCATCAGTGGAAACGGCGACGGAAACCTGCTCGCGACTCTGCGCCGTCGACGCGGATGCGACCGTCGGAACAGTGAACAGGGCGATCGCCGCGACGGCGGCACTGAGAGTTTTCATGATAGCTCCTCCTGCGGGAAGAAATAGGGTAAGGACGGACGGACTTTTTATGTCAGCCCGTCCGCTGGTTTTACCG
>Ga0207639_10003670_pt1 | contig 10314 bp, 9 predicted proteins | sample KBSCornC32_FD_184299 | JGI IMG/M metagenome (GOLD analysis project Ga0207639, IMG submission 184299) | Corn rhizosphere microbial communities from Kellogg Biological Station, Michigan, USA - KBS Corn C3-2 (SPAdes) (version 2) | ecosystem: Host-associated > Plants > Roots > Rhizosphere > Soil ...
GCATCGGTGGTGACCTTCATGGCGGCGTCGGTGGCGACCAGCTTGGCGATCGAGGCCTGCCGGCTGAACGGCAGCCCGCGGTCCCGCCGCCGCGCCGCCTCCAGGTAGGTGGCGCGGGCCGATTCGACCGCGGCGGCCATGTCGGCCAGCAGGAACTCCATGCCCTGGAACTCGATGATCGGGCGGCCGAACTGCTTGCGCTCACGGGCGTAGCGCACGGCCTCGTCCAACGCACCCTGGGCCAGACCCACGGCGCAGGCGGCGATCCCGAGCCGTCCGGAGTCCAAAGCGGACAGTGCGAACTTGAGTCCATTGCCCTCCTGGCCGATCAGGCGCTCGGCCGGCACCCGCACGTCGTCGAACCGCAGCTGCGCCACCGGCGACCCGGTCAGGCCCATGGTCCGCTCGCGCTCGGCCGCCGACAGGCCCTCGCTCTTGCCGTCCACGAGGAAGCACGACACCTCGCCGGTACGGGCCATCACGGTGTAGAAATCGGCCACACCGGCGTGGGTGATCCACGCCTTGGTGCCGTTGAGCACGTACTCGTCGCCCTGTCGGACGGCCTTGGTGGTCATGCCGGCCGGATCCGAGCCGGCCTGCGGCTCGGACAGCGCGTACGCGCCGAGCAGCTCGCCGCCGATCATGTCCGGCAGCCAGCGCTCGCGCTGCTCGTCGCTGCCGAAGTTGGCCAGCGGGTAGCAGGACATCACGTGCACGGAGATCGCCTCGGCCACCGTCAGCCAGTTGGCCGCGATCTCCTCCAGCACCTGGAGGTACACCTCGTAGGGCTGCCCGCCGCCGCCCAGATCCTCGGCGTACGGCAACCCGAGCAGCCCGGTCTTGCCGAGCAGCCGGATCGTCTCGCGCGGGAACCGGCCCGCCTCTTCCTCGGCGCTCGCGTGTGGCGCGAGTTCGTCCCGGCAGATCTCCCTGACCAGCGAGATCAGGTCCTCGGCCTCCGTGGTGGGCAGCAGGCGCTCGGCGGGCATGGCTACGCTCCCAGGTCGTGGGTGTGTACTGGAAACAGTACTCTGGGACGTACTGGAGTACTACTGGAGAGTTTGTGGCAGTCTCCACACCATGACCCGGTCCGAAGTCACCGCGCTGCCCCGGCGGCGCACGCTGACCGCTCGCCAGGCCGACCTGCTCAACCGCCTGGAGCAGCTGTTCCTGGCCGAGGGCTTCGGCGATTTCACCCTGGACGACCTCGCCGCCCGGATGCGCTGCTCCAAGTCCACCCTGTACGCGCTGGCCCCCAGCAAGGAACAGCTGTCGGTGCTGGTCGTGAGCCATTTCTTCAAGAAGGCCACCACCCGCATCGAGGCCCGCATCGCCGAGGTCGTCGACGTGCGGGCCCGCATCGGCGACTACCTCTCGGCCGCCGCCGACGAGCTGCGCCCGGCCGGCCGCGAGTTCATCGCCGACATCGCCGCCTTCCCGCCGGCCCGCGCCGTCTACGAGCTCAACGCCCGCGCCGCCGCCGCCCGCATCCGCTCGTTGATCCACGAAGGCGTCGAGCAGGGCCAGTTCCGTGACGTGCACGCCGCCCTGGTGTCGGAGATGGTCGGGCTGACCATCGAGAACATCCACCTCGGCGTCATCGCCAAGCGCACCGGCCTCTCGGACGCCGAAGCCTTCGAGGCCCTGGCCGAGTTCCTGCTCGGCGGCCTCTCCCCGGACGCCTGACCGGCTCGGAAGGGACCATTCCTCTACTCGGAGTGTAGGAAGGACGCCTTCACGCCGTTAGCATGAGCGCGCTTGTGACAACGTTGACAAGGGAGCGCGCGTGATCGTCGTTGCTGGTGAGGCGCTGGTCGACCTGGTTCCGACGGCCGGCGGCGCGCTGCTGCCGCAGCTCGGCGGCGGTCCGTACAACGTGGCGATCGCGGCCGGTCGGCTGGACGCCCCGACGGCCTTCCTGTCCCGGGTCTCCACCGACACGTTCGGCGACGCCCTGGTGGCCCGGCTCAAGGACGCGCAGGTGGACGTGAGCCTGGTGCAGCGCGGCGTCGAGCCGACCACGCTGGCGGTCGTCGGCCTCGCGGAGGACGGCTCGGCCCGCTACGGCTTCTACGTCGAGGGCACCGCAGACCGCCTGGTCGTCGATCCCGGCCCGCTGCCCGCCGACGCCCAGGCGGTCTCCTTCGGCACCCTGTCCATGGTGTTGGAGCCGGGTGCCTCGGTCTACGAATCCTTGCTGCACCGGGAATCCGCGCTCGGTCGGCTGACCGCGCTGGACCCGAACGTGCGCCCGGTGCTGATCCCGGACGCTGACGCCTACCGCGCCCGGTTCCGGTCCTGGCTGCCCGATGTCGGCCTGCTGAAGGTGTCGATCGAGGACGCGCAGTGGCTGGCCGGCGACCACGACGCGATGGACGAAATCCGTGCCTGGCAACGGATCGGGCCGGCCGCGGTGGTGATCACGCGCGGCGGCGACGGGCTGGCCGTGCTGTCGGGTGCCGGCCAGCTCGTCGAGGTGCCGCCGGTCCGGGTGTCGGTGGTGGACACGATCGGCGCGGGTGACACGGTGCAGGGCGCGCTACTGGCGTGGCTGCACCGGCACGACAAGCTGTCGAAGGACGCGGTCGGCGCGCTGACCGACCAGGAATGGCGAGCGGCCCTGGCCTTCGCCGGAGCCGCCGCCGCGATCACGGTCTCCCGCGCCGGGGCCGAGCCGCCCCGCAGCGCGGAAATGAATCACCAGCAGTGGTGATGCCACCACCAGGTGCCCAGGGAAAGGCCAACGCCCACACCGATCACGATCATCGGAAAACCTCCGCCTCGTGTGCAGAAATTGATTTCCGGGAATTGCGGCCGCTGGGTACAAATTAACGCGATGACAACGGCTCGTGGCCACACGAATGTGTCGACCTGTCGTCACGCGACGTGTCGGTAACCCCCACAGGCGGTGCGCGCGGCCACCCGGGCGGCCCAGCGGGCTGGGCCGGACGGCGGAAACCGGCCCGGGTGCGGCCGGTGGAGTCGCCCCGACCGAGGGTGTCGTGCGCCACCGTCCGGGAGTGGATGTGTCCTTATCGTGACCCTGACACGTCAGGACATCGTGTGATGCCTGTCCCATCGCGCGCAAGCTCACGCCCGCCGCGCTGTGCGGGGGGCTCGAACGCTACTAGCGTGGCACTCGACAGGACCCCAACGGGGCGGTGCTGCGGTGCGGTCACCCCGGTTCCGTGCGCTCGCTCGACACCTTCGCTGTGAGCCCAGCGGCGCCCCGTCTGAGCGTGAGAGGGATTTTGATGCCCGACGCGACGACTGCGCCGAATACCGAACTCCGTACCGTCGCGCTGCACTATGCGGGCGGAGAGCACGAGATGTCCGTGTCGACCCCAACTGAGGGCGCACCCGGCATAGATCTCGGTAAACTCCTCGCGAAAACCGGGATGGTAACCCTCGATCCCGGTTTCGTGAACACCGCTTCATGCTCCTCCGAGATCACCTACATCGACGGTGACGCCGGCATTCTGCGTTACCGTGGTTATCCGATCGAGCAGTTGGCGCAGCGGTCCAACTTCATGGAAGTCAGCTACCTGCTCATCTACGGCGAGCTCCCGACGCAGGCCCAGCTCGAGGAGTTCAGCCGCCAGATCAGCCGCCACACCCTGCTGCACGAGGACCTCAAGCGGTTCTTCGACGGCTTCCCGCGCGACGCGCACCCGATGCCGGTGCTGTCCTCGGCGGTGTCCGCGCTGTCCACGTTCTACCAGGACAGCCTCAACCCGTTCGACGACAACCAGGTCGAGATCTCCACCATAAGGCTGCTGGCCAAGCTGCCGACCATCGCCGCGTACGCCTACAAGAAGTCGGTCGGCCAGCCGTTCCTCTACCCGGACAACAGCCTCGGCCTGGTGGAGAACTTCCTCCGGATGACCTTCGGCCTGCCGGCCGAGGACTACGACGTGGACCCCGCCCTGGTCCGCGCGCTGGACCTGCTGTTCATCCTGCACGCCGACCACGAGCAGAACTGCTCCACCTCGACCGTGCGGCTGGTCGGCTCGTCCGAGGCCAACCTGTTCGCCAGCATCTCCGCCGGCATCAACGCCCTGTTCGGCCCGCTGCACGGCGGCGCCAACAGCGCGGTGCTGGAGATGCTGGAGAAGATCCGGCAGGACGGCGGCAACGTCGAGGAGTTCGTGCGCAAGGTCAAGAACAAGGAGGACGGCGTCCGCCTGATGGGCTTCGGCCACCGGGTCTACAAGAACTACGACCCGCGCGCCGCGATCATCAAGAAGACCGCCGACGAGATCCTTGGCAAGCTGGGCGGCGACGACCAGCTGCTGGAGATCGCCAAGAAGCTCGAGGAGACCGCGCTCGCGGACGACTACTTCGTCTCCCGCAAGCTGTACCCGAACGTGGACTTCTACACCGGCCTGATCTACCGGGCCATGGGCTTCCCGACCAAGTTCTTCACCGTGCTGTTCGCGCTGGGCCGGCTGCCCGGCTGGATCGCCCACTGGCGCGAGATGATGAAGGACCCGGCCACCAAGATCGGCCGCCCGCGCCAGCTCTACGTCGGCCCGGCCGAGCGCAACTTCGTGGGCATCGACGAACGCTGAATCGATCGCTGAACCGGTCAACCGCCGGGCCGGTGTGAAAGGACCATTCCTGACGTTCAACGTCAGGAATGGTCCTTTACTGACATCAGGGGGTTGACGGGGTTGGGTCCTCGTGGTGGGGGAGGGAGAGGGCGACGAGGGTGATGGCCAGGCCTAGCCAGTGGGCCTGCTGGGCGGCGGTTTCGGTAGTCAGCACGCCGGCGATCAACGCCAGGCCGAACAGGGCGAGCCAGAGCAGCCGGGTCCGGCTGATCAGCGCCGGACCGACGTGTCGGGCGGCGGACAGGCTGCACAGCACGGCCACCATGGCCTCGATCACCGGCAGGAACGGGTCCAGCGCCACCGAGGGCCAGCGCACGGCCGGTACGTCACCGATGTGGGTGAGGGCGGTGATGGCAGCGCCGGGGTCGAGCAGGAACGCGCCGTCCGCGGTGATCGTCACCAGGTAGGCGAAGAAGGCGCTGACCACGCCGCCGAACAGGCCGAACAGCAGACCGGCGGTGGAGTGCGTGTACAGCGTGCGCCGGGTGCCCAATGACCCTCCCGTTGTGCGGCTGGTTCGGGATCACCGTAGCGTCGGATGACATGACCCCGCCCGCGATCATCTGGTTCCGCCGCGACCTGCGCCTGTCGGACCATCCGGCACTGCTGGCCGCGGCCGACGCCGGCGAGGTGCTGCCGTTGTTCGTGCTGGACGACCGGCTGTTGAAGCCGTCGGGGGAGCCGCGCCGCCGATTCCTGTACGACTGCCTGCGTGCCCTGGACCACGACCTCGGCGGCCGCCTGCACATCGCGCACGGGGATCCCGAGCAGGTGGTCCCGCAGGTTGCCGCCAAGATCGGCGCGGGCAGTGTGCACGTCTCGGCCGACACCGCGCCGTACGGTCGCGAGCGGGACGAGCGGGTGCAGAAGGCGTTGGGGGACATCGAATTCGTCCGCACCGGATCGCCGTACGCGGTGACGCCGGGGCGGGTGCGCAAGCAGGACGGCGAGCCGTACCGGGTGTTCACGCCGTTCCGGCGGGCCTGGCTCGACCACGGCTGGCGGCAACCGGCGAAGTCCGGTGTGGACAGTGCGCAGTGGATCAGCTTGAAAGGCAAGAAGATCCCGGCCGCCAAGTCGGAGTTTCCGGCCGGCGAGGCCGCTGCCCTCGAGGCGTGGCAGGACTTCCAGGACGGTCCGCTGGCCGACTACGACACCGGCCGCGACCGGCCGGATCGTGCCGGCACCAGCCATCTGTCGGCCTATTTGCGTTGGGGCTGCGTGCATCCCCGCACGCTGCTGGCCGATCTCAAGCCCGGCAACGAGACGTTCCGTTCCGAGCTGGCCTGGCGGGAGTTCTACGCGGACGTGCTGTGGCACCAGCCCGACACCGCCCGGCAGAACTACGACCGCAAGTTCGACAAGTTCCAGCACGACACCGGAAAGACCGCCCAGCAACGGTTCCAGGCCTGGTGCGAGGGCAAGACCGGCTATCCGGTGGTGGACGCCGGCATGCGGCAGCTGCTGGCCGAGAACTGGATGCACAACCGGGTCCGCATGATCGTGGCCAGCTTCCTGGTCAAGGACCTGCACGTGCCGTGGTGGTGGGGCGCCCGGCACTTCATGCGGCACCTGATCGACGGCGACCTCGCCTCCAACCAGCACAACTGGCAGTGGGTGGCCGGCTGCGGCACCGACGCCGCCCCGTACTTCCGGATCTTCAACCCGATCACCCAGGGCGAGAAGTTCGACCCCAACGGCGACTACGTGCGCAAGTACGTGCCGGAACTCCGTGGCGTGCAAGGGAAGAACGTGCACAAGCTGGACAAGCTGCCCGAACAGTACCCGGCGCCCGTGGTCGACCACGCCCACGAGCGCCGGGAGTCACTCGACCGGTACGACGCGATCAGGACCTGAGCGCGTCCAGCAGCCGGACCCGGCCGCCGGTCTGCAGCACGGCGTTGCGGTAGATCCGGCCGGCCAGCCAGGTGACCACCAGGATCGAGACGATCATCAGGGCCACCGCCAGCGCGACCTGCCACGGCGGCGCGACGCCCAGCGCGATCCGGGCCGGCATCAGCGTCGGCGTCCACAGCGGGATGAACGACAGCACAGTGCTGACGGTGTTGGTGGGGTTGGGCAGCAACAGGTTCAGGCCGACCACGAAGCCGACCGTCGGCAGCAGCGTCACCGGCGTGACCGCCGACTGGAGCTCCTCCTGCCGCGACACCAGCGAACCGGCCGCGCCGAGCAGTGCGGCGTACAGGAAGAAGCCCAACACGTACCAGCCCAGCGCGCCGAGCACGGTCGACAGCGCCACCGCCGGCACGTCGACCACGCCGCTGGTCCTGGCCAGCACCAGTCCGACGCCGGCGATGATCACCACTTGGATCAGCCCGACCACGCCGATGCCCAACACCTTGCCGGCCAACAGCTGCCACGGCCGGATGGTGGCCAGCAGGATCTCCACCACCCGGCTGGACTTCTCCTCGACCACGCCCTGCGCGACCGCGGTGCCGAAGGTGATGATGGAGATGACCAGCACGACGCCGGTGATCAGCGACAGCGCGATCCGCGGCCCCTGGTCGGGATCCGGCGGCTCCAGCTGGTCCAGGGTCACCTTGGCGTTCTGGTAGGCGTTGAGTGCGGACGGCGGCAGTTGGGCCTGGGCCAACACGCCCTGCAGGGCCTGCGCCCGCACCAGCTGCTCCAACGCGTTCTGCAGCGCGGGATCCACAGTGGACTTGAACACTGCCGTCGGCGCGCCCAGCGGGCCCTTCACCAACAGGTCGAGCTTGCCGTCACGGACCTGCTGCACGCCGGCGGCCTCGTTGTCCACGGTGCTGATCTGCACCGTCTTGCCGAGGTGCTCGGCCGCCGCGGCCAGCGGCTGGGACATGGCGGTGGCCTGCCCGGTGAGCCCGATCTTGGCGGTGGCGCCCTTGCCGATGACGGTGAACAGCACGACGTACACCGCCATCACGGCCAGGATGGCCAAGGTGCCGATGACGAACGACTTGCTGCGCAGGCGGGTGGTGAACTCGCGGCCCGCGACCAGGCCGATCACACGCGACGTGGTCACGATGCCCCCTGTTCGGTCACGACGTTGCGGAACAGCTCGGTCAGGCTCGGCCGCAGCCGGGCGAACTCCCGCACCGGCCCGGCTTTCAGCGCCGCGGCCAGCACCTCCTGGTCGTCGCCGTCCTCACCGAGTTCGACGGTGGTGCGGCCGCCGTCGGCGGTGACCACGCGCACCCCGGCCAGCCCGGCCGTCCAGTCGGTGTCGGCCCCGTCCACCACCAGCCGCACCGGCCCGCTCTCGCGCAGCTCGGTGACGCCGCCGGCGGCCACCATCTGTCCACTTCGGACGATGCCGACCCGGTCGCACAGCCGCTCGACCAGATCCAGCTGGTGGCTGGAGAACAGCACCGGCACCCCCCGGGCCGCCTGTTCCCGCAGCACCTCGCTCATCAGGTCCACGGCCACCGGGTCCAGCCCGGAGAACGGCTCGTCCAGCACCAGCACCGCCGGCTCGTGCACCAGCGCGGCGATCAGCTGCACCCGCTGCTGGTTGCCCAGGCTGAGTTTCTGCACCTCGTCGTCGCGGCGGGCGCCCAGGCCCAGCCGGTCGAGCCAGCCATCGGTGGCCCGGCGCGCGTCGGCCGAGGACATGCCGTGCAGCTGGGCCAGATAGACGAGTTGCTCGCGCGCCTTCATCTTCGGGTACAGGCCGCGTTCCTCCGGCATGTAGCCGATTCGCCTGCGGGTGGCCAGATCCACCGGCCGGCCGGACCAGCGGACCTCGCCCGCGTCGGCCGCCAGCACACCGAGCGCGATGCGCATGGTGGTGGTCTTGCCGGCGCCGTTGCTGCCGACGAAGCCGAACAGCTCGCCGGCCCGCACGTCGAACGTCATGTCGTGCAGCGCGCGCACAGTCCCGTAGCGCTTGGAGATCCGGTCGATCTCCAGCACGCCCTCAGCCACGGCTGTCTCCTTCGGCGATCGGGTCGGGCTCGTCGTCCGGCAGCTGCCAGCCCAGCAACGCGGTCGGGGTGCTGCTGGCCAGCATCACCAGGCTCATCAGAACCACGAACGGCCCGTATTGCAGGTTCTTGAGCGGGGTCAGCGTGAGCACCATGCCGGCGATCACCATGCTCCAGACGGCCACGAGGAACCCAACGTAGCCGCACCGGCCGCGCAGCGCGAGTTCGCGTTCGTCAAGAAGCCGGGCGCTGCGCTCGCCGATGTTGTTCGTGAGCGCCTTGTTCACCATTTGCAACACGGTCGTGATCGCGAACAGGCCCAGCCAGACCGGGAACAGCGGTGCCGCCGCACCGGCGAAGGGGCTCAGGGCGATCAGGCCCAGTGTGCACGCCAGCCAGGCCGACACGGCCATTCGGCGGGAGCGGCGATTGCGCCATCCGGGCAGCCAGGTCGAATACGCCCAGGCGCTGCGCTCCTGATACGTGTGATATCGGTCCTTGATCGTGTTCATCTCTCCCCCTTGCCGTACAGCTGCGCGGACAGCGGCTGGAACGGGGTGCGGCTGAACACCGCCTCCACCGGCAGCGAGAACACCTCACAGATCCGGAAGGCCAGGTCGAGGCTGGGGTAGTGGTCGCCACGCTCCAGCGCGCCGATCGTCTGCGGGTTCACCTCGACCAGCTCCGCCAGCTGGGCCCTGGTCAGCCCCCGTTCCGCGCGCAGCACCGGAAGCCGATTGTGGATCGGCAGCTCTTTACCGCGCCTTACTGGACTCACGGAACGAAGTGTTGCAAAAACCCAACAGGTCGTCAACGAGATCGGCGGTGATGGTCACGCCCTCAGTGCGGCGGCGGCCTGCTCCCGATCCGCCGGCACCAGGCCGATCCGCGTGCGGCGGTCCAGCACGTCGTCGGCGTCCAAAGCGCCCTCGTGCTCGTACGCCCACGCCACCTCGGCCTCGGTGATCTCGGCGAAGACCGGCTCGGGGCGGTTCAACGCCGCCACCTGCGGGGCCTCCGCGCCGTACTTGGCCACGAGTCGCGGTGGGGCGTCGACGGCGGCCCGGGTGGCTCCGACTAGCGGGATGTCCTTGGTGCGGCAGGGGTTTGTGGTGAGGCCAGTCGCGTTCACGGCGTCGGCGGCCATCCGGCGGTACGTGGTCAGCTTGCCGCCGACGACGGTGATCACGCCGTCCGGCGAGGTGAGCACGGCGTGCTTGCGGGACAGGTCGGCGCTGCGCGAACCCTCCTGCTCGATCAGCGGCCGCAGCCCGGCGTACGAGCCGATGACGTCGTCAGGGGTCAGCGGCCGTTGCAGCACCGAGGAAGCGACGCCGAGCAGAAAGTCCACATCGGACTGTGGGGTGGTCGGGACGTCCGGGATCGGGCCGTCCACGGGCTCGTCGGTGAGCCCGATGTAGACCCGGCCGTCGGTCTGCGGCAGCACCAGCACGAAGCGGTTGGTCTCGCCCGGGATGGGCACGGTCAGCGAGGTGGACCCGATCCGCACGGCGTCGGCGCGCAGCACCAGGTGCGAGCCTCGGGACGGTCGCAGCCGCACCGAGGGCACGAGCTGCCCGGCCCACACGCCGGTAGCGTTGATCACCTTGCGTGCCTTGACGTCGAACTCGTTGCCGGTCAACACATCCCGCACGCGTGCGCCGTCACCGGCCAACGCGGTGACGCGGGACCGGGTGAGGATGCGGGCACCGAAGCCGGCGGCGGTCCGGGCCAGTGCGACGACCAGCCGCGCGTCGTCGATCAGTTGGCCGTCAAAG
>Ga0207639_10003674_pt1 | contig 10309 bp, 8 predicted proteins | sample KBSCornC32_FD_184299 | JGI IMG/M metagenome (GOLD analysis project Ga0207639, IMG submission 184299) | Corn rhizosphere microbial communities from Kellogg Biological Station, Michigan, USA - KBS Corn C3-2 (SPAdes) (version 2) | ecosystem: Host-associated > Plants > Roots > Rhizosphere > Soil ...
GTGCGCCATGTCGACGCCCACCGGGTCAAGCAGCGCCATCATCGGCAGGATGTCGGGCTCGTAGCGGCCGGCGAACGGATTGGTCAGCACCGCGCCGATGGCACCACGCACCAGCGGGGTGTCGGCACGCGGTCCGAACTCGTGGTGAATGTGCTCGACCTGGGTGAAGACGCGGCGTATTTCGATCATGAAAAAGAACCTTGCTTTTCGTTAAGCAAATACTGAACCAACTGTTTTCGGCAGCTCTGTGTCGAGCGCCTTCGAGCATAAGGGCTCGACGAGTTTCCACTGCCCCTGGCAAACGAGTAGAGCAGCCCAGACGAGCCCTCCTTTTTGCAGGACCTTGGCGCAAACCGCGCCCGTATCGAGTGCGCTGCGCACCTGCGCGGGGGCCAGCACGGGCACGTCGACGGTGACGAGCGTGTCGCCCAGGTCGCTGTCGTCCTTGCACTCGTTCGCGGGGCGGCGCGCGATGGCCTCGTCGTCCACGTCGACGGCGTTGGCGATCACTGTCGCGGCGGCATCGGCCTGCGCTGCGGTGGCGGCCAGCACCGTCACGCTGTCGGCGATACCCAGCGAGAAACTGCGCCCGCGCCAGCCGCTGGTGGCGACGCCCCGCACGGGCTGGTCGGCGCGCAGTTCGAACTGGCCGTCGGTGGTGAGGATGCCGCCCTCGCCGGCCAGATGGCTGCGCAGGTCGAAGCGCGCGATGTCGGCGAACACGCCCACGCGCGCGGACTGGCCGGGCGCGAGATGCAGCGCGATGTCGCCGCCATTGTTGATCCACGCGCGCTCGATGCCGGGGCGTTCGTAGAAGGCGATGAGCTCCTGTGCGACCGAGCCTGCCACCGCGGCCATCGGCGTGATGAACATCGGCGAGAAGGCCGCGCATGCGTCCCACATGCGGCGGGCCACCACGTTGCGCGGGCGCATCCTGTCGGTGACCGGCAGGCGCAGCAGCGGCAGCTCGCGCACCAGCTCGTCGAGCACGTGGACGAAGCGCGCCCACGCCGCGTCGTGCGCGGCTGCGACGGCGTACGGGTCGCCATGCGCCTCGGCCACGATGTCGATCGGGCCGTGGTTGAAATGCCAGCGGCTCTTGTCGAGCGCTGTGCGTTGGGCGGACATGATCAGCCCAGCATCGGGGCGTGGCCCAGGGGCCACGGGTTGGCCTCGTCCGCCGCGAGCCATTGGCGCGCAAGCGGTGCGCCGTCTTCCTGCCATGCACCGCGAGCGAGCGCCTGCTCGAGCGGGAAGATGTGCTCGACATGGCCGCCGAGCGCCTCGTAGTCGTCGCGCCGCATGCTGAACTCGATGGGCGCGACGATGGCGGGCGTGGGCACGGTACCGAAGCTGTTGTCGGGCATGCGCATGACATCGGCCATCACCGTGATGCCGCCGCCGGGCCACACATAGGCCGGCGCGCCGCCGCAGGTGACATTGACCAGCGCACGCTTGATGGCACGCGTGAGCAGCACCGGGTTCTCGGTGACGCCCGCGCGCAGGCTGCCGCCCGCACCGCCGAGGAACAGCACGGTGCACAGCGACGGCTCGCAGTTCTCGCCGATGCGATCGACGATGCGCCTCACTTCCGGCGGCATGGGCTGTTCGACGGGCTTCAGTGCATCGTCGAGCACGTACCACTGCGCGTGCTCGCCGGTGGTGGATGTCATGAGCAGGCGCAGGCCGGGGCGGGCGACGCCTTCTTCCCAGCCTTCGATGATCGCGAGCGGATCGGCGATGTCGGTGCCGCCCCAGCCGTTGCCCGGATTCGCCACCTGGAAGTAGCGCCCCGGCGTGGACTTGCGGCCCAGCATCTGGATGCCCGAGGGCGCCATGTCGAGGCAGCGGCCGGCCTGGTGCTCGGTGAGCACGCCGGTGATGTGGTCGTCGACCACCACCACCTCGTCGGCCACGCCGGCGAACTGGCGCGCGAAGATGCCGACCGCGGCCGAACCGCATCCCACGCGCATGCGCTGCTCTTCCACGCCGTTGACGATGGGCGCCTTGCCGGCCTGGACGACGAGGGTGGAGCCGCCGTCGATGGTGCACTCCACGGCCTTCTTGTTGCCCAGCAGCTGCATCAGCTCGGCCGTCATGCGGCCTTCCTTCTTGCTGCCGCCGGTGAGGTGGTGCACGCCGCCGAGCGAGAGCATCTGCGAGCCGTATTCGGCCGTGGTCACGTGCCCCACGACCTCGCCGCGGTAGCGCACATTCGCCTGCTCGGGGCCGAGGAAGCGGTCGGTGTCGATCTTCACCTTGAAGCTGCAGTAGCTGAAGATGCCTTCGGTGACGACGGTGACCATGTCGACGCCCTGGGCTTTGGAAGCCACGATGAAGGGCGCGGGCTTGTAGTCGGGGTAGGTGGTGGAGGAGCCCACGCCGGTGACGAAGACTTCGTCGGCGTGCAGCAGGTCGCCGTTCCAGTCGGGGCTGGCGGGGCCTTCTTCGGCGCCGGGGCGGTCGAAAGGAACCAGCGCGGGCTTCTCGCTTTCGACCGTGCGGCGCAGCAGCACGACGGGATCGACGCGCACCAGCACGCCTTCCTTGTTGGCGTAGCGGTCGCAGGCGCCGGTGCGGCCGTCGGAGATCTGGCACAGCACCGGGCAGGCGTTGCACTCGACCTTGGCCGTGCTCATGCGCTCGTTGCGCAGCGGCGCCTTGCCGAAGGCACTGCTGCCGGCTTCGGCCACCACGGGCATGTCCATGCCGGGGAGGCCATCTGTCTTGGTGTGTTCTGTCATCGGGGCGATCTCGTGGGCGTTCGGTGGTGTGCGAAGGGCAAATCCAGGCTGTCGGGGTTTGCAACAAACGTGCCGTCCACCCGCTTGTGCATCGACTTCCGTTTGTGTAGCATTCCCTACACTTTCATGTTGCATTCACTACATCAAAGGTCAATGTAGCAAACGGGCCCGATGCTTGCAATGGTGTTTTCTCGCGGTGTTCATCGGGGTTTCTCCGACCAACGACAATGGAGGGTTCGGAGCCGGCCGGCGGCTTTCGCCCCAAAGGCGTGCACGCGGGCTCAGCCAACCTCCCCTGTTACCAACCAACTCTTGAGTTCCGTATGAGTGCATTCAGCGAAGAACGCGTCCTGAGCGTCCACCACTGGACCGATCGCCTGTTCACCTTCACCACCACGCGCGACCCGGCCCTGCGCTTCTCGAACGGTCATTTCACGATGATCGGCCTGAAGGTCAACAACAAGCCGCTGCTGCGCGCCTACAGCATCGTGAGCCCGAACTACGAGGAGCACCTCGAGTTCCTGAGCATCAAGGTGGAAGACGGCCCGCTGACCTCGAAGCTGCAGCACATCCAGGTGGGCGACACCATCATCGTGGGCCGCAAGCCCACCGGCACGCTGCTGATCGACTACACGCTGCCGGCCAAGCGCTTGTACCTCTTCGGCACCGGCACCGGACTCGCACCGTTCATGAGCATCATCCGCGACCCGGACACCTACGAGAAGTTCGAGCAGGTCATCCTGGTGCACGGCGTGCGACAGGTCGACGAGCTGGCCTATCACGACCTCGTGACCGACCACCTGCCAAAGCACGAGTTCCTGGGCGAGATGATCGAGAAGCAGCTGCTCTACTACCCCACGGTCACGCGCGAGGAATTCCGCAACCAGGGCCGCATCACCGACCTGATCGAGAGCAACAAGCTCACCGACGACCTCGGCCTGCCGCCGCTCAATGTCGAGGAAGACCGCGTCATGCTGTGCGGCAGCCCTGGTCTGCTGGTCGACCTGAAGCACATCCTCGAGAAGCGCGGCTTCAAGGAAGGCAACACCTCCACGCCCGGTGACTACGTCGTCGAGCGCGCCTTTGCAGAGAAGTAATGTCGGCCCCCCGGCTTTTCACGCGCTTCGCGCGTGTAACTCCACCCCCCGAGGGGGAGGCGCGGTCCGCCTTGGGGCGGCCCGGCGGCGACCGCCTGTAATGGAACGCAAGGCTGCCGTCACCAAGCCGCAGCGCCGCACGGGCGTGCGCGAGGCGGCTGCCCAGGCCACGCGCGACAGCATCCTGAAGGCGGCGACCAAGGTCTTCGCCAAGTACGGCTACGACGGCGGCAGTGTGGAGAAGATCTCCAAGGCCGCGAAGTCGTACGACCGGATGATCTACTACTACTTCGGCAGCAAGGAAGGCCTCTTCATTGCCGTGCTCGAAGGCATCTACCAGCGCATGGACGACGCCGAGGCCGCCATCGCGCTCGACGCCTCGCGGCCTGTGGATGCGCTCACCGAAGTCATCCGCTTCGTGCTGGGCTACTACCGCAAGAACCCCGAGTTCGTCACGCTGCTGAATACCGAGAACCTGCACAAGGGCCGGCACATCTCCAAGTCGCTGCGAGCGCGCGAGTACTCGTCGCGCGCGGTGGCCATCATCGCGGAGATCCTGGCCAGCGGCGCCTCGCAGGGCCTGTTCCGCAAGGACCTTGTGGCGCGCGACATCTACCTGCTGATCGCGTCCACCGGCTACTTCTACACCTCCAATCGGCACACGCTCACCGCCTTCCTCGGCGAGCCGCTGGAGTCACCGGAAGCGATCACGCACTGGGAAGACTTCGTGATCGAGACCGTGCTGCGCACCGTTCGCGCGGACGACGTGCAAGAGAACACCCCACCCCACGAGGAAAACACGAAATGGCAGAAATCGCAGCCGGCGGCAAGTCGGGCAAGGTCGTCATAAGGAACATCGGGCTGCTGCTCTCGGGCGACATCGACAAGCCCATCCTCGATGCCGACACCATCGTCGTGAACGACGGCCTGATCGTCGCGGTCGGCAAGGAAAAGGATTGCGACCTCGAAGGCGCCGTCACCGTCATCGACGCGAAGAAGACCTGCGTCGCGCCCGGCCTGATCGACAGCCATGTGCACCCCGTGTTCGGCGACTGGACCCCGCGCCAGGGCCAGCTCGGCTGGATCGACTCCACCATGCACGGCGGCGTGACCACCATGATTTCCGCCGGCGAGGTGCACCTGCCCGGCCGCCCCAAGGACATCGTGGGACTGAAGGCACTGGCCATCACCGCGCAGCGCGCCTTCGACAACTTCCGCCCCGGCGGCGTGAAGGTGCTGGCGGGCGCACCCGTCATCGAGAAGGGCATGGTCGAGAGCGACTTCAAGGAACTCGCCGAGGCCGGCGTGGGGCTGCTGGGCGAAGTGGGCCTGGGCTCGGTGAAGGCCGGCTACGAGGCCAAGGAAATGGTGGCCTGGGCGCGCAAGTACGGCATCCAGAGCACGATCCACACGGGCGGGCCGTCGATCCCCGGCTCGGGCCTGATCGACAAGGACGTGGTGCTCGAGGCCGACGCCGACGTCATCGGCCACATCAACGGCGGCCACACCTCGCTGCCCGAGGCGCATGTGTGCGAGCTGTGCGAGAAGAGCTCGCGCGCCATCGAGATCGTGCACAACGGCAACGAGAAGGTCGCCATCGCCGCCGCGAAGGCCGCGCTGGAGCTCAAGTGCCCGCACCGCGTGATCCTCGGTACCGACGGCCCCGCGGGTTCGGGCGTTCAGCCGCTGGGCATCCTGCGCATGGTCGCGATGCTGTCGTCCATCGCGAACATCCCGGCCGAGCTGGTGTTCTGCTTCGCGACCGGCAACACCGCGAAGATCCGCAAGCTCAACTGCGGCCTGATCGAGGTGGGCCGCGCCGCCGACTTCGTCTTCATGGACCGCGCGCAGCATTCGCCCGCGCCGGGCCTGCTCGAGAGCGTGCAGCTCGGCGACATCCCGGGCGTGAGCATGGTGATGATCGACGGCATCGTGCGCTGCGGCCGCAGCCGCAATACGCCGCCGGCGACGGAGATTCCGGTCGTCGTCTCGGGCCCGCACTGAGCGCGCCACGCCGCACCGCCGGCCTCAGCCGTTGCGGTGCGAGCGGAAGACGAGATAGCGCGCCGACAGGAAGTTGGCGCTCATGCCGGCGAGACTGCCGAGCGCCACGCCGAGCGCGGCGGCCCAGCGCCCTTCCACCCAGTGCAGCGTGAGCACGTAGGCGCCGTAGTTGAGCACCGCGCCCGCAGTCATGGTCGCCAGGTAGCCCAGGTACTCGCGCCAGATGGAGCCGCCCGCAGCCGCGCTGGCCGCGAAGGTGTAGCGGCGGTTGAAGGCCCACGTGGTGGTGGCCGCCGCCAGAAACGACACCACGCGCGCCACGTACCAGCCCAGCAGCGGCGCCAGCAGGTACAGCACCACGACATCGACCACGAGTCCGATCACGCCGACGATGGCGAAGGCGAGGAACTCGCGCCCGACCTTCATCGCGAAGCCTGCTCGCGCACGCTGGGAATCGCAAGGTAGCTCAGCCGCTTGGCCTCGCGTCGCCCCAGAGTGATGGCCTGCATGATGACGCCGCACACGAAGGACAGCATGGCCGCCAGCATCGCGCCGGTGGCCAGCACCGCCGTGGGCAGCCGGGGCACCAGGCCGGTGTGCAGGTAGGTCATGAGGACCGGCACGACCAGCGCGACCGACATCAGCGCCAGCAGCCCGCCGATGATCGAGAAGAACTGCAGCGGCCGCTCGCTCACGAACAGCTTGCAGATGGTCTTGAGGATGCGCCAGCCGTCTCGGTAGGTCGAGAGCTTGCTGACCGAGCCTTCGGGACGCGTGCTGTAGGCGGTGCTTTCCTCGGCGTAGGGCATGCGCAGCTCGAGCGCGTGCACGGTGAGCTCGGTCTCCGTCTCGAAGCCCCGCGACAGCGCCGGGAACGACTTCGCATAACGCCGCGAGAACACGCGGTAGCCCGAGAGCATGTCGGTGAGCCCGCCGCCGAAGAGCTGCGCCACCGCGCCCGTGAGCATGCGGTTGCCGAAGCGGTGGCCGGCGCGGTAGGTGTGCGCGTCCTGGCCGTCGTCCACGCGGCTGCCGACCACCATGTCGAGGTTGTCGTTCACCAGCCGGTCGACGAGGCGGCGCGCGGCGCCGGCGTCGTAGGTGGCGTCGCCGTCGGTCATCACGTATACGTCGGCATCGACGTCGGCGAACATGCGCCGCACCACGTTGCCCTTGCCGCGCAGGGCCACGTGGGTGACGGTGGCGCCGGCCGCGCGGGCCACGCCCGCCGTGTCGTCGCTGGAGTTGTTGTCGAAGACGTGGATCCCGGCCTCGGGCAGCGCGGCTCGAAAGCCCTCGACCACCTGGGCGATGGCGAGCGCCTCGTTGTAGCAGGGGATGACCACGGCGACGCGCAGGCCACCATTGCTGGCGCCGCTGCGGCCCTGCCGGGTACTGGAGAAATCGACGGCGTCGTTCATGGTGCGACGGGAAGGATACGGTAGACCCGGCTGCCGTCCTTCTGGTATTCCACGGCGAAGTACTTGTCGAAGTCGATGCGCGCGGTGAACACCGGCACCACCGAGTCGGGCAGCACGATCGCGACGAAGCCCATGCCCGAGAGCTTGCGCGCGAGATCGCCGCCCGACAGGCGCCCGAAGTCGGTGTAGCGCCACGGCCCGAGGGTGTCGCCCCAGATGGGGTTGGGGCCGTAGTAGATCGCCTCGTTCAGCGCGATCTGGTAGACGCGGCCGGTGGCGTTGCGCCGCAGGTAGTCCATCACCGCGTAGCCCGGCACATGCTGGCGCAGCACGGCCTCGCGGGCCTCGGGCGTGGTCGATATCAGCGCGACCTTGACGGCCGTCTGGCGCACGGAAACGGCGGCCAGCACCGCCAGCAGCAGCACGATCACCCAATCGCCCACGCGGGCCGGCGTGCGCCCGGTGACGGCGGCCGGAGCCGCGTCCGTTGCCGCAGCCTTGGCCCCGAACATGCGACGAAAGCCCGCGGCGATCCAGCCGAACACCACTTGCCAGCCGATGGCCGCGATGGCCGCCAGCAGCGGAAACGAAGCCGTCAGGTAGCGCGGATAGCGCGAGGTCACGACCCAGACGACCACCGAGTAAAGGCAGAACCAGCCGGCCGCGCGCACCGCTGCGGAGCGCTTCCACAGCGGGCTGAACGGCGCGAAGAACACGGACCAGAGCAGCGCGTTGGGCAGCTCGGCATGCACGCGCACGTCCGCCACCTGCTGCACGTAGTCGGCCGGCGTCCACTCGGTGAAGCCGAACACGCGCGCGCCGATGGGGTTGAAGGGGTCGCCCGTCATGATGGCGTTGCGCGCGTACCAGTACACGCACGGAACCAGGAAGCAGACGAACACCAGCGCCCAGGCCTTGAGGCTGCGCTCATGACGGAAGACGAAGGGTGCCACCAGCGGCAGGAAGATCAGCGCCTGGTACTTGGAGCCCGCGGCCACGCCCAGGCAGAACGCCGCCACGCCGAGCCAGCGGATGCCACCGTGCACAGGCTTGCCGACCTCGGACTCGCGCCACCACCACAGCGCCACGCAGGCCGACAGCACGAAAAGCGCCACGCCCATGTCGATCAGCGCGTTGGAGTAATCGCCGAGCCCCAGCCAGATGGCCGCGCCGATGCAGGCGGTGAGCCGGTCTGCGTGCAGCGTGCCCAGCCGGTAGACCATGACCACCGACAGCGCCCCAGCCAGCCCGTTGAGGAAGTGCGGCAGCACGTCGTCGCCGAGCTGCAGCGCGGCAGCGTACAGCAGGTTGTAGTTGTACGGGAACCAGGGGTAGCGCAGCCAGTCGTGGATGCCCAGCGAGCCCTGCTGCGCGACCTGGCGGGCATAGGGCAGGTGGTACATCAGCTCGTCGAAGGCGATGGGCGGCGCGAGCGGCGCCGCCAGCGCGGGCAGTGCGACCAGGGCCAGCGCGATCGCCGCGATGCGCTCTACGTAGGTCCAGGGTGCGGCGGGCGAGTTCGCGCGCAGCGTGCGCCGTTCGCGCAGCCAGGAGGGCAACTGGAGCGCTGCGGCCACCACGCCCACGGCGACGAACGCCACGGTGGCGCCGGTCTTGAAGGCCCCGAAGATGGCCAGCGCCTGGAAGGCGCAGATGAAGAACCCCACGCCCAAGGCAACGGCCATTGCGGCCTCGAGCCCCGCATCGCGGCGGGGCGCAGGTGCAAGGCGGCCCAGCAGCGCGCGCCCGTAGCCCCAGCAGCCCGTCACGAAAACCGCCAGGGCCGCGTAGTGCGCGGCAGCAAACATCAGCTTCTGAATAACAACTCCCGATGCCGGACGGCCACGCCGGCCGGCAGGTTCAAAGGTTGGGCGCGAGCAGGCGTTCGAGGTCGGCTTCGCTTTCCTTGCGCCGCGCAGCCTGGTCCTGCAACTGGTCGTGTCCGATCTTGCCGACGTTGAAGTACGTCGAATCGGGGTGGCTCAGGTAGAACCCGCTCACGCTGGCGGCGGGCATCATAGCGAGGCTTTCCGTCAGGCTCATGCCAATGTCCGCGCAGTTCAGAAGGTCGAACATGGGCCGCTTCACGCTGTGGTCGGGGCAAGCGGGGTAGCCCGGCGCGGGGCGGATGCCGCGGTACTTCTCCGCGATCATGTCGTCATTGCTCAGGCTCTCTTCGCTTGCGTAGCCCCAGAGGTCGGTGCGCACGCGATGGTGCAGCGCCTCGGCGAAGGCCTCGGCCAGCCGGTCGGCCAGGGCCTTGAGCATGATGGCGGAGTAGTCGTCGAGGTCGTCGACGAAATACTTTTCCTTCTTCTCCACGCCCAGGCCGGCGGTCACGGCGAACATGCCGACGTAGTCCTTCACACCGCTGTCCCTGGGCGCGACGAAGTCGGCCAGGCAGCGGCTCGGGCGCATCACGCCGTCGATCTCGTGCTTCTCGGTCTGCTGGCGCATGCCGTACCAGGTGAGCGCGACTTCGCTGCGCGACTCGTCGGTGTAGAGCTCGATGTCGTCGTCGTTCACCGTGTTGGCGGGCCAGAAGCCCACCACGCCGCTCGCGCTGAGCCAGCGGCCCTCGATGAGGCGCTTGAGCATGCGCTGGCCGTCGGCATACACGCGCACGGCCTCGGTGCCGACGATCTCGTCCTTCAGGATGGCCGGGAACGGGCCCGCCAGGTCCCAGGTCTGGAAGAACGGGCCCCAGTCGATGTACTTCGCGAGCTCGGTCAGGTCGAAGTTCCTGAACACGCGCCGGCCGATGAACTTGGGGCAAGGCGGCAGGTAGTTCGCGAAGTCGATGGGCGTCTTGTTGGCGCGCGCCTTGGCCAACGGCCACAGCGGCACCTGCTTCTTGTTGGCGTGCTGCTCGCGCACTTTCACGTAGTCGGCGTTGATCTCGTCGATGTATGCGCTGGCCTGGTCGCTCAGCAGACTTTGCGCCACGCTCACGCTGCGCGAGGCGTCCGGCACGTAGACCACGGGGCCTTCGTAGTGCGGCGCGATCTTCACCGCTGTGTGCACGCGGCTGGTGGTGGCACCG
>Ga0207639_10003678_pt1 | contig 10305 bp, 6 predicted proteins | sample KBSCornC32_FD_184299 | JGI IMG/M metagenome (GOLD analysis project Ga0207639, IMG submission 184299) | Corn rhizosphere microbial communities from Kellogg Biological Station, Michigan, USA - KBS Corn C3-2 (SPAdes) (version 2) | ecosystem: Host-associated > Plants > Roots > Rhizosphere > Soil ...
CGCGTGCGACCAGCGCGAGGCCGATGGGCGAGAGATAGAGCTCGCCCAACGTGATGATCATGAAGAAGAGGAGTAGCCACAGCCAACTTGCCTGTCCGCCGGGACCCGTGACGTAAGCGGCCAGCGCCATGACGAGATACGAAAGCGCCAGGAAGAAATCGCCCAGCGCCATCTTTGTGACGGTGGTGGGCTCTTTGCCCTTCGCCGCCTGACGTCCCCAGTACGCCACGACCAGTGGTGTGAACGCGAAGATCATGAAGGGGTTGAATGCCTGGAACCATGTGACCGGAATCTCCCAATCGATGACGCCGGGGATCAGGTGACGGTTCGTGAACTGCTCGGCCCACAGACTGATCGTGTTACCCTGCTGCTCATAGACGGCCCAGAAGAAGCTTGTCGGGATGCAGAGAAGGACAAGCGCGATTACCGCCTTCCAGTCGGCTGCTGTAAGCGGCTTCTTCTCTTCCGTCTTGGATTGCAGACGTGCGATGCGATCCTTCGGCAGTGTGCGCAGCGCGATCGTGTAGACGATCAGTCCGAGCACCATACCGACGCCGGCGGCGAAGAAGCCCCAGCTGTATCCATAAGCGGGATCTTCCGCGAGGCTGCCGCAGATCAGTGGCGAGAAGAACGCGCCGACATTGATGCCGACATAGAAGATCGAATAGGCGCGGTCGATGCGCGCGTCGCCCGGCTGATAGAGATTGCCGACCTGCGTCGAGATGTTCGGCTTGAAGAAGCCGTTGCCGATGATCAAGCAGGCGAGGCCGACGAACAGAAGTTCCGGCTTCATCAGGGCGAACTCGCCGATGGCCATGATCACGCCACCGACGATCACGCTATAGCGCTGGCCGATCCAGCGGTCGGCGATCATGCCGCCGAAGAACGGAGTCAGATACACAAACGCGGTGTAGTTGCCGTAGATGATCGAGGACAGTGGCTGCACGGCGAGCGGCTGGCCGCCGTTGAAGAGCGTCTCGAACAAACCCTTCATCGCGTGATAGCCGAGGACGTTATCGGCGATCGGATTCAGCAGAACGACGTTGGTGAGGTAAAGAATGAGGATGGCGCGCATTCCGTAATAGGAGAAGCGCTCTGCCATCTCGGTGGTGAACAGGTAGGTCAGTCCGAGCGGGTGCCCGAAAAGCGTCCTCTGTCGCGCGACCCCCGCGCCGTCTGCCGTCGCCATACCCTGAACTCCCACCCGTTTTGTGACCGCCGGGACTTTGCCCGTTCCGTGGGCGGAAGGAAATGGGCCTTACGGCATTTCGATATACCGGTCCTCACGGGAATACGGAACAAAACCAACGCGCTGGTAGAGAGGCAGGGCGCGTGGGTGATCCAGCGTGCAGGTGTTGATCAGCAGCGACGGAATGGGTCTGGACCACGCGATCGCAGCTGCCTGATAGACGAAGTAATAGCCAAGGCGCCGCCCCACATAGTCCGGCATCAGACCAAAGTAAGCGAGTTGCGCCGATGTGTTCGGTTTGAATTCGAGTTCCGCCATACCCGCGGGACAGCCATCGACGTAGAGAACGTAAAGTTCGACCTCGGGGTTGTGAATGATCGCTGCAAGTGCCTCGTCAGTGAGCTTGCGGCGATCGACCCAGAGATATTGCTCGCCGATCGTGTTGTAGAGATAACGGTAGAAATGCACCGGCGGCTTTTCAGTGCGCAGGATGGCGACCTTGCCCTTCGGCTGCGGCGGCGGAAGCGCTGCCGGCTTCGCATGCATCTCCAGAAACGTGACCGTCATCGGTACGCGCTTCTTGCTGTTCTCCGGTGAAATCTTCAGCATTCGACAGGCGCTTCTTCGCGCGCTCCCCATTCCGCCCAGGAGCCATCATAGAGTGCAACGTCGTTGGCGCCAGCCACCTGCAGCGCCAGCATTTCGATGGCGGCGGTAATGCCTGAGCCGCAGGTTGTGACGATAGGCTTGGCCAGATCGACGCCGCGCGTTTTGAACATCTCTCGGAGATCTTCCGGCGATTTTAGCGTTCCGTCTTCACGGACGAGGTTCGCGTAATGCACGTTTATGCTGCCCGGCATATGGCCGCGGCGAACACCGGCACGCGGTTCCTCTTCCTTGCCGTCAAACCGCGACGCGCTTCTGGCATCCACAATCTGCGCCGAGTGATTTTTCTGGGCCAACAACATCTGCCTGAAATCCCGAAGCAATGCGTGGTTCTGTCGTGGCGTGAAGTGGCGCTGATAAGTCGGCGGCGCCATGTCTTCGACAGGCCAGCCTTCGGCACGCCATTTCGGCAGACCGCCATCGAGCACGACGACGTCCTCATGTCCCATCGCGCGCAGCATCCACCATGCACGCGGGCTCGAGTAGATACCGGCCGTGTCATAGACGACGATCAGATTGCCATCACCCAGGCCAAGCTTGCGCATCCGGCTGGCAAACTGCGCCGCAGGCGCGAGCATGTGCGGCAGGGCGCTCTTTTCGTCCGAGAGATCGTCGATGTCGAAGAACACGGCGCGCGGAATATGCGCTGATTGGTACTCGGTCTGTGGATCACGCACCTTTTCCGGCAGATACCAGGACGCGTCAGCTATGCGAACGTCCGGCGCGTCGATGTGTTCGGCGAGCCATTCCGTTGTAACGAGCGGTGATCGCGTCATGTCTCGAAGGGCACCTTTATTGGCGTGCGCGGCTCAGTCAGCCACGGCGGCGTGGGCAGCCTCTTCGACTTCAGAAATTCCGGATTGAACAGTTTGCTTTGATAACGCGTCCCGTAGTCAGCGAGGATCGTCACGATCGTATGACCGGGACCGAGGTCTTTCGCCATGCGGATCGCGCCGGCGATATTGATGCCCGTGGATCCACCCATGCAAAGACCTTCGTGCTCCAGCAGATCGAAGATGATCGGCAATGCTTCTTCATCCGGAATTTGATAGGCGTCATCGATCGGCGCACCTTCCAGATTGGCGGTCACGCGACCCTGTCCTATCCCTTCGGTAATCGAAGAGCCTTCAGCTTTAAGCTCACCGGTTTTGATCCAAGAATAAATCGCAGCGCCCATCGGGTCTGCGGCCGCGATGCGCACATCTGGATTGCGTTCCTTAAGAGCAATCGCCACGCCAGCCAGCGTCCCCCCGCTGCCTACGGCGCATATAAACCCATCGATCTTGCCGTCGGTCTGTTCCCAGATTTCCGGCCCAGTGGTTTCGATATGTGCTTGCCGGTTGGCGACGTTGTCGAACTGGTTGGCCCAGATAGCACCGTTCGGATCGGTGCGCGCGATCTGTTCTGCGACGCGTCTGGAGAGTTTCACGTAGTTGTTCGGGTTCTTGTACGGCACGGCAGGGACCTGGATGAGTTCGGCACCCATTAGGCGCAGCGCATCCTTCTTTTCTTCACTCTGCGTTTCTGGGATCACGATCACGGTGCGATATCCCATCGCGTTCGCAACGACGGCCAATCCGATGCCGGTATTGCCCGCGGTGCCTTCGACGATCGTGCCTCCCGGATTGAGCTGGCCCCGAGCAATGGCGTCTTTGACGATGAACAATCCTGCCCTGTCTTTGACAGACTGGCCCGGGTTCATGAACTCGGCTTTGCCAAGGATATCACACCCAGTCAGTTCTGACGCATGATGCAAGCGAATCAGTGGCGTGTTGCCAATGGCGTCCAAAACATCCTGTTTGATGGGCATTGTCAGGTCCGAAATAGCGTAAGCCGAACCTAATGACCCCATGCCCGGGCTTCAAGCGCGACAGGCCCTGGTATCTTTGATGCTGCGTTACCGCTGGCTTTGCCATATACGAAGCCGGTTCGATGGAAGCCCGGTCGCCGCATGGCACTTTGTATTTTACACCTCGGTTCGGAGAAAACTGGCACATCCAGTATCCAAAAATATTTCGGCGCTCGCCGCGACGCCCTCCTGCAAAAGGGCTTTTGGTATCCGGACAGTTTCGCCAACCCCGCTGCGCACGTTCATTTGAAACTAAGCAGAGCTGCCATAAACGGCTCTCTCGGTGACGACGCGCCGGAGGTTATCGAGTTCCGCAAGGAATACGACACTGCGATGGCAGCCGGCGTAACCGCTACTGTCTTTTCATCCGAATTCTTTCACAGCGAGATGCGTGAGCCTGCTACTCTGGAACGGTTGCGTGCATTCCTAGATAAGTTCTTTGACCGCTTCCAACTCGTATATTACGCGCGGCGCCAGGACCAGATGCTGGCCAGTATGCACTCGACGGCGGTTAAGGGCGGGTGGACAACAGATAAGCACGCATTGTCCGTTTACGAGTCAAAAGGGCATTACTATTTCGACCACCTCGCAGTTTGCGATCAGTGGTCGGCGCACTTCGGGCGCGAAAACTTAGAGTGTCGCATTTACGAGCGAGACAAACTGACCGGCGGAGATATCGTCAACGATTTTGCCCACGTGATTGGATTGGAGCGCGGTGCGGAGCAGATCTATGTCTCCGCCAATGAATCTTTGTCCTTTGAGACCATGTCCGCACTGCTTTATCTCAACGCGTCCGCTGAGAAAGATAACCGCGAGCTCCGCCGCAAATTGGTGGCAAGAGGGCGAAAACGGAACGGCTCACGTATACCGATGATAACGAAAAGCGAAGCGCGAGAGTTCTACGCGAAATTCCGAGATAGCAACGAAAAATTCTTCGCTCGCTACGTGGACAAGAATTTAGCGACCGGGTTTTCGGAAGACTTTTCGAATTTTCCGGACGCCATCCCAGAAATGCCGATGGCAGAGGTATTGGCCTTCATTTCTGCAAAAAAGAAATGATCTGCTAACGCGCCTGCACCTTCCCAAATCCCGGGTTGCCGGGGTATGTACGGCCTATAGTCAAATGGAGAACTCGGGTTGCCCCCGCAGAGCACCATCGTGTACGCGGATTTGGATGTTTCCGGACCACAGGCGCCGTCCGCAATTGCCGAATCCATCGGTCGCGCGGCGAGGAGTAGCTTGATTTCAGGCCAGTTTGACGTCGTTCTCAAATCTCTGCAGTTGCAGGACATTCAACGCTCTATTCAAGCTCTGCCATCAGGGCATGAGAGATTGTCGCTGGATAGTAGTCTTATCTTGTTGGACGCCGGTGCCGCTCTCGCCTTTGCCCCGTATCGCGGCACGGTCTTGCTTTCGAAGGATCCGTTTGCAGAAGTCGACCATATCGGGCAATCGCTTCAGCTTGGCGCCGACATTATGCGAATTCGGCTGCATGATGCATTGCTGACGGCGAAAAGAGTAATCACGCTTGATCATGCAGCTTCAATAGCTTTGGCATCGCTCTTGCCGAGCGCGCCGGAGCAGAGAGCATTGCCTTCAACCGCATTGCGGTCATCTGGAAATGCAGTCCTGATCGTTAGAAACGATGATGACGACATGGCGGATGACGCTCTTCATATGATTAGCCAAGCTTACGGGAACCAGGAATTTGAAATGTATGATCCAGCGACTGCTTTCGAGCGCAGCTGGAAACTGGTGCTGCATCTCGGATTTCCGCAATCGAGCTTACCCGGCGCACGACTGTGTGATGCCTGGGCTGGCGGTGTGCCGGTTGTGCAGCTCGTCAACCCGTTGAACCTTAGGGCGCGTCGTCGCCGGCAGGCAGGCTATCTTACCGACATTGTTGTGGATCATGGCAAAACCGGTTTGCTGTGTCTTGCCGTAGACGAGCTTGAGTCTTTGCTTGAGGATCTCTTTGCTGATTTGTTGCCCGCTCGTGCGGTCGCACGCGGTGCCCGGCACAGAGTCGATCCAACAAATGAGTGGGACAATCTCCTTAAAGCCATATTGCAATGACAGCAGCTTCCCGCATTGCATGGTTGTCGCCGTACGGACCATTGTCTGACATTGGCGCCTATACGCGCTGTCTGCTTCCGCATTTCGCTAAGCCCGAAGAGGGTGTGTTCGATTGCGACCTGTTCATCAATAGCAACGGCGCCTCTTATGACTCCCCGGTCCCCGCCATGGAGATTCCGATGTCAGGCGAGATGGGCGAAGTTCTTTCACGCTACGATGCGGCGTTTTTCAATCTCGGCAACAACTTCAACAATCACGGCCAAATCGTTGCCGCACTGCGCGGCTTGCCCGGGATCGCCGTGTTGCACGACTTCTCCTACCACCACTTCTTTGCGCATCGTTGTTTTACGGAGTTGCGTGCGCCTGCGGCTTATGCGCGCTTGATGCATGACTATTACGGCAGCACGGGTTTCAACATGGCGCTCCGCTCAGGCGTCATTACACGCGACGCCACATTTTATGCGCCGTGGGATGGCGAGAATGTTTCTGACTATCCGCTGATGCAGCCAATCGTTACGCTGGCCACTGCTGCGATTGTCCATTCCGAGTTTATGGAAGAACGCGTCGCTAAGATATTTAAGGGCCCAATCCTTCGCCTGTTTCTGCCAAGCGATCAGAAGCCCGCGCCCTCTTCAGCCGATATTGCTTTGTGGCGTTCCGAAACATCCACGAAGGAGCGTTGCCAATTCGCGTCCTTCGGCCACATCAATCGTGCCAAATGCCTTGACGCTGTCATTCTGGCGATCTCGCAGTCGGCGGTCCTTCGTGCGCGCGCGCAACTCATTGTCGCTGGGCGGCCCGACGACAAGGAATATGTTCGCGAAATCGAACTTCTGGTCAACCGACTGGGGCTCACCAAGCAGGTAACGTTTGAATACAGTGTTACAAACGATCGTCTTCTCGAGATTAAACGGGGGACCGATGTGTTTCTCAATCTGCGCTATCCGAATACCGAGGGTGCTTCCGGTTCGCTCATAGAGATGATGAACGCGGGGAGGCCCGTGATCGCTTATTGCGCAGGCGCCTATGCCGATATGCCTGACGACACCGTTTCTTTTATAGCGCGCGGCGACGGTCCCGAAGCATTGATCGGTGCCATGGAAGGGCTTTTGGCGGATGCTGATCGGCGTATCAAGATTGGCGACGCTGCCAGAGCACATCTGCGGGGGCTCGATAGCGAGAGTTACGTCCGGCAAGTCAAGAAATTCGTCAATGACATTCGCGGCGACTTACGTCGTCGCTCCCGGTTTGTCGCCCCAGTTCGCGATGGCATGCGCTGGGCGCAATCAGATGTCACGCCGGAAGACGCGGACTGGTTTGGAGACCTGACGGTCGCGCGCCGTGCGCTTCAGATGTTGGACCGCGATCGCTGGGTGCAGTCGCCTGAGATTTTTCTCACATGGCCTATGGACGATCTGATTGCGTTTTCGTCGCGTGTGTTTCTCCACGTGCCAAACCAGTCTGGGCTAACGGCCTTGCTTGCGGACTATGCACAGAGATTGGGTCGTTGGCCTTTCTACCGCTTGATGTCGCGCCTGCGCTTGTATCAATCCGTTTGCGAAAAATCGGAAATATCGAAGTCGGAACTGGAAATTCTTTGCGAGCGCGTTGGCGACGTCGCCTTTTGGAATATCGCCTCGCGTTTGCTGCCGGACACCTTCGTCCATTTCCTCTATTTGGCCGTGTTAGAGCGCGGCAGCGGTGTTGGCGAACGGGATTCCTGGGTCACGCGGATTCGCCAAGGCATGCCCGCGGCAGCGGTGCTTCTCGAGTTCCTCGCGAGCGCTGAATATCGTCAGGCATTTTCCGATGATCTGATGTCAAACGTTGAAGATTGGGCACGGGACGAAGTCGCGAAGACACAGTCGCGCCGCGATCAGCAGCGTGCACGTGTTGCCTGGCCGGCGGACGTTGCGGTGCAGTTCAACGAAGACAGTTCACTTGTGGAAGCGCTGCTTGGCTCGAACTGGCATCGACGCGACAAGCAGGGGCGCTGGAGTAATGGGCGCGTGGGAGATTTGCGCTTCGCATTGCCGGAAGGTTTTGCGGAACGTGGCGCTTCGCTTTCGCTTCAGCTTCGTGTCGCGGGCACAAAGATAACGGGCCAGCGGAAGATTTCCGCGATTCACAACCGCAAAGTATTGGCTTCGCTGGTGATAACGGACGACATGCCGGTCCGCTGGAATTTGCCGCTCCCGCCCTCAGCCAGCGCAAAGGACGGTGTGATCCTGCAACTGACGGCTGACCAGCATTTTTCGCCCGCTGCCAGCGGTCAATCTGGCGATCGGCGTCTACTGGGAATCATGCTGATTGCCGGAAAGCTCACAATCGACGGTCCGGAAGCAAAAGCGCCAGCCGATGTGTGAGAAGAGTGGCTCCCCGGGCCGGGATCGAACCAGCGACCAACGCATTAACAGTGCGTCGCTCTACCACTGAGCTACCGAGGAACGTGGGCGGTTCTCTAGCCTGTCCGCCTTGACGTGGCTATACCAAATTGACGGCTTCAGAAACCAATTTTGCTGCGGCAGGCTTGGTTTCGGAACTGTGATGCGCTTGATCGCCATACAACGGCACTAGCCAAAAAAAGAGGCCGGGTGTTAGCCCGGCCCCAAGGCGTTGGGTAATGGTGGGGTGTCTTCAAGGGAAGACAATATGAGTCTCGGCCAATAAGGTTAATAAAAGCTTAATAAAGCCGAATCAGTGGCTTACGCGGCTTGACCGCGCGCGGAATTTGCCAAGCGGCGCCGCGAGATACCCGGCCGAGCGATTTTCGAGTTTCGGGTTAGAAAGTGGAGGCCACGTCCGGAATTGAACCGGAGTAAACGGTTTTGCAGACCGCTGCGTAACCACTCCGCCACGTGGCCTCACCAAGGACGCGGGCTATATCAGACGGACGCGGGCGATGCCAATGCCGCGTTGTCAGTACTTTGGCTCGCCCGTATAAGCCGCGCGGTATTGGGACGCTGCCGACTCGACAGCTTAGTCGGCACTAGTTGGATTTGCGAAGACTGTTGGATTCGCCTTCCGGCACCCTATATCCGGGACGGAAGAAGGGGATTTAGACATGCGTACGCTCCATCGCGGATTTTGCGCTGCCACGCTTGCGGTGGTCGCGGCTGCTTCCCCGGTGCTGGCGCAGCACAAGCACAAATCCGCCCATCCGCTGAAGTTGGCGCAAGCGGTGGCTCAGCCCGCGCCGGCGTCGGTCGCGGATCAGGCGCCCGAAAAGCCCTCCATGACGTTGGATGAGGCGCTGGGCATCGCTTATGAGACCAACCCGGAACTGGCGGCTGCGCAGGCAGGCTTGCGCGCCAGCGATGAGGACGTCGCCAAGGCAAACGGTGCGTGGCGCCCTACCATCTCTTTGGATGCGCAGTATGGCGTGCAGAAATACTTTTTCCCGGTCGCGATTTCTGGCGGCGGCATTATCACGTCGCATCCGAATTTCACGGCAGTTAAGCCAGCCGGCGCGGGGGCAGGTTCGACCAGCCAGATCGTCAATGAGTCTGTCACCGACCATCCGTTGAACGGTCAGATTACGGTTACGCAGCCGATCTTTCGCAGCGGACGCACCGTCGCGGAAATTGGCCGCGCCAAAGCGTTGGTTCGCGCGGCGCGCGCGCAACTGATCGCGTCTGAGCAGACGATCCTTCTCGGCGCCGTGACCGCTTACATGAACGTCGTCCGCGACACGGCAATCGTGAAGCTGCGCGAGCACAATGTGGAAGTGCTGCGCCGTCAGCGCGACTCCACGCAGCTTGAATTCAAAGCAGGTTCTTTGACTCGAACCGACGTCGCGCAGTCGGAAGCGCGTTTGGCTGTGGCGCAGTCCGACTTGACGACTGCACGTGGTCAGCTTGCGATCAGCCGCGCAGATTTCATGCAGTCGATTGGCCGCCCTGCCGAAACGCTGGAAAGAAAACCGGCTCTCCCGAAAGTGCCGGAAGAGCAGGATGCCGTTCTAAGTTTGGCGCTCCGTCAAAGCCCGGCAATGCTTCAGGCCCAGGCGAACGAGCGCGCCGCGGACTACGCGGTCGATGACGCGTGGGGCGCGATGGGGCCGACACTATCGCTGCAGGGGCAGTATCAGTATTCGCAGAGCGCATTGAACTCGGTGCAGGGTTTTGGCGCCGGCGAAAGCTCTGGGTCTGTCGCGCAGCATGCGGTTGTCGCGGTCGCACAGCTTCATGTTCCGATCTATCAGGCCGGTGTTGAAGAGGCGACGGTCCGGCAAGCCCGTGAGTTGCATTCGCAGTCCAAACTGAGTGTCGCCGCGACCGATCGTCAGGTACGGGACGCGGTCGAGGCGGCGTGGAGCAATTTCCAGTCTGCGCTCGGCACGATCGACTCCAACGAGGCGACACAGAAGGCGGACGAGATCGCTTTCGAAGGTGTCAGCAAGGAGCAGCAGGTCGGTGGGCGTACGGTGCTGGACGTGCTCAATGCGGAGCAGGAGCTTTTGAACGCACAGGTTGCGCTGGTCAGTTCACAGCGCAACGCGGTCGTCGCCGCCTATCAGGTTCTG
>Ga0207639_10003680_pt1 | contig 10305 bp, 9 predicted proteins | sample KBSCornC32_FD_184299 | JGI IMG/M metagenome (GOLD analysis project Ga0207639, IMG submission 184299) | Corn rhizosphere microbial communities from Kellogg Biological Station, Michigan, USA - KBS Corn C3-2 (SPAdes) (version 2) | ecosystem: Host-associated > Plants > Roots > Rhizosphere > Soil ...
ACAGCGCATCCGCCTCGAAGATCTCAACCGTGCAGCCGGCGGCTTCCATCGCGGCTTTGGTCCTGGGAAAGCCTGCAACGGCGATGACCTTGAGCGGGCTGGTCGGCAGCACGTTCAGGCTGAGGCCGTTGGAAGCGGCGAACTCTTCGGCGTCGCCTTCGACCAGCCTGATGCCGCGCGCCTTCAGCATCTGATAGAATGGGGCCGGCAAAAGCGGTGAATAGACCAGCGCCAGGTCGTCGGCCAGCGGGCTGATCACCGACATCAGATGCAGGCACGCCTCTTCGCCCTGCCACAGCGGAAGATCGAAGCCGTAGACGGAAATGCCAAGTGGCGACAGCAGGTTGGAAACCTGCTGGATACCTTCCTGGTTGGAGCGGACACCGCGCCCGATCGCCAGCGTGCGGGCATCCACCCACACACAATCACCGCCTTCGATCTGGCCAGGAGCCTCGACGCGGCCGAGGATCGGAATGCCCAGCCTTGTGTAGGTTTCCTCATGCAGCGAGGGCTCCCTGGCGCGCAATGGCTTGCCCATGGACAGGATCAGTGCGCCGCGGTCGGTCATCAGCGACGGGTCGTGCGTGAACACCGAATCCGAAAGTGCGTCGGCCCTGTCCTCGATCCATTCGATTTCGGCGCCGGAAGCCGCCACCAGGTCAGCAAGGACCGCGTGCTGCGATGCTGCTTTCGCCGGGTTGAACCCCGGACCATAGTGCCAGGTAGCTCGGTCGGCATCGCGCATGGCGTTGGCCGCCGACCGCATCAGCACCCGCCGCAGCGGCGCCGCCATGGACTGTGATCCGAAAGCGCTCATCGATGCCCTTTTTAGCTGAAAAAAATCGAAAAAATTTCATGAGAGGCTATTTATACACTTGCGCAACAAGGCCGCAAGTGCCGTAATGGGCGGGATTGACGGGCTCGCGCTGTCGGGTCCATGCTGAAGCCTGGAGCGGGTCAGTACAGCGTATGTTGATTAGCCGGATGGACGTTCGACGAACTGCCTTCGACCATATAGAGGTCGCCCGGTGAGCGTGGCGGAAGCTGCCGCAGCCCAATCCGGCAAGGCGCAAAACGGCGCCGCCGAAGCCATCCATGTCGAGAACCTGCACAAGAAGTTCGGCCAGCTGCACGTGCTGAAAGGCGTTTCGCTGTCGGCGCGCGACGGCGAGGTGGTCGCCATCATCGGCGGCTCCGGCTCCGGCAAGTCGACGCTCTTGCGCTGCATCAACTGCCTGGAAAACCCGACGAGCGGCATCATCCGGGTCAATGGCGAGGAGATCAGGCTCAAGGCCGACAGCCACGGCCACACCGTTCCGGCCGACCGCAGGCAGATCGAGCGCATCCGCTCCAAGCTCGGCATGGTGTTCCAGAATTTCAACCTGTGGAGCCACATGACGCTGATCGAGAACGTCATCGAGGTTCCGGTGCATGTGCTCGGCGTCAAGCGCGACGAGGCGATCGTCCAGGCCGAGAAATTGCTCGCCCGCGTCGGGCTGGCGGAGAAGCGCGACGTCTATCCGGCTTTCCTGTCCGGCGGACAGCAGCAGCGCGCCGCGATCGCCCGCGCGCTGGCGATCAATCCGCGCGTCATGCTGTTCGATGAACCGACTTCCGCGCTCGATCCCGAGCTGGTCGGCGAGGTGCTGAAAGTGATCGGCGACCTGGCGCGCGAGGGGCGCACCATGGTGCTGGTGACGCATGAAATGAAGTTCGCCCGCGAGGTCGCGACGCATGTCGTCTACCTCTACAACGGGCTGGTCGAGGAGGAAGGCCCGCCGGAACAGCTGTTCGGCGCGCCCCAGTCCGAAAGGCTCAAACAATTCCTCCGCAATGTCGGCTAGCAGCCGGCATCAAGCGGAGCGAAAAACCGGGAACAACAACAAACTGGGAGTCCTGAAATGAAGACTGTTCTCAAGACCTTCGCCGCCGCGCTGCTTCTCGGCGTCGCAGCGATGGGTGGCGTGGCCAAGGCCGAGCAGGTCAAGATCGGCGTCGCCGCCGAGCCTTATCCGCCCTTCACCTCGCCCGACGCCAGCGGCAAATGGGTCGGCTGGGAGATCGACTTCGTCAACGCCGTCTGCGCCGAAGAGAAGCTTGACTGTGTGATCACCCCTGTCGCCTGGGACGGCATCATCCCGGCGCTGACCACCAAGAAGATCGACGCCATCGTGTCCTCGATGTCGATCACCGCCGAGCGCGAGAAGACGATCGACTTCTCGGACAAGTATTATAACACCCCGACCGCGATCATCGGGCCGAAGGACCAGAAATTCGGCGCCACGCCGGACGATCTCAAGGGCAAGGTGATCGGCGTCCAGGTCTCGACCGTGCATGCCGTGTACGCCAAGAAGCATTTCACCGGCGCGCAGGAGATCAAGGAATACCAGACCCAGGATGAAGCCAACAACGACTTGGCGGCCGGTCGTCTCGATGCTGTGCAGGCCGATTCCATCGCGCTCGGCGAATTCCTGAAGTCGGACCAGGGCAAGGCCTGCTGCGACCTCAAGGGCATGGTGGCCCCGGACGACGAAGTGCTTGGACCGGGCGTCGGCGCCGGCATCCGCAAGGAAGACACCGCGCTCAAGGAAAAGTTCAACGCCGGCATCAAGGCGATCCGCGCCAATGGCAAGTATGACGAGATCTCGAAGAAGTATTTCGACTTCGACATCTATGGCGGCGCCACGCAGTCGAACTGACGAGCTCTTCCGCCCGGGTTGAGGGCATGGCGTAAGCGCCATGCCCTTGCCACCCAGCCACGCACATTTGCCGCCGGCCATATAAGCCGGCTGATCCAGCAATTCCGGGGGCGAAACTGATCGACGCGCTTCTTCCGGCCACAGCTGCCGGCATCTTCGAACTCCTGTCGCCCGTCTCGCCCGGCTGGGGCGCCACGCTGTTGGTCGGATTGCTGCATTCGCTCGAGATCGCCATCGGCGCCACCTGCCTTGGCTTGCTCATCGGCACTGGCGGCGCCTTCGGCAAGCTCTATGGCGGCCCGGTGACGCGCGATCTGCTCGCCGTCTACACAACGGTGGTGCGCGCCGTGCCGGAACTGGTGCTGATCCTGCTGCTCTACTATGCCGGCACCGACCTCATCAATCAGCTGCTGACGGCGATGGGCTACCAGCGCGTCGACATCAGCGGGCTGGCGGCCGGCATTTTCGTGCTCGGCTTCGTTCAGGGGGCCTATTCGACCGAGGTCATCCGCGGCGCCATCCTTGCCATCCCGCAAGGCCAGATCGAAGCCGCCCGCGCCTATGGCATGTCGCCCGGCCTGATGCTGCGGCGCATAACCCTGCCAGCGATGCTGCCTTTCGCCATTCCAGGTCTCGCCAATCTGTGGCTGATCGCCACCAAGGATACAGCATTGCTTGCCGTCGTCGGTTTCAATGAACTGACGCTGGCGACGCGGCAGGCGGCAGGCGTCACCAAGGCCTATCTGCTGTTTTTCCTGGCGGCCGGCGCGCTTTACCTTGCCGTGTCGCTCATTTCCAACCTGAACATCGGCCGCGTCGAAGCGTGGTCGCGGCGCGGCATGCCTTCGGTCAATGAGGCTCGCTGATGACTGGAGAGGCCGCCGCAATCGACGTCGCGGCGCGCGCGTCGCTATGGCTCCAGCCGCACCGAATCGTGCTGATCCTCATTGCTCTTGCGCTGGTCTTCTGCGCCGCCTTCTTCATGCGCTGGGACTGGCTGCCGCAATATTGGGAAATGGGGTTGCTCGGCATCTGGCGGTCGCTGTGGATCCTCGCCGTCACCTGTGCGCTTGGCTTTGCGCTGGCCGTGCCGCTCGGCTTGGCGCAGGCGAGCGGGCCGCTCTGGTTCTCGGCACCGGCGAAGGTCTTCTGCACCATCATTCGCGGAACGCCGCTGCTCTTGCAGCTCTGGCTGCTTTATTACGGGCTCGGTTCCCTCTTCCCGCAATATCCGTGGATCCGTGAATCCTGGATGTGGCCATATCTCAGGCAGGCCTGGCCCTATGCCGTGGTGGCGCTGACATTCTCCTTCGCCGGTTATGAGGGCGAAGTGATGCGCGGCGCCTTTGCCGGCGTGCCGAGAGGCCAGCTCGAGGCGGCGCGAGCCTTCGGCATGAGCCGCTGGAAGATCTTCCGTCGCATCTGGCTGCCGCAAGCCTTCTACCGGGCGCTGCCGACGCTGACCGGCGAGACCGTGCTGCAGCTGAAGTCGACGCCGCTGGTGGCGACGATCAGTGTCATCGATATCTTCGCCGTCTCCTCCAAGGTGCGGCAGGACACATACCTGACCTACGAGCCTTTGCTGCTGCTGGCGCTGATCTATATGACGATCACCGGCATCCTGGTCTTCGTGTTCAGCCGGATCGAGGCTCGGATTCCGGTAAAAATCGGCTAAAGCACGCAAGAGCAGTGGGCGACGCTGAGCGGCGCTCCAGCCGCTTTTCTTGCAACAGCGGACGATTTTCAACACAAACGCCGCTTCAACTGCTGCTACTCAAAGAGCAATCAACCCCCGCATTCCCAGGACGCCATGATGCAACTCACCCTCGACCAGGCAACAGGCCTATGCCGCATGGCGGCGCTCGGCGCCGGCGCCAATCAGGAGGCCGCGCAATCGCTTACGGCTTCGATCATCGCCGCGGAAGCGGAAGGCCTGTCTACGGTCGGGCTGTCGCATTTCATCGATTATCTGGAAGCGCTCGAAGCAGGCCGCATCGACGGCAATGCCGATCCCGTGATCACCAGACCGGCGCTCGCCGTCTATCTCTCCGACGCGCGCGGCGGGCTTGCCCATACCGGATTCGACCGCACGATCGAGGATCTGGTCAAGGCGGCGAAGCTGTTCGGCGTCTCGATCTTCTCGCAGAAGAATGCCTATACCTGCGGCGCGCTCGGCTATTTCACCGGGCGGCTGGCGGAACAGGGGCTGGTTTCCTTTGCGGCCACCAACGGACCGGCGGTGCTGGCCGGCTCCGGCTCGGTCAAGCCGGTCTATTGCACCAATCCGATGTCCTTCGCGTCGCCTGCCGCCGACGGGCCGCCGCTGGTCATCGACCAGTCGTCGAGCGCGACGGCCTTCGTCAACATCCGCAAGGCGGCCGAAGACGGCAAGAAAATCCCCGAAGGCTGGGCACTGGATGCCAGCGGCAATCCCACCACCGATCCGGCGGCGGCGATGAAGGGCGCTATGCTTGCCTTTGGCGGCCAGCGCGGCGCCAACATAGCGCTTATGGTCGAGGTGCTGGCGGCTGGCATCTCCGGCGCCAACTGGTCGCTCGACGCGCCCTGGTTCACCGGCGGGCCGGACAGCCCCGGCACCGGCCTTTTCGTTCTCGCCATCGAACCCAAGCTGCTCGATCCGGAATTCGAGCAGCGCATGAAGGACCAGCTCGACCGGCTGCGGCGACGTTATGGCGTGCATGTTCCCGGCCGCTCGCGCGCCGAGGCCGCGGAGAAGGCAAAGGCACGCGGCATCACCACGTCGAAGGCGGTGGTGCAGCGCATTTCGGAATTCGCCGAGCGTTATTCGGCCTGATTTGCCACACCTGTTGAACCTTTTCCTGACCTGACACGACCCATATCCGGCACCCCACGCCGCGAGCCGTCTTGGTTGGCTTCGTCCGGCTCGCGGTTGGCGGTGCCGCGCCGGGCGTTCAGGGCGGGGGCGGGCGTGCTTGCTTCACGCCACCTTGATACCGTCTCAGGTCAGGCCGCCTCGTTGGACCCTGTTTCGGCGTGGACACTGCCCGGAAAACCCCGCTTCGGCGGGGTTTTCTGCTTTCCTCACCCTCAGGCAGAAAACATGATGATGAAGGTTAACTTTTGTTAACTTGACTTGCCCGGGACCGTCGGGCGTCTGCGGGTATCGTCACAAACAGGAGCCACGATGTCCGCCACCACCGACGCCTCCCGCGCAAAGCTGATCATCCCGGCGCTCGGCCGCCTCTATTCGGCGTTGCATGACGCCGGTGAAACCCTGCTGCGCGCCGTCGCCGGCGGCTTTCTGGCCATCCATGGTTCGCAAAAGATCTTCAATCCGTTTGGTGCAGCGGAAATGGTCGAGGGGCTTGGCTTCTACCCCGGCGTCTTGTGGTCGCCGCTGCTTGCCTGCACCGAATTCTTCGGCGGCATCCTGATCGCCATCGGCTTGCTAACCCGCCCCGCCGCCTTCGCCGGCCTGATCGTGCTCCTGGTCACCGTGTGGTTCCACTGGGTCACCATGGGCCAGGGTTTTTCAGGCGCGGAAAAGTCGCTGCTCTGGGCCGCGATCCTTACCTTCTTCGCCATTCGCGGCGGCAATCGCCACTCGATCGATGCGCGCATCGGCAAGGCTTTCTGAGCGGATTTTTCCCCGCCGCAATTCCGGACGGAAGGCTACGGCGAAGTCGCCGAGCCTAACCGCTGCACACTTTTTCTGGAATTGCTTTTACCCTGACGCAATTCCGGACGGAAAACCGCTGCACACTTTTCCTGGAATTGCTTTTACCCTGACGCAATTCCGGACGGAAAACCGCTCCGCACTTTTCCTGGAATTGCTCAAAAACTCAGCGATGGCGACCTCCGGTCGCTCTTTGCCTTTGGCGCGAAACGGATTAAGAAACGGCTTCAGCCAAGCATTCGCGCGCGGAGCCAGTCATGACCGAAATCCTGCAGACCCCCAAGCTCGTCGTCGTCTTCGGCGGCTCGGGCTTCGTCGGTCGCCATGTCGTGCGGGCGCTGGCCAAGCGCGGCTACCGCATCCGGGTCGCCTGCCGGCGGCCCGACCTTGCCGGCCATGTGCAGCCGCTCGGCAATGTCGGCCAGATCCAGCCGGTGCAGGCCAATGTGCGCGTGCGCTGGTCGGTCGACCGCGCCGTGCAGGGCGCCGACCATGTCGTCAATCTGGTCGCCATCCTGCATGAGACCGGCCGCCAGAAATTCGGCGCGGTGCACGATTTCGGCGCTCGCGCTGTCGCCGAAGCCGCACGCTCGGTCGGCGCCGGCCTCACCCACATCTCGGCGCTCGGCGCCGATCTCAATTCGCCGTCCGACTACGCCCGCACCAAGGCGCTCGGCGAAAAGGCCGTGTTCGACACGATCGGCGACGCCGTCATCTTCCGGCCGTCGATCAATTTCGGCCCTGAGGACAGCTTCTTCAACCGCTTCGCCAACATGGCGCGCTACTCGCCGGTGCTGCCGCTGATCGGCGGCGGGCAGAACAAGTTCCAGCCGGTCTATGTCGGCGACGTGGCGGAAGCTGTGGCGCGATCGGTCGACGGCAAGGTCAAGGGCGGCCAGACTTATGAGCTCGGCGGCCCGCAGGTGCTGACCTTCAAGGAATGCATGGAAGAGCTGCTGATGGTCGTCGAGCGCCGTCGCCTGCTGGTGCCGGTGCCGTTCTGGGTGGCGAACATCCAGGCGTCGATCCTCCAGCTATTGCCCAACCCGCTGTTGACCAAGGACCAGGTGGAGCAGCTGCGCGAGCACAATATCGTCTCGGACGAAGCCGCCACGGCCAACAGGACGCTTGCGGGCCTCGGCATCCAGCCGCAGGCGATCGCCACCATCCTGCCGAGCTATCTCTGGCGCTTCCGCGCCGCCGGCCAGTTCCAGCAGCGCCGGCCGGTCGCCGACCGGTAATCAGCCGCATTCACATCCGGCGAGAGACCTGCATCGGCAGGCCGCCCTGCGGCTGCGTGGTGAGCTTCTGCACCGGCCATGGCCGGGTCTCAGGTGTCGCGTCGAAGCGAAAGCGCGACAACAGGATCGCCAGTGCGATGATCGCCTCCTGCATGGCGAAGCTGGCGCCGATGCAGACGCGCGGCCCGGCGCCGAAGGGCAGATACTGGAAGCGGTCGATCCTGTCGCGGTTTTCAGGATGGAAACGCTCCGGCATGAAGGCGTCCGGCCTGTCCCACAGCTTGCGATGGCGGTGCACGACCCAAGGCATCACCAGCACGGCGGCGTGTTTCGGGATGTAAAGGCCGTTCCAGGTCTCCGGTTCGATCGGCTCTCGGTTGATCGAGGGCGCCGGCGGATAGAGCCGCAGCGCCTCCTCGAAAGCGGCACGGGTGAGCGGCATGGCATCCAGCCATTTCGTCGGATCGGGTTCGCGCGCCAGCACGGCGTCGATCTCTTGCTCGACCTTGTCGCGCTCCCAGGGCGCCTCGGCGAGACAATAGATCGTCCAGCCCAGCGCCCGCGCAGTCGTCTCATGGCCGGCGCCGATGAAGGTGATGATGTTGTCCTCGACTTCAGCGCGGGTCAGTCCGTCCGGTCCCTCGGCCCGCAGGAGAAGCGTGAGAAAATCCTGCGGCACGCCATCGGGATCACGCTTCATCCGCTCCTCGCGCATCCTCACCGTACCGGCGACGATGTTGCGGAAATAGGCCATGGTCTTGCGGCCACGGATGCGGGTGAGCCGTGGCAGCCATTCCGGCGCACGCAGAAGGTCGAGCGGATCGACGCGACCCATGGTCTCGAACAGGCGGTCGATCTCCTTGGCGAAGCTGCCCGGCTCACCGGCGATCTCGCCTGAAAACAGCGTCTCCGCCAGAATGTCATAGGTGAGCAGCGTCATGTCGTGGGCGATGTCGGACATGCCACCCGCCTCATAGCGGGTGACGAAGTCCAGTGTGCGCCTCAGCATCGGCCCGGCGAAGCCGAAGATGTGGCGCGGCGTGAACACCGGCGCCATCGCCTTGCGCGAACGCTTCCAGACCTCGCCCTCGGCGGTGAGCAGACCGTCGCGCAGGATCGGTCGCAGGATCAGCTGGCGCACCGTCGCCATCTTGTAGTTTCTGGCGTTGTCGATCAGCACATGGCGGATCAGGCCGGGATCGTTGGCGACGATCAGATGTCCACCGACGCCATTCGCCGAAATCCACGGCTCGTTGTAGGTGTGCTCGCCCCACAGCTCGAGCGGGTTGCGGTAGACGATGCGCATCATCTCCAGCGTCGAAGGCGGCTCGGTGCGCGGCTTCGGCGCCGGCGGCACGAAGGGGACGGGCTTGGTGTCCATGAAGCGTGCTCCGCTGACAGGACCGAATGTAGTGCTGGACGAAGCGGGCGTCCATGTGACCGAGCGGCAGACCGCGACCGCGCCTCGCCGGAATGTGACCGGAACCTGCAGATGCCTGCTTGTTGCCGGTGGAAGCTTGCTTTAGTCACCAACGGATACTGTCAAGCAAGGAGCCCAAAGTGAAGCATCGTCTGGACATCATCATCGGCAGCACGCGGCCCGGACGCGCCGGCCCGATCTTCGGCGAATGGCTCGAGGGCTTCGCGCGCGAACATGGCAAGTTCGAGCCGGTGCTGACCGACATCGCCGCATTCAACCTGCCGATGCTCGACGAGCCGCACCATCCGCGCTTGCGCAAATATGAGAACGCCCACACCAAGGCCTGGTCGAAGGCGATCGATGCCGCCGACGCCTTCGTGTTCGTGGCCCCCGAATACAACTACTTCGTAGCGCCCGCGATCGTGAACGCCATCGACTACCTGGTCCACGAATGGCGATACAAGCCCGCGGCGATCTTCAGCTATGGCGGGGTGTCCGGCGGCCTGCGCGCGGCGCAGGCCTTGAAGCCGCTGCTCACCTCCGTTGGCGTCATGCCGATCCCGGAAGGCGTGGCGCTGCCCGCCTATGCGACGCTGCTCGACCAGAACCGCGCATACCATCCCAGCGAACAGGTGCTGGGCGGCGCAAAGACCATGCTCGACGAACTGTCACGCTGGAGCGAGGCGCTGAAGACGCTGCGCGCCGCTGGATAGACGCAAAATTCCCCCAACGAGGGCAGTTGCGAGGCCGCACTTCGGCGCGGCTTTCGCAGTCGGACGTCCCCATGCGCGCGCCAGCTTCCCGTACGGGCGTGGACGGGCCTCGTCGCCAAGCCGGCAAAATGCCCGCAAACCTTGGAAAAGCAACCATTTGCGCCTATATCTAGGACATCAAAACGGCGCGATTCGGGGCCATTTTTTCGCGCTGTATCAGCGGCATCAATCAGACAGGTTTTCATGAGCGACCAGACCGAGAGCGCCAATGGCGCGGAAGCCGAGTACGGCGCCGATTCCATCAAGGTTTTGAAGGGGTTGGATGCCGTGCGCAAGCGGCCGGGCATGTATATCGGCGACACCGATGACGGCTCGGGCCTGCATCACATGGTCTATGAGGTGGTGGATAACGCCATCGACGAGGCGCTGGCCGGCCATGCCGACCTCGTTTCGGTGACACTCAACCCCGACGGTTCTGTCACCGTCATCGACAATGGCCGCGGCATTCCGACCGATATCCACTCCAGCGAAGGCGTTTCGGCGGCCGAAGTGATTATGACGCAGCTGCATGCCG
>Ga0207639_10003681_pt1 | contig 10303 bp, 11 predicted proteins | sample KBSCornC32_FD_184299 | JGI IMG/M metagenome (GOLD analysis project Ga0207639, IMG submission 184299) | Corn rhizosphere microbial communities from Kellogg Biological Station, Michigan, USA - KBS Corn C3-2 (SPAdes) (version 2) | ecosystem: Host-associated > Plants > Roots > Rhizosphere > Soil ...
AGTCGTGATTTACGAGACCATCGTCACCGTGCGCAATGAAGACAACGGCGATCACATCGCTCCGATGGGCGTGCGCGAAGAGAACGGCTGGCTCGTCATCAGTCCGTTCCGCCCTTCCACCACGCTCGATCACATCCTGCGCGAGCGCTGCGCGGTGGTGAACTACACCGACGATGTGCGCGTATTCGCGGGCTGCCTGACCGGCCGTTGGAACTGGCCTACGCTGCCCGCCGAGGAGATCGCGTGCAGCCGGCTGGCTGCTGCGCTCGCGCACTCCGAGGTAATGCTCGAGCGCATCGAGGACGATCCGCAGCGGCCCCGCCTGTATTGCCGCGAAGTGGCGCGCATCACGCACGGGCCCTTTCGCGGCTTCAACCGCGCTCAGGCGGCCGTGATCGAATGCGCGATTCTCGTCAGCCGCCTGCAGATGCTGCCGCCCGAGAAGATCGACGCCGAGCTCGAGTACCTGAAGATCGCGATCGGCAAGACAGCGGGTCCACGCGAGCTGGAGGCATGGGGCTGGCTGCAGGAGCGCATTGCGCAGTTCCGCGCGCAACATAAGGAGAATGCCGTATGACCGCGCTGCTGGCCAGCGTGCGCACGGTCGAGGAGGCGCTGCTCGCGCTCGAAAGCGGCGCCGACATCATCGATCTCAAGGATCCGGCGCGAGGAGCATTGGGCGCGCTGGATCCGGACACTGCGCGCAGCATCGTTCGCACGGTCGCGGGGCGTGTGCCGTCGAGTGCAACCATCGGCGACCTGCCTTCGATGCTTCCCGCCGAGATGCTGGCGGCGGCAGAGCGAACAGCGGCGACTGGCGTCAATTTCGTCAAGGCTGGATTTTTTTCGGTGCCAACGCAGGTCGCGTGCGCTCATGCGCTCACGCCGCTTGCTCGACGCATCCCGCTGGTCGCGGTTCTGTTCGCCGACCTCGAGCCGGATTTCGCTCTGATCGAAACGCTCGCCGAGTGCCGCTTTGCCGGCGTGATGCTGGATACGGCGCGCAAGAACAGCGGACCGCTGTTACGTCATCTGGATCTCGACGCACTTGCGGAGTTCGTCCGACGCTCGCGCGCGGTCGGATTGTTCACCGGCCTGGCCGGCTCTTTGCGCGAAGCCGACTTGGGTGCCCTGCTCGCGCTCGAGCCCGACTATCTCGGGTTTCGCGGTGCGTTGTGTGCGGCGGCTCAACGCACTGGCACGCTCGACGCGAGCGCCTTCAGCCGCATACGCAAGGCGATACCGCGAACGGCCTTGCCGCGTGCAAGAGGTCGTGCGTCGGGCCTGGCAGCGTAGTCCGCCTCATCGGTTCAGCACCGAGGTCCCCACCGGACCGTCGGCGGGATGGACGAATGTCGTGCCGCCCGGGCCGACTCCGATGATCTGCAGCACGACCTCCTCGTCCTTCGCGCCATCGAAGTGATGCGTTCCGGCTGGCTGCCTCACGTAGCTTCCTGCCTTTACCGCTACGGCCTTCGCGGGGTCGAAAGTGTCGCCGGTCCCAACCCACCACGTGCCGGCGATCACCGTAATGTAGCGATCCTCCGCGTGAAAATGCGGGCGCGTCATCAAGCCGGAGGGAATCTTCACTCGCAGCACATACACGCCGGGCTTTCTCGGATCGCCATCCAGCACGGCGCCCTGCATGCCGCTGTAACCGGGAAGATCGCGCCACTGCACTTCGTCGGGCGCGACGCGAACCACGCCGTCTTCACCGTACCCGGACTGCGTGAGCACTGTGCTCAGTGCAAGTCCGACGGCAACCAGAGCTCCCCAGCGACTGCGATTCATGGCTTCTTCTCCTGCTCTGACGATGTCCGGCGCTGCGGCCGCTACCCCAACACCTCGAGGCCTTTCAGCTCATTGTGCGCGAGCATGCGCACCAGCAGAGGTTGATCGTCGCGCCCGAGTATTCTGACCGGGCACCCTGCTGCCGCCGCAAAGCGCGGGAACTCGGGATCGACCCAGCCGCGGCTCACGAGCTCGGTCAATGTCGCCCGAGCCTCGGTTACCTCCACTGACTTCACGAGGATCAGAAGCGTCGCGTGAAGCTCTTCAGCGAGCCAGGCCGCCAGGCTGTCCGAGGTTACATTCCAGCTCGCCGGAATGTCGGCGCACGCCAGCGCCATCGCCGACGGCATCCACACCGGCACTTCGCTGCGCGCGAGCGCATAACCGATCGCGCTTGCGCTGTCGGCTGCGACGAGCCTGGGATGCATGCCGATCAGCATCCGGCCGAACTGCTCCATCGCCAGCAGTGCCATGCGATGCGCACTCGCATCGTCGAAGCCCTGCTGTGGCTGCAACGCGCGCACCGCATCCGCGAACGGGCCGCCGCCAGGAACGATCACCATGCGTCCCGCGCCCACACTGGCGCAGACATCGAGCCACGCACGCAGGCCCGGCGACGACGCCAGGCTGCCGCCGAGCTTGACGATCGCGACACGGCTCGGTGTCATCGGCAGCTCAGCGCTTCTTGCGTCGTTGCTGCGCGAGCAACGCCACGGCCACGGCGGGAGCGCAACTCGCCACCCACTCGCGATCGGAGCCGGCACGATGGATCAGCTCGCCGAAGTCGCGATAGCGGCATCCGAGCCGCAGTGCGAGCTTCTTCACGACAAAGCGCCCGGCGCCGGCACCGATGACAGACACGCGTGACGGCATCCCCGAGCGCGAAAGCACCCGTTCGCAGGCCTGCTGCACGCGCCAAAGCTGCACGTCCGCCAGATAACGCGCGCACTGGCGCCACGCCGGAGGCGACGCCGACTCGCCGTCGCGCCCGACCATGCGCGCGAGACGCCGTGCACTCGCTCGCACGGTCTTGTCGCCATTGTCGGCTGCCGGTAGCTGGTCCGCGCCTACGGGCAGCTCGCCGGTCAAACGATAGACGTCGGCGGTCGTCGCAAAGTACTCGGCCATCGGTTCGATCCAGGTTCCCGCGAAGGGAATGCGATCCGCGAGTGCCATGATCGGCGTGCGCACGACGCCGGTGTACACCAGCTCTTCACAAGCCAGACGCTCGGCGTCGGTCGTGCCTTCGGCTCGAACGGCGTTCGCACAGATCGGCACGATATCGGTAGTCGTGCTGCCGATGTCGACGAACAGTGCGTCGCTCACGCGCTGTGCAACCAGCGCGGCGCTCGCGAGCCAGTTGGCCGACGCGACTGCGTCACTCTTCTTGACGGCCTGCGCCGCCGACAGAAAGCGTCCATCCGACGCGAACACCAGCGTGCGCTCCAGCGGCACGTGCGCGCCGAAGCGGCTGATGAGTGCTGCAACGCCTGCCGCGCGATCGCGAAACAGGTCGACCAGCTCACCGGTCATCGTGACGGCGTGCCAGCGCGCCTCGGGGCTGTGCGCCAGCGCGAGCTGCAACGCACGATCGAGCTCCGGCAACCCTTGCCAGAGTGGACAAGCAAACTGCAGCGCCGTTTGCACACGACCGGACGCATCGACCGCGGCCACTTTGAGATGCGCGCCGCCCAGATCCCAACCGAGTGTAGTCTCAGCCCGCATGCGCGACCTCCACGTCCACGACGCCGCGCCATCCGAACGACGCGCTGTCTTCGAGCGAGCCGGGCAGCCCGAGAACCAGCTCCGCCACATTGATGCCAAGCGCTTGCCGCAAGCCCGCATACGAAGTCGTGAGGCGCGGGTTGATCTCGACTACGATCGGGCCGTCGACGCCATCGATCACGTCGATGCCGACGTAACCCCACAAGCCGGGCAGCGCACGCACGACTTCTCGCGCGAGCTGCGCGTAACGGCCGTCCGAATCGCGGATTGCATTCACGCTCACGCCCGAGAACTCGAACCGCCCATCATTGACCTCGACGTGCTGCCGATTACAGGCCAGGAGCCGCGCACGGCCATTGCAGCACAAGATCGACAGACTCAGCGCTGTGCCGCGGACGTACGGCTGGAAAGCTCGACCGCTGACGGCGCGATCGCGCAGCCATGTCCGCAACTCCGTGCGCAGCTGAAACAGATAGGTGTCCTGGCAACCCACGCCGTCGTCCGGCTTCACGACGATCTGCTCGACGTCGGCCGGAATGGCGCGCTCGTCGCCAGACGTTGGAATCGTGCGTACTCCCGCAGCCGTCAGGGCTTCGGCGGTGCGCAGCTTGCTGGCCGTGATGTGCACGGCGTCCGGGTGGCTCCCGAGCAACCGGCACCCGGCAGTGACGACTTCGCGACTCAGCCGTTCGAGGATCCCATCCTGCTCCGGCGCAATGAGCCACGCTGCGTCGGACTCGCGCACCGCTCGGCAAAACACCGGCCAGAAGTCGCGCTTCGACTCGGGGACACACATCGTCGCGGGAAGATCCAGCGGCAGGCGCGGGTCGCGCATGGCAGCGACCTCGACGTCCGGGATCGCGACGAGATCCTGCACCAGCGCGCGCAACATCGCCTCGCCCTCGGGCGCCAGCGCAGCCTGGCTGCGCTGGTCCATCAGGCCGCCGCCGGTGATATGCTCGTACGCGAAGATTCGCATGCACTTCCTCAACGAACCGATTCACACATCATTTGAGCTCACTCGAACCGCAGTTACGTGCCTTGGAGCTGGTCCCTGTCGTCGATCTGCTGGGCGGCCAAGTCGTGCACGCGCGCAAGGGCCAGCGCTCGCATTATCTTCCGTTGCAGTCCAGCTTGTGCGAAGGCTCGCAACCCGAAGCGATCGTCGGCGCACTGCTCGCTCTTCACCCGTTCCGGACGTTGTATATCGCGGATCTCGACGCGATTCAGCGGCGCGGCAGCCACGCCGACACGATTGCGAGCATTCGCCGGCGGTTCCCGGCACTCGAGCTGTGGGTCGACGCCGGCATCGGCGACGAGCAGACACTGGAGCAATGGATCGACGCGCGACTCGGCGTGCCGGTCATCGGCAGCGAGACGATGGCCGAGGCAAGTCTGATCGTCCTCGCGCAGGAGCGCTGCCGGCCGCGGTCGCCGATCCTGTCGCTCGACTTCATGGGTGACTCGTTCCAAGGACCCGCCGATCTGCTGTCTCGCCCCGCGAACTATTGGCCGCGCCAGATTCTTGCGATGAATCTTGCGCGCGTCGGCAGCAACCTTGGCCCCGACCTCGCACTGATCTCCCGTCTGATGGCGGCGGCGCCCGAGCGAAAAGTGTATGCGGCAGGCGGCGTGCGCAGCGTCGCCGATCTGGAAGACCTGCAGCGGATCGGCGCCGCCGGCGCCCTGATCGCCAGCGCACTGCACGACGGCCGGCTCGGCCCCGAGCAACTCGCAAAGGTCACCAAGGCGAGCTGACCGCTCGCGCTTCGAAAGAAAACAAAAAGCCCGTCTCTCTCTCGAGACGGGCTTGGGCCCAAGGCCTACTTGTGGGCAGCGAACGGATGTCCCATGCTGGATTTCTTCGAGACCACTTCGCTCGCCTTCGGATCGCCCGCGATCGCGCGCTTGATCGACTCCTTGGTCGCGGCATAGTTGTAATCCTGGATCTTGGTGTCGTCGGCCGCTTCCCAGTGGATGAATACGCCGACGCAGATGAAAATGTTGTCGGCTTCCGCTGCGGGAATGGTTCCGTCTTCGACGCAATCGGCCACCGCCATGGCGACAGCGCGCTGCGCGGGTCCGAACATCTGCACCGCCTGCTTGGCGCCTTTGATGGTCACCTTGTTGAACATCACGGTCGATGGCTTGACCGCCAGGTTCGGCGCGACCACCGCCAGCAGTGAAGTGAAGCCGTCCTTGTTATTGGTTAGCGCATTGCAGAACGCGGCCTCGGCGGCGCTGCCGCGCGGACCCATGATCAGGTCGATGTGCGCCACTTCATTGCCGTCGCCTACGAGAGATTCACCAACGAGAACGCGATCGATCTTTGCCATAGCTTGGTACCTCCTCCATGCTTCATGGTTGTGAAAACGAGCCGGGTGTGCAGCCCGCTACTGTTGAACTTCGCGCGCCTTTTGTCCGATGCTCATGGTAAACCCTGTCCAGCAAATCTTCCAATGCCACTGCCAACACGGTCGCGACCGTCAGATCGGCGCTCGTGCCTGGATTGATCGAGCGCGCCTTCAGCCGTCGATCGAGATCTTCGAGCGCAGGCATCGCTTCCGCGGGATCGCCCGTGCTGTCCCACACTTGCGCCACGCCTTGCGCTTCGCTGACGATTTTTTGCGCGACCTCTTCGCCATATTTGCGTGCGATATGGCTATCCGGGAGTCGAGCCAGAAATGCGAGGTACGCTGAGACTACCGCCCATTCCGTACCGCGCCGGCGCGCGAGCGCAGCGCGCATGACGCTGGCACCCAGACCGAAGACGTCTTCGAAGCCGGTAACATACTGCGACGCGATACGGTCGCGCAACCGCGCTTCGTCCATCGCTTCGAGCAAGGTCACCGTCGGCGTCGAGGACACGTCGTGACGCGCGCTCGCGCCCAGCCCGCCCGGCTGCGCCAATCGGATCGCGCGATAGGTCAGTTCGGCGTCCGTCACGTCGAGCTCGGCGAGCACGCCACGCACACGCTGCCGCAACCGGCGCTCCGGTGTCGGCTGCAACGCGGCATGGACCAGTGGCGCACACAGCAGGACGATGCCCAGATTGGTGTTGAACGTCACCACCGCGCGCGTTGCCTCGATTGCACGCAAGATACGCTCGCCTACGCGCAAGTCCGGTTGCGCAATCACTGTGGCGAACGCGTTCGCGCTCGCAATGAAGTCGTCTGCCCGCATGTCATGGCCTGCCGAGGCCACGCTGACGTTGCCCGGTTTGAACGCTTCTACATCGACGAGGGCGGCCGCGCGGACCGCATCTGCGACAACTCCCGAAGCGAGGCTAAGCGCAGCGCTCATGGTCACGCCACCGAATGCAGCGCGCGGCGGGGCAGATAGCGGTCGAGCAAGTCGTCGACGAGCCGTTGAGCGATGTTGAGCGCGCTGACCGATTGCAGGCCCTTCCACGCGGGAATACCGTTCACCTCGACGACCAAGGCACGCCCATCGCGGCCGCGAATCAAGTCCACGCCGGCGTAGTCCATCTGCAGCGCGCGGCACGCGCCGACCGCGAGGTCACGCAGCTCGTCTTCGAGCTCCACCGGTTCGCAGGTCGCGCCCTGCGACACGTTGCTGATCCAGCTCTTGCCGCGACGGATCATCGCGGCGACCGCAATGCCATCTATGACGAACACGCGCCAGTCGTGCCATCCCGCTGTGCCGGGCTCTACGTAGCGCTGGAGGTAGTAGACGCCGTCGTACTCCTGCGCCGGCGGCAGGTCGGAAACCGACGCGATGCGCTTGAGCCCCGCACCTTGCGATCCAAACAGCGGCTTCAAGACCAGCTCGCGGCCCTGATCCGCTTCGTCAGCCACCAGCGCGCGCGCTTCGGCTTCCGATTCGGTCACCCAGGTCGCCGCCGTCGGTACGCCCGCGTGCGCCAGCATGAAGCTCGTCATCGCCTTGTCCACCGTGCGCTCGACCGCACGTCCGTCGTTGTAGACTGGGACACCTGCGTGCTTCAACGCATGCAGGATGTCGAGGCGCAGGACTACCTGCTCCAATGTTCCACCGGGCACGCCGCGCACGAACGCAGCGTCGGGCAATTGGTCTTCGAAGCCCGGAACGACGATGCTCTGCCCAGCGCGCCCGAGCTCGAAACGGCAGTTGCGCAACGAGACGAACGTCGTCTGGACGCCCCGAGCTGTGAAGGCATCGGCGAGACGCGCGCCGTGCCAGCCGGGATCGTCGGTAAAGATCGCCGTCCTACGCACGCGCACCTCCGAAGGACACGTCGAGCAACGCGCTGTCCAAAGTGCCGCCCCGAAACGAGTGCCCGCTCCCGAGCGCGGTGACCGTGGCCACGGCCGGGGCGAACAAATGCGGATCGATGCGATAGAAGTCGAACTCGACATCCTTGAAGATGCGCGCGAACGGCTTGCCGTAGTCTTTCGATGATGCGCTCGGCAAGTGATACGCGAGATGCTGAGCTTCGGCATCGCTGCTCTCGACGAACAGCTGGACCTGTCCGCCGAATAGAATCGCATCGTTGGTGCGTCCCATGCTGATCAGGAAGTCCGCTGCCGGCGGCGGCAGCGGAGCGCAGCCTGCGCCATCCACCACCCGGTGCAACGGGAAGTGCAGCGCGTGCACCTTATGCAGCGCGACTTCGAGCACGCGCGCGACGATCTGCACAGCGCCCGCCAGACTGTGCGTCGGCGTCAAGATCAAAGTCACGGCTTCGGCCGGCACGCCACATTGCATCGCGATCTTGTCGGTCAGCTCGACCGGTGGCTTCTTGTCGACTTCCAGGACCAGGCACACGGACGCAGCCTGATCGCGGTACGCCAGTTCCATGAACAGATCCTCACGCACCGACGCCGCCCGGCCGGGTCCGGACCCGAGCGCGCGAAACGCACCCTTTCCTTCGCCATGCGACAGGCTCCACCCGGCATACTGGCTGCCCAGACACGCGAGCACGGGATCCGAACTGTGCACCGAGACCTGCCAAGGCCAGTGTGGGAAGCTCGCGGAGGCCATGACGGTTACGGTGCCGAGACCGCCCATGCAGATCTCGGCGATGCGCCGACCCGCCTCGATGCCACCGCGGTGGTCGATGCCGGCGTCGACTATCGTGCAGCCGTTCGCCAATCGCTCGACGCCGATGCGCAGACTGACGGCATCGCGCACGAGCGCCGCGACGAGCGGTGCCGCCAGCGCGTTCACGCTGGGCCAGCGTGCCGCGATCGCCTGCTGCAGTGGATCGGGTATCGGCTTGGCCGGGTTGGCCTCAGTACTCATGCTGCCCTCTCCAACAAGTTGGCTTGCATCTGTTCGCGTCGGACCATCGCCAGCTGCCTGGCCTGTAGCGCCGTCTCCCCTGCGGCGTGCACGCTGCAAACCGGTGCGCCCTCTGGGATCGTGGTGCCCGCTTCGGGTAGATCCGTGCACCATCCCGGCCAGTCGATGCGGAGCGGCACGCGCAGGGCCGCAGCCGCATAGACGATCGCGTGTGCGCGCGCACCGTTCAGGCGCGGTCGCAACGGCAGCTCACCAGCGCACGCGCGAAGATGCAGCGCGAGCATCCCGCCGTCGACATCGCGATCGTAGAGCTCGATTGTTGCGGTGGGCCGAGGATTGACCTCGAGCACGAACATGCGATCGCCATCGAGGATGAAGTCGACGCCATTGATGCCTTTGAGTGCCGTCTCTGCAACCAGCCGGCTGGCGATTCGTTCGATCTCGCTCTCGATCGTCTGCGGCATATCCGTGCAGGTCACGGCGCCACCATAGCAGTAACGCGCGCACCAGGGCTCGTCCGCGGTCCACTGCTCGTTGAAGCCGAGCACTTGCGCCCGCCTCCCATCGGCTGCGAACAGTGCGGATAAAGTGCGGCCATGCTGATAGCGTTGGAAATAGCGGCGCGGACGAGCGCGGTGACGCTTGCGCGCGTGCCGTACATGGCCGCCGCCCGTGGCGCCGGTGCGCTTGATCAGCCAACCCTCAACGTCGTCCGGCGGCTCCAGTCTGATGGCGGGATGATCGGTGTACAGCTTGTCGAGCAAAGCGAAGAAACGAGCGGGATCCTTCACCATCGCTACCGTGTCAGGCTCGTTGCCGTACAGAGTGCGATTGCGCGCAAGCTTCCCGAGCAATCCAGTGCGCGCCTCGAGTCCGGAGCCGTATACGAAACCGGCACAGCGCTCCGGAGGACATAGCTCGGCAGCGGCCGCAAGCAACCGCTGCGCGTCGAAGCGACCGTTGGACTTTGCGACTGCCCGGCTCGAGGCCGAGAGCGCGCGCGTGTCCAGGTCGTTGTAGAGATCGAGGACGACCACGGGTTGCGCACTCCTCGCCGCCGAAGCGGCAAGCGCGCGACCGGAAGACGCGACGATCAGAAGCAGATCGCGATCAGCTGGCGCCGACATGTTTGCGCGCCTGCTCGAACGCATCCCGCAGATCGAGGTACAGCGGCTTCTCGGCTTTGAGCATGGCTTCGAACAGTCCGCGCTGCGCCTGGTACTTCACGTTACCCACCGCAAGCGCACCAATGCCGACCGCACTACCCGATGCTGCGGAGAGCGGCGCCGCATCATCCATCGGCTTGAGCCCCTCGACCCCAGATGGTGGCACGGCGTTGACGTCGGCCGCCACCAGCAGCCGCGGCGCGGCCGCGAGCAGCTCTTTGGTCACGACGCGATGACCAGCCTTGGCCGTGGCGAGCACCACGTCTGCCTGCTGCATCATCGCGAGCTTGAGGGACTCGGTATTGGCCTCGATCGGTTCGACATGGGCACCATAACGCGCATTGACTTCATCCGCTGTGCGGCGGGCGCGCGTAGTG
>Ga0207639_10003685_pt1 | contig 10298 bp, 10 predicted proteins | sample KBSCornC32_FD_184299 | JGI IMG/M metagenome (GOLD analysis project Ga0207639, IMG submission 184299) | Corn rhizosphere microbial communities from Kellogg Biological Station, Michigan, USA - KBS Corn C3-2 (SPAdes) (version 2) | ecosystem: Host-associated > Plants > Roots > Rhizosphere > Soil ...
GAGGGCTATGATCGGGATTCGGCGCGCTTCTTCGTTATCGAGCAGACCAATGTGGTGCTCACCCGCTGGCGCGCGACACGGCTGCTCGAGGAAGACGACGAGGACGAGTGAGGCTCCAGAACAGAATAGCTGCTTCGCAGGCCACGGCACGACGATCCGACCTGGTACAGCGCGGCACGCTATCCCTGACCCCGCGGCCAAATAATTCCGACGGCGCCTCTGGAAAAACACCGAAAGCGCCGTACATGCATCAAGCGGAGCATCCTCCGCTTATCTTCGGAATTCATCGCCCCAACAGCAATTCAGGAAAAGTGCGTAGCGGTTTTCCGTTCGGATTGCGCAACAACAAAGACTTGGAGCGGCTTGGCGAAAAGCTGAAGCGCTCTAAGAGCAAGGATCGCAGATCATGACAAACAAGGTTTGGTTCATCACCGGATCGTCGAAGGGCTTTGGCCGTGTCTGGGCCGAGGCCGCGCTCGCCCGTGGCGATCGCGTCGCAGCCACCGCGCGCGACGCTGGCACGCTCGCCGATCTCGTCGAAAAATATGGCGACAACATCGCCGCCATGAAGCTCGACGTCACCGACAAGAACGCTGTCGAGGCCGCGATCACCGAGGCGCACAAGCGCTTCGGCCGGCTCGATGTCGTCATCAACAACGCAGGCTACGGCCATTTCGGCGCTATCGAAGAAGTCACCGAACAGGAAGCGCGCGACCAGATCGAAACCAACGTCTTCGGCGCGCTTTGGGTGACGCAGGCGGCATTGCCGATCATGCGGGCGCAGCGGTCCGGCCATATCATCCAGATATCGTCGATCGGCGGCGTCAACGCCTTCGCTTCGCTCGGCCTTTACCACGCCTCGAAATGGGCGCTGGAAGCGTTCAGCCAGTCGCTCAGCCTGGAAGTCGCCGGTTTCGGCATCCATGTCACCCTGGTCGAGCCGGGCGGCTTCTCGACGGACTGGGCCGGTCCTTCCGCCAAGGTCTCCAAGCCGTTGGATGTCTATGAACCGACCCGCGCCGCGATGGCCGAACGCCGCAGCCGCTCGGTGGCGGGAGATCCGGAAGCGACCGGGCCGGCAATGCTTGCGATCGTCGATGCGGCCGAGCCGCCGCTGCGTGTCTTCTTCGGCGATGGCGGCCTGCCGATGATCAGGCAGGAATATGCCAACCGCATCGCCACCTGGGAAAAGTGGGACCATGTTTCGGTGATGGCGCAGGGCGCCAACAAGAATCGGAAAGCCTAGTCCGACACACCGGCCATGCCGCCCCGTGCGGCATGGCCCTCCCCTCAGCGATAAATCCACTGCTCCGGCACCCGCACGGAAATCTCTTCGCCGACCCTGATCGTGCCCGGCTTCTCAACCCAGGCGACGAGGCCGCGCAGCCGTTTCGCCATCTTTGGAAAGAGCAGCGCGGTGGCATCGTGATCCGCGGCGCCGACATGCTCGGCGATCGACTGCCCGGCAACGCGGCACGGCTTGTTCTGGCCGTCGATCTTGATCGTCACGCCGCCGCTGAAGAACATGAGCGAGCCGGCCGGCAGCATCGAAAGATGCGGCACGCCTTCGACCAGCAGATTGGCGCCGATCCACTCCGGCTTGATCTCCTCCAGACCCATGCGTTGGGCGACAACGGCAAGCTCATCCGCGGCGACAAGTGACAACTGCCTCTCGTTGCGCATCTCGGTGCCACGCGGATACCAGGGCTCGCGCCCGCCGGAACACCGCGTCGTTCCACCATGGAAGTCGCCTGGGATACCGTCGAAGCCAAGGTGCAGTTCCTCAATCGGCCTCGTCTCGAAATGATCGTGCGGAGCGGCATAGAGCGCCGCTGCCTTGGCTGTCAGCTTGCGGCCCGGCACGGTTTCGACAGCAGATTCAGTCCCGGCAAACAGGTCCAGCATCGGCTCCATCCTTCACGACGGTGCTTCTTGCATCTCCGGCGGCCACACGACAAGGGCCGTTTCGGCCAAAGCCCTCAGCTCTTCGGTCGAAGCTCCGTCGCGCGCCTGGATCGACATTCCATGCATCACTCCCGACAGGTATTTGGCAAAATTCTCGACGGACAGGCGCGCCGGCAACTCACCGGCCTCGAGTCCCTTTGCCAGCCGCGCCGCGATCGCAGCCTCGGCCGCCTTGCGATATGCCTTGAGCTCGTCGGCAACGCCCTGCGCTTGCGGCGACGTCGCCAGCGCACCACTGATGAAGAGACAGCCGCCAGGCTTGCCGGACCTTGTATAGGCTTGCGCGGCCCCCAGCAGCAGCAGCCGGATCGCCTCTCGGGTCAGCACCGGCGCGCTGAGCGCGTCCAGCGCAAACGATATCTCCTTTTCGTGGTACCGCGCCAACGCGCGGCGGAACAGCGTCTCCTTGTCGGTGAAGGCATTGTAGATCTGCGGCGGCGTCAAGCCCATCGCCTCACGCAGCATGGCAAGCGAGGTCGCCTCATAGCCGTGCTCCCAGAACAGGAGCATGGCCGCGTCGAGCGCTGCCTCCGGATCAAACGCGCGCGGCCTGCCACCGCGTGACTTCTCAAAATTTTCCATAGTGATCGATACGAAACTGGTTGACTCGTCTCTTTTGAGTAACGTAACAATCAATACGTAACATGACAAGCGGAACCACCCGCAGCAAGAAGGAGAATCAAGATGCCGATCACCGTGACCGCGCCCGAGGGCGTGCTGACCGCAGCGGGCGAGCGCGAAATACTACCTCGCCTCAGTGCCGCCCTCATTGAAGCCTCCGGGGCCACCGGGAATTCCTTCTTCAACGCAATCGTCGGCGGAACGGTTCATATCCTGCCGATTGATCGCATCTATGCCGGCGGCGCCAATCGGCCCGTCGTCATGGTGGAATTGAAACTGCCGAATATCGGCCTGGCGACCAACGAGGCACGCGAAGCCTTCATCACCGCGGCCACCAGTATCGTCGCCGAATATTGCGTATCGGGCCACAAGCCCGAGAACACGTGGATCAACATCCTCAACGCTCCCGACGGCGGTTGGGGCATCGGCGGCCGGCAATATTCGGGCGAGGCGCTTGTCGCGGCGGCCATGGCCGCCGCGTGACGGCAGCTGAGATCACGATATTCTTACCGGCCTCGACTTTCTTTCGTCTGCCGCGCCGTCTTAAACGCGTGGCAGACGAGAGGCTCAATCATGCAGGTTGGTCACGCGGTCGCCGCGCTCTGGCTGTTCTGGCTGGTGTCCTGGATCCTCGCCGCTTCCTGGGCTGATCCGGCGCAAAAGCGTGCGGATTTCGGGGCCGAGGCGCGATACCGGGTTCTTTGGCTGGCCGGCACCGTGCTCATGTTCGTGCCGGCGCACGGCTATGTCGGCCGGCTGCGGCTCTGGATGCCGACGCTCACCGTAGCCTGGATCTGCGTTGCCCTGATCGCCATCGGCATCGCTTTCGCCTGGTGGGCGCGTCTGCATCTCGGCCGATTGTGGTCGGCCAACGTCACCGCCAAGGCCGATCATCGCATCGTCGACACCGGTCCCTACGGCTTGGTCCGCCACCCGATCTACACCGGCCTGCTGCTTTCCGTCCTGGCCACCATGGCCGTCAAGGGCACGGTATGGGGGATTGCCGGCGCCGCGCTGCTGGTCGTCGGCGTCGTCGTCAAGGCGAGGCTGGAAGAAAGCTTCCTGCGCGGCGAACTTGGCCCGGCCTATGACGACTACGCCAGGCGCGTGCCGATGCTGGTGCCCTTCGCGCCGTCCTGAACAGCAGGATGTGTTGAAAACTCAGAGCATCCTGAGCAACGCGCCGCCGATCGAATAGCCGGCGCCGAAAGCGCAGATCAGGCCGAAATCGCCGGCCTTCATGTCGGCATGGTTCTCCGACAGCGCGACGATCGCGCCGGCGCCCGCCGTGTTGCCCAGCCGCTCCAGCACCATCGGCGCTCGGTCGTGATCGACGTCGTGACCGAAGGACAGCTTCAGGATCATCGCGTTCATGCGCGCATTGGCCTGGTGCAGCCAGAAGCGGCGGATCGCCTGCGGCGTCAGCCCATGCTCGGCCAGGAACTCGACAATGAATTTCTGGCCAGCGACGGTGACTTCCTTGAACACCTTGTTGCCGACCTGTTTGATCAGGTTGCCTTCGAGCTCGATCATGTAGGGATCGTCCTGCCCGGTGCGGGTGTGGTAGCCGAGATTGGTGCGGATGTTGTTCGACATCTGCGTCCAGATGCGGGTGTCCAGCACCTCGAAACGCCCCGGCCGTTTGTCGCCCTGGGCGAGCCCCTCTACCACCATCGACACCGAGGCGTCGCCGAAGATGAAATGCGTCTGCCGGTCACGGAAATTGAGATGCCCCGTGATGATTTCCGGCGTCGATACCAGGATGCGCTTGTGCGCGCCCGAGCGCACCAGATTGACGGCCATGTGCAGAGCGGCTGCTGCGGAAGAACAGCCAAGGCCCATGTCAAAGCCGGCACCCCTTGTTCCCAGCGCCTCCTGCATTTCGATGGCGATCGCCGGATAAGGCCGCTGATGGTGCGAGGCCGAGCAGATGATCAGGTCGATCTGGGATGGGTCCAATGCGGCGTGGTCGAGCGCCTTCCTGGCCGAGGCAACGCCGAACTCCGCCTCCAATGACAGCGCGTCGTCCGACCGCGCCGGAATGCGCGGCGCCATGCGGGTCGGGTCGAGAATGCCTTCGCGCTCGATGACATGGCGGCTCTTCACGCCCGAGGCATGCACGATGAAGTCGCTGTCCGATTTCTGCAGCGGCGTTTCGCCGGTGGTGGTGCGGCGCGCATTCTCGGTGTCGACCCAGCTGTTGAAGCTTGCGACGAGTTCTTCATTGGTGATGACGGGTTCAGGGATTTCAGCGCCGATGCCGCTGATGATGACGCGATGCATGTCCAATCCGTCCGAGGCACGGCCTTATGCTGCGGGCTCTGGCGCTACCCTTGTCGCATTTAGCCGGTTTATGCCAGCTTAAACTCCACCCGAGGGGTCACCAGGCGCACAGTTTTGTGTTGGTCTGCGGATTGTTCCAGCAGGCGCCGTCGTCGCGGCTGCGCACGAATTGCCCGGGCAGCGACCGGTTGCGCCCGCCGAGCCTGGCATAGCCGAAGGCAAAGCCCGGCTGGTCGATTTCCAGCGTGATGGTGGGATAGCCCGGCGCCGAGACGCGGAAACTGCCCTCGCCGTCCAAAGCCTTGTAGTTACACGGATAATAGCCGTCATCGGTGGTGAAGCAACGCGCCGGCTTGGCCTCCGCGACCATCGAGAGAGAAACCACCGCGGCCGCGCTCAGGCCGCTTCCGAGAATCATCTTGCCCAATGTCATCGCTCGCCCCTGGCCCCTTCCATGCGGGATGGTCGACCATCGTCCAGCCGGATGAAATGCGCATGACGGCGCAACCGGATCAAGCACCCCGGAGGCAGCAGGTCTAGGCTCGCTTGGCGACGATGAAAATCCGCGGGAAGCGCAACAGCACCTTGCCGTTCGCTGTCTTCGGATAGGCCTTGGCGATCCTTGCCGTGTAGGTGTCGAGGAACACCTTCTTCTCATCCGCATCGAGCGGATCGAGAAACGGCTTCAGGCCCGTCGCCCTGACCCATTCGACGATCGCCTCGGCATCGGCCAGCGGATGGTTGTAGATGGTGTGCCAGATATCGAGCCGATCGGCGAGCGGCGACAGAAGATCGTAGTAGAACGAAACCGGCGGCAGCGGCCCGCGCGCGGCACCCTTGAGCTTGGCTGCAAACGGCACTTCCGCAGCGACCTCCCGCATCAGCTGGTGCGAGGCTTCGCCGAGATTGTCCGGCATCTGGACGGCAAGGGCGCCACCAGGCGCCAGCAGTCCCATCAGCCGCTGGAACACCGCCGGATGTTCCGGCAACCACTGGAAGACGGCGTTGGCGAAGATGACGTCGACGGGATGCTCGGGCTGCCATTTGGCGGCGTCCGCCAGCTCGAAATTGACATTCGGCAGCCGCGCCCTCGCCTTCTCGATCATGTCGGGCGAGGTATCGAAGCCACTGACTTGGGCATCCGGCCAGCGCTCGACCAGAAGTTCGGTCGAGTTGCCCGGGCCGCAGCCGATATCGACGACGCGGCGCGGAAAATCGACCGGCACCTGCTGGACCAGATCGCGCGCGGGCCGCGTGCGCTCATCCTCGAACTTCAGATATTGGGCGGCGGACCAGTCAGCCATGTGAGAACCTCGCCTTGCTCGCCGCCCCTTTGAACTGATCCTACCGCGTCAGCCGCTTGTGGGTCATGCGGTGCGGAGCCGCGGCTTCCGCGCCGAGGCGGCGCAGCTTGTCCTTCTCATACTCCTCGAAATTGCCTTCGAACCATTCGACATGAGCATCGCCCTCGAAGGCGAGCATGTGGGTGGCCATACGGTCGAGGAACATGCGGTCGTGGCTGATGATGACGGCGCAGCCGGCATAGGCTTCCAGCGCGTCTTCCAGCGCGCCCAGCGTTTCGGTGTCGAGGTCGTTGGTCGGTTCGTCGAGGAGAAGCACATTGCCGCCGCCCTTCAGCATCTTGGCCAGATGCACGCGGTTGCGCTGGCCACCCGAAAGGTTGCCGACCTTCTGCTGCTGGTCGCCGCCACGGAAATTGAAGGAGGAGCAGTAAGCGCGGCTGTTGATCTCGTGCTTGCCGAGCTTGATGACCTCGGCGCCGCCGGAGATTTCTTCCCACACGGTCTTGTTCCCATCCAGTGCATCGCGGCTCTGGTCGACATAGCCGAGCTTGACCGTCTCGCCGATGCGCACGGTGCCGGCATCCGGCTTCTCCTGGCCGGTGAAGGTCTTGAACAGCGTCGTCTTGCCGGCGCCGTTCGGGCCGATGACGCCGACGATGCCGCCTGGCGGCAGCCTGAACGACAGGTTCTCGATCAAGAGTTCGTCGCCAAAACCCTTGTTGAGGCCTTCGACCTCGATGACGACATTGCCGAGACGCTCGCTCGACGGAATGACGATCTGCGTGTCGGTCGGCTTGCGGTTCTGCGATTGCTCGACCAGTTCCTCATAGGCCTTGATGCGTGCCTTGGACTTGGTCTGGCGGGCCTTGGGCGAGGACTGGATCCACTCGCGTTCACGCCAGATCGACTTCTGGCGAGCATCGTCCTCGCGGCCTTCCTGGATCAGGCGCTTGGCCTTGGCGTCGAGATATTTGGTGTAATTGCCCTCGTAGGGGATGCCACGGCCGCGGTCGAGCTCGAGGATCCAACCGGTGACATTGTCGAGGAAGTAGCGGTCGTGGGTGATGATCAGCACCGAGCCCGGATAGTCGCGTAGGTGCTTTTCCAGCCACGCCGTGGTCTCGGCGTCGAGATGGTTGGTCGGTTCGTCGAGCAGCAGAAGGTCGGGCTGTTCGAGCAGCAGACGGCAAAGCGCCACGCGGCGACGCTCGCCGCCCGACAGGTTGGTCACTTCGGAGTCAGGCGGCGGGCATTGCAGCGCGTCCATCGCCATCTCGACCTGCTGTTCGAGGTCCCACAGGTTGAGGCGATCCATCTCGTCCTGGAGCTTGGCCGACTCGTCCGCCGTCTCGTCGGAATAGTTCATCATCAGCTCGTTGTAGCGCTCGATGATGGCGGTCTTCCTGGCAACGCCGTCCATGACGTTATCACGCACGGTCTTTGAGTTGTCGAGCTGCGGCTCCTGCGCCAGGTAGCCGACGGTCGCGCCCTCAGCCAGCCAGGCCTCGCCCTGGAACTCCTTGTCGAGCCCGGCCATGATGCGCAGGATCGTCGACTTGCCCGACCCGTTGGGGCCGAGGATGCCGATCTTGGCGTCCGGGTAGAAGGACAGGTGAACGTTATCGAGCACCTTCTTGGTGCCATAGGCCTTCGACAGGCCGGACATGTGATAGATGAACTGGCGAGCCACGCGTGCTTTCCTTGGGACTGAAGTGTCAAGGTGGATGGGGGTTGGCCGCTATGTAGGCGATGAAGCGCCGAACGGCAATCGCTTTCGGCGCGCGGTGGCCAATCGGTGCGCATTCGCGGGCTTGAAAACCCAAATCTTTGTTCACAAGCTTCGCTGCCGTCGGCGGTAGCGCGAAATCAGTGGTTAACCATTCGCCTTCAAAACGCTAATAGGTTGGAAAATCGCGACGAGGCCGCGGTAGGGAAGGATCGGATCGAAGACGTGCTGAACGGTGTCCTGCTCCTTGCCGAAGCGGTTCTCTATTTCGGCGCCATGGTCACGCTCTTCCGCTTCCGGCGCCGCATCGGGCTTGGCGTGTTCATCTGCGCGCTCGGCGTCATGCACTTCCTCGAAACCTATCTCGCCAGCGTCTTCTATGTCGCGCTGCCGTTCGGCATGGTCTCGCCGGGCTCCGCAGTACTCTTCTCGGGCAAGCTGGTGATGATCCTCCTGCTCTACATGAAGGAAGACGCGGCGACCGTTCGCCAGCCTATTTACGGCCTGCTGCTCGGCAACGCGCTGATGATCGGCCTTGTGCTGATCCTGCGCATGCACGCGATCGCGCCTCTTCCGAACGGCCGGGTTCCCGATATCGCTTTCATCGACGAGATGGGCTGGCTCATGGTCTGGGGCACCACGCTGCTTTTCGTCGACGCCATCCTGATCATCCTGCTCTATGAGAAGCTCGGTGGCTTTCTGCGTCACATGCCGTTCGTCCGCATACTGGCATCGGTCGCCTGCGTGCTGACCTTCGACCAGGCTGGCTTCTTCACGGCGCTGCATTTCGTCGCCGGCGCGCCGATCGAGGTCTTCTTCGGCGGCTGGTTCGCCAAGATGGGCGCGGCAGTCGCCTATAGCGGCATGCTCGTCGCCTATCTCAAATGGGTCGAGGACAACGATGTCGCCGTGCCGCGCGGCCTCTCCGACATTTTCGACACCCTCACCTATCGCGAGCGCTATGAGGCCCTGATCAAATATGTCGGCCGCGATGGCCTCACCGGCCTGCTGCATCGCGGCAGCTTCGATGCCGACGGCGAGTCCGCGGTCTCGGCCGCCATCAGGATCGGCAAGCCGCTCAGCCTGGTCATTGTCGACGTCGACCATTTCAAGTCGATCAATGACCGATTCGGCCACCCCGAGGGCGACAAGGTCCTGAAATCGATAGCTGCACTGCTGGCCGAGACGGTTGGCGGCAACGATCAGGTGTTCCGGATCGGCGGCGAGGAATTCGCCGTGCTGACACAACAGTCGCACGCGCCCGCCAGGCTGCTCGGCGAGACCATCAGGGCCGCGGCCAAGACCTCGGTGCACACCAGCCGATTCAACGTCACGGTGAGTGCCGGCGTCTCCACCGTCAGCGAGACGACGCGCTGCCTCGCCGACATTTTCGCGCTGGCCGACCAGCGCCTCTACAAAGCGAAGTTGAGCGGCCGCGACCGCGTGGTCGGTGAGCCCGGCAGCGAGGCGATCATCCTCAAGGCAGCGCCAAGAACGGCCTGACCAAACAACGCTCGCCTATTGGAAGCCGATCGGATCGACCGTGCCTTTCGGACAGCCGGCCTTGTTGGTCGGCGCGGAAGCCAGCAGCAAATCGCTGAGCTTGCTGTCCGGGCCGATCGGACCTGACAGGCCAAGCGTGATCTCGCCGATGAGGCGCCTGCCGCTCGACGGATCGACCAGGCAGGAGACGCGCACGCGGTCCCCGGCGCCCGCGCCGAAGGCCTGGTTGAAGGCGCGGCGGATCTCGTCAGAGGTAAGCTGCTTGCCGATGTTCTTGGTGAAGAGATCGCGCACCGGCGACGCATTGACCGCGCGCGTCAGGTTGAGAGCGTCGGAGAAATAGTCCTGCTGGTTCTTGCCGTAGCAGGTGCCGTGCTTGATCCATTCGTGCCGTTCCAGCTTGGAAGCGGTGCCTGGCATCACTTGATCGAGCTCGGCGCGGGTGTTGGCGTCGAGATTGACCGGCGGCAGATCTCCCCAATGCGCCGGATTGTCATTGGCCTTGTCGCCCGCCGACACCTGGCAATAGAAATTGCCGTTCGGCTGCGGCCACAGCCCGTGCAGCGTAAAGTGCGAAGCATCGAACTCGCTGGGGTTCTGTGCCTTGCATTCGGGCTTGCTTGCCTTGGTCTCGCAGAAAGCCGGCTGCCAGCTCAGCGCAAAGACGTATTCGGGTTTTCCAGAGGCCGACGAGGGCTTGGTCTGGCCGGCAGGCGCCGGGTTCGTCGCCGCGCTGCCGCCGGTGACATGGCCGCAACTGATCTTCACCCAGCGTCGCTCGGGATCGGCGCCCGGCACCTGGATAAGATAATGGGTGGGCTCGTCCTTGTTGCCGGCCAGAAGCTCGTAGCTCTTCCCGGCTTCAGTCGAGATGTTACCGGGGTTCTTGCCGCTCT
>Ga0207639_10003691_pt1 | contig 10291 bp, 6 predicted proteins | sample KBSCornC32_FD_184299 | JGI IMG/M metagenome (GOLD analysis project Ga0207639, IMG submission 184299) | Corn rhizosphere microbial communities from Kellogg Biological Station, Michigan, USA - KBS Corn C3-2 (SPAdes) (version 2) | ecosystem: Host-associated > Plants > Roots > Rhizosphere > Soil ...
GTCCAATTCTTTCCCACAAATGCGGAGAAATTTCCCGAATTGGGAATTGCATTCACGAAGTGTTTTGTTTCGGAATCGCACTCGGGGCCGTCGTCGCCGGCGCCGGAGGCATCGACTTGCGCTCCGCCACTACGCAGTGCGCTCATCGCCAGAACTGCATCAGCTCGATGCAACCGCCTTGGTTATCGTGTTCAAAAAGATGAACGGATTTTGGTGCGCGAGATCGACCGACGTATAGTGCTCACGGGCTCGTGCGCCAGCGGATTGCCGCGTGCACGTCAGTCGCAATCGGGCGGCGACAACAGCAGGACGAGTGCGCGCTTTGGACGAGCAAACCAAAACAGACATTCTTCGCGCGGGCATCGCCGCGCCCTCGGCCGACAACTCGCAGCCGTGGCGGTTCGCATGGTCCGGAGATGATCTGGATCTCCGCATCGATGCGGAGCGCAGTGGCGACGTGTCGGATACCCGCTATGTCCTCAGCGATCTGGCTGCCGGCGCAAGTCTGGAAAACATGATCGTCCGTGGTCGATCGCTGGGCTACTCGGTGGATCTGCAGATATTCCCGCGGCAGGAAGACGAACTCTGGGTCGCCCGCACCCACTGGCGTCGCGACCCCGAGTGCGATTCATCCGAACCGCTGGCAGCCGCCATTGATGAACGTCACACCGACCGGCGCTTCCCGTGGCGAGGCCCGATCACCATTGACGTGCAGACGCGCCTGAGTGCGGAGGTGGAGCGGCTCCCTGGCCTCGGGCTTTGGTGGCCGCGGACACCGCGCGAGAGAAGCGCCGCATTGAGCGTCATCAGGCAGGCCGAAACACTGCGATTCCGGAGCAGGAAGCTGCACGCAGAATTGTTTTCGAGCATTCGCTTTTCCGCCGGCTGGCGCGGCACCTGCGAAGAAGGACTGGCCCCGGCGACGCTGGCCGTCGAGGCGCCGATGCGCCCGATTTTCCAGGCCATGCGCCGTCCCGGATTGATGACGATGTTCAACCGACTGGGAGCGGCGTCGATGCTCGGCTTGCGCTCGGCCTGGCTTCCGATCCGGCTGTCACCCGGTCTCTGCCTCATCGTCACTCCATCCAAGACGCGATCGGATGTATTGGCGGGTGGCCGCGCCCTGCAGCGGGTCTGGCTCCAGGCCACGCTGGAGGGACTGTCGGTGCAACCTTATGCGGCGGCGGGGGTGCTCGGCTTGGGATTCGTGCCGATCGAGACCGCCTTTGAACAGCCGCTCTCGCGGTTGCGCTCGGCATTGGGCGATCTGTGCGGAACGGGATATGGGCTGGTATTCCTGCGGCTCGGCTATGCGAGGTCCGCGCCACGCGCCCGCAGTGGGCGGCGCGAACTCGCAAGCTTCGGTGCATTCCACTGAGAGCTCCCGCTAGCCAACGGTTGGCGATGATTCAGGCCCTCAAAGACCGAAGATGCGGAAACATGATTTTGTGTCGATATTTCTTACAAAAGCATGATCCTTGTTGTACGACTATGAATTTCTTTAGAAACAGTAATTTAAGAACATTTACCAGACACCGCGATTGTACTCACGTGTCGAATCCTCTTACACAAATGCAGCAAATCACGCGTCTTTTTTTCAACAAATTACATATAAAACAAAAAGTTACATGGATGGCACGCTTGTTGCTCTCACAACCATAGGGAAATGTCACTCACGTGCCAAGACCCTTCCGGTTGTACGAACAATTCTCAGGAGGAGAAAAGCATGTTGACCAAGAAAAGAATCGCCACCGCACTCGGATGCGCAATCGCGCTGGGTATGAGTGGGGCAGCGCTCGCCACTCCCATCAGCGTGGACGGCGTCCAGTGGGACAGCAGCAGCCCGTTCGACTTGACGATTCAGTCGCTCAATCTTCGCGAGACGAGCGTTTCGCAAGTTGGCGACGTACTGAACGGCTACGGCCAGATCGGCTCGATCAATGGCAACAACGGTTTCTGCTCCGGCTGCGAACTCACCTTCACGTTCACCTACACAGTGCACAGCATCGCCGGTAACCAAGTCGTGTTCGACAATGGCAGTTTCCAGTTTTATACGCAAGCTGCCGGAAGCTTCAACTTTGGCGATCCGAACTCCGTCGGAGGCACCCCGTGGGTCACCTTGACCGGCCATACCGCTCCGTTTACTGGCTTTGCAGATCCCAACGGCCAGCTTTACGCCACGGTCACCGGCTCCGTCAGCCAACCCGGCGATCAATCCGGCGGTTTTGGGTTGGTGGATGCGACAAGTGGCCCGGCCGCGCAATTTCTGGACAGCAATCACTGGACCGACGGTATCGGCGGGTTTGCGGATTTCAAGCTTTCTTCGTCGTTCTCGTTCTTCCCGGCCAGCACTTGTGAGTCCGTCACGACCAACTTGGACGATATTTGCGCCTATCCGATCCAGGGCAACGGTTCGTTGACCGGCAGGTCCGTGGCGGTGCCCGAGCCAGGCGAAGTCGGCCTGTTGGGTCTTGGCGTCGGCCTCCTTGGCTTCTTCATGTGGCGCCGCCGCAAAGAGTCCAACGGGCGCGAGTAGAACCCCGGCCCCAGTGCACGCGTTTTGACGATCCAAGGCGCCGCTTTCCGAAGCGGCGCCATTTTTTCGCCCGATGTTCCTGTCGATCGGCCGCAGATCGGACTAGCGAGATTGGCCCCACGACCTTTGGATCGGCGGCCCCTGTAAAAGATGGCTTGGCCAGCCGTGGCTCGCGTGGAACAGACGCAGAAAATGGCCCGTCAGGGCGTGACGCATCGTTCCCGATGCAACCGCAACTTTGTGCCGCTTGTCGTTTGGACTGCCGGGATTTTCGGACGCCCTGTAGCCAATCACGGCCCTGCGGCCCAATCGCAGGTTGTGTGTGGTCGCGGGCTGGTGCTACGGTGCCAGCATGACGAAGCTTTTTGCAGATTGCAGAGCGCAGGTGTCCCATGACGTCTGACGAACAGGTCAGGGCCGAGCCCTTCGACTACGCCACCGCATTCAGCCGCACGATCGGATGGATGACCGCCGCCGAGCAGCCGAAGCTTCGTTCCAAGCGCGTGGCGATCGCCGGGCTCGGCGGAGTCGGCGGCGCCCATCTGCTGACGCTGACCCGGCTCGGCATCGAGTCATTCAACTTGGCGGATCTCGACCATTTCGGTATCGAGAATCTCAACCGGCAGGCCGGAGCGTTCCAGTCGACCATGGGTCAACCCAAGGTCGACGTAGTGTCGCGCATGGCGCGCGACATCAATCCGGATCTGGACATCAACAAATTCCCCGGCGGCGTCACCTTCGAAAACATGGAACAGTTTCTGACCGGGGTGGACCTGTACGTCGACGGGTTGGACTTCTTCGTGCTGGACATCCGCGCCAAGCTGTTCGCGCTGTGCGCCGAACGCGGCATTCCGGCAATCACCGCCGCGCCGCTGGGCATGGGCGCCGCGGTACTGGCGTTCCTGCCGGGACGCATGACCTTCGAGGAATATTTCCGGCTGGAGGGCCAATCGACGAACGAACAGTTGTTGCGCTTCATGGTGGGACTGGCGCCCGCCGTACTTCACCAGACCTATCTGGTGGATCCATCCGCAGTGGACCTGGTCAATCATCGGGGACCGTCGACCCCCATGGCGTGTGAAATCTGCGCCGGAATCGCCGGGACCCAGGCGTTGAAGATCCTGCTCGGCAGGGGCAAGGTGTACGCAGCACCCCACGGGCTCCACTTCGACGCCTACCGCAACAAGCTCGTCCACACGTGGCGCCCGGGGGGCAACAACAACCCGCTGCAACGGTTGCTCCTGTCCGTGGCACGACGCCGCTTCATGCGTCGCTAAACACCGCGCCGTACACATCGCGAGCACCAAGAAAAATCGACGGAAGAATCTTCAGCCGATCCTCTGATCAATCCGATCACTCGTCATCCCGGCGAAAGCCGGGACCCAGTGACTTTCACAACGCATTAAAATGCAAAGTCGCTGGGTCCCGGACATCGCTTCGCGACTGCGTTTGCAGGATTGCAAACGCGAACGCCGAAGGCGGCGCGTAGCGCGAGCGCCACGGATGGCGCGAGTAATTCCGGGATGACGATCAAAATCAGTGCTTCCCCAGGGACGAAGGTCCGTTGGACCGCGTTGCTCAGCCGGACTCGTGCGATCGATCCGAAAAAGCCAATAGTGGAGCACGCACGCATCGAGCCTCGAAAATCCAGCCCGCCACAGCAAGGCAGCCGCTCGCGCGGCCGCCCATGCTTCAGCTCGACTGCGCGATTTGCGCGAGGCGGCGCAGCGCGACCGAGGCGATCGGATAGTCGACGTCCACGCCACGGATTTCGTCCAGCATGCCGCGTGTGAACTGCAGTTGCGGATCGTCCCGTTGCAGCCATGCGGACACCGCGCCATCGGCGCCCTGTTTGCCCTGTTCCGATGCCAGGATCTGACTGACCATCGCGCGTTGCTGCACCGCGAGTTCGTCCCGCAATGCCCCACGCGCCTGCGCATGCCAACGGCTTTCCACCGGCAGCTTTTCGATCTGCGTGCGCAGCCACTCGATGTCCAGCGCCTCGCCGAGGTCGAAGAACACGCGCGCGACATGCTCCACCGGCCAGCCCGATTCCTGCGAGGTTTCGATGATGTCCATCGCCACTTCCAGTGACGGGAGCGTCGCAAGCTTTTTCGCGAGTTCTTCCGGGAAGCCCATGCCCTGCCACTTCTCGAGGTCGACGCCCATCGACGCGCGACCGGTTTGCGTCAGCAGCTCATGCAAACCGGCGCGCAACTTGTCCATACCCGGCTGGTAACGCTGCACGAGATCGGAAATGCCGACGGTACCCGGCCGGTTGAGCAGCCAGCGCGACACGTGGCGCAACAGCGACCACAGCTTCATCAGCGCATCGATCTGTGCGGCCTCACCGACCTTGCCGTCCAGGGCGTCGATGCCGGACCACAGATCGCGCGCGTGCAGGATCTGGCGCGCGGCATTGTAGGCCTTGACCACCGCGGCGGCGGTTTGCCCGGTGTCTTCCTGCGTGCGCAGCACGAAGGTCGCGCCCATGCGGTTGACGATGGAGTTGGTGACTGCGGTGGCGATGATTTCGCGCTTCAGGCGATGGCGCTGCATGTGCGCGGCGTACTTCTCGTGCAGCGGCTCGGGGAAGTAGCGCACCAGTTCGTGCGACAGGAATGGGTCTTCCGGCACGTCGGATTCCAGCAACTGCTGATACAGCACGATCTTGGAATACGACAACAACACCGCCAGTTCCGGACGCGTCAGGCCCTGATGATGCGTACGGCGTTCGGCCAGTTCGGCGTCGGAAGGCAGCGACTCGATCTGGCGATCGAGCTGCCCGCGCGATTCCAGGGTGCGGATGAAGTGCGCCTTGGAACCGATGCGGCTGACCGACATGCGCTCCATCAGGCTGATCGCGACATTCTGGCGGTAGTTGTCCCACAGCACCAGCTTGCCGACCTCGTCAGTCATCGAGTGCAGCAGCGTGTTGCGCGCTTCCACGTTCATCTCGTTGCGCTGCACAGCATCGTTCAGCAGGATCTTGATGTTGACCTCGTGGTCGGAGGTGTCCACGCCCGCCGAGTTGTCGATGAAGTCGGTGTTCAGCAGCACGCCCTTCTGCGCGGCCTCGATGCGACCCTTCTGGGTAAAACCGAGATTGCCGCCCTCGCCCACGATCTTGCAGAGCAGATCGCCGCCATTGATGCGCAGCGCGTTGTTGGCGCGATCGCCCACGTCGGCGTTCGATTCCGAGGCGGCCTTGACGTACGTGCCGATGCCGCCGTTCCACAAAAGGTCGACCGGCGCCTTCAGGATCGCGCTGATCAGTTCGATCGGGGACAGCGACTCCACGTCCTCGCCGATGCCGAGCGCGGCGCGCATTTCTTGCGTGATCGGGATGGCCTTCACGTTGCGCGCGAACACGCCGCCGCCCTTCGAGATCTTCGACTTGTCGTAGTCGTCCCACGAAGAGCGTGGCAGCTTGAACATGCGCTCGCGTTCCGGGAACGAGCTGGTCGAATCCGGATTCGGATCGACGAAGATGTGGCGATGGTCGAAGGCGGCGACCAGCCGGATGTGCTTCGACAACAGCATGCCGTTGCCGAACACGTCGCCCGACATGTCGCCGATGCCCACGCAAGTGAAGTCTTCGCTCTGGCAATCATGGCCCAGCGCGCGGAAATGCCGCTTCACCGATTCCCATCCGCCCTTGGCGGTGATGCCCATGCCCTTGTGGTCGTAGCCCGCCGAGCCGCCCGACGCGAACGCATCACCCAGCCAGTAACCGTGCGCGATGGAAATGCCGTTGGCGATGTCGGAGAACTTGGCCGTGCCCTTGTCGGCCGCCACTACCAAGTACGGATCGTCGGCGTCGTGGCGGACCACGTCGGCCGGATGCAGGATCTTGTTGCCGGCCGTGTCGATGTTGTCGGTGATGTCGAGCAGGCCGTTGATGAACATCTTGTAGCAGGCAATGCCCTCTTCCAGTTGTGCGTCGCGTTCGGCCGGCGAACGCTTCACGAAGAAGCCACCCTTGGAACCGACCGGCACGATCACGGTGTTCTTCACCATCTGCGCCTTCACGAGGCCCAGCACTTCGGTGCGGAAATCCTCGCGGCGGTCGGACCAGCGGATGCCACCGCGGGCGACCGGCCCGAAGCGCAGGTGCACGCCTTCCACGCGCGGCGCGTACACCCAGATCTCGCGGTACGGCACCGGCTTCGGAACGTCGGGCACCTGATGCGAATCGAACTTGTAGCTGATGTATTCGGCGGGCTTGCCGTCGTGCAACTGGAAGTAGTTGGTGCGCAGCGTCGCGCGGATCAGCCCCATGAAGCCGCGCAAGATGCGATCATCATCGAGACTCGACACGTTGGTCAGCAGCGCCTTGATTGCGTTGATCAGGCCTTCCACCTGCGCATCGCGCGGCTGATCGAGCAACGCCGCAACGTGCGACACGAAATCGGGATTCCCCTCGATCACGGCCTTGGGCGTCAGCGCGACCACTTCGCGTTCCAGCGCTTTACGCGCGCGCTGGCGACCGGCGTCATCACCCGCTTCGCGACTGGGATCGAACTTGGCTTCGAACAGCTCGACCAGCAATCCTGCAATCATCGGATAGCGATTGAGCGTTTCCTCCATGTACGCTTGGGAGAATGGCGTGCCGACCTGCTGCTGGTACTTGCAGTAGCCGCGCAGCATCGCGATCTGGCGCCAGCTCAACCCGGCGCGCAGCACCAGCGCGTTGAAATGGTCGTTTTCCGCACGGCCATGCCACGCGGCATGGAACAAATCCTCGAAACGCGCGTGCAGGTCTTCCAGCTTGAACTGCAACGGCGACGCCGGGCGCACAACGAAATCCTGCACGCAGGCCTTGCCGTTGCGCACGTCCAGCGCGTGCACCTGTTCTGTGTCCACTTTCATGCCGGCGTTTTCCAGCAGCGGCAGCGCATCCGAAAGCGGAATGTCGTTGCCAGCGCGGAATACCTTGAAGTGCAGCTCACCCGGCTTGCGATACGAATCGTGCAACGCGAGACGCATGTCTTCGCCCGCGCCCGCCATCGCGGTCAGAATGCCCACGTCTTCGGCGGCGCGCGCCGGCGTGGTGTCCTCGATGTAGCCGGCGGTGAACGCGCGGCCCCAGCGATTGGCCAGTTGCGCGCCACGTTCCTCGCCCAAGCCACCGACCAGCGCATCACGCAATTCGTCGTGCCAGCTGCGCACGATCGGCGCGAGTTTGGCCTCCAGCCGGGCCAGATCGACGTCCACGTGTTCGCCCGCGCGCGGACGCACCACCACGTGCATACGGGCCATCGGCGAGTCGCCGATCTGGACCGTCGCGTCCACGTGCGCACCGTGCAACTCGTCGAGCAGCATGTCCTTCACGCGGTCGCCCACCGCGGCGCTGTAATGATCGCGCGGGATGAACACGAGGCACGAGAAGAAGCGGCCGTACGCATCGCGACGCACGAACAGCCGCGCATGCCGGCGTTCGTTCAAGTCGAAGATGCCGGTGGCGAGTGCGAACAACTCGTCGGCCGAAGCCTGCAGCAATTCATCACGCGGCAGCATTTCCAGGATCGAACGGAACGCCTTGCCGGAATGCGATTGCGGGCGCAGGCCGGAACGCTTTTCGACCGAGTCGAATTTCTGGCGCACCAGCGGGACGTCCTGCGGACGGCGCATGTACGAGGTGGAGGTATACAGGCCGAGGAAGCGCGACTCGCCGGTCGGCTTGCCCTTTTCGTCGAAGCGCAGCACGCCGATGTAATCCATGTAGCCCGGCCGGTGCACCCGCGAACGCGCGTTGGTCTTGGTCAGGATGATCGCGTCCATCGAGCCCGACTGCGGCAGGCGGCTCGCGACCAGGCTCTTGACCGAACGTGGCGCGGTAGCGAGGCCAGGATCACGCAGGATGCCGAGCCCCGAACCTTTGCGCGCCTTCAGCAGTTCGTCGCCGTCATCGGCCAGCACGTCGTATTCGCGGTAGCCGAGGAAGGTGAAGTGGTTGTCCGCGGCCCAGCGCAGGAACGCCTGACCCTCGGCAATTTCGTCCGCGCCGAGGATGGTGTTGTCCTTGCCGAGGTTGTCGGCGATCGCGAGCATCTTGTCGTGCATCGCCTGCCAGTCAGTGACAGCGGCGCGCACGTCGCCCAGCGCCACCTGTGCCACTTCCTGCAACTGATGCAGGGTGGCGTCGTCCACGCGATCGATCTCGGCATACATCACCGACTCCATCGCAATCCCGTCGTCCGGGTTGCCGATGGTGGCGAGGTTGCCCTTCGCATCCCGCGCGACATCGAGGATCGGGTGCACCAGACGATGCAGGCGCAGGCCGGCGCCCGCGATCACCATTTCCAGCGAATCGACAAGGAACGGGGCGTCGTCGGCGACCACCTCGACCACCGAATGCGGACACGACCAGCCGTTGTGCTCGCGGTCGGGATTGAATGCCCGCACACTCGCCTGTCCTGCTGGCCGACGGCGAAACCAGTCGAACAGCTCCGCGATCAACGCAGACCACGTGTCGCTGCCGCGCCGCGCCAATTCCTCAGCGCCGATTTCGCTGCAGACCTGTTTCGCGAAAGCCTCGGCCAAGTTGGCATCGGCGCTGCCGCATTTGACCCGGACATCCGCCGCGATCGCAGCGATCTCAGCCCCGCTGGCGGGGGCACGCAATGCATTCATGTCGTTTCTGTTCGAGCCCGGAAAAGGAACGAATAGGATAGCGCCGCGCGCCCATCGTGTTCCACTTTCGACACCGCACTGCGCCGCGTGCGACCCCATCCACACAATCCGGGGCACGGGCCACGCAAGGGGGCGTCACGCCGTGGGCGCGCAAACCGTCGCGTCGCCGCGCAGGCACCGAGCATTGGGAGAAGCCCGAACCGCGCAGGGGGACTCGATCGGCCACCGGATCCGTCGGTACACCGGTCTGCGCCGCCGCGCGGAACGCCGCAAGGGCGGCCTGTCGGTGCTGATGTTCGATCTCGATCATTTCAAACGCCACAACGATACCCAGGGACACGATGCCGGCGACGCGCTGCTGGGCGCATTCGGCGCGTTGCTCGCGCAGTCGAGTCGCGGCGAAGACATGCCCTGCCGTTTCAGTGGCGAGGAATTCACGCTGGTGCTCACCGACACCTGATCATGCGCAGGCGCGGGTGCGCGCGGAGGCGATCCGCAAGGCCACCTCGGAATTGGTGGTGCACTATCGCGCGGGCACATTGCCGCCGGCGACGGTGTCGATCGGCGTTTCGAGTTATCCCGAATACGGTGGTACGCCCGAGGTATTGTTGCGTATGGCCGATCAGGCGCTGTACGCGCCAAACAACTGGGGCGTAACAAGGTGACCTCCGCCAGCGATCTGATTCAGCCGTCACAAAGCCCGCGCGCCACGTCGACGGCATGACGCTTGGCCTAGGGAACTGCGCAGGAAATCCCGTCATACTTGGCGTTTGATCCCCGCAGTGCTTGAGAAGCCCCGATGATGAATCTGCCGTGGCGTGGCGCAGGTGCATTGCTGCTGGCGCTGGCCCTCGGCGCGTGCAGCCACCCTGCTCCGCCGCCACCGCCGCCGCCTGAAGTGGGCGTGCTGACGGCGCGGCCTGCCGATGTGCCGGTGGTGCGCAACTACCCCGGTCGCCTCGCCGCCACGCTCACCGCACAGGTACGCGCCCGCGTGACCGGCGTGGTCCTGCAGCGCGTGTACAAGGAAGGCACCGACGTCAAGGCCGGCGACGTCTTGTTCAAGATCGACCCGGCGCCGCTGGAAGCCAGCTTGCGCCAGGCAGAGGGCCAGCTCGC
>Ga0207639_10003696_pt1 | contig 10288 bp, 10 predicted proteins | sample KBSCornC32_FD_184299 | JGI IMG/M metagenome (GOLD analysis project Ga0207639, IMG submission 184299) | Corn rhizosphere microbial communities from Kellogg Biological Station, Michigan, USA - KBS Corn C3-2 (SPAdes) (version 2) | ecosystem: Host-associated > Plants > Roots > Rhizosphere > Soil ...
AAGATCGAACCGCTCGGGCCGGCCTGGCCTTTGACATGTTCCTCGAGCCGCCGCGCCGGATCATAGACGACCGGCGCATTCCTCAGTACGGCCTTGGCGGTGTCCCGGGCGGCGGCGTAGAAGCTGCCGTTCAACAGGCGCATGAGGCAGTCGTGCAGCGCACCCACCGGCGGCGAGATCGACATTTCGTTGTCGTTGAGCACCACGATCACCTTGGCGCCCGAAATGCCCGCATTGTTGAGGGCCTCGAACGCCATGCCACCGCTGAGCGCACCGTCCCCGATCACGGCGATCGCATGCCGCTGTTCCCCTTTCATCATGGCGCCTGTCGCCATGCCGAGCACGGCAGAAATCGACGTCGAGGCGTGTGCCGTTCCGAACGCGTCATATTCGCTCTCGTCGCGTCTGGGAAAGCCGCTCAGCCCGCCCAGACGCCGGATCGACTCCATGCGATCGCGCCGGCCAGTCAGAATCTTGTGCGGGTAGCTCTGATGCCCGACATCCCAGACCAGCCGGTCGTGGGGCAGTTCGAACACGTGGTGCAGCGCGATGGTCAGCTCGACCGAGCCCAAATTGGCCGACAAGTGGCCACCGGTTCTCGACACGCTGCGCAAGATGAACTCGCGCAGCTCGCCGGCCAGTCGGCCGAGTTCGGCGTGCGACAGCGCCCGCACATCGGCCGGGCTGTTGATCTCGTACAAAAGTCGTTCGTTCATGTGCTCAACTGTCCCGGTTGATGATTACAGGCGGCACTCGTCAAGATGCTGGCCGTGCCGTGCAGAATCACAAGGCTCCGCTACATCCGCGCTTGGCTTGCGTTCGCATAACGAGCGGACCGCTGTGACCAAAGGTAGTGGCCGGACATGACCGTGCGCAGACCGTACAGATAGCGGGCCAGGTGTTCCCGGTGTACGCCCTGTCGCTCGAGTAGGTGGCTCGCTCCGATATCGAATTCCTTCAGATGCTGTGCTACGGTTTCACCGATTCGCATGACGGCGTCCTGCTCATCAACTCCGTTGCCATGGATCAGAATCAATACGAGGTTATGCAGATCACCGCACTCGTCCTCCTTGCGATACGAGATCAAGTCGTTCGACAGCGTGATCGTCTCGCTGACGATGTACTCGAGCCTGAGGATGAGCGGATCCTCCCAGTCCAGATCGTCGAACGGAATGCCGAGCGTGGGGATCAGTAGGTCCAAGGACGGATGGGCGGCACCTGTCTGCTGGCGCCGGCGTAGGTACTCCTCCACGTCCGGGCAGCGGTGATTTCTTCGGTTGACCTCTTCCCACTCGAACGACTCCACATATTCCATGACGTGCTGGACAAACCGGCTACGCCACGCCGGGCTCGATCTGAGCCGAATGCGCCGCCAAAGGTCGCGGAGACCCGTACAGATGGACTCCTCCGAATCGGGCCCCGGGACCCTATGTCCTCCGGACAGGATGAGCGAAAACGCCACCTTCAGGCGATTGACCGCGTCGAGGCGGAACCCGGACGCGCTGTGGTCGAATAGATCGTCCAACTCGAACACCCACGCGAGCCAGTCTTGCATCAGCATCAGGTCGGTTCGAGTCGCCCACGGCACGGTCATCGCGGCGAACAGCGGGATATCGATGGCCGCGTGGCTGCGCATGCGCGAGGTCCCCCTCGCAAGCCCCACCTTCGCCAGCCATTGCATCGAATGGCGCCGAACACTGGCACAGTGTTGGTTGAGAGGTGGTGGCAGGCCCCAGTCGATTTTGCCGAGCACGTCAGCCCCGGAGATCATAGTGTTCATTGCACCCACACAGTAGCATTGCGGGATTCAAAGAGCAGGTCGGAGCGAACCCGATGACGCCAGCGACCCGTTCGCAGTTCGGAAGCGCCGCGCCAAGTCAGGCACCCTGTGTTTGCTCAACGTTGAGCACAGGAGCTGAGGGGGGCCGGCCCAGTCCTCGGACCGGCGGGAACGTCGTCGTTTCCTGCGGTCCCGGCAGATTCACCACCGAGCGTACGCCGAAGGCTTGCACGCCGTCGATTACCTGTTGAATGATGTCGTCCGGTGCAGACGCGCCGGCGGTGAGCCCGACCCGGGGTCGCCCTTCGAACCACTCGGCCCGCAGATCGTCGGGGCCATCGACCATGTACGCCGGCGCGCCCAGGCGCTGCGTCGACTCCTGCAAGCGCTTCGAATTGGAACTGGTTGGACTGCCCACTGTTATGACCCTCGCTGGTTGAGGCCTGCCGGGGTCGGATATCCCAGGTACTTTTCGGGCGTTGGTGAGAACGCCACCGGTGTCATCGCGGGACAGCGCATAGCGAGGGGCGGGCCGGTACTCCGTTGGTATCGTGAGTTTTACGAAGAACCACGAACAACGAAGACCAGCCCATGAACCGTATTGTCGCGGGTATCGCCAGCCTCGCCGAACACCTGATCGCCGTCGCCACTGACCCCGAGATGTACCGACCAGCGGCGTGCCCGCATTGCGGCCGTGCGGGCGTTTGGCGGCACGGCTGCTATCACCGCAAGGCTGATCGCAGCGCCGAGGGCGCGCTGAACCCGGTGCAGGTATTGCGCTTCCTGTGCCGGGCGTGCGTGCAGACGTGTTCGCGGCTACCGGCGTGCATTGCCCCACGGCGCTGGTACGACTGGGCGGTGCAGCAGGCGGTGCTGCTGCTTGTGCTCAGCGGGATGTCGCTGAACGGTTGCGCGCGCTGCAGCGGCCGGGATCGCCGCACCGTGCGGCGCTGGCGCGACTGGATGCTCGAGCGCGGCGAGCAGTTCGCCTTCTTTCTGCGCAGCCGCATGCCCGAGTTGGGCCGCGTTGCCGACTTCAACTCGTTCTGGCGCAACGTGATCGAGGAGCTGTCGCTGCAACAGGCCATGGTGTGGCTCGACCGCGATCTGGTTGTCCCGTGATGCGCTGCTCCTGATCCAGCGCGACAGCGCTGGCCCCCGCCCGGGCGGGGGACCCACACAGTGTGTCCATTGTGGGCAGGCTCGGCCTCGGGTGTCATCGGCGCTCCCCCAACTACGTGAGGTGCATGACCGATGAAGGATGTTGATCCCAAGGCGCTGTTCCGGCTGTCGGTGCTCGGGCCGCTGATCAGCCGCGAGCGGCTCGAGCGCGGCGAACTGCAGCAGTTGATCCGCGAGCTCAGCGCCCGCGAGTACGCGATCCCCGGCACGCGGCGACGTCATATCGGCGAGAAGACTATCCAGGCTTGGCTCTATGCATGGCGCAGTCAGGGCATCGACGGACTGGCCTCGAAGCCGCGTGGCGATCGCGGCGTGTCGAAGATGTCGCCGGCGCTGCAGGAAGCGACCCTGGCGGCCAAGCGCGCGAACCCGCGCCGCTCGGTGCGTCAGATCATGCGCTTGCTCGAGGCCGCCGGCACAGTGCCGAGCAAGACGCTGTCGCGCTCGGCGGTGCACCGGCTGTTGCAGCGGCACGGTCTGTCGCGCTGCGAGGCCCACGAGCCCGAGGAGAAGCGCAGCTTCAGTGCCGAGTTCGCAGGCTCCATCTGGTACGGCGACGTCATGCACGGACCGCAGGTGCCGCACAAGGGCCAGTTACGCAAGACATATCTGGTCTCGCTCATCGACGACGCTTCGCGGCTGGTGGCGCACAGCGCGTTCTGCCTGGGCGAGACCGCACTGGACATCGAGGGCGTGCTCAAGCAGGCGCTGCTGCGTCGTGGTATCCCGGTCAAGCTCGTCGTCGACAACGGCGCGGCGTACCGAGCCGCGACCCTGCAGGGCATCTGCGCACGCCTGGGCATCCACCTGATCTTCTGCCGCCCCTACGCCCCCGAGGGCAAGGGCAAGTTGGAACGCTGGCATCGGACCTGCCGCGACCTGTTCCTCGCCGAGATCGACGAGCGGCATATCGCCGGCCTGGACGATCTGAACGCGCGACTGTGGGCGTGGCTGGAGCAGGTCTATCACCGCACGGAACATGCGGGCCTGTCGGGCATGACGCCGCTGGCGCGCTACCAGCGCGACCTCGCGCGCATCCGTAGCCTCGGGCCGAAGGCCGCGCAGCTCGACGCGCTGTTCCATCACCGCGTCGGTCGCTTCGTGCGCAAGGACGGCACGGTGTCATACCAGGGCCAGCGCTTCGAAGTGCCCTATGAGCTCTCGGGCAAGAGGGTGCAGCTGGTGGTCGACCCGCACGCGCAGTGCGTCGTGGGCATCGAGGACGACGAGGGCCGATCGCTCGGGCAGGCCACGCCGCTGGACCTCATCGGCAACCTCCATCGCACGCGGCGCAAGGCCAACACCGCCGCAGCAGACCCAGCGTTCGCACCGCACAGCGGGCCGAACCTGGTGGAGATCGCGCATGCGCAGTACCACGGCGCGGCAGCGTCGACCAACAAGGAGGATTGACCATGTACCTGCAACACTTCGGCCTGACGCACGCGCCGCTGGGCAAGGATCTTCCCGAGCCCTGGGACGACGGCGCGCTGGCCGCATTGGCCCAACGCTTCGACTGGCTGCTGAAGTCCCCCGGCGTCGGGCTGCTCACCGGTGAGCCCGGCGTGGGCAAGACCGCAGCGCTGCGCAAGCTCACGCGCACCCTCAACCCGCATCGCTACCTGGTGCTGTACCAGGCCGAGACCGACTTCGGTCGCGTGGACCTGTACCGCGGCTTGGCGCGCGCACTCGGCGTGGAGCCCAGCTACCGGCGCGCGCAGCTATGGCGCGACATCAAGCAGCGCGTGCATGAGCTGGCCGACAGCAAGCAGGTCACCCCGATCTGGATCATCGACGAGGCGCAGAATCTGCCGGCAGACTTCTTCCGCGACTTCCCCGCGTTTCTGAACTTCGCCTTCGACTCGCGCGACCTGATCGCCGTCTGGCTGGCCGGGCATCCGGCGCTGGCGCAGATGCTCGAGCGCGCCCCCTATGCGGCGCTTGCAAGCCGCATCCAGACGCGCGTTGCCCTCAAGCCCATCGTCGAGCGCGAGCGCTTCGCGCACCTTGTCGCCCATGGCCTGAAGAGTGCGGGCTGCCAGCACACGCTGCTGACCGACTCGGGGATGGAGATCCTGCGCCAGGCATCCAAGGGGCTGCCCCGGCAGGCCAATCGCATCCTGTGCACGGCCATGCGCCTGGCCGTGCCGCGCGGGCTGAACCACTTGCCCGACGAACTGCCGCAACAAGCCATCGCGGAGCTCCAATGATGACGACCACCCCATCGCCCTCGCACGACAGCGTGCCGCTGCCCAGGCTCAGCGACGAGGCCGCCGTCGAGATCTACCTGTTCATCGAGCACGTGTTCCTGCTCTTCGAGTCGCGCTTCGGCGATCAGATCCGGCGTCACTTCGACAGTCTCATCGGGCCGGACCTCGACCGATCGCTGGACGATCCGCCGTTCTGACGCAACGCCCCGCGCTCACCGGCAACGCCGCCAGACCATCACTGGCGGCGTTGCTCTTCGTGCGCGGCACATCGGCGTCCCGCGTTGCTCGCGGTGCGAGTTCCGTCCAATTCTGCGCGGGACAACCGCCTCAGTTCAACCTCGAAAAGCTCGGGACCGCGCGTCCAAAACTACGCGGGACGTAACAGCAAATCTCGAAAGGTGCCGACGTTGTGCGGGCTACATCATGCCTTTCGTTTCCCGCAGCGCATGCCGCATGAACGGCGAGCCGACCGGCCGCCCAACTTCCTTTCCGATGGCGCGAGCGGTCAATCGCTTGTTTTGCTCCATCAGAGACCTGCGAGCCTCCATCACTTCCTCGATCAAAGCTTCGAGCTTCCGCTCCCATTGCGCCTGCCGAACTTCGCGCCCGCGTTGCAGAAGGGTTGTACGCAGCTCCCCGATGTTCGTCCCGCACTGCGCCTCGTCGATTTCGAGTTCCTGCGCGAGCCGCCTGATCGAAACGGCCTCGCCGCGATCGAGCGCGACCTGCGCGTATCGGCGGATCTGGGCCCAATCGTGCTTGCGCGGATTACGCAAACGGGGTGCGCTCTCGAGCGCCTTCGGCGCGCGCCCGGAAATACCTACCGCCCATTTCTCCGGGATGAACAGGCCGGCCATCGAAACGTCTGCGGCCGCCGCGACACGCAGTGCCACCGCCAAGCTCGGCCTGTTCCGGTGGTACACGACGTGATGCAAGGTCGATTTCGCCAAGCCGGCCTTGTCGGCGAAGTCAGCAGGATGTCGCGCAATACCACGATCGACAGCAGACTCGACTGCCCTGCGGATGTCGGACTCGTTCGGCTCGAGCAGCGAGTTGCTGGTGCTCGCCACGAAGTCGGCCAGGATGTTCGAGAAGTGCTGATCGGACGATTCCAATCCCCAGCGGGCGAGTTGCAGGTACGGCCCAGTCCCCCCCGCTTGGCCAAATCTGCGTCGCAACGAGGGCAGTGGTCGACCGAGCGGCTCCACGAGTTGGTGGCATCAGAGTGCCGTTTGCAGCAGTGACACGTCACTTCCAGCACCTTTAGATGGATGCTGCACCGTTCGTAGGCAGCAAGTGACCAGACGAGGGGTATGTAAGCCGGGGCGCCGGCCTCTCGAGCATCTGCGAAGCATTCACTGCACCAAGCCCGCTGCTTGCGCAGCGTGTGCATGGAAGACAATCTTCCCGCAAACGACGCGAGCCCAAGATTGCAAACGTCGATCCGCTTGGTCAAGATCGACAATCGAGTCCTGAACTCTCGCGCAGCCTCGGTAGGCGAGTCCAGACGAGGCGGGCCGGACCGATCCTTATAGATGAGCTCGCCCGAGTACTTCACCAGGTTTTCGATTTCACAGCGCGAGATCCGGTGATGGGCGGCGAGGCGTGTTGGCGGCGGTGTAGATCCGCCTCTATTCGGCGGCGAGGACGCGGGTCTGATTTCAGCAGCGTGAACACCAAGCTACGAGGGCCCCCGCAAGGGGCCCTCGATGCGTGGGGAGCGAGCGCCGTTCAGAAGGGATCGTTCGGATCGAACTCGGGCAAGGGGAACTGCGGCGCGATCTGGTCGCACCAGGCCTGCTGAGCGGCGGACCCGTACATCGACCACAGCTGCTCGCGCAGCGAATGCAGGCACTCGAAGACCGCCAACGCCTGCTCGGGCGTCCAGTGCGTCGGCAGCGGCGCCGGTTCGTCGCGGCCGGCGGTCACGGCTTGCTCCTGCCGGACTTGGTCGAGCGCTGCTTGGCGCGCGCGGCCAGCCGTTCCTGCGCTTCCTTGGCGCGGTAGGACTCGCCCTCGATGCGCACGACCTCGGCGCGGTGCATGAGGCGGTCGACCAGCGAGACGACGCAGGCGGCGTTGGGGAACACCTCGCCCCAGTCGGCGAACGACTTGTTCGTTGTCACCACCGTGCTCTTGTGCTGGTAGCGGCGGCTGACGAGTTCGAAGAGCAGATCTGCATGCCGGTTCGAGTACGAGAGGTACCCCACCTCGTCGATCAGCAAGATGTCCGGTGCTGCGTAGTGACGGAGCCGCCGGCGCAGCGTCGAGTCGCTGTCCAGGGCGGCGAGGTCGCCCAGCAACTGCCCGGCGCTGACGAACAACGCCGTGTGGCCGGCCAGCACAGCCTGGTAGCCGAGGTTGGACGCGAACATGGTCTTGCCCAGGCCGTTGCCGCCCACCAGCACGACGTTGGTCGCGTCGGCCATGAACTGCAGCGTCATGAGTTCCTCGATCGCGCTGCGATCGATCTGTGAGGGCCAGCTCCAGTCGAAGTCGGCGACCGGCTTGAACTGCCCGATGTGCGCCTCACGCAGCCGCCGCTCGAGGCTGCGCCGGCCGCGCTCCTGGGCCTCCCAGCGCAGCCACTGCGTGACGCGCTGTGCAGCATCGGCGTCGGCCATCACCTCGGACCAGTGGGCCAGCAGCCCATGCAGGCGCAGACCCGCGGCCTGTGCGCGCAGTTCGGCGGGGTTCATCGGCGTCTCACTCATCGGCGTTCTCCTCGCTGGGTTGGGCGGCCTGCACGATCCGGTCGTACGAGGCCAGTTCATGGGAGCGCACCGGCGCGTCGCGACGCGCGACTTCTTCGCTCAAGCACAACGTGGTAGGTGGCGGCAGGCCTTGTTCCTCGCGCGCACGTTCGAGCGCCAGGCGCACGGCGTTCGGATGCGGAACGTCGCGTTGCAGCGCTTCGCCGATGGCCGCTTGCAGGGCCGCGGCGCCATAGCGATCGAGCAGACGCAGCAACGCCGCCGTGATGGTGCCCAGGTTGTGGCCCCGCGTGGCGGCCGCCTTGAGCAGCTCCAACGCCGCCGGCGCGGCGTGGCCCAGGCGATCGGTGCCGCGATGGGTGCGGGCCGCGCGCTTGTGCTCCACGAGAGCCTGTATGTGCGCCGGCTCCTCGATCTGCTGGCCGCTGTCGTAGCTGCGGACATGCGAGGCCACCTCCTGGATGCCATCGAACACGCGCACGCGCCGATCATCGGCCAGCACCGACAGCGTGCGCCGCACATGCGTGTGCGGCACCGAGTAGTCGTTCAGATCGAAGCGTACGTAGGGCGTCTTGCCCACCTCCACGGCCAGGCGTTCGCCCAGCGCGAACTCGCGCACCGGCAGGGCGAGCAGACTGGCGCGTTCGGCTTCAAATGCCTCGCGCACGCTGAGCCGGCTGTCCTCGGGCCAGCGCCGATCCGACGCCTGGCCCTCGCACCAGACGCGCGCCTGCGCGTTCAGGTCATCGAGGTCGGCGAACGCGCGTGCGGCGAAGAAGGCGTCGCGGATGTACCGAATACTGCGCTCCACGCGCCCCTTCTCGTTGCCGCGCGCGATGGCCACTGGGCGCGGCTCGTAGCAATGATGGGCGGCGAAGGCGAGCAGCTCAGGATTGAAGCGCACGGCATCGCCCACGCGCTCGAGCACGGCGCTCTTGAGGTTGTCATACAGCACGACCCTCGCGACGCCGCCATACGCTATGAAGGCCTCAGCATGGCCGCGCAGGAAGCTGTCCATGCGTGCATCAAGGGAGAACCTCAGGAAGATGCGCCGCGAGTAGCTCAGCACCATCACGAAGGCCATCAGCGGCCGGCGTGCACGGCCGATCTGCAGATGGCCGAAGTGGCCCCAGTCCACCTGTGCCTGCTCGCCCGCGAGGGTGCGCAGCCGCAGGAAGGCCTCGGCGGCGCGACGCGGGCGCATGCCGGCGATGACGTGTCGGAAGTGCTCGGCGCTGCCGCGGTAGCCGCGCTCGTAGACCATCGCGAACAGCCGCGCGGCGGTCAGCGTCGGGAACTTCGCCAAGGTCTCGAGGATGAAGGTGCGATAGGGATCGACGCGGCTGGGCCGCAGCGGCGACGCCGGTGCCGGATCGCCGGCCTGGGCGAGCACGCGGCGCACGGTGTCGCGGTGCACATGCAGTTGGCGGGCGATGGTGCCCACGCGCCAGCGCTCGGCCTTGTGCAGGCGCAGGATCTTGGCGCTCAGATCGGCGGGAATGACCATGCAGCTCCTTGAAGGGTCCGGAGTTCAGGGGACGGGTTCGACCACGCGAGCCGGCCAGCGCCGCATGCCGTGCCGCAGGAAGCTCTGGCGAACCCAGGGCGGCAGCGGCGCGGCACAGCGCCGGCACCGCACGGCGTCCGGCGACGCGAGGGCGCCGGTCACCGCGGCGGCGAGTTCGGCGGCGGGAGTCAGTGAAGCATCCGGCGCTGGCGTCGAGCTACCCTGATGCGTCACGAAGTTGATGACGCCGCCGTCGAGGGCGGCGACGTCATCGGCGGCGGCGTCATGCCCGGCGTGCCCCTGATGGGCACGTTCGTGGTGCCGCTGTCGCCAGCGGCGAGAACGCGCCGCGTGGGCCAGGCGGCCGGCGCGACTGCGCTGGTAACGGCGTGCGGCCGCACGCCGGGACTCCAGGCGCGTCGCGCGCGAACACGCTCGGCCGCAGTAGCGCTGGCCGCGGTCGCAGCGACTGCACAGCAGCACCTGCGCGCGGCAACGCGCGCACACGAACAGGCGGGCGGGATGGTCGACCAGCTGCCGGCTCCTCGGGAGGACTCCCGAGGCACGCCAGCGCGCTGCGGCGCCGTGCTACGCCGACGACACCTGCCGGCATACACTGCGATCGCATCCCGCTTCCACGGCGCGGTGTAGGGCACGGCGTTCGGTTCCAAGCTGCCACGCGAGAAGGCCGACGTCGTGCCCGCCTACCACTCGGGCACGGCGCACGTTGTACCGCACTCCCCGAGTAGCGCTGCCCATCAAAGTACGCGGCCCGCCAGGCCGGCCGCCCTGCAGGGCGGCCGGCCTGGCGGCTTCTCTCACGCGCAACGATCAAGCGATAACGCCGCCCTCGGCGCCGCTCACCAGAACCGCACCTCACCCGCTTGGGCAAGAACCG
>Ga0207639_10003702_pt1 | contig 10283 bp, 6 predicted proteins | sample KBSCornC32_FD_184299 | JGI IMG/M metagenome (GOLD analysis project Ga0207639, IMG submission 184299) | Corn rhizosphere microbial communities from Kellogg Biological Station, Michigan, USA - KBS Corn C3-2 (SPAdes) (version 2) | ecosystem: Host-associated > Plants > Roots > Rhizosphere > Soil ...
CGCTGGCCCCCCCGACGAAGAGCCCGCGGCTACCGTATTCGGTCCAGGTATAATCGGCGGCCCGGATCGCAGATGCTCTGTACTTGCCCTCGCCGGTCACTTCCGACATCAACACAAGCACGGGAACAGCGTTGTAGCTGCTGGTGCCGGAGGGCTCAGCCACTTCGTTGCTCGACGGCTTCCAGCGGCGTGGGAAAGAGCCGTCCGGGCGCTGCTGCAGGATGAGCCAATCACAGTACTGGCGCACCCAGGCTAACCATTCAGGGTGAGGGCGCCCAAGTTTGGCCTCGCGTCGATAGGCCAGCATCAACACGCGCATGTCTTCAGTCGCGTTGCGCAACCAGGGAGCAAGCCAGATGTGATCCCAAGACTGACCTGTGGTCAGATCAATGCCGGTTGCGGGAAGAGGCACTGAAGGCAGGCCTTTGATCATTGTTTGAATTATGGCCAGGCCGAGCGCACGCATGTGCGCTCCGCGCGGGCTCGGGTCGCGATCTCCTTCCTGCAATAAGGCGTCCGCGCAGTCGAGGTCCTTTCCGACAAACCCCATGGCGATCATCGTCCAGTTCCAGTTATGCGAGTCATCCATCGTCGAGCGCACGAAGGGAACACCAGTGTGGCCATTGATCTCAGTGACCTGCGCTTCGAGGTGGTCGGTGAGGACACGGCGCACGGCAGGTATGTCGATCTCGTGTATCGGAGGCTGAAGCGTGTTCCACGACCAGCGCCAAGCATCGCGGCAAAAGGACGAAAAGCCCAGATTGCGGGTAAGGCGAAACTGGACGCGGTAGTTTTGCGAAAAGCCGTTTTGGATGGGATGGTACCGGCGCATGGAAACAGGAGAGTTGCCGTGACCGGCGAAGTAGCCCTCAACTGAGCCCGGAAACTGAAAGGCGAATGAGAGCGGGGCTCCCTGCTGTTGCCTGACGCTGAGAGAACCGAACTGGAAACGGGCGTCGGTCATCACCGTTTCCGTTAGCTTGCTCTCGGCCTCGGTGGTGTCACCACGCGGCGTGGGGTCGAGCATCGCTACGGACGCGCCACTACGGAAATACAGCCCCAGCATGGGAGATGGCAGAATGTCTTCGCGAAAGCTGAAGTGATGGGCAGCATAGAGTGCCGTGCCACCGGGGGAGCGTTCGCCGTCATAGGTGGGGTCGGCATACAGGACGCCAGGAGCAAAATAGCTGGCGTCCTCCCAGCTCAGTTTGGGAGCGGAGAAGAGGATGGAAGAGGAGAAGCCGCCCTCATCTGCCCCCTGAACAGTTACGGTGCGTTGAACGGAGAGGACGTTCTCCTGAAGCTGCCAGATATCTCGGATACGGAAGGAAACAACTGTGCATATGTGAATGACGACAACGGCCTCGACACCGTTCGGTGTGTGCGAAACATGCTCATAGGCCGCATTGAGCTGGTGCACGTCCGCAGCAGCGACATCAGAAATCTCCAGGCGCGCGGGCTCAGCTTGCGAAAGCAGGGGCGCTCCCGGACCCTCAATGCCGATGCCCCAGCCGTTCGCGGCGCGATTAAACGTTACTGTTTCACCGGTCGAGGTATTCCCCAGAATGAGGTGTTCGGGTGTGGCAGCGAGAGCGCCGAGGCCGCCGAGAGTTGGGAGCACGACAAGAAGCGTAAGTGCGTAAGGCCGCATGCTGATCCAGTTTGCACCCTTTCACGATGAAAAGAAGACAATTCGCTTAGATTTGACCAGAGGACGAGATTACGGCGCCTAATGCGATTGTTAGTTGCGCCTCAGGCATGATCCGAGCCGGAGCCGATAAAGGTGGTTGGGCACTCGCTCTCTCACCGAGCAGAGACTCGGGGCTTGTTGTGTTGCAGCGAGCCAGTCGAGAGTTCGACAGATTTTCGCCTCAAAGCGACAGTCGCCGACAACACGGGAACTATGGCGTTACACCGCGCCGTTCGGCCATTTCCCATCGAAGACTTGTACGAACTCTGACGCTTTTTTGCAAACCGTTTCCCATGCTGGATCAGCAAGGACTCGCCTCGGTTCGAGGTGCTGTGGAGTCATCCCACAGTAGCGATCCACTTCATCACGAAACTCGACCACAGCACTGGCTTGGACAGGCGAGAATGACTCTCCAAACTGCTCGATGAATCCATTGAGAACGGAGTCGTCGAGCATGCTGATGGCCTCATCAGGTGTCTCCCATGCCAGCGCGTCGTCAGCCAGCCATCTACGTTCCTGATAATCGCGATTAGAGATGAGTCGAGCCGCTTCCAAGAGATTGGCAACCCAGCGTTCGGGTGGGATTTGTGGTGTGTTCATTGTCATTTTCACTCTACGGAACTAGTGCGAGACGGCTACTGCGGGTGGATTACCAGCAACCATCGCCTTGAGATCAACCAATTGTCAACTTCCCCATCGCCGACAATCCGCCCGGAATGCCAGGGAAGTGCCCCGAGATCATGGCTGGACCTAAAGATGAAGCTTGTTCCACACTGGTCGTTAGCCGAAAAAGGTTGAGGATCCATTTCAGGGGCTGATCGAGCGCCGTTCCGCGTTACGTAAACTCTCCACACTGATCGTGCACCCACTACACCCCTGTCTATCGAGCAGTTCCAAGCGGAGATGAGCGTCTGATTCGGCTTCGCTCGCTTGTGCGGTCAACCCGGCGTCTCGCAACACAGAGGCGAAGGTCATCTCATTGACAGCATATGGTATTGAGCCCTCTGCCCCATTCTGTCGCAAAAGCTCCAGAGAACGACGCAGGTCATCCAGTGCATAACTGAACATGTGTTCCTTCCAATAGACGGCGCCTCGTACGCCGTAGCCAATGCCCACGGGATATGAGGTCGGACCATACAGCCTTGTCCAAAGCTCAATTGCTCGATTCATCGCGGCCAGCGCGGCAGCATGATTTCTTTTCAGTTCGTACACCAGGGCTCGCGCTGATTCGATCGAAGCTAGGTCAGCGAAGCTTTGTTGCGGCAGCATGGACTCCTCACGGGAAGCCTCCTCGATAAAGCGCCTGGCGTCTTTCTCATTGCGAACAGCGACTGCTAGTAGGGCGAGGCTGGTGCAAGTTCGTGCGGCACTTGCATGTTGGTTCGTAGATCGATTCAGTCTGAGGGCACGTTGCCGCAGGGATTTGGATTCCTGCAGTTCCCCCGTCAATGCCTTCAACGATCCTAGATTGTCAAGTACCGTGGCGAACTCGTCTTGACGATGACCGTTTTTACGGAGAATGCGGATCGCGTTCTCATAGCTCTGCCGTGCATTCTCGTACTTCCCTAAGCCCTGCAGCGCGACTCCGCGAAGATTCCAGATTATAGCGATCAGCCCGTCATCATGCCCCAGCATGTCTGAGGCAAGGAGAGGCTCGATCAGGCGAAGTGTTTCCGCGTATCTGCCCTGGTCGTTCAACTCCGCCGCTCGAGTGAGGTCGTCGGCGCGCAACGGTTGAGCGTTACCGGAAATGGCCAATGCGATTGCAAACGCGAGCGTGCGAGCGGAGTTCCATGTTGTTGTGGAGAAACTTTTCAGCATCGGAGTAACCCCCTTCGACCCGACTGTCGGCTGGCCCGCAACGCTTGAGTCGTCCTTTGCACCGCGTGTACAATTAGCGATCCGATTGCGGAGCCTTGTATCGAACATGCACTGATGCCAGCGACAAGCTGCGCGCCCGGAGGAACCAGAGAGAGGAGCCTTAGATCCGGTGACGCTATCGCTGCGGTCCAGGCAAAAATGAATTGGATGAGCAGTATCGGGAGCTTTTGTGACCATGAAATCGCGTCATAATCTCCTCCGAAAGTCGCCCGGAACCCGTGCCGTTTGATTGGAGATCCGGACTGTGTGTCGACTTTGGGCCGATCCGTCCGTTTGAGCAATTGTCTGGCGATGACTTCCGAGCGACTTTTGAGCGATCAAATAAGTGATAGAAAGCGCTTGATCTAGGAAGACCGTGGAGCGAAACTTCACGGGCTTGAGGCGCGCCTATGCAGACATCTGTTCGCTTAGGACCGTTTGAGCTCGGTCTTTCTACAGCGGACCTGCACCGCAATGGACGAAAAGTACGCCTGCCTGAACAGCAATTCCAGATTTTGGAAATGCTGCTTCGTGGCCAGGGAAGCCTGGTATCGCGCGACGAGATTCGGAAGCGGCTCTGGCCAAACGATACTGTGGTTGAATTCGATCGCAGCATCAACGCTGGCCATCAAGAAGCTGCGAGCGACGCTTCAGGATTCGGCGGATGTCCCTCGTTTCGTCGAAACTGTAGCGCGACATGGCTACCGGATCTGGGTGCAGGTCCAATTCCCCGAAGCCGCATCGGCCGCTGATACGGCCAGGACCATCGTGGACGGTTCCCTGGTGGGTCATAGGGTGTCCCACTATCGAGTGCTGGCGCCGGGTCCTAGGAAAGCATGGGTCCGCTGTCAGATTGAAAAGCGAACCCCCCGCCACCTTACCCCTTACCTCCTCCTCGGGACCGGGGTATTGCCATGCAATCAAGGGTCCCTTCCCGTCTCCAAAATGGAACACCGTTAATTTCGAAGGCGAAAGTTTGGCATAGTACCGAGTTGCCGACAATTCGCTAGCAACTGGTGCTATGGGAGAAATCGCTCAACGAAGCTAAACCCGCCCTCAGCCGAAATTGCGATGCCCGTGCCGGACACGCAGACGGTTCGAGCATCATCGGAGAGCACCACGGTTAGTTTGGTCCTTCCGTTTGTTCGCATTGGGAATGCGATGACATTGTCGTGAATCGCGTCTTCGATGCTCAAGGAACCTTCATAGATATACGCGGGAAGCGGACCAACATCACCATCGACGCGCATGGCAGCGATTTCAAGCCTTACGCGCTGTACCCCACTATCCGATGGACTGAATCCAGGTTCACCCTCGCTTCGATGGACGATTGCATTGAGCGTGACAACACCCAAATCATCAGAAAGCTGATCAACCCCAAGCAACTTAGAGTCATGAAATTCGACCGAAGAGTTCATTGGGTTGAGTGTAACGGACTGTAATTGGCGTATTACCGGCAAACCGGAACTTGAGAGCAAAATCTTGCCAAGTTCCCAATTGCCCACTGTACTTCCGGATCAAATCGCCGATTGGCTCGTTGCTACGTTAAGGTGTTTGCAGATTGGCCGTAATGTTCTCGCCTCAGCAGCGTAGCACTCATCAAACCCGTTCGCGAATACCGATCGGCCATTATCCCGTTCAAGATTTGTTCTGTCTGCGCTCGCGCTGTGAGGGTACTACTACTTCGAATAACGTCACAAGCGTAGGTGCCTGCAATCACAGACGAGTGACAGCGAGAAGCACAGAGTCTATGCGAACTGTCGAGCCTTTTCGCTGGCACCCCCGATCCTCGCCGTTCATCAGGCTCGAGTTCTTCCGAACACGTTCATCCGAACAGTCATGCGCAGCGCGTGACGTGTGTGCGAGCGATGGGATGCGCACATTTCCGAGGCATGTTCCGGTGTGGAGAAGCCTGCGATGAACGATGCCGAAAATCTCCACCAGGAAAGGAAGCCGAGATGAAATTGCTCAGGATAGCTCTTTGCGTCTGTATCGCCGGGCTGGTAGTGAGCACGTGGTCGCAGGCTCCGGGCCGGACTCCGACGGTAACGATATTCTCCGCTCCGAATGCAGGGACAGGCGCGAATCAAGGCACCTACCCAATGGGTATCACTTCAAACGGAACCGTCGGCGGATACTATGCCGACGTCAACGATGTGCATCACGGGTTTATCCGGACGCTGGATGGAACGCTGACGGTATTCGATATTCCCGAGGCGGGAAGCGGTCCCGGCCAAGGTACGGAGATCGAAGCCATGAACTCCAACGGCGACTCTACCGGATGGTATTTCAAGGCTGACGGGAGGGGTCATCCATATCTGCGAACCGCGAAGGGCGGAGTAACATTGTTTGATATTCCCGACATGATGATGGGCGGTAGCAGTGGGATCACTGACGGAGGTGTCATTGTCGGAGGGTATTGGGACCAGAACTGGCTGCTGAGGGGGTTCGTGAGATCGCAGACGGGAGAGATATCGACCTTTGACATGCCTCGTTCGCGGCCGGGAGCATGGAACGAGGGCACTCAACCGTGGTATTCGACGAATCAGTCTTCGGCTTCGATTGGGTGGTCCTGGGATGAGGACGGGTGGCCTCACGGATGGATACGTACGGCGCAGGGGCTGGTGAACGAATTCAATGCATCTGGGGTAAGCGGCACAATGCCGTGGGGTATCAGTCCGCAGGGTGCGATCACCGGAATCGTCGTTGACGAGAACTGGGGCAACCACGGCTTCGTGCGCGATGTGAATGGCAATTACACCATCTTCGATGCGCCGGGATCGGAAAATGGCGGGGGTACCGGGCCTGAAGTGATCAACGCGGCGGGAACGGTAATCGGGAACTATTGGGATCCAACCGGCAACAATCACGGATTCATTCGCGCTGCGGACGGGACGTTCACGGTGCTCGACCTGCCGGGGGCAGGGAAAGGCAACTACCAGGGGACACTTCCTGGCGGCATGAACGCACAGGGGTGGATTGTGGGTCAGATTGTCGATGACAACATGTCCACAAAGAGCTTTGTGATGATTCGCTGAATCTGAGCTGACCCGCCATTTGAATTGAGCAGACACCCAGAAATTAGATGATCTTCTGCACGCGCGCGAGCCGCTCTTCGGGGCGGCTCCGTTTCCAGGCTAAATTGCGGAACCCCGACAACGCAAAGGTCGTATCACCGGCCATCCGCGGATTACGGCGAGGAAACTCAAAGCGCTGTCTGCCGAATCCTGGAGAAGGCTCTGACGCAGGTCGTGGTACATCCAACCTTATTAAATATCCAGTGTCCATTCGATTCACCTCTGGGTCCGAGTCATCGGGAGTATCACGGCCCATACAGAAGTAGACGAATTTTCGGCAACTGTTGCAGAAATGGAAGAGCTTTCCTCAGGGGCTGAAGCCCGCCTTTTCCGGGAGTGCTGCGGCACGACCAAAGTCGTGCCCTTTCACAAAGCGCTCGAGCGGGAGCATCTTTCTGTCCGACGGATCCCAGTGGCGGCAGGCAAGCGGGGTCCGAAGCGGCTTGACAAATTAGAGCAACCGCAGATGTTGGCATCGGGCGGTCGCTCCGTGCAGGATGACATGGTGCGGGGGCGGATCGTCTATTGGCCGGTGTCGGGGAGCTTGTAGGGCTTGGATAGCCACTGGCGGCCCTCGTTCACGCAGCCCTGAGTATTGTCGTTGGTCTGGACTGCGAGGCGATATTCGTTGACGGCGCGGTCGCGCTGGCCGGTGATGTCGAAGATCTTGCCGAGAGCGATGTGACTCCAGCACTCGGTCCACCGAGGTTCTCCATCGCCGCGTAACGCGTCGCGGTAGTAGTTGACCGAAGCCTGATAGTTGCGTTGGGTGAAGAGCACTTCGCCGATGCGGTAGTCGGCCAGCGAACTTTGCGAATTGGCTTCGAGAGCCTTCTGGTATTCGGCGAGTGCCCCGGTCAAATCGTTTTGCGCTACGAGCTGCTGGCCTTTGAGGATTGCGATACGCACCTGAAGGTCTGGAGAAGACTTGAGGACCCAGTCGCCGGGATCGACAGTGATATGGCGCGGGCGGCCGAAGGTATCGACGACGTATTGCGAGTCGGTGCCGACTACGTCAACTTTCTGATCTTCGGTTTTGCCGTCAGTTTCAACGCGGAGATCAACGGGCATGCGAAAGAGATCGAGGTCCTGGTTGATCTGGCCGATGGTTCTGAATCCCTTGCCATTGCCGAGGCGATAGACAGAGTACTTGTTGGTGAAGGTTGGTGCGCCGGTGCCGTCGACCCATTGCGAGAAGAAGGGAGTCAGCGTCTCCTGGCTTTGAGCCTCGGCGACCTTTACAAGGTCTGCGGTGCGAATGGACTTGTCAGCGTATTCGCTGAGTGCGCCTTTCAGAGTGGCCAGGAATGATTTCTCGCCAATCTCCCAGCGCAGCATGTGGAAGATCATTGCGCCCTTCTCGAGTGTCATCGACTGAAACTCCGGCGAGAAGGGATTGAGGCGGCCGGAACTGGAAAGGGGGATGGTGTCGTAAGCGAGGGCGCCTGCGGAAACGTCCTGAAGCGCGGCCTTCAGCGCGCTCTTGCCGTTCTCGTCCTCCACGTACATCAACTCGCCGTAGCGGGACATACCGTTTGTGATCCAGGCATCGTTCATGGTCTTGGGGCTTACTTCGGAACCCCACCACTGATGGGCGATGGTGTTGGCGAGAAGACGAATTCCGGACTTGTCGCCAGTACGCGAACCCATGATGGCCGCAACTTCGGGACCCCAGGCTGCGGGGAGGGTGTCGTCGGGCAGTTCGACGACGTTGAGGTGGCTGGACTCGAGCCCGCCAAATCTGTCGGTGAAGAAGTCGAACTCTTTGGCGGCAGTCTGAGCCAGCTGGGGTCCAGCGGCTTGGTGGGCAACCGTGAGATAGACCTTCACATTACCTGCGCCACCGGAAACGGGGCCGATGAAGCGGCCGGCAATGATCGTTCCAGGAAAGCCGGGCTTGTTCCAGTTAAAGTCGTACTGATCACCGGGCTTGCCGTCTGCCAGGGTGACGGAATGCGATCCACCTTGTGCGCCACTGGATATGACCTTCATCCCCTGGGGAACGCGGAAGTGAATCTCGGCGGTGTAGCGGTCTGTCATCAACCCGGTCATGGGAAACCAGCGGGCCGGGTAGAGCAGGTATGTGATCGGCTCCTGAATCGCAGCGAGCTTCAGCCCTTCGACGGGCCCATCCTCAGACCCGGTGATAATGCCTTCGTATTCGAATGTCCAGTGAGCAGGTTGGCCGGAGACCAGGGGCGCAGCGGGCGTAACCCGGATCGTGCCGTCGGCAGAGCGCTCGCCGGTGAGGACTTTTCCGGCATCATCGGTGATCTTGTTGACCTTCAAGGCAGGATGGAAGCCGAAGCTGACCATCTCAGAGTTCTCGGGCGCGGTGAAGGTGACGGTCGCTTTGGCCTTGAGGTGGTGCGTGGTGGTTTCGATTTCGGCATCGATGACATACGCGGAGATGTCGAGCGCTGCGCGTTCCGGCTTTTGAGCGGCAACGGGATGCGATGGAAAAAGTCCGGCACCCAACAGGAGGGCTGCGGCCAACGGCCGCAAATCGCAGGAGGCATAAGCCCTGCGGAGAAGTAAGTTCAATTTCGTCATTTTCACTATCCGCTGCATTCTCTTTCCTAATCCTGATAAAACCTTAGATGTTATTCGCGCGGCCATGCGCAACTCAAAATTACACGGATTCTGAGACTTGCGTGCCTTTTGCCATCTGCCTGATGGTGATGGCCGCAACGCGGCTGATGGCTGTTTCATTCTCTTCCCCGAAGCCATTGGAGCGGGGAGTGAGTTGGCCTTTCATGGTGGCCAGCTCCTTCATCATGGACTGACGGAGAGGCCCATCGGGTAGCAGGGGCTCAATTTGGCGAACGATATTGCCCGCTGTGAAGGCGTTCTGGATAAGCTCAGGGACCACCATCTTGCCGGCAATCAAGTTGGCCATGGCTATGAAGGGCACTTTCACAACGTGGCGGGCAATTTCATAGGTGAGCGGCGAGACCCGGTATACCACGACGAAAGGATTTCCGATCAGGGCGGCTTCTACGGTGGCGGTTCCGCTGGCCACAATGGACGCGCGCGCGTGCAGGAGAGTGGCTCGGGCGTCATCGACCAGTTGGACGGGGAGGCCGTCGCCATGATGCTTCACGACTCCAGCGAGCATTTTGCGTTGGGATACATTCAGCGTAGGCGCCTGGGGGATGATGTATTCAAATTCCTTGCGGGAGCCGGCGTCGCGGGGGCCGCGCAGGGTGAGGATGCGGGCAGCGGCGAGCATCTGAGGCAGGTTGTCGCCTATCTCCTTGGCGCGGCTGCCCGGAAGCAGGCCGATCCAGGAGCGAGAAGGATTCAGGCCGCATTGGCGGGCAAACTGCTCGCGGGAGATTTCCGGCAGTGGCAGGTCAGCGAGCGGGTGGCCCACGAACTCAACTTGAACGCCGTGCTCGCGATAGAAATGCTCCTCGAAGGGGAAGATCACCAGCATTTTGTCGACGTATTTCTGGACCAGCTTGATGCGGTGCTTCTTCCAGGCCCAGAGCTGCGGACTTACAAAAAAGATGACGGGGATGCCAAGGCGATGAAACTCCTCGGCGAGTTTGAAATGGATATCTGGAAAATCGATGAGGATTGCGATGTCGGGGCGGTGGGCGCGAATGGCTGTCTTGAGCTTGCGGTATTCACGATAAATGCGTGGCAGGTGC
>Ga0207639_10003703_pt1 | contig 10281 bp, 9 predicted proteins | sample KBSCornC32_FD_184299 | JGI IMG/M metagenome (GOLD analysis project Ga0207639, IMG submission 184299) | Corn rhizosphere microbial communities from Kellogg Biological Station, Michigan, USA - KBS Corn C3-2 (SPAdes) (version 2) | ecosystem: Host-associated > Plants > Roots > Rhizosphere > Soil ...
GCGCGGTCGGCCGCTCGCCGGATACCACCAGTATCCGGCTTCGCGCCCTCCCTCCCACTGGCCATTTTCGTCGCCATCTCGACCTCGCAATTAATGGGTCTGCACCCTAAAGTTCCAGAGCCAGCCGCGTAGCCTGGTCGATCGCCCGCACGGCGTCGAGTTCTCCTGCTCGGTCAGCACCCCCAATCACGTGGACTCGAGGAGCGCCCTGCAGACGGACTAACGCATCGTATAGTGACCGCACCGCCTCCTGCCCCGCGCAGACGATGATCGTGTCGGCGGCAATTGTCTGCTCTTGTCCTTCAATCTCGATGGCGAGACCCTCTGGCGCAATCCGTCGATAGCTGACCCCGCCGAGGAACTCGACGCCAGCGCGTTGCAGCGCGCCGCGATGGATCCAACTCGTCGATATGGCTCCCGGAATGCCCGAAGGCCGGCCGTGCTTTCGGTGCATCAGTGTGATCTGACGCCGTGCAGGGGAGGGCGCAGTCGCCGCTCCCAGGCCACCCGGAGCCTTGAGACTGAGATCCAGCCCATATTCCTGCGCAAAGTCGTCCATCCCGGCAGGCTCGTCCGATTCCCCGAGCAGATATGTCGCAACATCGAAACCGATGCCGCCGGCGCCAATGATCGCTACCTTCGAGCCAACCAGTCTACGGCCGCGCAACACGTCGACATAGCTCACCACGCGTGGATCATCACTGCCGGGGATATCGAGAACGCGGGGCCTGACACCAGTAGCGACGACAATCTCCTCGTAGCCGGTGTCGATGAGTTCTTCTGACGAGCAAACATGGTCCAGATGCACCGTGACACCCTCTTCGAGCAGGCGCTGCTCGAAGTACCGCAATGCTTCGTTGAACTCGGACTTGCCGGGCACTTCGCGTGCCATCAGTAGCTGGCCGCCAAGCTGTGAGCCGGATTCGAACAGATCCACCACATGACCCCTTGCAGCAGCGGTGAAAGCCAAAGTCATGCCGGCTGCACCGCCGCCCACAACCGCAATGCGCTTTCGTACCGCAGCAGGGGTCACGACCAGTTCGAACTCGTGCCCCGCCAAGGGATTGACCATGCAGGATACGCGCAGGTCACGCAGGGCCCGATCGAGGCAGGCTTGGTTGCAGGCGATGCAGGGCGCAATGCGTTCAGCCCGGCCGGCTTCTGCTTTGGTCGCGAATTGCGGATCTGCCAGCAGTGGACGAGCAAGTGATACGAAGTCTGCGACGCCCGAAGACAGAATGCGTTCCGCATCGTCGGGGTTGTTGATGCGATTGGAGGCGATGACCGGGATGGTCACTGCTTCCTTGACGTTGCGCACAGCATAGGACCAGGCCGCCCGGGGTACGGTGGCGGCGATGGTCGGCACTGACGATTCGTGCCAGCCTATGCCGGTATTCAGTATGGTTGCTCCAGCCGACTGGACCATTGCTGCCAGATGTTTGGTATCTTCGCCCGTCATGCCCCCAGGCACAAGGTCGAGCGCCGAAATCCGGTAAATGATCAGGAAATCCTCGGGTAGCCGTTGGCGAGTGGCCTTGACGATCTCGCAGGCTAGCCGGGACCGGTTCTCCAGTGATCCTCCGAACTCGTCAGTACGGTCGTTTGTCGCAAGGGCCGTGAACTGATTGATCAGATATCCTTCTGATCCCATGATTTCGACGCCGTGGTAGCCGAAATCATGGGCCATCAGAGCAGCGCTCGCGAAATCCTCTATCGTATGCCACACGTCCTCGGTGGAAAGGGCGGCCGGCGCATAGCGATTGATCCGCGCCAGCCGGGCGGACGCGCCGACGCAGTCTTCGTGCCGGGCATAACGCCCCGCGTGGAGCAGTTGCATGCAGATGCGGGTATCGGTTCCACGTACCGAGTCGACGACCGCGCGATGCCATGCGGTATCCCTTCCGGGCGCAAGCCAGGGTGCGGCGGGATCCATCCTTCCAGCGGAATTGGGCGAAACGCCACCGGTGATGATCAATCCGACCCCGCCCTCCGCCCGGGCGCGGTAGAATGCTGCGATCCGATCTTCCGGATGGTCAAGGCGTTCGATGCCGGTATGCATCGCTCCCATGACCAAACGGTTGCTTATTGAAGCCTGTCCCTGCCGCCAGGGGGCGAACAAGTAAGGATAGGATTTAAGCGGCGCACTGGGATTGACCATCGAAAGCTCCCCGGAGTGGCAAAAACCGCTAAATCAACTCGCTTTATGCGGCCAGCCAGCCGATCCTATTAACAAGCATGCATGATCTCCGGGCCAAAAGGCCGTTTTCGCTTTGCCCTGCTGGCGCCGAGAATACCAAATGGGGCAAAGCATGTTCGATCCAAAGCGAATAGCCCAAGGGAGCGGGACGATGGAATCCGACGACGTGCACGAGGCCTATCGGGACAACCTCCGGCGCTTTGCCGACGCGGAAATCAGGCCGTTTGCGGCGATTGTTGACAAGGATGGGCGATTTCCAGCCGAGTCTATGCGGGCGCTTCCGAAGTTGGCGCTGGCGGGGTTGCCATTTCCGGAGGCGCTCGGCGGATCAGACGGTAACCTCATGTCTCAGGTCGTGGCGGTCGAGGAGATTTCACGGGCCTGCGCCAGCACGGCGCATTTGATGCTGACCTGCTGGGTCGCGATGATGCCACTGGTGCTTGCCGGCGAACTGGAATTGCAGCGCGCGATAATCCCCGAGATCGCGGCCGGCCGCATGCAGGCGAGTTTTTGCCTGACCGAGCCGGGCGGTGGCTCTGACGTGGCCGGAATGAAGACGACCGCCGGACAATGCGAAGGGGGCTGGCGCATCAACGGCGCCAAGCGCTTTATCTCCAACGCCGGGGTGTCGGATTGGTATGCCGTCCTGGCGCGCAATGCGGCAGGCGGGTTCGGAATCTTCATGGTCCATCGCGACGATCCGGGACTGTCCTTCGGCCGCAACGAACACAAGATGGGTACGCGGGGTTCGCCATTGGCCGATGTCATCTTTGACGACTGCAAAATCCCAGCCGGTCGCGTGGTTGGCGATCCCTCTGGCGGATATGCCATAATGATGGAAATCCTCACTTACAGCAGGCCGCTGGTTGCCGCCCAGGCACTTGGGATTGCGCAAGGCGCGCTGGATGAGGCGATTGCCTACACCAGTCAGCGCAAGCAGTTCGGCCAGCCTGTATCACGGTTTCAGATGACCCGCGGCATGATTGCCGACATGACCGCCCAGGTCGAGACGGCCCGCAGCATGCTGTATCGGTGCGTTGCGGTTGCTGGCAAGAATGACGAGCGTGCGCGTGCTTTCGCCAGCATGGCCAAGCTGGTCTGCTCGAACGCTGCGATGTCGGTCACCACGGACGCGGTCCAGCTTTTTGGCGGATACGGTTACACGGCGGACTATCCGGTCGAGCGGATGATGCGCGATGCAAAGGTGACGCAGATCTGGGAGGGCACCAACCAGATCCAGAAGTTGCTGATCGCCAAGCACGCTTATGCGGCGTACGAGAGCTGACAGCATTGCTACACATTTGGCTGAAAAATCCGGAGTGATTTCGCCTCAACCGGTGATGACAACGCGGACCATTCCAGGCGGGCGCTTCTCCAGCACGTCAAAGGCCTTTTCAATGTCCCGCAGAGGAAAGGTGTGGCTTACCAGGCCTTGAAGCGACAATTTGCCGCTGCGCACCAGTTCGGTCACGGCCTGCAAGTCGCTTAGGCTGTTCGAATAACTGCCGACAATCTCGATCTCTCGCGTCATCAGACCGGTATATGTGGTCCCGATCGCGACTTTTTCGTCGAGGACCGATCCAAGAACGAGGCGGCCCTGCTTCTTGAGCATGCGAACGCCCTCGGTCGCGGCGGTAGCGGCGCCACTGAAATCGATCACTGCGTCGATCTCGCCAAATTCCTTCTTCACCGCACGCCCGGCGCCATCGAGGCCCTGGACGACCGGAAATCCCAATCCTTTGATGCGCTGGGCAGTGCCTTCACTGTGAACCACGGCAATGGCCTGCACATCCTGATCGATTGCCCGGCTGATCTGAAGGACGTTAGTGCCTACTCCGCCAGAACCGATAACGACCAGTTTACCGCCTCGCGGCAACTGGGCGCGCTGCACCGCATGGTAGGCGGTGGCGACGGCATCGGGTAAAAGGGCCGCAAGATTGGGATCGAGATCGTCAACCGGCACCAGCCGGTTTGAAGGCCATACCATTTCCGCGGCAAGGCCGCCGGCACGATGGACCCCCAGCATTTCGCCAAAAGCGCAATAATGCTCGCGGCCAGTAACGCAGTCGTCGCACTTGCCGCAGGGAAGCAGCGGATGAAGCACAACGCGCGTTCCCGGCTGCGGGCCTACCCCGGGATCCGCCTCGATCACCTCGGCAGCAACTTCGTGTCCAGGATAGACGGGATATTCGGCACCGATCGGCAGTTTCATGCCGTGATGGAGATGTAGGTCGGTTCCGCAAATGCCGCAGGCCAGCACCCTGAGGCGGGCCCAGCCTGCTTCACGGGGCTCGCGCCGCGTTTCAGTCAAAGCAATGCGTCCGGGCGAAACGACAACCCGCAAATTAGTGGAATCTGACTTCATGAGGGCGAACCTAGCATTATTTCCGCGCAGGGACACAGCGAGCGGCACGCTGACTGAATTAACGCCCTTACGGTGACGAGCCCGGCGCTGGCTAACGAGCCCTTCGAGACATTGACGCGCCGCTCGATATAGAACTAGCGTTTTGGTTGTGTCTTTACGATCGCCGTTCGGATTTCGAACGGCCTCAAACGGCTGCCAGGATGGCTTTAAAGCATCAAAAATAGGAGACTGAGGGTATGGGTAAGGCTGTTTCGCTGGGAAAGTTTCGCGAATTTTTCCTCACCGAGGTGGAAGAGATCTACCCGGAAGTTGCGGAAACGGAAACAGTTCCAGATCGCCTGAACCGCCGGGCGGCCGAGATGGGCTGCTATAAGTTGACCCTGCCAGAGGATTACGGCGGTTATGGCATGAGTGTGACCGAGTACATGCCTTACCTCGAAGCCGCGGCAGAAGGTCCGGGCATCGGGCGCATGCTCGTCCATACAACGAACGGCATCTGGCGCCCCATCCACCATTATGGCAATGCCGAGCAGAAGGCGATCCTGCCGCGTATGGCGGAAGGTGACTCGGTCGTGGCGTTCTCGCTTACCGAAATGACCGGCGGCACCGGGCGTGATCTCAAGTCAAAAGCCCGCCGCGAAGGTGACACATGGTATCTTACCGGCGAGAAGCACCTGATTACCTGGGCTGACCGGGCGGACTGGTTCATTATAGTTGCTGCCAGTGACGACCGTGGCGCACAGGATTCGCTGACAGCGTTTCTGATCCCGCGCGACACGCCGGGATTCGGCATTGATGCTACCCAGCACACAATGGGTCTGCATGGGACTGGCCATGCTTTCCTAACCTATGACAATATGGCTGTACCTGACAAGTATCGCCTTGGTGAAGTGGGGCAGGGGCTTGAGGTTGCGTTGTTCTTCCTGGATTACAGTCGCGTTTCACTCTCGAACTCGATGGTGGGGCTCGCACAGCGTGCGCTTGATGAGGCTGTGCGATTCTCGAAGCGCCGCACCACCTTCGGCAAGCCGATCTCCACGCGGGCGCAGATCCAGACTCACATCGCGACGATGCAGGCGGACATCGAAGCAGCCCGTCACCTGGTCGCCCATGCTGCTCTGCTCTGCGAACAGGGCAAGGATTTTACGGCCCAGGCGGCGACCGCCAAGCTGTTCAACTTGAACATGATCGGCCGCGTCACCGATCTGTCGCTCAAGGTGCATGGCGGTTGGGGCTATACGCGCGAAGCGGCGATTGAACGCATTTACCGTGACGCTCGCGGCTTCTGGTTCGAGGAAGGCACCCAGGAAATCCAGCAGTTGGTGGTCGCGCGCTACGTTCTGGACAAGACGCCAGACGCCTGAACCCTTTGCCAGGTATCCGGGCCGACAATCCGAAGCGCCAACGCATGGGGTTGTCGGCCTTAAACATTGTGAATTGGGAGCAACCCGGTGACCGACCTACGAGTCCTGTTTCAACCGTTTGAATGCGGGACATTAAAGCTACGCAACCGGATCGTGATGCCGGCTATGACGCGTCACCATTCTCCCGACAACGTGCCTGGCGATGATGTGCGTGACTATTATGCCCGCCGTGCCCAGTCGATCGGCATGATCATTACCGAGGGGACTTGCGTCAATCATCCTGCGGCCAATGCCTACGAACGGATACCTTTCTTTTACGGGGAAAAATCGCTCGCCGGATGGAAAAGGGTCATCGATGCCGTTCACACCAAAGGCGCGGCCATCGTCCCGCAGCTCTGGCACACTGGCTCTGCCCGGCATCCCGGTGGCTCACCCGACAAGTCAGTGCCTGCCTACACTCCTTCGGGCCTTACGCAGCAGTTGGAGCCATTGTGTCACGAGATGACGGAGCAGGATATTGCCGATGTCGTCGAGGCTTTCGCAGCCGCCGCCGCCGACGCTCAGCGGCTTGGATGTGATGGCGTGGAGATTCACGGGGCGCACGGATATCTGATCGATGAATTTTTCTGGAAAAAGAGCAACCGGCGGACCGACAGTTACGGCGGCAGCCTTGCCAATCGCGCAAGATTTGCAGCCGAAATCATAGCCGCAGCTCGTGACCGTACAGGTCCGGACTTTCCGATCATCCTGCGCTGGTCGCAATGGAAGCAACAGGATTACAAGGCGCGGCTGGTAGCTGATCCGCAGTCCCTAGAGAAATTTCTTGAGCCGCTGGTCGAAGCTGGCGTCGATATCTTCGATTGCAGCACACGGCGCTATTACCAGCCAGAGTTTGAGGGATCCGACCTCAATCTTGCGGGCTGGGTGAAGAAGATCACCGGAAAGCCGACGATCACCGTGGGCAATGTCGGGATGGACAGCGATTTCATGGCCGATGATAACAGCCGGGTCAGTATCCAGTCGGCAGGGACGCGGTCGCTTGACGACCTGATGGCCCGCCTAGAGGCGGATGAGTTTGATCTCGTCGCCGTCGGCCGGGCAATTCTCGCCAATCCTGAATGGGGAAGTATCGTCAAATCTGGCGACTTCGCTGCTTTGAAGCCTTTCACAAAGGGCACATTGCGGCAACTAGACTAATGCCACCTAGGGGCAGGGCCTAAAGAGTGGAGAAGGACCGATGGCAGATCAATTGACGCAATTTGCTGGCAGAACCGCCTTCGTCTCGGGTGCGTCAAGCGGGATCGGGCGCGCCATAGCCGAAGAATTCGGCAAGCGCGGGCTGCGCGTCGTACTGGCCAGCCGCAATCTGGCAGACGTTGAGCGGGTTGCTTCAAATATCGAAGGTGCCTCGGCAGTACAGCTCGACGTGCGAGATGAGGCCAGCTGGATTGCAGCACTGGACACTGCGGAAGCGCGGCACGGGCCTCTATGCGTTATGGTGAGTAACGCCGGTGTCGCTGGCAGCGTCATGCCTCTGGCAGAAACGCCGACGAGCGCCTGGGAGTGGTCGCGCGGTGTGAATCTTGACGGCGCCTACTTCGGCCTCTCGCACGGTACTCGCCGAATTCTTGCATCGGGTCAGCCGGGGCACGTCATTGCGACATCATCTATGGCGATCTTTGCGGCACCCGCAGGGTCGGGAATCTACATCGCTTCCAAAGCGGCCATCGTCGGTTTGTGTGAGTCGCTTCGAGCAGAGCTTGTCGAGCATGAAGTCGGAGTTTCGGTGATCATGTCCGGCCCGGTCCGGACGAACATTATCGAAGGGAACGTGGAGCGTGCTCCGCCGAACGTGCCGATCCCGGATATGTCCAGTCAGGCCGCATTTGTTCGCAGCGGTCTCGCACCGGAAGTGGTTGCTCGCCTGACGGCGGAGGCCTTGGGTACCGATCAGTTCTGGATATTCACGCATCCAGATCTTGCAAGTCGCATGATCGCGCGAAACGCTGAAATGGAAAAAGCGCTACAATGGGCACGCCGCGCTTTGAATCAGTGATCGGTCCAAAACCGGGCAAACCAACGGTAATCGACTTATGCAAGCGGATTGATGCATTCCTGTTCCAGGGTGCCTATTCATTCGACCTTTGGTTTTTAAAACGGGCCGTACATCTGCCAAGGCTGGGCGTGTTATAGACCACGCCAGATCCCTCCAGAAACCGACAGGATTTCACCGGTTATATAGCTTGCATCGTCGCTGCCGAGGAATATCGCGGCTGCTGCGACTTCGTGTGGTTCGCCGAAACGCTTCATAACGTTCCTTTGGCGGGTTTCCTCGATGATATCGTCCGGGATCATGGCAAAGGCAGTCGTCTTGATAACTCCGGGGGTGATGCAGTTCACGGTCACCGAGGGTGCCAATTCGATTGCCAGCGTCCTTGACAGGGCGACGACGGCAGCCTTCGCCGCGGCATAGTCCGACTGTCCCCAGTCTCCGGCATAACTGATGGAGGCGATATTCACGATGCGGCCGTATTCCCTGGCAACCATGCCCGGGGCGAGTTCACGGATCAGGAAGCGCGTTCCGTCGAGGTTGAACGAAAGCGTACCCTGCCATTGCTCCTCATCCATCTCGAGGAAGGGGCGAAAAGGCTGCCTCCCGGCCATGCCCCCCACGACGTTGACCAGAACATCGACGCGGCCGAATTTCTCGATTGCAGACTGAGCCACCGCGACGGCCTCTTGTTCAACCAGAATGTTCGCCCTGACGGCAAGAATCTCGCCCATGCGACCGGGAATCGCCCCAAGCGCTGCCACGCATTCGTCGAGCCGTCGCTGAGAGATATCTGTCACGACAAGCGTGGCGCCTTCCGACGCAAACCGGACAGCGATCGCACGTCCCATCGGGCCGGCGGCCCCAGTTATGAGCGCAACCTTGTCTCGTACACGCATCCGCTCGCTCCCTGAGTGATCTCCGGCCAGGCGATTCTATAAGAGTTGAGGTTCGGCCTTAGGGTTGCTGGCAAAATGATAGCCATCACAAAAGTTGCGGCCTGCGATCCGGGGGGCAATCCCCGTTTTGCAGGCCGCATTGCCAAATCAGTTTAGCTGTCGAAGAAGCCGGTCACGATCCGGTTGAATTCCTCGTGCTTTTCCCACTGCACCCAATGGCCGCAGTTGGCCAGGATGTAGAGGTCGGCATTGGGGAAGGCCTTGATGATGCCCGGGGCCATATCAACCGGGCAGACCCGGTCCTCAGCACCCCACATCACCAAGATCGGGTTCGTGATGCTTCCCAGATCCTCGCGCCACATTTCACCGAACGGACGGGCAAACGGCTTAAACCGATTGGGATTCGATGCTGCCTTGACGCGTTCGTCGAGCAACTCGTCGGTGATGAACGAGCTGTCGTTCACGAGAAGTTCGATCACGCCGCGCATCTGCTCACGCGTGGGATTGTCGCTGGCGTTGACGACGCCCATCCGGCGCATGCCTTCGGTCGGCATCGGGGTGAAAGCCGGCTGGAAGCCCCCCGGCCCCATGAGCACAGCCTTGTTGATGCGGTGGGAGGAGTGCAGCAACGCGCCCACGGTGGTCATGCCGCCCAGCGAGTTGCCGACGCAATTAGCCTTGTCGATGCCCAAGGCGTCCATGAAATGGATGAGGAATTCACCCATTGTCTTGAATATTGCCTGAAAACCGAGCTTGTCTTCACTGTCGCCGTAGCCGGGAAGGTCGGGAATGATGAGCCGGCGGCCCTTCGAGAGTTCATCGACGTTGCGGCGATAGTTGCTGATCCCGCTGGCACCTGGGCCGCCGCCCTGGATCAGGATCGTGGGCATGCCTTCGCCCACATCGACATAAGCGATCCGAGCTCCGTCCACTTCAACATATTTCTTTCCGAGATCCATTGTCTTTCTCCATTCAATTAGTTGATCAGTCAGGCTTGGTATCTTGTCAGATAGGTGTTTGCGCCGTCCGGCCGCCTCTCGGGGCAACCGGCGCAATCATCTGGATTTTCCCATATGGGCGAACGACAGGTTTCCTTTCGCTCCGGCTACCTTCTCATGGCCGATCTGCTGTTCCAGCACGATACCCTCGCCCAGAGTAACCCTGCTGACGCTGTCGATCAGCGACTTTGTCTCTCTCGGCAGGCCGGGTGCGCCGCCGACTATGGCCTTGGCCACCTCGCAGGCAACATCGAGCAAATCAGCGCGTGGCACTACACGGTTGACGAGACCCCATTCGGCCGCCTCGGATGCGGGCAGCCGCCGGCCGGTCAACTCCAGCTCCTTCGCGCGATAGATGCCGATCGCGCGCTGCAAGCGAACCGAAAGGCCCCAGCCTGGTAGCAGGCC
>Ga0207639_10003705_pt1 | contig 10278 bp, 9 predicted proteins | sample KBSCornC32_FD_184299 | JGI IMG/M metagenome (GOLD analysis project Ga0207639, IMG submission 184299) | Corn rhizosphere microbial communities from Kellogg Biological Station, Michigan, USA - KBS Corn C3-2 (SPAdes) (version 2) | ecosystem: Host-associated > Plants > Roots > Rhizosphere > Soil ...
CGCAGAGCCGCACGGTCGAGACCACGTTCTTTCCCTATGCCGTGATTTTGCAGGTGACGCCGGTCATCTCCATCGCGCCGCTCATCCTCATCTGGGTCGGCCTCGAGCACGTCGAGCGCGCCGCGGTGATCATCGCGCTGATCGTCGCGTTTTTCCCGATCCTGTCGAATGCGACGCTGGGTCTGCGCTCCGTCGATCCCGGATTGCGCGATCTGTTCCGCCTCTATGGCGCCTCGCGCTGGCAGATTTTGTGGAAGCTGCAACTGCCCGGCGCGCTGCCCTACATCCTCGCCGGCATGAAAATCTCCGGCGGCCTCGCGCTGATCGGCGCGGTGGTGGCGGAGTTTGCCGCGGGTTCCGGCACCGCAACGGGCCTCGCCTGGCGCATCGTCGAAGCCGGCAACCGGCTGGAGATCGCCAAGATGTTCGCGGCGCTCGCCCTGCTCTCCTTCGTCGGCATCGTGAATTTCTACGCGCTCAGTCTTCTCGAATGGGCGCTGCTGCACCGCTGGCACGAAAGCGCGCTGAAGAAGCAGGATTGACTGGGTTGATTTGGGAACAATCTTAGATTGTCATGGCCCGCGACTGCGGGCCACCCAGGTGATGGCGGCACAATGCCGAAGACCTATTACGTCTACATTCTAGCCAGCAAGCGCAACGGCACGTTTTACACCGGTGTAACGAACGACCTCGCGCGTCGCGTCTGGGAACATAGAGAGGGTCTTGTTGCCGGTTTCACGAAGAAGTACGGCGTGAAGATGCTCGTTTATTTCGAAATTTTTGAAGATATTCATGTCGCGATTGCGCGTGAGACGCGGCTGAAGAAGTACAAGCGTGAATGGAAGATAAATCTGATCCAGAAGGATAACGTCTACTGGCGTGATCTGTACGAGACGCTCAACACATGAGCACTTGATAACCTGGGTGGCCCGCAGTCGCGGGCCATGACAATTGTTTTTGCGTACTTACTTCTTCACCGGCACCAGCTTTGCCGTCGAAGACGATTTCGCGAGCAACTAGCCGGCCTCGTTCTTCAGCGTCGCTTCCAGGAACACGGTCTTGCGGCCGCGTTTTTCGATCCAGGCTTCGGCGATGTTGATGCCGGGTCTTGCGGATGGGAAGAAGCTGACCTTGATCTCGAGCGATAGCGGCGAGAATTCGAAATCCGTGACCGCCATCGTAACATAAGCCATCGCGGCATCCATCCAGCCGGTGATGAAGCCGCCCTGCACCACATCGCCCGAGTGGCACATCGCCGGTGTCGCGCGGTAGTGGATCATCGACCGGCCGGACTCCTTGCCCCGGTCGATGACCTTTTCAAGCCCGAGCGATTGATCGAGATGCGCGGGCGCGGCTTCCAGATTCATTTTCCGCCCTTGAGATGCTTGTTGACCCACGCGACGTCACGGACCATGCGGTCTTTCAGATCGCTCGGCTGGCGCAACCCGTGATATTGGCCGGGATAGATGACGAGCTGGCTTTCAACGCCGAGGCTCTTCACCGCCTGATACATCTGCTCGACGTTCAGCAGCGGCACGTTGAAATCCTTCTCGCCGCCCATGAACAGCACCGGCGTCTTGATGCGGTCGGCGTGGAGGAACGGGAACGAGTTCTTCAGCCACACATCCGTGTTCTTCCACGGCGGACCAAGCTCGGCTTCATAGTCGCGCACATACTCGTCGGTGCCATAGCCCGCGAGGATGTTGGAGATGCCCGCGCCACTGATCGCGCATTTGAACCGCGTGTCGGAGGCGATGACGTAGTTGGTGAGGATCGACCCATACGACCAACCCTCCACGCACAGCCGGTTCGGATCGGCGATGCCGCGCTTCACGGCGTCATCAACGGCGGCGAGAACGTCCGGCACCGCGGGCCCGGCCCAGTCGGCATAAAGCGCGCTCGAATATTTCTCGCCGCGGCCAGAGCTGCCGCGCGGATTGGCGACGATCACCGCATAGCCCTGCGCCGCAAAGGTTTGCAGCGAGTGGTCATATTCCAAGTCCCATTGATCGACGGGCCCGCCATGCACCGACAGGATCGCGGGCAAGCGCGTGCCCGCACGCCAGCCCGGCGGCGTGACGATGAAACCGTGCACCTCCGTGCCGTCCTTGCTCTTGAACGAGGTCTCGGTCGTGGTGCCGAGGCCCACACCTTTCAGCCAGTCGTTCTGGTGTGAGAGCTGGCGCGGTGGGCCTTTGCCGTCGAAGGCATAGACTTCGAACGGCGTGTTCGGTGTGCTGATGAGCAGCGCCTCACGGCCGCCCATCGTCGCGCGATGATCGTAGATCGCGTCGCGCGCGCCCGCGATGTGCTGCACCGGGCCACCAGCAGACGGAATGCTGGCCAGCCACTTCGCGCGGTCGTCTTCCACGATGAAATGGATCGTCTTGCCGTCGGCGGACCATGTCGGCTCCATCACATTGCGGTCGAGCGATGCGGTCAGCACTGTCGGCTTGCCGCCGCTGGCCGGCACCGTCGCCAGATGATGCACCGCGTATTCGATCAGCTTCAGCGGGCCGCCCTGGATATAAGCGATGGTCTTTCCGTCCGGCGACCATGCCGGATAGCTCGACCAATCGGGCTCATTGTCGATGCCGGGATTGGTCGTGAGCGCGCGCGGCTGGCTGTTCGCCTTTGCCGCGACGACATAGACGTCCCAGTTCTCATCGCGGTCGAAATCCGCGCGCGCGCGCTTCGACACGAAGGCGATGGATTTTCCGTCCGGCGACCAGGCGGGCTCATATTCGTTGAACTCGCCCGGCACAATGCGCTCGGCTTTCCGTGTCGCGAGATCGAAGACATAGAGGTGCTGACGTTCTTTCCCAAGATAGCCGGTGACGTCTTCCTTGAAATAGAAGCGGTCGATGAAGATCGGCTTCGGCTTGGAATTGTCGGAATCGTCGTCGGCTTTCTTCTGTTTCTGCTCGTCGGTCTTCGCGTCTTCGACGATGAGCGCGAGCTTCTTGGAGTCTGGCGACCAGACAATATCGGTGACCGCGCCCTTGAAGCCGGTCAGGCGCTGCGCCTCGCCGCCTGCGCGGTCGATCAGCCACACTTGATCGATGGCATCGTCCTTCTCCACGCCATCGCTGCGGTCGGAGAGGAAAGCGATGGATTTGCCGTCGGGGCTGAAACGCGGCGTGCTTTCGCTCTCATGTGCGCGATTGGTGAGCTGGATCGTCTTCGCGCCGTCATAGCGAGTCATCCAGATATGGGTATAGGTCTCGTCGGCCTTCACGTCGGTGTTTTGGACCGTATAGGCGACCCAATTTCCGTCCGCCGAGATCTGCGGATCGGAAACGCCGCGCTCCGCGAACATGTCGTCGATTGTGATATTGCGCGCCGCCACCGGCAGAATTGCCGCGCAGGCAAGCAGCAGCGCGAGCGAAATGCGTTTTCCGATCATGACCCCACCCTCGAAATTACTTGGGGGCGAGTTTACCCGGCGCGCTTTCTTTGACCAGAGCCATCGCGATAAGACCCACCACCATTGCGACACTCCAATACAAAGCGGGCGCCAACGGGTTGCCGGTCCATTTGATCAGCGCGGTGATGACGAACTGCGTCGAGCCGCCGAAGATCGAGATCGCGAAGGCGTAAATCAGCGCCACCGCGCCCGAGCGGATCGCAGGCGGCAAAGACTCCGTGATGGTGATGATGGCGGGCGTCGTACTAAGGCTCGCGAGAATCACCATCCATGCCTGCGTGCCATAGAGCACGGCGACGCCACCCACATGCGTGATCAGCCAGAAGCACGGCAGGATCGAGAGCAGCAACAGCACGCCGGGAATGATCATCACCGGCTTGCGGCCGAACTTGTCGGCGAGCCAGCCGCTCATGGTTTCGAAGATGATCGAGAACACGCCGTTGATGATGGTCAGCCCGAAAGAAATCATTGCCGTGAGCTTCAGCGTGTTCAGCGCATAGGTCGTCATATAGCCGATGGTGTAGCTGCCGATGGTGCCCGCGGTCAGCATCATCAAGCCGAAGACGATGATGGGCAGATAGGTGCGCGACGTGGCGGCAGTCTCGACCACGACGGTCTCTGCGTTTGCTGCATGCAGCGTCTCCGGCAGATCGCGGCGGAGCATCAATCCGAACGGCACGATACTTGCGCCGATCAGCAGTGCCGCACGCCAGCCCCACGCTTGCAGCTGCGCATCGCTCAGCCACGCGGCAAGCAGCACGCCCACAACACCGGCGAGCAAGGTCGCGCAGTCCTGCGTCGCGTATTGCATCGAGAGATAAAGCCCCCGGCGATGCGGCGGCGCGGCTTCTGCCATGTAGGCGGTCGTCGGCCCCACTTCCCCGCCAAGCGCGAAGCCCTGCACCAGCCGGAAGAAGATCACGATCACGGGCGCGGCCACACCGATGGCGGCGTAAGATGGTGTCAGCGACATGCCGGTGATGCCGATGCCGAGCAGCGCGAAGGTCATCAGCATCGCCGGCTTGCGGCCGATACGGTCGCCCATGCGGCCGATGAAGAACGCACCGATGGGGCGCATCACGAAACCGACGCCGAACGTCGCCAAAGCGGCGAGCAGGCTGGTCGATGGATCGGTCGAGGGAAAGAACGTCTTTCCGATATAGACCGAGAAGTAAGAGAACGTGACGAAGTCGTAGAACGACAACGCATTGCCGATGAACACGGCGACGACATGACGAATGGGAACGGGAGGCTTGCTCATGTCTTGCCCCGTCGTTTGAGAATGGCCGGCGCGGTTTCCGGAAACAATGCCATCGCGATCAGCGCGATGACGGCGGCGGCGCACCAGTAATAGGCGGGTGCGAGGTGATCGCCCGTGGAACGGATCAGCCAGGCGACATTGAACTGCGCGGTGCCGCCGAAGACCGCGACGGCGGCAGCATAGACGGTTGCGTTCGCGCCGGAGCGCACGGCGGGTGGCATCGCTTCGGGAATCGCCATGATGCCGACCGCCGAGCCACTGGCATGACCGGCGGCGAGCACGAACGCGACGGCGAGCAACGCATACGCGCTGCGGAGATGATCCAGCACAATAAAGCCCGGAATGATGAGTACGAATGTCGCCAGCGCGAGGCCGATCATCATCGGCTTGCGCCCGAAGCGGTCGGAGGCAATACCTGCGAAGGGACCGATGAACCCTCCCGCGAGTCCCACCAGCATCGTTGCGCCGAAGGTCGATTGCGCGGGCATGTTCAGGATCTGCATCGCATAGGTCGGCAGGAACAGCAGCGAATAGGTGCCGATGGTGCCGCCGAGCAGAATCAGCAGACCAAGCACCATCACGCGGATATTGCTTTTAAGAAGCGCGCGGCGGTCCGGGTCACCGGGCGCGATGGTGTGAACCGTCTCCGGCATGTCGCGCATCAGCAGCAGACCGATGGGCACCACCGCCGTGCCGATCAGCATCGCGATGCGCCAGCCATAATCGGCGAACATCTGCGGCGCCATGGTGCTGGTGAGCACGAAGCCGATCAGACCCGCAAAGAACGTGGCGGAGAATTGCGACGCGCCCTGGAGCGCGCCGTAAAGCCCGCGCCGGTTCTCCGGCGCCGCCTCGATCAGCATCGCCGTTGTTGGTCCCACCTCACCACCGAGCGCGAAGCCCTGAACCAGACGCAACATCACGACCAGGATCGGCGCGGCGACGCCGATGCTGGCGTAAGACGGCATCAGTGCGAGCGCGACGATGGTCACGCCCATGAGCGCGAAGCAGAAGATGGTCGCCGGTTTGCGTCCGCGACGGTCGCCCCAGCTTCCGATCACAACCGCGCCGATAGGCCGCGTGGCGAAGCCGACACCGAACGTCGCGAGCGACGCGAGCAGACTCAGCATCTTGTCGTGCGAGGGAAAGAACGCCTGCCCGATATAGATCGAGAAATAGGAGAAGGTGAGGAAGTCGTAGAACTCGAGCGCATTGCCCGCGACGATGGCGAAGACGTGCCGCTTGCGCGGAGCAGCCGGGTTCATGCAGCGGACTCGCGGCGGTTGAGGATCACCGGCGCAGTCTCCGGCATCAGGATCATCGCCACAATGCCGAAGACCGCGGCGATGGTCACGTACCACGCAGGCGCCAGCGGGTTGCCGGTCGCGTGGATCAGCCAGGTGATGATGAACTGCGTGGTGCCGCCGAAGACCGTGATCGCTGCGGCGTATGTGGTGGCCAGCGCCGCGCAGCGCATGTGCTTGGGGATCGCCTCGCTCAGCGCCACAAAGCCCACCACGCCCATCTGCCCGAGACCGCCCATGACGAACGTCGCCGTCAGCAACGTCAGCGCATCGCGGTTGTGAACGATGAGGAGGAACAGTGGGATCACGGATAGGGCGAAGGTGATACGCGGCCAGATCATCCACGGCCTGCGCCCGAAACGGTCGGACATGGAGCCCGCAAACGTGCTGAAGAGGATGTTCGCGAGACCGAACGCCATCGTCGCGCCGAATGCAACGCTGGTATTCATATGCAATGTCGCGGTGGCGAAGGTCGTCATATAGGCGGTGACATAGAAGCCGATTGTCCCCGCGCCAAGAATGACAAAGCCCAGGATCATGATCCGCCACGGCACCGGTGCGTCAGCCGTCGCGGTTTGCGCGCGTTCGTCTTCGTGGAACGTTTCGGGAAGCGCGCGGCGGATGAGAAAGCCGACCGGCAGGATCACCGCGCCGAGCAGGAACGCGATCCGCCAGCCGTAATCCGTCAGCGCCTGCGCATCCAGCATGCGCGACAGCACCACACCGACAAAGCCGCCGGCGAGCGTCGACATGCCCTGGCTTGCATATTGAAGCGCGGAATAGAACCCCCGGCGATCTTCCGGCGCGGCCTCGAGCAGAAACGCCGTCGTCGGCCCGACATCGCCGCCGACCGCGAGCCCCTGCAGCAAGCGCGCGATCACGACCAGCGCCGGCGCGGCAATGCCTATCGCGGCATAAGACGGTGTGAGCGCAAGCAACAGGATCGCCGCGCCCATCAGCACGAAACACGCGAGCATTGCGGGCTTGCGGCCGTAACGGTCGCCATAGCGGCCAAAGAAAATCGCGCCGGCGGGCCGCGCTGCAAAGCCGATCCCGAACGCCGCCAGCGACGCCATCAAACTCACGAACGGCGATTGCGACGGAAAGAACGTGCGCCCGATCTGCGTCGCGAAATAGCCGTACGTTGTGAAATCGTAGAACTCGAGCGCATTGCCAATAACGACGGCGGCGACATGGCGCTTCAGCGGCGCGGGTTTCACGAGTGCGTCCACGTCGCGTGCGCCTTAAGCCATTTATGCACGATGGGCAGAAGATCGCCGATGCCCAGGTCGTTGTGTCCGCGGTTCGGGATGGCGACAAACGTCGCCTCGGCGCCGAATGCGTGCGCGAGCGTCTCGCCCATATCGAACGGCACGACGTCGTCTTTTGTACCGTGCATAATCAGCACCGGCATTTTGATTTTCGGCACCAGCGCGGAGGTGTTGAACCAGTCGCGCATGACCCAACGCACCGGATAGATCGGGAAACGCCGCGCGGCGACATCCACCACCGCTGTGTAAGGCGATTGCAGGATCAGTGCGCTCGCGCGGCCTTCTGAGGCCATGCGCGCGGCGACGCCGCTGCCGAGGCTCTGGCCCCACAGGATGATTGGGCCGTGATCGGGCGGCAGCGATTTCAGAACGGAGCGCGCATCGTTCATCAAGCCGTCCTCGCTCGGCTTACCGGGGTTGCCGTCATAGCCGCGGTACGACGCATGCACGATGCTGTATCCCTCGCCGTGCAACGTCACGCCGATATCCTGAAAATCCGACAGCGTTCCGGCGTTGCCATAGAACAAGACGATGACCGGCGCGTGCGGCTTGCCGTCGATCACCCACAGTTTGAGCGTTACGCCATCGGCCTCTTTGATCGTGACCGCATGATATGCCGGATCCATCGCTGCTTCGGTGCGCCCGCCAAAGAAAAGGAAGCTGCGCTGATAGAAAAACAGCACCGCAAACACCACGAGATAGAGCGCCACCCCTATGCCGCCCAGCAGGAACGCGATGTTGCGCAGGCTCATGTGGACGCGATCTCCGCTTCGAAGATGCGCGTCAGCGGCTTGCGCAGCAGGAACGCAGCGACCGCGCCTGTCGCTGCAATGGCAGCGTTCAGCATCCAGAACGCGGACGGCGTCATGTGCTCATAGAGCGCGCCGATGCGGCCGATGGTCATGTTGGAGGCGAACAGCGTGAGGAACGCGGCGCCCATCAGGGTCGATTTCATGCGCTGCGGCGCCACGCGCGATGTCAGTGCGAGCAAGGTCGGCCACTGCCAAATAAAGGCAACACCGAGGATCACTTCATAGAGAACCGGGAACAGCGGCGAGACGCGATCCGGCAACAGCGCCGCGCCTGCAAGGACGAGATTGGCGATGGAGGCGAGCGCCGCGCCGACGCCGATCTTTGATATCTCGCCCGGCTCGCCACCGTGCCGTGCCTGCCAGCGCCATAGCGCGAACAGAAATGGCACACAGGCGATGGAGATGAAGGAGTCGATCGCGCCGCCGAGCCAGTTGGGCGGCATATGGAACGATCCGATCATCAGATCGACATGCGCGTTCACCCATACCAGACCGATATTCGAGTTCTGATAAAACGAGATCGAATGCGGGATGGTGATCAGCATCACGGCGATCAGCGCACCGATGGCGCGTTTCTGTTGCGTGGTGAGCGGCGTCGCGGGCTCGAGCGCCGCCGTGTTGCGCGCCGTTTCGTTCAAGTAACGATAGCCCGCGAGATAGGTCGCGAGTGCGAACAGCATCAGCACACCCGCGGTGCCGAACCCGACATGCCATCCGTAAACCTGCGCCAGCAATCCGCAGGTGAGCGGCCCCGCCACCGCGCCGACATTGATCGCCATCGAGAAAATCGAGAACCCGCGCGTGCGTCCCGCTGCATCGTCTTCGGCATAGAGCTGCCCGACCTGCGTGGAGATGTTGCCTTTCAGCAAGCCGCAGCCGGTGATGAGCAAGAACAAAGCGAGCAGGAACGATTGATCGAACGCCATCGCGATATGGCCGCCGCTCATCAGGATCGCGCCGGTCACCACCGCGTTGCGCCGCCCGATGAAGCGGTCCGCAAGCCAGCCGCCGATCAGCGGCGTGAAATAGACAAAGCCGGTGTAAAGACCGTAGGTCTGCGACGCGAGCGCCAGCGTGCTCATCTTCCCGAACACACCTTCAAGCGCCGCGCGGTAACCGGCGAAGCCCGCGATGTTGCCGATATGCTCCGGCATGAACAGCGCCTGGCTCATATAGAGCACGAGCAGCGACGTCATGCCGTAATAGGAGAACCGCTCCCACGCCTCGGTGAACGCGAGAAAGCCCAGCGCCGGCGGCTGGCCGAAGAACGTGCGCGGCTTCTCTTTCGCAAGCGCGATGTCAGCCATGCGGTACGCTCCTGACCGGTGAAGGCGGTGGCGTCATGGCTGCGCAGATGGGCGCACGCGCCTTTCCCTGCACGGCGCGCTTCATCGCGTCGTCGAATTCGGACGGCTTCATGAGCCCCGTCGCCTTCACCTGTTCCCACAAGCGGTCGGCGATCCGCTGCATCAAAAAATTGGATTCGGCGGCCTGCGCCAGTGTCGTGCGCAGCTGTTCCGCCTCAACATCGCTCAAGCGCCGTCCCGGGCCCACCATGCTGTCGAGGATCGTCCACTGATCGTCCTCCCGGTCGCTCTTCAGGCTGAGAACGGCCGTGCGCTGCGCGACCTGGACGTAAGCGAGCATCTTTTCCCGCGGCATGTGCGAGACGGTGTCGCTCGCCACCAGCGCTTCCCAAGCGCTGATCGTCCACGCTGTGTAGGGCGGGTGGCCGATCGCGCCAATTGCGGGGAGCTGACCGCTCTCCGACGCACGCTCCACAGTCTGCGAAAGGAAGCTCAGGCGCCGGGCGATGCATTCGCTCTGCGCTTTTCGCTGGGCCATATTGTCGACCTCGCGGACGAACGCGACTTTCAATGCCGCTTCGCCAGCATCCACTTGATACGCCCAGTGGATCGTCTCGACCGCCTGCTCCGCGCCGAGTGCGATCACCACGCCGATCACGATGATGCCGATTTCCTTGAACAGCTCGCGCCAGCCATGCACGGGCGCTTTCGGTCTATGGATGTCCATGCTGTTTGCTCCCGGCGAGCATCGCGCCATTGCGTATGCGGAAGAAGAAGTAGGCGAGCACCGCAATCATGAGCGGGGCCACAGACCAGACGAGAAGCGTGGCATCGGACGATGCGATGATGGCTGCGCAGAATGCCACACCCGCCGCACCCAGCACTCGCGCCCAGAA
>Ga0207639_10003717_pt1 | contig 10267 bp, 5 predicted proteins | sample KBSCornC32_FD_184299 | JGI IMG/M metagenome (GOLD analysis project Ga0207639, IMG submission 184299) | Corn rhizosphere microbial communities from Kellogg Biological Station, Michigan, USA - KBS Corn C3-2 (SPAdes) (version 2) | ecosystem: Host-associated > Plants > Roots > Rhizosphere > Soil ...
GGCTTCGGGCGGCATCGTGCTCGACAACATCCGCGCTTATGCCGAGGCCGGACCGGATTTCATCAGCGTAGGTGCCTTGACGCACTCTGCGAAGGCCGCGGATATCTCGATGAGCATCATTGCGGAGACTGCATAGGCGTGTACGATCTTGCCACGTTAAATGCAGAGTTGACCGACACAATCTTCGCGGGCAAATTGCATTTCAAATCAGTAACTGGATCGACGAATACTGATGCGTTGACGGCAGCACGCGATGGAGCACCGCACGGGTCCATCTTTTTTGCGGACGAGCAGACTGCAGGGCGTGGGCGCGGCGATCACCGGTGGCAATCGAACGCAGGCGATGGGCTATATGTAAGCGCGTTGATGCGGCCAAACCTCTCGCCGGCACAGTTGCCGCTGATTCCACTTGTAGCGGGATTGGCTGCGGCAGAGGCGATTAAGACAACGGCTGGGAAGACAATTGACTTGCGATGGCCGAACGATCTGTTGATTGGCCCGCACAAGGTCGGCGGCATCCTGGTGGAGTCCAAGACCGACGCGTCGGGACCTGCGTTCGCCGTGATCGGGATCGGAATCAACGTGCACCAGCGGACATTCGATCCGGTACACTCGACGCCTGCGACATCGCTTGACGTTGTTTCGGGTCACCGGGTGAGCAGGCAGACATTGCTGATTGCCCTGCTAAAATCGCTGGAGCGCGAGATGCTTTTGCTGCTTGATCCAGAAGCGGTGCGTGCGACGTTAAGACGAGTGGAGCAGTCGTCTACCTGGCTGAAAGACCGGCGGGTTGAAGTGCATGGTCCCCAGGAATGCGTGGGAGTAACCGCCGGGCTGGATGCGCAGGGATTTTTGCTGGTGCAGACCGCTGAGGGCCTGGTGACGGTGCAGACTGGCGGCATTCGCGCCGCGGAGACGGAATAAGAACAACGATGCTGCTTGCGGTGGATGTTGGAAATACAAATACGGTGCTGGGGCTCTATCGGCTCGACGCAGAAGCGGGAATGCCTCCGAAGGGCGCCGCCGTAGCTGCGAAGGACAGGTTTGACCTGACTGCTCACTGGCGCCTCACCACGCATCGCACGCAGACGGTGGACGAGTACGGCGTGTTCTTCGTGAAGCTGTTTGAGATGCACGGGCTGTCTCCAAGCCAGGTGACGCACATCATCATCTCTTCCGTCGTGCCGCCGTTGGATTCGACGCTGCGGCAGGTTTGCGAGACGTATTTCCATCTGGATCCTCTATTCGTTGAACCTGGCATCAAAACGGGAATGCCGGTGCTGGTCGATAATCCGACGGAACTTGGCGCGGACAGGCTGGCTGATTGCATCGCAGCAATTGAGCGTTACGGCGGACCGTGTATCGTGGTGGATTTTGGCACCGCAACCAAGTTTGAAGTCATCTCAGAAAAAGGCGAGTACCTTGGCGGCGCCATTGCGCCGGGGCTGGGACTGAGCGCCGAGGCACTGTTTTCGCGGGCCGCGCGCCTGAGCCGTGTCGATATCAAGCGCCCCGCGAAGGTGATTGGCACAAATACCGTCGGTCATTTGCAGAGCGGGCTGTATTACGGCTACATCGGGCTGGTGGACGGCATCCTGGAGCGCATCTTTGCCGAGTTGGGCCACAAGCCCCGGGTGATTGCTACTGGCGGATTGGCACGAATGGTTGCGGCGGATTCGCACTACATTTCCGAGATCGATGATCTGCTGACCCTGGACGGGTTGCGAATCTTATTTGAGCGCAACCGCAATGCGCGGCCACGCGGACGAGCGCACTGAGAAAGTGGACAGGGATCAGTGAACAGAGAAACCATGGCAGGCAGATCGTCCTTCTGAGAAAGCCTATTCCACTGCGATCTTTCTCTTTGCGGATTCAATGAGTCACTAACCTGATCACTGGCCACTGGACACTTTTCACTGACTTCTCGTGCAAAACTACTTCAATTACTTTACGGAGATCGAGGAGCGCTTTCAGCAGCGGCGGGGGGCGATCTTGTTGCTTTCGACGTTGGACTGGGCGTTGATTGAGACGTGGCAGGAGGCTGGCATTCCGTTGGAAGCAGTGCTGCGCGGGATTGACGCGGCATTTGACAAATATGAGTCGCGGCAGAAGCGCGGACGCATGCGGCGCGTGAATGGGCTGGCCTGGTGTTCGCAGGCAGTGATGGAGGCGGCCGAGGCGTTGCGCGAGGCAAGCGCAGGGTCTGCTGATCCAACGGCCGCTGCGGGCGAGACGGGCTTCGAGCATGAGCGAGTGGCAATGCACCTTGAGGGGGCTGCGACGGCGCTTGATGCTTCAACGATCGCGCATGACGCGTGCGCTGCAACAGCCATACGGCTGCGGGAACTTGCTGCGCAGGCACGTGCTGCATCAACGTCAACAACGGTGGCGCGTGAGATGGAAACCTTCGAACGCGTCTTAACCGTTCTCGAGGAAAAGCTCTTTGCCGCACTCACCGCAGCTGCGCCAGAGGAATTGCTGGTGGCGCTGAAGGAACATGCTGGCCGTGAGCTAGCTCCGTACCGGAGCCGGATGGGCGCGGTGCAACTGCGCCAAGTGGAACACCAGTTTGTCCAAAAGCAACTGCTCGTCCACTACAACCTGCCGCGACTCAGCCTTTTTTACATGAGCCAGCAATGACGCGCCGACCTCAGAAAGCCCGCATGACGAGGCCTGCCCGTAGTGTTCTCGTGGAGATCGAGAAACCAATCTACGGTGGAGCGTTTCTGGCGCGCGTCGAGGGTAAGGCAACCTTTGTGCCGCTAACGCTTCCAGGCGAGAATGCACGGGTGCGCATAGTTGAAGATAAGCGCGGCTACGCTGTCGGAGAGCCGGAAGAGATTTTAAGGTCTGCGGCTAATCGCATTGCACCGGGATGCAAACACTTTGGCGTGTGCGGAGGATGCCAATACCAGCACACTGACTACGAGACACAACTTGCATTCAAGCAGGCGATTCTTCGCGAGACTCTTGGCCGTGGCGGTGTCACTGCGCCGGAGACGATCGCCGTGTTGTCGGGAAATCCCTGGCAGTATCGCAATCGCATTCGGCTCGCATTTGAGGGTGCAGGACGAATTGGATATCGCGCGCGACGCTCGCATGATCTCGTTCCCATCAGTGAGTGTCCGATCGCAGCGCCGCGGCTTGTGGAAGGCGCGCTCAAGGTGGCAGAGATCCTGCGCGAACGCAAAACGAATTTGAATCCCGCAGAGATTTCCCTGTTCTGCAACGCAGAGGGAACAGAATTGCTGGCCAGTATTTCTGTTCGTGACTCTGCAACTCGCGGGTTAGACGGGTTATTCGAAGAATGGAAGCAGGGGGTGCCGGCACTGGCCGGGGTTGAGCTGGTAAACGAGGGCCGAGCGGGTCAAGCATCGAAGGTGATCGCGCGAACAGACGCTACTTCGATTAATTATCGCGTCAACGGCATTGACTATCGCGTTGACCACGGTTCGTTTTTCCAGGTGAATCGATGGATCGTTGATGATCTTCTAGATTGCGTGACGGGTGATAGAAGTGGCGAACTCGCGTGGGACCTCTTCGCCGGCGTTGGTCTGTTTGCGCGTGGACTCGCAAAAGCTTTCGGGCAGGTCGTGGCCGTTGAATCCGCGCCTGCGTCGATGACGGCACTAGCTCACAATCTCGAGGGCACCGGAGGCAGGAGCGTGACAGCGGAAACGCTGGCGTTTCTAAGAAGTCAAAGCGGCAAGGCGAAGCCCGATTTGATCGTGGTAGATCCGCCGCGTGCAGGGCTGGGAGCGGAGACGACTTCACTGCTTGCCTCCATCGGACCGCCCACGATTGTCTATGTCTCCTGCGATCCAGCAACGCTGGCGCGTGATCTGTTTGCGCTCATCGGATCGGGATATGCGCTGAGTTCCGTAACCCTTGCGGACCTGTTCCCGCAGACTTTCCATCTTGAGTCAGTGGTGGAATTGCGCCGATCCTGATAACCTTGCGCCCATAAATATTTCTTAGATCTGGGCCACATGGAAGTAGAACCAGGGATCACCGGGCCTTCTGCGGTTCGTCCTGTCAGGACCGGCGCCGGCGTGCCGTTGTTTCACGCCGCCTGTTTGTTCGCATTAGGCATCGTACTTGCGCATTTTATCTGGCTGCGGCCCTCTTACCTGCTGATCGCACTTCTTCCCATTGGACTATTGAGTGCGGTGGCCGCTTTGCGTTCGCAGCGGATCTTCTGGATCCCGCTTGCGGTACTGTGGAGTTTGCTGGGCGCGTGGTGCGCAGAAATTCAGCCGCAGCCCGCAGCAGAGCCTGCAATTGTCACGCTATCCGACGGCCTTTCGCGTTCCGTCGAAGGCACGATTACGGATGCCGCTCCGATACGTCGAGATTTGGAAGAGAATGCCGGAGAGACGGAGAGCACTGCAACACAGCGGCTGGACATTGCGTTGTCAAGCATCGAGGTTGTAACGGATGACAAAGACGTGCAATCGGCCATTCAAGGCAACGTGCGACTAACCGTGCGCTGGTCAGAAGGAAAATCCGCGGCGACCGGTTTTCAATGTGGAGAGCACATTCGTGCGGATGCTCGGCTTCTGCAGCCGGATGTATATCGTGATCCGGGTGCATGGAACCGCAGAGAGTATCTGATCGATCAAGGAATTACTTCTACAGCAACGGTAGCTCCGGATCGCATTCAAGTGCTTGGATCGGCGAATGAACCCAGTCTGGCGTGCCGCTTCTCGTCGTGGCAGCGGGGCGCGAGCGAACGTATCCTGGCTCTTCCGAGAGGGATGCACCGTCTGCCACCAAGCCTGAGGCTGAGTGAAGACGATGCCATCATGCTGGCGGCTATGGTTACTGGTGACCGCACATTTCTAACTCATTCGTTGCGATCGGGATTTGAACGGACGGGTTCGTTTCACATGCTCGTGGTTTCTGGCTTGCATTTGGGCATTGTTGCCGCCCTGATTTTTTGGATCGCTCGAAGACTCCGGTTGAACCAATTCTCGGCAACGCTGATCACGATTTTTGTATCGCTGGGTTACGCGCTGTTCACCGGGTTCGCCGCACCCGTGCAGCGATCACTGTGGATGGTGATCCTCTATCTTATCGGCAGAATGATTTATCGCGAACGGAACGTTCTGAATACGATCGGCTTTGCCTCGCTTTGCCTGCTCTCCATAAGCCCGCGCAGCCTCTTCGAATCGAGTTTGCAGATGACGTTGCTCGCTGTCATCTCGATCGGGGGAGTTGCGGCCCCATTGCTTGCGAACACGGTTCACCCCTATCTGACGGCCACGCGCCAGCTTTCGCTTGTGGCTTTGGACGTGAAACTGCCGCCGTGTCACGCGCAATTCCGCGTCATGCTTCGCATATATGCAGCAGCGCTTTCACGAGCGACGAACCGGATCATCGGATCGAGGATTTTCCCATGGACGATCCGATTTTTGCTGCGGTGCGTTGAAGCACTGGTCGTCGCATCCATCGTAGAACTGGCGATGGCACTGCCCATGGCGGTTTACTTCCATCGCATCACGGTGTTTGCATTACCTGTAAATATGTTGATTCTGCCGTTGCTTGTCGTCATGCTTCCCTGCGCGTTACTTACCCTGATTGCGTCGTTGGTATCGAGCGCGGCGGCGGCGGTTCCGGCAGCCATAACCGCGCTGCTTTTACATCTTGGCGTTGGAGTCGTGCACTTGTTCGGGTCAGTTACAGTTGGCAATTTTCGTGTGCCCGCACCATTGCTGCCGCAGATCGCAGCGTTTTGCATTCTTCTGGGCAGCGCCATCTTGCTCGCCCGAAAAGCCAACACCACCGGGGTTCGCTGGGCCAAGCCGGTGGCATGGTCCGCGATGATTGCCGCAGCTCTGGTTGTGGTGATCCCGCGTGCGATCGATCATCCGCGTGATTCGCTGCTGGTGGAGGCGATTGATGTGGGGCAGGGGGATTCGCTTTTGCTGATCACGCCGGAGGGGAAGACCATGCTGGTGGATGGCGGTGGTATCGGCGGCGGTCCGCTACAGGCGACCCAGGAGTTTGATGTCGGGGAAGAGGTTGTTTCACCGGTGCTGTGGTCGCGCGGGATTCGCCACCTCGATGTGGTCGCTCTCAGCCATGCGCATTCTGACCATATGGGCGGCTTGCCCAGCGTACTCGAGAATTTCAGGCCAGATCAATTGTGGGTTGGAAACAATCCACCGGTTGCCTCCTATCAAGCTCTGCTCGATGAAGCGCGGATGCTACATATTCAGCTTCGTTCCATGAGAGCGGGAGACACGGCAACCCTGGGCAGCGCGCGAATCGTATCACTCGCTCCAATTGCGAACTACCAGCCAGGTCCTGAGCCAGGCAACAACGATTCCCTGGTGATGCGTGTGTCGTACCGCGGAACTTCTGCACTGCTAGAAGGAGATGCGGAGGCACCAATAGAGCGTGGAATGCTGAGCGAAGCGGATCTTCAAAGCACGTTGCTAAAGATCGGTCATCACGGAAGCGTGACCTCTAGCCAACCGGATTTTCTGGCGCTCGTGGCACCGAAATTCGCAGTGATTTCATGCGGGTTGCACAACCACTATGGACATCCTCGCAAAGAAGTTCTTGCCGAACTGCAAGCCGCACACGTACGCACGTTATCAACGGATGTCGATGGCGCCAGTTGTTTTGAGCTGGATGGCAGTAATGTGAAAGCCAGCGCATGGTGCGGAATGCAGGCTCATTAGAGAGTAGGACAACTCTGCTAGAACCGGAGGCGTGCGCCAAATTGAACTTGCCGTTCGCGATAGAAATCGGTCGCATTGATATTGAGCGGCGTTCCAAATTCTGTCTGGCCAGTCTTGAGCCCGGTGAGGAAATTCAAGCGGGGCAAACCGCCGCTCGAGGTTCCTGACTCAATCGAATAGCCGGTGGTTTCGAGTTCAGTGACGTTCTGATGATTGAAGAGATTAAAGCTCTCGACCATGAGTTCCAACTGCCGCATTGGGCCGAGGTCGAATCTCTTACCGGTGCGAAGATCGGCCTTCCACGTCGCGGGATAGCGATAGGTATTTCGGCCAATGCCGTACACGCGATTGTCGCCGCCATAGCCATTCATCCCGGTACCTAACGCGACGATGGCGCTTCCACCTGCGTTGAATTCTCTGGCGATGGAGCCGCCTGTGCGCATGGTGTAAGGCAGCCCGCTATGGAAGTATCCCGTACCGCTCAGCATCCAGCCATTGGCGATACGCCCAGCAAGGCTCTTCAGTTTCCACGGCGATTGCAGGATTACTGCGGCGGTAGCGGAGTGGCGCACGTCGAGGCTGCTGGTGCCATACTCCTGGCGGAAATCTATCGGATCGAAAACGCTGGGCCCGCCCAACTGGGATGTTTCGTCGGGATTCCAATCCATCGCGTGGGCGTAGGTGTAACGGGCACGCAACGTCAGGACGCGCGCATTCCGCGAGATCCTAAGGATAGCCGCTTCGTAGGTCGAATTGGCCCGGCTATAGATTTCGCTCACTTGCTGATAATTGGGATTGAGCCGGCCTGCGAAGCCGTTTGGCGATGTGCTGGACGGCCATGATGCAAAAAACGGAACCGTAATTTGTGGCGACTTGATTGGTCCCGAAGCATTGCCATCGACAACGGCGTACGTGATAGTCTTGGCGACCGTTGGGTCGATGTTGGCATCGAAAGTGACCGGGAGTCTGCGGGCAAGGCTCGCAACTGCGCTGGCTTCGATGTGAATGCGGCCCGGCGCGGTCTCTTCAATGGACGCTTCGGCCTGATGAATTTCGCCATTGTGAAAATTCGGTGCAAACTCGACAGCAGCCGGCTTGACCACACTGGCGGGCTCACCGGCGAGAACATACGGGAAGGGAGGGGCACCGCCGGCGTTCAGATTGTCCGTTGGGCGCATGAAGAAATTGAGATCGCCTTTGAGCGAGCCGGTTTGCGTCAGGACCGTCTCCAGTACTGAGTTGCGGGTTCGATTGAAGTACATGCCGTAGCCAAGGCGAACCACTGGCCAGCGGCTTTCGCCGGTGCCCCAGGCGAGGCCAGCGCGCGGACCCCACTGATTTCCGAGAGTGGCTGTATGCGCAGTGAGGGGCAGATCTGCATTGTTCAACGTCGAGATAGGGCCTGGAATCTGCTCGAGTTCCCAGCGCACTGCCAGCGTTGCTACGAGCTGTCTGGTCGGCTGCCACTGCGAGGTTACGAAACCGGCCCAATCGTTTGTGCTCAGCCACCAATTGGAGGGGCCCATGGTCTGTGAATAGTAGGAGTAGCAGGGCAGATATCCGAGTCCATGGAGCACACCCGTAGAATCGCGCCATGCTCTGCCAGTTTGATCGCAATTGTGCTGATGCATTGGATTGAGCTGACCGTTCAATCCGAAAGAAGCGAAGGCGAGCGCATCAGACGCAAAGTCTGCGATGCTCGAGTAGTAATAGGTCCCAGTCTGATTGCGCAACCGAGTGGTTGCATCTGTATTGTGGCGGATCTCTCCCCCTGCTTTGATCACCACATTGCCACTGACCCAGTTAAGCTGCTCCTGGATCATGTACAGGTGTTCGTCGGGATAGCTGCCCTTTCCGAAACGTGCTGGATTGCCGATGGTGAAACCGTTGCGGGAATCCACCACGATCTGTGGAAGCCGGCCCCATGCGCTGATGTTCAGAGACTGCTCGAATGCAGAAGGAGTCTGTGGCTCAATGCTATGTACCTGGTGTCCGAACGATCCCTGGGTTACTGCCAGCAAGTTCGGAGTGATAAATGCTTCCCACTTCCCGAGCATCCATTGCCGGGTTGCGTTGACGTTGCCAAAGCTGTGCGATCCGTACGTCGCGGAGGCGCGCGAGAAGCCGCCTCCAGGGGCGTCATGCTGAGCACCCGTTGCTTCCAGCGTGAAACGGTAGCGTTCGCCAACGTTCCCGTCGATGCGAGCGAAGCCGGTGAATTGCGACATACTCCGTGGTACGGGACCGAGCAGGCTAGCCAGGTTTTTGAGCAGCTTTGAATACGCACCCAACCCCTCGCGTACGGGATCGGCACCGCTAAGGCCAAGCTGCGCGCTCAACAATTGCATCTGGTCGTTGGAGGGCTGCGCAAAAAAGTTGTCAGGATGCTTTACGGTTGCCACACCGGGGTCATTGCGTTGATAGCCGTCGAGAGCAACGAACCAGAACAGGCGACGTTTTCGAAGCGAACCACCGAGGCCTGCGCCCCAAAGCGCTTCGCGATCTTCAGGACTGTACGGCTGAGGCGTAAAAAGCGGGATTGTTGTTGATGTAGCTGGGCGAGCCTCCTTGACCCACTGAGTGAATGGATTGCGCGCGCCCCAAATATTCTCGCGATCGAAAACGAAGACCTGTCCATGCAGATGCTCAGTTCCGCGCTGTGTTTCTAAGTTGGTGCGGTTGAGGCCGACATGGATCGATTCGACTCCTTCGTTCAGGAGCTGTACTTCCCGAATCGACACGTCGCCGGACGCAGGGCCCAGGAGATTCGAATCTCGGCTGCTCATCGCATCCCCACTGCCGAACGCCAGTTGAACTGGCGCGCTGTCGACCGTGATATCCGAAGGGACTCCTATGTTTGTGGGCGGTTTCTGATCGCCACTCGCGCCGCCCTGCTCAGGTACATCGCGCAGAAAGTTTTGCCAATTGCGGCCGGGCAGTGGAAGTGACTGCAGTTGAGTTGCATCGAGTGATTGCGAGGATTGCGGAAGGGATGAGCTTTGTAGGACCGCCAGCTGTGCTTTGGGCCAAACATGGACACCGAGAAGGCTCGCTCGCTCTGCTCCGAGTTCGAGATCAAGGATCGCCTTGGCCAAGTCGTTCGCGGAGAAATGCAGAATCGGTATGGCGACGGCCGGATTGACGGATACGGCGGGAGCTGCGACTGCTGGAAGCCTGGGTAGCGCCAAGCTCTCGTTAGTAGCGATCGATGATCCGGCGGGAAGGCTGATGGGCAGAGCCGGAGTCGGAGCGGACGCGGACGAGTTTGACTTAGTGGGCTGTGTTCTTGTCCCCCTGAGGGGCAGTAGGACGGGTGGCTGGGTAGGAAGGAGAATCGGTGCTGCGTCTGCTTTTGTTTCCATTGTGCTAGAGACAGGCAGTGCCGCGGCTTGAAGAGTGCGCAGACGAAACGCCAGAGATTCGCTCGGGGCAGGATGCGCTTCGACGCCGTCATGGTGGCCGCTGACTTGCTGACTATTCGATCCAAAGTCGAGAGCCGTCTGAACACGCGACTGGTGGCCAGCGGTGACGAAGATCCCACCTGCCTTCCCCGTACCCTCCTGGCTGGTGGCTGTGAT
>Ga0207639_10003719_pt1 | contig 10264 bp, 9 predicted proteins | sample KBSCornC32_FD_184299 | JGI IMG/M metagenome (GOLD analysis project Ga0207639, IMG submission 184299) | Corn rhizosphere microbial communities from Kellogg Biological Station, Michigan, USA - KBS Corn C3-2 (SPAdes) (version 2) | ecosystem: Host-associated > Plants > Roots > Rhizosphere > Soil ...
TTGCAATGCGTCCCACCGCACGACCTCGCGAGAGAGTTGCCGGCGAAGTATTGCGGTTGCGCCCGCGCTGGGCAACATTGTGCGCCACCGAGGGAGATCACATGGCCTTGAAAGTCATTGGCGCAGGCTTCGGCCGGACCGGCACGCGTTCGCTTAAGGAAGCGCTGGAAATGCTGGGTTTTGCGCCTTGTCATCATATGTACGAGGTCATCACCCATCCCGAACAGGTTCCGTTTTGGGATCGCGTGGCATTGAAGCAGCCCTTCGACTGGGACGAAGTGTTCGCGAATTATCAATCGTCCTGCGACTGGCCGAGTTGCAACTTCTACAAGGAACTTTCTGACAAATATCCCGACGCGAAAGTCATCCTGTCGCTGCGCGACCCGAAATCTTGGTTCAAGAGCGTCTCCAACACGATCATGCCGGCGATGAAGAAGCCGGAACCGGGTGGAGTTGCTCTGCCCGGCGTGTTCGGGCCGCTTCTGATCGGCGAGGGCAATTTCGGAAACGATTTCAGCGAAGCGCACATGATCGACGTTTACGAGCGTCATAACGCCGAGGTGAAACGCACCATTCCGCCCGAACGTCTTCTGGTGTTCGAAGCGAAGGACGGTTGGGAGCCGCTATGCCGCTTCCTCGGCGTGAAAGTGCCCGATGCGCCCTATCCCAACCTAAATACGACCGAGGAGTTTCTCGAGCGCCGCCGCGCCATGCAAGCGGCGCGGGGATCTTGAGCCGGACCGAGCGCGTCGACGTCGCGTAATCACTTCGCAGCGGGGAAGAATGACGTTTGATGCATTGAAGGGCTGGAGCAGCGCGCAGAAGCATGTCGTCGCCGCATCCTACCTCGGCTGGACACTGGATGCGTTCGACTTCTTCCTTCTGGTGTTCGTGATCAAGGATGTGGCGGGCGAATTCGGTACGGCCGTTTCCTCCATCGCGCTCGCCGTCACGCTGACCCTGGCCCTGCGTCCGGTCGGCGCCTTCATCTTCGGACGGCTCGCGGATCGGTTCGGCCGCCGCCCGATCCTGATGCTCGACGTCGCGCTCTATTCGGTGCTGGGTTTCGCCACCGCCTTCGCGCCCAATTTGACGGCCTTTCTCCTGATCCGCGCCCTTTTCGGCGTTGCGATGGGCGGCGAATGGGGCATCGGCGCGTCGCTGACGATGGAGACAGTCAAGCCGGAAGCGCGCGGCCTGGTCTCCGGGCTTCTGCAGTCGGGCTATCCCTCCGGCTACCTCATCGCCTCGGTCGCATTCGCGTTGTTGTACCCGCACCTCGGCTGGCGCGGCATGTTCATGATCGGAATTCTTCCGGCGCTACTCATTCTCTATATCCGCCGCAGTGTGCCGGAGTCGCCTGGCTGGAATCGCGAGCGCACATCGGCCGCCACCATCCTGAACGTGCTCGCGCGCCATTGGCAGCTCGCGCTCTATGCCATCCTGTTGATGACGGCGTTCAACTTTTTCAGCCACGGCACGCAGGACCTCTATCCGACCTTCCTGCAGAAGCAGCATCACTTCGTTCCCGCAACCGTTGGAACGATTGCCGTACTCTACAATATCGGCGCAATCCTCGGCGGACTTTCGTTCGGCGCCTTCAGCCAGTCCTTCGGCCGGCGGCGCACGATGATGCTGTGCGCGTTGTTCGCCTTGCCGGCGATCTGGCTCTGGGCGTTTTCGGAAACTGCGCTGCTCCTGGCGGTCGGCGCATTCCTGGTGCAGTTCTTCGTACAGGGCGCCTGGGGCGTAGTGCCGGCGCATCTGAACGAGCTGTCGCCCCCCGAAGCGCGCGGCACGTTTCCGGGGACCGTCTATCAATTGGGCAACTTCATCGCGTCGTACAACGCCGTGCTGCAGGCGAGGATCGCCGAAAGCCACGGCAACAATTACAGCTTGGCGCTCTCCGGCGTCGCGATCGCAGCCGCACTCGCCGTCATGCTGCTCGCCTTCCTCGGCCGCGAGGCGCGCGAGATCGACATGGTTGTGAAAGGCTAGCTAGCCGCGGACGAACACGTCGACGCGGTCGGTTGCGCCGCCATCATCGGCGCCGCCCATGGCATGCACGTCGATCTTTTCCGAAGGGACGCCATCCTCGATCAAGAGTTCGCGCACCGCGAGCCCGCGCTTGAGCGACAGCCTGCGCGAGTCCGATGATTTGTCTCCGCGCGCGCCGCCATAGGCATAAAGCTGGATGTGCGCGGCGCTGTTCGCCACGGCGGAGTTGAGCGACGCGGCCAAAGTGTGGATCGCGTTGACGTCGGCGGCGGCGAGACTGCTGGCGCCTGCGGCAAAGGGAATCATCGTCTGCTTTTTCAAGCCCGTTGCAGCGGTCGGCGTTGTCTTCGGCGGCGGTGTTGCGCTCGCGGTTCTGGTCGGCGGCGGGGCAACGGGCTCACCGCTGAACGAGAAGGGCACTGTCGTCGCTCCGGTATTCGCCATGGGTGGAGCGGCCGTCGTCGCCGACGAAACCCGCGGCGCGCGCGGCGCAGGTTTGGCCGGAGGAGGCGTCCCGACCGTATTTGCTCCGACCAGACGGGCGGCGCTGTCTTCCGGCAAAGATGCGGTGTCGGTCGCCACAGGCGGCGGTGCGGGCTTCGCATGTCGACGCGGTGCTGCTGGCGCGGCAGGTGTTGTCGGTGTGGCGAGCGGCGATGGCGCGACGGCTGCGGGCGTCGTCTCACGCGTTGCGACGCGGCGATGATGGATCGGCATGTGGAGATGGATGACCGCGCCCGGTTTCTCGCCCGGCTGCAGCAGTTGTGGCACGCTGCGCGCATACTTTCCGCCGGGATAAAGCAGATAGCCCGGCCCGATGGCGCGGCTGTTCACGGTCACCTCGTCGCCGGGATAGACTTGTGCCCACGCAGGCGTAAGCGTCGCCGCCAGCATCAAAGCTGTGCAAAATGCCCGGTGCATCCGATTCCCGTTCGACACGATGGCGCGGACCTTACTGGTCAAGAGAGCGATGCTCAACTCCTTGCGGCGTCCTTGAGGTGCTTCAGGATTTGCGGATGCAACGTCTCGTTCGCGGCGAGAATATGGCCCAGCGCGAGTGCCTGCGTGCCGCCGTCGAGATCGGTTGCGACCCCTCCAGCCTCGCGCACGAGCAAGAGTCCCGCCGCGATATCCCAAGGCGCAAGGCCGCGCTCCCAATAGCCGTCGAAGCGGCCGGACGCGACAAAGGCGAGATCCAGGCTCGCCGTACCGAAGCGTCTGACCCCCGCGGTCTCGCGCATCGCGGCGCCAAGCTCGGCGAGGAACTGGCCATGATCGCCGCGCGTCGCCCACGGAATTCCGGTTGCGAGGATGCTCTCGTTCAACTTCTTGCGCGCCGCGACGCGCAAGCGCTTGTCGTTGAGATAGGCGCCTTGCCCTTTCTCGGCGACATACATCTCGTCGATGATCGGATTGAAGACGAGCGCGGACACCAATTGCCCTTCACGTTCCAGCGCAATCGAAATCGCGAAGTGCGGAATGCCATGGAGGAAATTTGTCGTGCCATCGATCGGATCGATGATGAAGCGATGCGTCTTGTCCGGTCCATCCACGACGCCGGTCTCTTCCGTCAGAAAACAATAGCCGGGCCGCGCCCGCGACAATTCCTCGAGCAGCAGGTTTTCGGTGCGCTTGTCGGCCGTGCTGACGAAGTCTCCCGGTCCCTTCAGAGAGACTTGCAGATTCTCGATCTCGCCGAAGTCGCGGATGAGCCCGCGCCCCGCCTTGCGCGCTGCGGCGACCATCACGTTCAGGGCCGGCGAGAGATACCGCATTACTCCGACCGCCGGATATAGGAGCCGTCTTCCGTCGAGATCACGATCCTGGCGCCGGCATTGATGAAGGGCGGCACCTGCACCTGCATGCCGTTTTCGAGCTTCGCGCCTTTGTAGGAGGGCGCCGCCGTGCCGCCTTTCAGAACCGGATCGGCCTCGACCACGGCGAGCGTCACCTGCGGCGGCAGGCGGATGCTGATGGGTCGTCCTTCATAGAGCTGCAGCATGACCTTCATCCCGTCGGCGAGAAACTGCGCCTGGTCGCCGACGAAATCCTTCTGCAGCTCGATCTGGTCGTAGGTCTCTGTATCCATGAAGGTCAACGCAGCGTCGCTCGCGAACAGGAAGGTGAAATCCTTCTTGTCGAGATGGATCTCCTCCACCATTTCGCTCGCGCGAAAGCGTTCGTTGAGCTTGGTGCCGTTGACGATGTCCTTGAGTTCGACTTGCGCATAGGCGCCGCCCTTGCCGGGCTTGACGGCTTGCGTCTTCACCGCGATCCACAACTGGCCCTGATGCTCGATCATCGATCCGGGGCGGATTTCATTTCCGGCAATCTTGGACATGGGACTCCTTTAACGGCCTACCGCTTCGCTACATCAGGCCGGGACGCGCATCCTTTGGGCGCGGGTTCAGGCGTTCGAACTGAGAAAGAGCGCGCGCCTTCTAGCAAAGGCGCCTCGCCCGCGCAAACGCGTTCAGAACAAGGCGTTGAAGGCCTTCACGCCCGCTGCGGGGCCTTGCGGGTAATCCCACACGCCCGATGACACAGCGAGAAAATCCGCGCCGGCTTCGATCAGCGGCTTGCAGTTCTCGATCCTGATCCCGCCGATGGCGACGCATGGCACGACCATCATCTCGGACCACCAGCGCAGGGTCTCGATCTCCGCCATTTCCTTCGGCTCTTTGGTCGTGGTGGGGAAGAAGGCGCCGAATGCGACATAGTCGGCGCCCGCTTCCGCCGCGTGGATCGAGAGATGGCGCGAATTATGACAGGTGACGCCAACGATGCTGTCGCGTCCGACTGTTGCACGAGCCTCGTCATAGCTCGCGTCGTCCTGGCCGACATGCACGCCGTCGCAGCGGAGTTCGGCGGCAAGATCGGGACGGTCGTTCAGGATGAACGCGACCCCGGCGCGCTGCGCGATCGGCATCAAGGCCTCGACGGCGCGGCGAATGTCATCGTCGCTCACATCCTTCAAACGCAACTGCAGCGAGGCGACGTCGCCTGCGTCCAGCGTACGCCTCAATGTCTCGGCGAAGCTTTCGGGCTCGAGCTTGGCGGGCGTGATGAGATAGAGGCGGCAGCGGTCGGTCATGGTCCCATCCTTCGGCCCTCGCCCTTCGGCAGGCTCAGGGTGAGGGACGAATCAAAAAAGCCTCATCCAGAGCTTGTCGAAGGATGAGGATCACGCCGCCTTCTTTTCCTCCGACGGCGTCCACTTGCCCGTCGTGGCGAGCGCGTTCATTCGTGCGCGGTGCGCAAAGGCGCGCTGCGCCGCGGCGACATTCTCGGACTTGCCGCTCCAGGCTTTCTGCGGCGCCGCCTGCAGCGCGCGACCATAGGAAAAAGTGAGTGCCCAGGGCAGCGTGTGGCGCGCATTCATCGCGGAGAGATGCGCGGTCGCCATCTCGTCCGACTGACCGCCGGAGAGAAACGCGATGCCGGGCACGGAGGAGGGTACGCAGCGCTTCAGGATCATCACCGTCTTGTCCGCGACGTCCTCCACACTCGCCTGGGTCGCGCATTTCATGCCGGAGATCACCATGTTGGGCTTCAGCACAATGCCCTCGAGCTTTACCTGCGCGTAGTACAACTCCTGGAAGACTTCCTTGAGCACCCATTCGGTGATCGCAGCACAGGTGTCGATGTCGTTGTCATAGTCCATCAGCACTTCCGGCTCGACGATCGGCACGAGCCCGTTCTCCTGGCAGAGCGCAGCGTAGCGGGCGAGTGCATGCGCATTGGCGTTGATCGTGTTCCACGAAACCTTCGTCGGATTGTATGTCGCGCGCCACTTCGCAAAGCGCGCGCCGAGCTTGTGATACTCGACCAACCGTTCGCGCAGGCCATCCAGGCCTTCGGTCACGGTTTGGCCGGGATCAAGTGCCATGGGCTTGGCGCCGGCATCGACCTTGATGCCCGGTACCGCGCCTGCCTCTTCGATCAGTTTGACAAGCGGTGTGCCGTCCTTGGCCTTCTGCCGGATCGTCTCGTCGAAAAGGATCACGCCCGAGATGTATTTCATGCCGTCTGCGGCGCGGAACATCAGCTCGCGATAGTCGCGGCGGTTGGTCTCGCTGTTCTCGACGCCGATCTTGTCGAAGCGCTTCTGGATCGTGCCGGTGCTTTCGTCGGCCGCGAGGATGCCGCGCCCCTTGGCGACCATCTTGTTCGCGATGCGATTCAGTTCGGCGAGATCCATGACTATTCTCCCTTGCTGGCAAGAGCTGCGACGCCGGGAAGCTCCTGCCCTTCGAGCCACTCGAGGAATGCGCCGCCCGCGGTCGAGACGTAGGAAAACGCATCGGCGACGCCGGCATGGTTGAGCGCCGCAACCGTATCGCCGCCGCCGGCGACCGAGAGCAGGTTTCCCGCTTTCGTCGCCGCGGCGACAAGTTTCGCGGCCTTCACCGTTCCAGAGTCGAAAGGCGGCGTCTCGAAGGCGCCGAGCGGTCCGTTCCAGACCAGCGTCCTGGTATTGTGCAGCCGTTTCTCGAACGCCTCAATGGTCTTGGGTCCGACATCAAGGATCAATTCGCTTTTGGCGACGGCGCCCGCTTCCGCCGTGCGGTGCGCGGCATGCGCCTTGAACTCCTGGGCGACGACCACGTCACGCGGCAGGAAAATCGCGCAGCCGCTTTCGGTCGACTGATGGATGACGCGGCGCGCAGTGTCGAGATGGTCCGGCTCGTAGAGGGATTTTCCGACGTCCATGCCCTCGGCGGCGAGGAAGGTGTTCGCCATGGCGCCGCCGATCACCAATGTCTCGACACGCTTCACGAGATTTTCCAGAAGCGCGATCTTGGTCGAGACTTTCGCGCCGCCGATCACCGCCATCACCGGCCGTTCGGGATCCCCGAGCGCCTTGTTGAGGTGATTGAGTTCGCGCTCCATCGAACGTCCGGCGGCCGACGGCAAGAGATGGGCGATCGCCTCCGTTGTGGCATGCGCACGATGGGCGGCGGAGAACGCGTCGTTGACGAAAAGATCGCCGAGCGCCGCCACCTCTTTGGCAAAGACCGGATCGTTGGCTTCTTCGCCCGGATGAAAGCGGGTGTTCTCGAGCAAGAGGATGTCGCCATCGCGCAACTCCGCGACCGCCGCCCTGGCGACAGCGCCGACGCAATCGTCGGCGAACGCGACCGGCTTGCCGAGTTCCTTGGCCAGGGCCGCCGTCACCGGCTTCAGCGACATGGCGGGAACGCGCTTTCCCTTCGGCCGGTCGAAATGAGAGAGCAGGATAACGCGTGCGCCCTTGTCGGCGAGCTCGCGCACGGTCGGCGCCTGACGCGTGACGCGCGCCATATCGGCGACGGCGCCATCCTTCATCGGCACGTTCAGGTCGAGACGGACCAGTACCCGTTTGCCGCGAACATCGAGGTCATCGAGAGTCTTGAACCTGTTCAAACGCGACTCCGCTTTGCTCCGGATCAGAGCAGCTTGCCCATCGCCACGGCCGTATCCGCCATGCGGTTGGAGAAGCCCCACTCATTGTCGTACCAGCTCATGACGCCGACGAAATTGCCGTCCATCACCTTGGTCTGGTCGAGCGCGAAGCTCGACGACGCCGCGGTGTGGTTGAAGTCGCTCGAGACCAGCGGTGCCTCGACGATGTCGAGGATGCCCTTGAGCGCGCCGGAGGCGGCGGCCTTCATCGCATTGTTGACCTCCGCTACAGTCGTGGCGCGCGTGGTCACGACCTTGAGATCGACGAGCGAGACGTTCGGCGTCGGCACGCGCACCGAGATGCCGTCGAGCTTGCCCTTGAGTTCGGGAAGGACGAGGCCCACCGCCTTCGCCGCGCCCGTCGACGTCGGGATCATCGAAAGCGCCGCGCCGCGCGCGCGATAAAGATCCTTGTGCATCGTGTCGAGTGTCGGCTGATCGCCGGTGTAGGAGTGGATGGTCGTCATCATGCCGCGCTCGATGCCGACGGCGTCGTGCAGGACTTTGGCGACCGGCACGAGACAATTCGTCGTGCAGGACGCGTTGGAGACGATGAGGTGCTCCTTCGTCAGCTTGTCATGGTTGACGCCATAGACGACCGTCAAGTCCGCGCCGTCCGCCGGTGCGGAAATCAAGACGCGCTTGGCGCCGGCGCGCAGATGCGCCGAGGCTTTTTCCTTCGACGTGAAGATGCCGGTGCATTCGAGCGCGATATCGACGCCGAGCGCCTCGTGCGGCAACTGCGACGGGTCGACGATGGCCGTGACCTTGATCTTCTGGCCGGCAGCAATGATGTATTCGCCGTCGACCGTGACCTTGGCAGGAAAGCGGCCATGCACCGTGTCGTAGCGTAGCAGATGCGCGTTGGTCTCGACCGGTCCGAGATCGTTCAACGCCACGACTTCGATATCGCGCCGCCCGCTTTCGACGATCGCACGCAGAACAAGACGTCCGATGCGGCCGAAGCCGTTGATCGCAACGCGAATTGCCATTCTCTTCCTCCTGGATGCGATGCATCGCATCACCAAAAATCGTCATGGCCGGGCTTGACCCGGCCACCCATCGGCCGCGTATCCGAGCGGCGAATGGAGTTCGTTGTCATCTGGTTGGCCCGCATTCGCGGGCCATGACAACTCAATCGTTCAACGCCGCGCGCGCGGCCTCTGCCGCAGCTTCGGGCGTGATCGCAAAGTGCTTGTACACATCCTTATAGGGCCCGCTGGCCCCGAAGCTATGCATTCCGACAAAACGGCCATGCGCGCCGATGTAACGGTCCCACCCTTCGCGCACGGCAGCTTCGATGGCGACTTTAACGGTGCCTTTGCCCAGAACCTGCTCACGATATGTTTCGCTCTGTTGTTCGAACAGGCTCCAGCACGGCATGGAAACGACGCGCGCGGCGATGCCGTCGGCCTTCAGAATGTCGCGTGTCTGAAGCGCGAGGCCGACTTCCGAACCCGTCGCCAGTAAGCTTAATTTTGCATTGTCGGCTCCCGCGATTTCGTAGGCGCCGCGGCTGACCAAATTCTCGGCCACATGCTGGGTTCTGATCGTCGGCACATCCTGTCGCGAGAAGGCGAGGAGCGTCGGGCCCTTCTTGGTGTTCAGTGCGATTTCCCAGGCTTCGACGGTCTCGACCGCGTCGGCAGGGCGGATGACGGTCAGGTTCGGAATGGCGCGCAGGGCCGGCAGATGTTCGACCGGCTGGTGTGTCGGTCCGTCTTCGCCGACGCCGATCGAATCATGCGTCATGACGAAGATAACGTGCACGCCCATCAATGCCGCGAGCCGGATCGAAGGACGCATATAGTCCGAGAAGATGAGAAACGTTCCGCCATAGGGAATGACGCCGCGATGCAGCGCCATGCCGTTCATGGCTGCCGCCATGCCGTGCTCGCGAATGCCGTAGCGCACATAGCGGCCCTTGAAGTCGCCGGGCTTGATGTCGTCGATATTCTTGGTCTTGGTGTTGTTCGACGGCGTCAGATCGGCGGAGCCGCCGATCGTCGTCGGCAGAATCGCGTTGATGACGTCGAGCACTTTCTCCGAGGTGCGCCGGGTGCCCGCATTGGGCTTTTCCGCGCTCAGTTTTTGTTTCAGATCCGCAAGCGCAGGAGAAAGCGCTGCCGGAATCTCGCACGCCATCGCCGCGTCGAATTCGCCCGCGCGGGGCGACGCCGTCTTGCGTGCCGTCCATTGGGCAAAGTCTCCACTGCAGCGCTTGCCGAGCGCGCGCCACTCCTCCAGCACGCCGTCGTTCAGCGCGAACGCCGCGGCCGGAAGATCGAGCGCCTTCTTGGCGCCGGCGATTTCCTCCGCGCCAGGTGCATCGCTGTGCGCCTTGTGCGTTCCGGCCCGGGTCGGCAATCCGAACCCGATGATGGTCCGGCAGGCGATCAGCACAGGGCGGTCCTTGTTCTGCGCCGCGTTCAGCGCGCGGTGCACGTCGCGCGCATCGAGCCCGTCGCAAGCATCGGTCATCCAGCCCGCGGCCTCGAAGCGCTTCCTGATGTCGCTCGAGTCGGCGAGCGAGATCTCGCCGTCGATGGTGATCTTGTTGTCGTCCCACAAGACGACCAGGTTCGAGAGTTTCAGATGTCCGGCGAGCGAAATCGCCTCATGGCTGATCCCCTCCATCAGATCGCCGTCGCTGGCGATGACATACGTCTTGTGGTTGACGAGGTCGTCGCCGAAGCGCGCATTGAGATGGCGTTCGGCCAGCGCCATGCCGACGGCGTTTGAAATGCCCTGGCCGAGCGGGCCCGTGGTGGTTTCGATTCCCGGCAAGTCGCCATGCTCGGGATGGCCGGCGCAGGGACTA
>Ga0207639_10003721_pt1 | contig 10262 bp, 8 predicted proteins | sample KBSCornC32_FD_184299 | JGI IMG/M metagenome (GOLD analysis project Ga0207639, IMG submission 184299) | Corn rhizosphere microbial communities from Kellogg Biological Station, Michigan, USA - KBS Corn C3-2 (SPAdes) (version 2) | ecosystem: Host-associated > Plants > Roots > Rhizosphere > Soil ...
GTCGCGCTCGGTCCGGCGCTGCCCGACCCCGCCGATCCGCAGGCCGCCGCGCTCTGGCTCGACCGCCAGGATCTGGCGATCGCGCTGGTCGAGGAAACCCAGGTCGCCGATGCCGCCGCCGAGCGTCTGTTGAGCGCGGTGCGCCGCTGGCTGCTGCTCGAACGCCAGGCTGCCGCTTTCCCTCGCCTCGCGGCGGCGTTGCTTCGGCAAGCGGCGATCAATGGCGGCGCCTGGCCGTTCGATGCGGAGGAGCGCTCGGCGCTCGCCACGACGCCCGATTTTCTTGCCGCTTATTTGCCCGAACCGCCTGACGCCGGCGACACGGACTTCGCCGCGCCGGTAACGCGCGCGGTCGCCGCGCAATATGGCCGCTGGCCCTATCCGGTGTGGCAGCGGCCGAACGCCGTCGCGCTACGATCGCTGGCCGCCACGCTGCGCGCCTGCGGCGCCGACGCGCCGCTCCTGCCCGAGCGCCCCGACATCCTCGTCGCCGGGTGCGGTACTGGGCGCGAGGCGATGATGCTTTCCCGCATGGCGCCCGAGGCACGAGTGACCGCAATCGAACTCAGCGAGACCTCGCTCGCCGTCGCGCGAGCGCGGTGCGCGGGCCAGCCCAATCTGCGCTTCCTGCACCACGATCTCCATGCCGTCGCCGAACTTGGCCAGCGGTTCGACCATATCGTCTGTTCCGGCGTGCTTCATCATCTGCCCGATCCCGAAGCCGGCTGGGCGGCGCTGGTGGGCGTGCTGGCGCCCGGCGGTACGATGCAGGTCGCGCTATACAGTCGGATCGCGCGCTTGCAGGTCACCGCGGCGCGGATGCGGCTCGGCACGCTGATGCGCGAGCCGGCCAGCGACGATCTGATCCGCGAGGCGCGGCGCCTGCTGATCACCGCGCCGTTGCCGAGCGTTACCGACTCGCGCGACTTTTTCAGCACCGCGGGCGTCCACGATTTGCTGTTCCACGTACATGAGGATTGCTTCGACGTGCCGCGGATCGAGCGGGCGATCGATGCGCTGGGGCTGAAATTGCTGCGCTTCGGGCTACCAACCCCGGAAGACGAAGCGCGCTATCGCGAGATGGCGCCGCACGACCCGCAGCATCGCGACGTGGCGGCCTGGAACGCCTATGAAATACGAAACCCGTCGACCTTCGCCGGCATGTACCGGATGACGCTCGCCCGCGCGTCCTGACGGTTGCCCCGTCGCGCGCCGTTCCCTAAGTGTTCACGCGTGACCGACCCTGCTCCCGCCTCTCTTCCCGACGATCCGCCCTATCTGCGCGGGCTCAATCCGCCGCAGCGCGAAGCGGTGCTGACCACCGACGGGCCGGTGCTGGTGCTGGCCGGCGCGGGCACGGGCAAGACCGCGGCGCTGACCGCGCGGCTCGCGCACCTCCTCTGGACGCGCAAGGCCTATCCGTCGGAAATCCTCAGCGTCACCTTCACCAACCGCGCCGCGCGCGAGATGAAGGAGCGGGTCGGCCGGCTAGTCGGCGACGCGGTCGAGGGGATGCCGTGGCTCGGCACCTTTCACGCGATCGGCGCCAAGATGCTGCGCCGCCATGCCGAGCTGGTCGGGCTGCATCCCAATTTCACCATCCTCGACACCGACGACCAATTGCGCCTGCTCAAGCAACTCATCCAGGCCGAGGATCTCGACGAGAAACGCTGGCCGGCGCGGCAATTGGGCGGCCTGATCGACGAGTGGAAGAATAAGGGCCTGACCCCGAAGGACGTCGATGCCGGCGAAGGCGAGCGCTACGCCAATGGCCGCGGCGCGCAGCTTTATGCCGCCTATCAGGACCGGTTGCGCGCGCTCAACGCCTGCGATTTCGGCGACTTGCTGCTCCATATGCTGACCATCCTGAAGACCGACCGCGAGGTGCTGCAGCAGTACCAGCAGCGCTTCCGCTACATCATGGTCGACGAATATCAGGACACCAACAGCGTCCAATATCTCTGGCTGCGGCTGCTGGCGCAGGAACGCAAGAATATCTGCTGCGTCGGCGACGACGATCAGTCGATCTATTCGTGGCGCGGCGCGCAGGTCGAGAACATCCTGAAGTTCGAGAAGGACTTTCCCGGCGCCAAGGTGATCCGGCTCGAACAGAATTACCGCTCGACCCCGCACATCCTCGCCGCCGCGTCGGGCGTGATCGCCAACAATTCGGGCCGGCTCGGCAAGACCCTGTGGACCGAGCATAACGAGGGCGAGAAGGTGAAGGTGCTCGGCGTCTGGGACGGCCCCGAGGAAGCGCGGCGGGTCGGCGATGAGATCGAGGCCGCGCAACAGCTCCGCAAGGCCAGCCTCGACGACATCGCCATCCTGGTCCGCGCGCAGCACCAGACGCGCGAATTCGAAGACCGCTTCATCTCGATCGGCATGCCCTATCGCATCGTCGGGGGTTTCCGTTTCTATGAGCGGCAGGAGATCCGCGACGCGCTCGCCTATCTCCGCGTCGTCGCCCAGCCCGCCGACGACCTCGCGTTCGAGCGCATCGTCAACACCCCCAAGCGCGGTCTGGGCGACAAGGCGCTGGCCAAGGTCCACCAACTCGCCCGCGCGGAACAGGTGCCGCTGACCACCGCGGCGGCGCGCATCCTCGACACCGACGAACTCACCCCGCAAGCCCGCCGCGCGCTAGGCAATCTGGTCGCAGACATCGCCCGCTGGAGGGCCATGCTGAACAATTCCTCCCCGAGCTCGCTCGGGGAGGGGGACCAGTTAGCGCAGCTAACTGGTGGAGGGGCGGCGGCCCACTCGGAACTCGCCCGCCTGATCCTCGACGAATCCGGCTACACCGCCATGTGGCAAGCCGAGAAATCCGCCGACGCCGCCGGCCGCCTCGAAAACCTGAGCGAACTCGTCCGTGCGATGGAGGAATATGAAACGCTCGGCGCGTTCCTCGAGCATGTCAGCCTCGTCATGGACAATGAGGCGCAAGCCGACGAGCCGAAGGTCACGATCATGACCATCCACGCCGCCAAGGGGCTCGAATTCGACACCGTGTTCCTGGTCGGCTGGGAAGAAGGCCTGTTCCCCTCGCAACGCGCGCTCGACGAGGGCGGGCTGACCAGCCTCGAGGAGGAACGCCGCCTGGCCTATGTCGCGATCACCCGCGCGCGGCGCCGCGCGATCATCATCCACGCCGCCAACCGCCGCATCTACGGCCAATGGACGTCGAGCATCCCCAGCCGCTTCGTCGCCGAACTGCCGCAAGCGAATATCGAGAGCGAAAGCAGCATGTCGGGCGGCGAAAGCCTGTGGCGCGCGAACTGGAGCGAGCGATCGGACCCGTTCGCCGATGTCGGGCGCGGGACCGGGCGTGGGCCAGGATGGCAGAGGGCGGCGGGCACGCTCAACGCGGCCAAGCCGGGTGGCGAGTGGCAGAGCCGCACGTTCACGCGCGAGCCGGCGCGCGTGGTCGAGAGCCGCGCGAGTGCGGTGAGCTTGGGGAACAAGGGCCGCAGCGACCTGTCGGTCGGCATGCGCGTGTTCCACCAGAAGTTTGGTTACGGCGAGATTGCGGAGATCGAGGGGAACAAGCTCGAGATCGATTTCGAGCAGGCCGGGCGAAAGCGAGTGATGGATAGTTTCGTGACGGTGGGGTGAAGGAGGAGGCGTTTGGGCATCAAATTAACAGAAGCGAATCGAAACGCTCTCGTAGTGAAGATTGCAGAAGGCCTACAAAGCACTAGATACGGACCAATCTTTATACCGTTCGAGAATTTTAGATGGGCGGTGGATCTGCATTCTCTTTTAAGCGATGACGACGTCGACAAACTGTGTCGATATTGTACCGAAGAAGGATTACAGCAGCTAATATATCAAGAAATATATACAAAGACCATTTTAGAGGGAATCGGGCAAAAGAGTGATTATAATGGTAAGATGATCAGCGAAATACCAGAATATTCAAATACACTTTCGCTTGCCGGAAAAATAGTATCGAAGCTGGAATCCCTCCCTCACCGATATCGCATGACTGTAGCGTTGCCCACGTCTTTATCTAACCCTATAATTGACCAAATCCCGTCTCCATACAACCTATCAAATAGCGGAATAATTGCCAGGGGCGGAGATTTACCTGGCCCGCCTGCGCTCCGATCGGATAACGAAAATGTCGATCATTGGCTATTTCGAGACATCTTCACGGGTGAGGAAATGGAGCGAGAATGGTTCAACGACCGTCTCTACTTGAGTATGATGGTATTGGGCTATGGAACGCCTTCCAGTGCATCATCGCTAGCTCGCTTATTTGAAGACTATATAAAAGCATTTTTCGGCGCGGGCATAGCGCTTGGATTATTTCGGCGTGGTCGGTCTGCGATGGACCAGCAATCACGCCTGCCGTTTATTACAGTCCACGCAGGAGATGGCTCCAACGAAATTATTGATACGGAAAAATTAGAACAAGAAATACTAGAGGCCGGATATTCACTCGGCACGAGTGATTGGCTTGACGCCAACAAGGATCATCCTTGGGTAAACCTCCGGGTAATTTTAGATACCATTTCGACTGTATTTCACGAAAATAAGGACTGCAGAAAGCTCTTTACGGCCTGCATTTGGCATTACAGATCGGTATTAAATAAAAGACCTCTGGATAGACTTTTAGAATCAACCATATCCATAGAAGTTCTTCTAGGAGATCGCAAAGCATCTGAGGGAATTGGGCTAACGAAACTGCTAAGCAATAGATGCGCATTCTTACTTGGAATATCTTCTCGATCTCGGGAGAGAATTTTAGAGCTCTTTGAAAAGATATATACACTTCGCTCAGCTGTGGTCCATGAAGGGCGCCACAAGCTTGGCCCCGGTGAAATCAAAATTGTAAATGCGGCCGTTGAGTTATGCGGATCTATTATAAGAAAAGAAATGCATATTCGTAATGAGCCAGGTAAGGACCGATAAACAGCGAACGATACGGTTACTTGGTCACTGGGAAAACAGGCACTGATCACCTGGATCGGGATGAGGAACGGCCTCGGGTTGTGTCGCGTAAATGTGGTTGGGCGCGGCAACAAAGGTCGGTCCGATTTGGACCTAGCAATGCGAGTATTTCGCCAGAAGTTGGGCTAGGCTGTCATCGCCGAGATCGACGTCGAACGGGCCAGGCGGAAACGGGCTGCGGATTTAGTCGGCATCTGCTGACCTCCTCCCCGGCCCGGCGCTTTTGGGGGGAGCACAATCGATGGTCACCTTATACGCCTGGACCACGCCCGCCTTTTGGAGCGACTCGCCGGTCGACCATACCTGGGTGACGACCTACGACAGCCGCATCACGCCCTATCAGAACATCGGCGACGTCAAGACTGCCCAGCAGATCAACTGGTATTGCTGGGGCGAGTTCCATATCGTTGGCGAGCCCGTCGATCCGATCGTGGACCAGCCCGGCAGTGCCACGCTCGCGCAATGCTTGGTCGAGGGGAACGTCGAGTCAAAGGGGAACCCGGCGGCGCAGGGGACCATCTTCACCTATGGCATCGACGGCGTGTGTCATCAGCTCGCCAATCAGGTACTCTACGCGACCGGCAGCGCGAACCAGCCGCCGGCGACCGTCAAGGCCGCGCGCGGCTATGAGATCAGCAGCTTCCTGTACGGCACTTATGGGCTTCAGCATGCCGCGTGGCTGGCCAAGCTCCAGGGCTGCCTGGCGCAGCCCGCCCCGGTGTCGGGCTTGCCGATGAAGCTGGGAGAGACCAGATTGGGTGAACCACCCATGCCAGAACTTCGCGACGATTTTGCCGATCGGGCTCGTGCCGTCCTGGGAGACGATGCCGAGCGGCTGAGCGCGCTGTTGTCGCTCAGGAGCAGCGCCCAGGCCTATCTTGCAACGCGCATCCCCGGCTTTACCGCGCCGACCGCCGAGTTGCTCAACGCGCGCAACCAGCATCTGCTCGACCAGGCGGCGCTGCTGCTCGAGCCCGCGCAGTTCCAGCAATTGTTCGGCGTGGCGCCGGGCGAACGCGTCGACCTGATCGATCCGACCATGGCCGGCGAACCGCGCTCTGGCGGGGTACCGACGTCGTAGGGCGGGCCAGCCCTTCAATCCTCCCCCGCTGGGCGTGGCTATCGCGCAGGTGAGCCTCGTGTCGTGAACCGGGTATGACCTGCATTATTCTGCGTCACCCGGGCTCGTCCCGGGGTCCACCGTGCTGCGTCACCAAAGGCCGGTGGGTGTGCGGGACGGTGGATGCCGGGACGAGCCCGGCATGACGGTAAAGGCTGATTGTGCCCGCCCTGGCGGGGGGAGGACCAATTCTAATGTCGATCCACTCTAAAAGCCGGGTCTCCGCCCCAACCACCGATCCCCCATCCACACCAGCAACGCCCAGGCCGTTCCGAAACACCATCCGGCCAGCACGTCGCTCGGCCAATGCACGCCGAGATACACGCGGCTCATCCCGATCAGCACGGCGAGCAGGCTGAAGAACGCGACCACCGCGACGCGCCCTGCCCTGCCTCGCCAGCCATCGCGCGGCATGCCCTCGGCGAGCATCAGCGCTAGCGTCAGATAGACCGCGGACGAGATCATCGCATGGCCACTGGGGAAGCTGGCATTGGTCACCTGGACCAGATGCGGGACGAGCTCGGGGCGTGGGCGGGCGATCCAGCTCTTGAGCAGGCCGTCGATCACCGAACTGCCGATTAGCGACAGCGCGATGCCGCCTGGCTCGGCGCGCTTGCCCGCGGCGATCAGCCAGACGAGCCCGGCAAGGCCGAACAGCCACAGCAAGGTGTAGCCGCCGAGCGCGCTGATATCGACCGCCGACTGCAACAGCCAGGGCGGCCCGATCGGGGTCTGCGGATGGCCAGGCACGCGGAGCGCGAGCAGCAAGCGGGTGTCGAACGAGAAGCCTTCGCCCTCGATCAGCTCGTCGGCCAGATGCACGCCGAGCAGCACCAGCGACACCGCGAACAGGACGAGCGCCGGCCATGCCCAGCTGCCGCGCCGCGCCGGCGCCACAATCGCTTCGATGCTGTGCGCTTCGGTCATCACCCCTCCAACGCGCGAACTCTCGCACGGTCCCGGCATCCGTGCCAGACTGTCGCGACCTTGGGGGATCTGCTGATGCGCCGCTATCTGATCGTCTCCGCCGCGATCTTCGTCCTGATCCTGGGCGCGCACGTCGCGCGCGTGGTTGCCGAGGGAACGCGCCTGCTCATCGAGCCCGATTTCGTAATGGCGTCGCTCGCCGCGCTGGGGATGGCGATCTGGGCGATCGTGTTGCTGCGGCGGTTGCCGACGGAGGGGTGATGGGATGGGAGATCGGACACGATCAGCCTTAACCGTCATGCCGGACTTGTTCCGGCATCCACCGTCCCGCACACTTGTCGGCTTTTGGTTACGCGGCCCAGTGGACCCCGGGACAAGCCCGGGGTGACGCAGAATAATGCACTCCTACCCGGCTCACGACACGAGGTTCGCTATGCGATAGTCCTGCGCCGGCGGGGGGAAGACACATTCGGTGCCGGGCCGCCTTAGCTCGCGCATCCTTTGGCCAAGCAAAATTACGGAGACGCAGCCGATCCGGCCCGGCATGATCCCGGCGACATGATCCGCGCCGAGGGGAAGACATCGCCGTGACCGAACCGAGCCCGACCTTAGCCGAGCTGGTGCGCACCTTCGCGCGGATCGGATGCCTCAGCTTTGGCGGTCCGGCCGGGCAGATCGCGCTGATGCATCGCGAGATCGTCGAGCAGAAGGGCTGGGTCGACGAGGAATCCTATCTCCACGCACTCAACGTCTGCATGCTGCTGCCCGGGCCCGAGGCGCAGCAGCTTGCGACGTGGATCGGCTGGCGGCTGCATAGCGCGCGCGGCGGGTTGGCGGCGGGCTTGCTGTTCGTCCTGCCGGGCGCGTTCGTCATGCTGGTGCTGTCGACGCTCTATGTCGCGGCGGCGGGGCTGGCATGGTTCGCGGCCGTGTTCCTGGGGATCAAGGCGGCGGTGCTGGCGATCGTCGTCCAGGCGCTGATCCGGATCGGACGCCGCGCGCTCGATACCGGGTTCAAGCGCGGTCTTGCGCTGGCGGCATTCCTCGCCTTGTTTGCGATCAACGCCCCCTTCCCGCTTGTCGTGCTCGGCGCCGGCGCGATCGGCATCGCCGTCGCGGCATGGCGGCCGGCGTTGCTCGCTTTGGCACCTGCAGCAGAACGTAGCGCGGAACGGACGCCCTTGCCGATCTGGCGGACGGTGCGGACGGTGATCCTGTGGCTCGCGGTCTGGGCGGCGCCGATGGTCGTGGTGCTGGTGCTGCTCGGCCCCGACCATGTGCTGTGGAAGATCGGGCTGTTCTTCTCGCGGCTGGCGGTGGTGACGTTCGGCGGGGCCTATGCCGTGCTCGCCTATATGGCGCAGCAGGCGGTGCAGACGCAGGGCTGGCTACAACCGGGCGAGATGGCCGACGGGCTGGGCCTGGCGGAGACCACGCCTGGGCCGCTGATCCTGGTGACGCAATTCGTCGGCTATCTCGCCGCGTTTCGCGCGCCGGCACCGTTCACGCCGTTCGTCGCCGGCGTGCTGGGCGCGGGCTTGACGATCTGGGTGACGTTCGCGCCCTGCTTCCTGTGGATCTTCGCGCTGGCGCCGTGGATCGACCGCGCGCGCAACGCGACGCGGCTGAAGGGTGGGCTGGCCGCGATCACCGCCGCGGTGGTCGGCGTGATCGCCAATCTGAGCCTGTGGTTCGCGCTCCACGTGCTGTTCCGCCGCACCGCGCCGCTGGTCGTCGGGCCGATCAGGCTGGCGATGCCCGACTGGGCGAGCGTGAACGTCGCGGCATCGGCGCTCGCCGTGCTTGCCGCAATCCTGTTGTTCCGCACGCGGCTGGGCATGCTCGCTACCCTCGCGATTTGTGCCGCGGCAGGCCTTGGGATCGGCGCCATCGCGGCGTAGACTGGGCCATGCTCCAGCTTGCCCTCAAGGCCGCGATATCCGGTATCCTGATCGCCGCAGCCTCTACGCTGGCGAAGCGCTATCCAGGATTCGGCGCGCTGATCGCCTCGCTCCCGCTCGTCTCGGTGCTCGGCATGCTGTGGCTGTGGAGCGAGAAGCCCGATGCCGGCAATATGGCGGCGCATGCCCAGGCGACCTTCTGGTACGTGCTGCCGTCGCTGCCGATGTTCCTGGCGATTCCGGCGATGCTGCGCGCGGGCGTGCAATTCCATCTCGCGCTGGCGCTGGGCTGCGTGCTGACCATCATCTTGTATCTGGGCATGACCGCGATCGCGCCGCGGCTGGGGCTCCAGCTCTGAAGCGAATGTGAACCAGTCAGAGACGGGTCGTTCAGGAACCATAACGGTTGCGAATCGTATCGTTCGGAACGGCTCATATCGGGCCAGGAGAGGTTACATGAAAACGTTCCTGATAGCGGCGGGCCTGATGGCCACCATGCTGGGCGTTACGCCAGCGGTTGCAGCGCCTGTCGCGGGCAACGCGCCGGGGATCGAAGCACCGCAGTCGCGTGGCGACATGCGTAGTGATCGGCGCGACGACCGCGGCGATCGCCGGATGGACCGCCGCGACGACCGTCGTGGCGACCGTTGGGACAATGGCCGTCGCGATAGCCGCCAGGACCGCTGGAACAATGGCCGCGGCCATCGCTGGGGCTGGAACGCCCGCAATTGCCATAATGTGCGCCGTCATCACCGCTGGGTGCGCGTCTGCGGCCGTCGTTGAACGATGAATAGGAAAGGGGCGGCCGACTGGTCGCCCCTTTTTCGTCACCACAAATTCTTGCCGTCCAGTACCGCCGTCGGCCGGTCAGGGTCGTCGGCATCCTCCTCCCGGCACTACGCGCGACGCGTATCGGAGTTGCCGCGGGAGAATTGCCCGGCTCAGCCCTCTACCGCCATCAGCGTCGAGCCGACGAAGCGCTCGTCCTCGGGCTCATAGACCGAGCTGGTCACGAAGTCGCGATCTTCGAGCCGCAGTCCGACCAGTCCGTCGAGCTTGAATAGCCCGATCTTTTCCTCGCGCGGGCGTTGGCCGTCGCGCTCGATCGTCACCGCGGCGACGTAGAGCGCGTCGTTCTTGGTGAACAACGCGTGCGGCGCCAGGATCACCGCCATGCGGTTATAAGTCGCCACGACGCACTTCTTGCGGACAATCCCTTCCAGGATGACGGGGGCACCGCCATTCGGCGCAGGATCGGTTTTCTCAGCGAGGTACATGAATCGAGCATAGCGCATATGCTGCATTGCAGCAAGAACGTCGGGGCAAAATTGGCCGATCCGGTCGTCCAAACGGATCAG
>Ga0207639_10003732_pt1 | contig 10252 bp, 9 predicted proteins | sample KBSCornC32_FD_184299 | JGI IMG/M metagenome (GOLD analysis project Ga0207639, IMG submission 184299) | Corn rhizosphere microbial communities from Kellogg Biological Station, Michigan, USA - KBS Corn C3-2 (SPAdes) (version 2) | ecosystem: Host-associated > Plants > Roots > Rhizosphere > Soil ...
TCCAACGGCGCGAGCGCTGCGGGCGAAAACAGCTCGAGCGTAATGCGCTCAAGGCCGGTGACATGGCGTCCGAGATGGGTGTGGTCGACATAGATCGCCATGTTGTCCTGCCTTAGGGGTAAACCGAAATCGGCCGGTGCCTGCGGTGAGACCCGAGGCTCGCGGGCGTGACGATGCGCCGCTCGCGCGGCAGCAGCAGCGTGATCAGAACAACGAACTGCGCGAGCTGGATGTTTTTCGATGAGAAGCTGACCGAGCTCGCCGCGATCACAACAATGAGCAGAATGATCGCCCATGCGGCGCCACTCGCGCGCTGAAGTATTTCCGCGAACAGGCAGATCAATCCGATCGTGAGCAGGATGGTGTGGATGAGGCCGAACTGGACGATGCACGAGATCCAGAAATCCTCGATTCCGTAGTTGAGGCCCCATTGGGTCTGCAGCGCGTTGGCCCGCACCGGGTTCGGGCCCAAAACCAGTTCTTGCCAGTCGAAATGGGACAGCAGGTTGAAGGTCGCATAGCGCGCAAGCGTACTGCCTTTGTCGGACGAAAATCGCAGCAGCATCTTGTCGAAGATGCCGAGATCGAGCGCGGCGAAGACGGCCGCGGCCGCGACAAACAGCAGGCAGATGGCGGCGATCGCCACTGGAAGCGAAGTGCGCCCGCCGCGCAGGATCCGGAATAGTTCCAGAGCAGCGAAACTGCCGATCACCAGCAATACCGTGACGAGCGCCGTCCGGCCGCCAAATACCATCAACGATCCCAGGCAGAATGCGATCAGCGGCAGCCGCAGAACGACCGGCGGACAAAGTGCGGGACGAAGAATGAGCGCAAGAATGTAGGCCCCTACGAGGCCGGACGCCGTGAGCGGATGGCCAAATAGGGCGGAGGAGCGCCACTCTCCCGTCACCACCACGTCGCCACCCAGCGACAGCGGAATCAGTCGGTGACCGGAGAAATATTCGTAATAGCCGAGGATAACGTTGAGCAGAATCGTGAGGTGAAGCATCCACACCAGTGGTTTTCTCTGCAATGGCGATAGGCGCCAGATAACGAGGCACAGCACGACAGGCAGCAGGAAGGTGTCGATGATGACGGTAAACGGGCGTTCCAGCACCAGCATCTGCACCAGCAGGGCGAGCCAGCAGAACAGATAAACCAGGACAAGCTTGGCTTCAGAGAACATCCGGTTGATCTGGCCGATCGGATCGCCGTTGCGAACGAGCAGCAGGAAGAAGCCGAGAAAGGCGAAGTATGTCGCCGGATGGAACTTCTCGTAGAAATTTCCGCCCGTCGTCAGATAATGGACCTTCCAGTTGGTCAGCATCGCCGCGGGAATCGTGAAGGTGGTGATCACGGCCAGCATCATCAGGCCGGCAATCATCATGTCGGTCAATTGCAACGCCTCGACAGATCTGTTGCTGCGAACCTGGGACGGTCGACGGATCACTGCCATGGCGGGAAGACTGCCGCGATAGGACTGCGGCGCCGCACGGGCTCCCGATTCGGCGATGGGGCCAGGCCGTATCACTGCGCGGCCTCGGCGATGAGTTCAGCGGTGCCGTAGGGTTTGAGATAGGCCGAACTGCGATAGTAGTCGTAGAAGCGAAGCCGGCTTAGATCGACGCGCGTCAAGGCTGTTCCGAGAATCCGGTCGTAGACCGGCTCCAGCAGGTTGATGGTGTGAGCAAGAACCTCGCCGGGAGTCTGGTCCCACGCCAATGCCAGAATGATGCGATCGGCAAGTTCGGCGAGCGCTCGGCCATCCACCAGCGGCACCAGCGGAGGCGAGTCGATGATCACCAATTCGTAGCGGTGACGCAGGTGATCGAGGACGTCGACGATCCGTTCGGAGAACATCAGTTCCGTAATGATGTCGGCTTGCTTGACCGCGGTTGACGGCAAGATCGAAAGCCCGGTGCTGTGGTCCACCAGAATAGCCCGCTCCGGGGCAATTCGACCCAACGCAACATCCAGTAACCCGGCGTCGGCCCGCGGGCACAGCGCGCGCGTCAGTTGCGGATTGCGGAGATCGCCGTCAATGAGAAGGGTCCGGATACCCAGCGTCGCGATCGACTGTGCGAGATTGGCGGCGAGCGTCGTTTTGCCCTCGCTGTCGAGCGCCGATGTGATCAGCACGACTTTTACCGGCTGGGCTCGCATCGTGCGCTGAAGCGCGAGCCGGATCGCGCGTATCGCCTCCGCGAAAAATGTGCCGGGCGCGTCGATCGCGTAACGCATCAAGGGTGGCTGCAGGGCAGGCGGCAACAGTTTTGTGGTTTTCGGGTCGTAGCGTCCGAGCTCGCTGCGCCCGCGTTTCGCCCGTCCGGCGAGTTCACCCGCGCTGATCAGCGGAACCGCGGCAAGCGCCGGCACCCCGGATATTTGCTCGGCCTGTTCAAGCGTCTTCACCCGCTGATCCAGATAGTCGGCCAGAAATGCGACAACGCATCCGACGCCGAGACCAAGTGTCAGCGCGAGGCCGAGAACAAACCAGGTTTTCGGCCAGGACGGCCCGATCGGAATGCTGGCCTTGGTGACCACGTGGGAGTCCGGCATCTCCAGACTCTACTGCGCCGTGGTTTCCTTGTAGCGGGCCAGATAGGACTCATACAGTGTGCGGTTGGCCTCGGCCTCGCGCTGCAGCTCGCGCAAGCGCACTTGTGCCTGGCCTGAAGTGTTTGAAACTCCCTGCAGCTGGTCGAAGCTTCGCTGCAGCGATGCCTCGCGCGAGCGCGCGACGTCGTAATCGCGCCGCGTACTTTGCAGGATGCGCTGAATTTCCTCATTGATGAGACGCTGGGTGTCGCGCCGTTGTGCGCGCACATTGGCGACGAGAGGATGGCGCGCTCCGTATTTGCTCGAGAGATCGGCTTCGTTCTTGGCGATATCGGCATATTGGGCGCGCAGCTTGCTGACGATATCCGACGAAATGGCTGCATTGAACCCGCCGGGGTCGCCGCCGGACTTGGTCAATTGCTCGGCCTGGTCGAATTTTGCGCGCGCCTCGGCAGTCTGGACACGGGCGGCGACGAGCTGGTTGTTGAGGTCGGTGATCTGCTGATCGTTCACGGTGACGCCCTGCGACACCGTCAGATTGTTGGCGGAGCGAAAATCCTCGACCGCCTTTTCCGCCGCGACCACCCGCGACTTCAGCCCGTCGATCTGCCCGTTGAGCCAGCTGGAGGCGATTCGCGTCGCCTCGCTCTTGGCACGGACCTGTTCCTCGAAATATCCCTCGGCCACGGCGTTGGCGATGACGGCGGCTTTTCGCGGCGATTCCGAGCTGATGTTGATATCGACAAGGAAGGTGGTGCCCTGCCGGGTCACCTTCATCCGCCGCTGCAGAATTTCCACCGATCTGGCCTTGGCGGCGTCTTCCGGGTTCGCGCCTGCCGCGGGACTGCTGCTGAAGATGCTGAATAATCGCTTGATCGGATCGAGCAACCCGGGTGTCGGTACGAATTCCGGATCGTCCGTCAGCTTCAGTTTTTCCACCACGCGCTGCAGGATCGCGATCGACTGGATCAACAACGTCTCGCTTTCGATGGTCGCGTCGTCGGTGCCGAAATTCGACATCGACATCGCCGCCTGATTCGATTCAATGGCGGTTGTCCGCCGTGGATCGACCAAGACCGTGGAGGTGGCGGTATATAGTGTGGTGGCAGTCAGGACGTAGATCAGCGCCAATATGGTCAGAGAGAATGGGGCCGCCGCAGCCACCTTCCAGCGGCGGCGCAGAATTCGCGCCATCCCGCGTAGATCCACGGTCGGCTGCGGCCATCTCTCGACCGTAGATCCGGTCGCTTCCTCCAGCGCATGATCGGGCTGGTCAAAATTGCGCTGTAACATTAATCCCTACCTGATTTTTGTCGTAGCTGAAGGCGGGAATATCGCTGTTGCGGGCGGTGTATCGATGAAAGAGGGAAATGGAGCCGAAGCGGTTGAGTAAATACTTAATATTGGCCTCGGAAGTGATGACGTGGTCCTTGCGCAACTGGCCGAAGAACCGGTCGCTCTCATATCCGCCGGCGAGCGACACAATGACGTTACGGCGTAATTCGTAATCGAGCCCGAGCTGCAGGGCATTGGCGAGTACGCCGACGGAACTTGTGTCGGCGGTTTGCGTGACCAGCTGTTCGGCGTTGAAGTGGACATCGAGCAGACGCGTCGGGCGCCAGGTCAATCTGGCGCGATAGGTGGGACCATCGATGGTGCCGATCGTCGGATCGACGAACCGCTGCTGCACATATCCGGCACCGAACTCGCCGGTGATGAGGTTAGTCAGTTCGACCGTGAAGCCGGACAGCGCCCGATAGCCTTCTGAATCCAGGCTGTGGCCAAGGGTACCGCGAATATTGCGTTCATTGCCCTCCACCGCGGTGAACCAGCCAAGCATGGAGGAGAACGCGTAGTCGGCCCGGCCATGGACGGAATAAATCTGCCCGTCACGGCTGCTTTGATTGATGATGGTGCCGTCCTGCGCGCGCGTCGTTCCAAATTCATATGAATCGGTGCGAACGCCGATCGACGTCGTCAGGCGGTTGAATTCCTTGCGCAGACTGACGTCACCCGACAGAAGATTGTATGGCGTCGGCTGCGCAGCGTTCGCCGGTGAACTGAGCGTGCCGACGCCCTCATTCAAATGGGCGACCTGAAAATTGGTTAGAACGGCTAGGTCATGGGCGATGTCGAACCAGGCGTTGCCCTTGAGGCTGGCATTGGTCTGATCGAGCCCTGGATTCTGACTATAAAGCGTTGACTGGGCATCCAGCTTGAGATCGATGCCGTGCCGTTCCCAGAGCGTACGCGCGCGCAACGAAGGCTCGAACACGGCGGCGAGGTCCGAGCGCTTCGCGGTGTTCGAAGAAAACACATTGCTGTCGTAGAAGCCGCCGGAAATCAGGGCAGGGTTGAACATCCAGGAACCGGCGCGAATGCCGACAGGCTCGTATCCGGGCTGTTGTCGATTTTTCACCGGCGTGTCCTCGGGCGGCACTTCTTCGCGGCTATCCGGATCCGGCAGGTTCGGCATCGATGACGGCTCGAATATCCGTTGCGCGTTCCATGGTGGAGCGACTTCCTCTGCGGTCGATGGGATCACCTGCGCGTTTGCCGGTGACACCAGGCCCAGAACGATCGCGGCTGCCGGCACAGGTGCGATCTTGAGACCGCATCGGCGCAGCGAGGTTGCCGAACGGGATATCTCGCGACGCTCTCCACTGGCGTCCGACCATGAAAATGCAAATGCACATTTCATCACTTGTCCTTTGTGGGAAGCGACCGTCGCGGTACGTGTCGACGATCGATCACTGCCCAAAAAAACATCGTGAGCCGCTCACGGAGGCGTCAGCCCCGCCGTGGTCCACATCGTCATGAGCACAGAATGTTGCGTCGTTGGGTTGGAAGGCCTCTTTCTCGATTTTCAACGCGAATGACGAGAAAAAGTTTTGCGCGCCGCAAAATAATTTGCACTGCAAAGAGACGACACTATGGCGGCGGTCGCGTCTTCACGTCGTGCGTTATTTTCGACGCAAGTATGTTGAACGAGAGGTTAGAAGTAGCGCTCGGGAATCCGGATGTTGTCGCCGGGAAAAATCGGAACGGGTGCATCGAGCGCATATACCTCTTCAGCACCGGCACCGGATCGGCGCAGATAGACCTTGTTCTCGTTGGCGCGGTAGGTAAATCCGCCGGCGCTTGCGACGGCATCCATCACGGTCAGACCGAGGCGGTAAGGGTATTCGCCACCCTTCTTGACCTCGCCGAGAATATAATAGGGGCGGTACAGGGCGACCTCGACGTTCACGCGCGGATCTCGCACGATTCCCTTCGACAACGCCGATGCAATGGAATGCTCCAGCTGTCGTGTCGTGAGACCCGCGGCTCGGACGTGTCCTGCAAGCGGAATAGACACATTCCCGTTGTTGTCGACCTCATATTCCCCGGCGATGTCAGGTTCGCCGTAAACCTTCAGGCGAACCCTGTCATTTGGGCCAAGTACATAGCTTGCGGCTTCCGATGCAGGCGGAACAGACTGTGCTTGTTGCGCGAAGGCATTCGCCGGCAAGCCGGTGATAGCGCCGGATACTGAGAGGATGAAAAGAAATGACAAACCGGCGACGCCGACTAATCGTTGCAGCATGACTCCATCCCCACAACAAGCGCTTGTGACTGTTGCCAATGATAGTCGGGCAAAGAAGGCAAAAAAATGTGACGGAGGAATTCCATCGGCACGATGGCGAAGCTTCATCCGCGAGAGCAGACGTTAAGCGCTTCTCACAAAACCAGTATCGTTGTGCCCTCGATAGCAATGCAGGTGAGAGTTCCCGTGCGCCACGCCCCGGTGTCGATGTTGATCCGGTTAGGCCTGATGTCGGGATGAGGCACCGGCGTATGGCCGTGAACGATAACCATGCCGTGGTCCTGTACGGAGTCGAGGAACTCGTGACGAATCCAGAGCAAATCCTGCAGATCCTGCTGCTCGATCGGGATGCCAGGGCGAACACCGGCATGAACAAACAGGAAATCTCCGCAATAAAAACCATAACGGAGACATTGCAGAAATAATTCGTGTGCACGCGGAAAGGCGCTGCGAAAGCGCCGATGCAGCTCGATTTCCGGTTTGATCGCCCCCGGGCGCAGAGATACGCCGTAGGATGCAAGGGTATGCACGCCGCCCAACTGCAGCCAGGGACGAAGGCTGGCCGGGTCTCGAAGGAAATTCTCCATCAACACCTCGTGATTGCCACGCAGGCACACCGCGCGATTTTCGACAAGCCGGACCGCCAGCAAATCAATGACGGTCTTTGAATCCGGGCCGCGATCTATGTAGTCGCCCAGATAGACCTCGACCGCATGCTCTATCGGCCTGCGTTCGAGGTCATCATCGATGCGTGCAATGGTTTCGATCAGCAGGTCGGCCCGGCCATGGATATCGCCGATGGCATAGATGCGCATATTTGCCGGCGTCGAAGCGGCAATGGATTGCGGATTTGCGGCGGACGGCGGTCGCATCGTCTGCGAAGTTCGATCATGGAACTGTTTTGCGGTCAAACGAAAGCGGAGTCCTGCTAGCCTTCGCCGGCACGGTTGGTCCGTCCTAGAAAAAGGTCAGGCAGATCAGAGCAATGACGACGATCCAGGCAATCGCATTCGCCATAATAATGCGGTTCCTCAGCCGGCGACCGGACGGATCGTGCCGTTGCAATATGCGGCCGTATGCATGATCAGCGATCATCGACGCCTCCCTGGAAAACGCTTCCGAGACAAGCGGCTCGTTAGCTGCGGTCGGTTCGGCCTTTTGGAGCGTCGCGACCATCGGCGAACCGGTGATGCGTCAATGCCAACATCGGCACCGGCAGACTACGAGACGTCATTTAGTTTTCAGTAACGATCTCGTTCAAAACGGCGGCGAACGGGCATCGACTGCATCGGTCTGATGCTGCGCTTGTTTGATTCCAGAATCGAATCCAATTTGCGGATCAGTTTTGGAGTCGCGATTATGCATGGCAGCATCGATCTGCACGCAGCACAATGAGTGCGCAATCTGAACTAAGCGCCTCTTGATAAAAAAGATTTTGCGCGTCGCACAAATAATTTGTGAGCGCGATGCAAACATGCGCGCGACATTACCGCTTTGCTGCCCCATTTCGTTCAAGAACTTAGGAAAGTTTCAATGGAGCAAGATCGTTGCGTGTTGTTAACCGCGCCAACTTTCGCATCTGCGAATAGTTCTGCGGCGGCGCGAGGCCTTTGGCCAAAATGCGCAACGGTCGGCTTGGTGACGTTATCAGGATTCCAGCAGAAGGCGAAAGCTATGGCCCAAACTATCGCAGTCCGTTTGAATCGAGACAATGTCATGCCGCTGCGGAGGGAACAGCGCCTGATATCGGTGCGACCCGTCGAATGCGCCGATAGCAGCAAGTATCGGAGCCGGCGTTCGCGCCGCGAGGCCCGAATCGAACCTTCGGCTTCGATCGGAAAGAGACTTTTCGACATTGCCGTTGCCAGTGCGGCATTATTGTTCTTTGCGCCGCTGCTGATGGCGGTAGCCGTCGCGATCAAGGTCAGCTCGCCAGGGCCGGTGCTGTTTTTTCAGTACCGATACGGGTATCGAAACCGGTTCTTCAAGATTTATAAATTCCGCACGATGCGCTCCGATGATTGTGACGTACGCGGCGTGAAGCAGACGGTGCGGGGCGATTCCAGAGTTACGCCGATCGGGAAAATACTGCGGAAAACCAGCCTTGATGAAATTCCGCAGCTTATCAATGTCATCAAGGGCGACATGTCGCTGGTCGGACCGCGTCCGCACGTTCCGGGAATGCTTGCAGCGGACCTGCCGTATGAAGACCTGGTGCCCTATTACTTCCAGCGGCATACCGCGCGGCCTGGAATCACCGGCCTTGCGCAGGTCAGCGGCTGCAGAGGCAGCACATTCGAGCCGAACCGCGCCATCTCGCGCATCGACTACGATCTCGATTACATCGAGAAATGGTCATTGCGCATGGACATCATGATCATCGCGCGCACGATCCGCAGGGAATTCCTGTCGGGCAGTGGGTTCTGAATCAGTTAAAAAATCAAAGCTTCCGGGGGACGACATGATGATGCAGCCGCGCGGCCGGATTATCCCTGTTCTGCTGTCGGGCGGTACAGGCTCGCGGCTGTGGCCGCTCTCCCGCGAAGCCTATCCGAAGCAACTGCTTTCCCTTCTCGACGAGAAAACATTGCTGCAGCAAACCGCGCTGCGCGTTGCGGACTCGTCGCTGTTTGCCGATCCAATGGTGATCGCCAATGCGGAGCATCGCTTCGCGATCGGCGAGCAGCTCCGCGCGGTGGGAATATCAGATCCGACCATCGTGCTTGAGCCGTTCGGACGGAATACGGCGCCGGCGGTGGCGGTCGCGGCCGTTCTTGCCAGCGAGACAGACCCCGATGCCGTGATTCTTGCGATGCCGGTCGACCATTGGGTGCGCGACCACGCGGCATTCCAGGCCGCGGTGTCGAGCGGCCTGAAGGCGGCGCGGCACGGGAAATTCGTTCTGTTCGGTCTGCGGCCGACAGCGCCGGCAACGCGATTCGGTTACATTCGCATGGGCGACGGGTCTGCAGCCACTCCCGATGCCCGCGACGTCGCCGGCTTTGTTGAAAAGCCGGATCTGGCGATGGTGGAGCGTTTGCTGGCCTGCAACGAGCATCTCTGGAACAGCGGAATATTTCTGCTGCCAGCCCGGGCATTTATCGAAGAACTCGAAAAGCGCGCGCCGGAGGTGTTGGCGGCATGCCGCGGATCGTTGGCGGGCGCAACCCGCGATCTCGATTTTCTGCGTCTGGAGGAGGGCGCGTTCGAAACCTGTCCGTCGATATCGATCGACTATGCCATCATGGAAAAAACCGACAGGGCGGTGGTGATTACGGCGTCCTTCGACTGGAGCGATATCGGAAGCTGGTCCGCGCTATGGACCATGGGTGACAAGGACCGGTCCGGCAATGTGGCGCTCGGCGACGTCGTGCTGGAAGACGCTTCGGGGTGCTATGTGCGTAGTGAGGGACAGCTTGTCGCCGCGCTCGGCGTCGAGGATCTCGTCATCACCGCGACGCCGGATGTTGTGCTGGTGACCACCCGAAATCGCGATCAGGATGTCGGCAAGCTTGTCGAGCGTCTCAAGACCAACGGCCATCGTTCCGCGACGCAGACGCTCATTGTGCACCGGCCATGGGGCTATTACCAGCCGATCCATGCCGGCGAACGGTTTCAGGTCAAGCGCATCACGGTCAATCCCGGTGCGAAGCTATCCCTGCAGAAGCACTTTCATCGCGCCGAGCATTGGGTGGTGGTCAATGGAACCGCGATTGTCACGCGCGACGACGAGGAAGTCCTGCTGCGTGAAAACGAGTCGATCTTCGTCCCGCTCGGCTGCATGCATCGCCTCGAGAATCCGGGGAAAGTACCGCTCAATCTGATTGAAATTCAGTCGGGCGCCTATCTCGGCGAGGATGACATCGTCCGAATGCAGGACATCTATCACCGGATCTGAACGCTTGAATTCGTGTGGGGGTCATCGACCTCGCCGCAAAAGCCTATCTGACAAGGCTGGATCATCTTCAACCCCTTCCAAACAAAATACCCAACAGCAAGAAAGGTGACCGGGATGAGCGCAAGCCAACGAACCAAGGAGCTATTGAAGGAAGCCTTTCCATCGATCTGGCTCCGCTGGCACTTGATGCATCATCCGAAATCGGCGGA
>Ga0207639_10003733_pt1 | contig 10252 bp, 10 predicted proteins | sample KBSCornC32_FD_184299 | JGI IMG/M metagenome (GOLD analysis project Ga0207639, IMG submission 184299) | Corn rhizosphere microbial communities from Kellogg Biological Station, Michigan, USA - KBS Corn C3-2 (SPAdes) (version 2) | ecosystem: Host-associated > Plants > Roots > Rhizosphere > Soil ...
CAGCAATGGCGTTTCGCCCGACGCCACGCAGAACTTCACGCTGAATATCATGTGTCCGGTGATCAATGTCAGCGGCGCCAGTTCGCTGTCGGCAGTCTTCAACACTGCGATGACGGCGGCCGGTTACTCGCAGACCGGCGGCAACGGCACGATCACGTGGACGGCTCCGGGTCTGCCCGCGGGTGTGAGCATCGACGCGAGCGGCACGATCAGTGGCACGCCCTCGGTGACCGGCGTCTTTAGCGTCAGCGTCACGGCCACCGATGCCGGCGGCTGCCAGGGCAGCGAAGCGGTCACGTTTACGTCAGCTCCCAAAGCAGTCGGTGACAATTATTCCGGCCTGATCGACAACACCCAAGCCGCCGTGACCGGGGCTGGCACCGCCGCGCCGGGCACGCCTTACATCTCGCTGAACGCCACCGGCACGCTGATAGCGAACGATCTGCCGAGCGGTGGCGTCGCCGCTACACCGGGGACGTTTGCGACCGCGGGCGGCGGCAGCGTGACGATCGCTACCGATGGCACGTTCATCTACACGCCGCATGCGAATTCCGGTGCCGCGGCGAACACGAGCGATTCGTTCAACTACACAGTCACGAGCAATGGCGCGACGTCTGCGGCCGCTGCGGTGAACCTGACTCTGAGCAACCGCGTCTGGTACGTGAACAACAGCGGGGCGGCGGCCGGCGTGGGTCAGTCGCAATCGCCGTTCAACACGCTGGCGGCCGCTGGCGCGGCGTCGACAGCCAACGACATCATCTTCGTCTACAACGGCAATGGCACGAACAGTGGCATGAACTCGGGCATCAGCTTGAAGAATGGCCAGCAGTTGCTCGGCGAAGCGAACGGATTGTCGGTGGGTGCGTTGTCGATAGCGGCCGGCAGCCGGCCGACGATCGGCAACAGCGGCGGTGACGGTGTCACCGCGACCAATGTCGCCGGTGTGTTCATCAAGGGACTGGCCGTTGCGGGTTCGGCGAACGGAATCAAGATCAGTACGTCCACCGGCACCGCGGCCAGCGCGACGGTCAATAACGTGATCGTCAATTCGGCGGCACAGAATGGCATCGACGCACGCACTGCAGCCGGGGCGGGCAGCCTGGTACTCGATATCGACAACAACTCGGTGACGGCCACGGGTTCAGGCATCGTCATCGACGGCTCGGCCGCCGGTACCACGACGATCACGGGGTTCGCCAATAATGCCGTGAGCGGCAACACTGCTGGCAGCGGCATTCTTGTTACAAGTGCGAAGTTCGACGCAGTGCCCGGCGGCGTCTTCGACACCGTATCCGGCGGCACAACAGTCGTTGGAGCTTCGGGCAACAGCGTGGGTGCGAACGGCATGGTGCTGACGAACGTGTCAGGCGATCTCGCGTTCACCGATCTCGACATCTTTGCCGGTGCCGGAGCCGGCTTGCGTGCCAGTGGTACGACGCCGTATACGGGTTCGGCGGGATTCCGCATCGGCTTCCCGGGCGTCTTCAGTGCGGTGGCGACATCGACCGCGACCGGTGGCCCTGCCGTGGACTTGGCCACGGTGGCGATGAACAACTTCCTCTGGCAATCGATCACCAGCACGAACAGCCCGACGACGGGTGCGGCTTTCAACGCCGTCACCGGTACGTTCTCGGACAACAGCGGCTCGGCGATCAGCGGCTCGACCGCTACCGGCTTCCAGGTCGGCTCGAGCAACGCGACGATCAGCTACGCCGGCACGATCAACACGACCACCGGCAAGGGTGTGGATCTGACGAGCAACACCGGCTCGACGATCTCATTCACCGGCGCGCTGACGCTGTCGAGCGGCTCGAACACGGCGTTCAATGCGACGGGCGGCGGGACGGTAACCGCGACGAATGCGGCTAGCACGCTGACGAGTACGACGGGCACGGCGCTCAATGTGGTCAACACGACTATTGGCGCGAGCGGGCTGACCTTCTTCAGCATCAGCGCGAACGGCGGTGCGGACGGTATTTTCCTTGACACCACGGGGAGCAGCGGTGGCTTGAGCGTGACCGGGAACGTTGCCTCGACGACCAAAGATAACACTGGCGGCACGATCCAGAATATGACCGGTGCCGACGGAACGTCGAGCGGTCATGGCGTTTACCTGAACTCGACGAAGAACGTCTCGCTCAAACACATGAGCATCCAGGGCAATCAGGGCGACGGCATCCACGGCAATGCAGTGAATGGGTTCACGCTGCGATATAGCAACGTGGGGACGACGAGCGGCAATGGCAACACGACAGCGCAACTCGGCAATTTCCATGGCGAGGGCGATGTGCATTTCGTCGACCTCACGACGTCAGCGCTGATCGACAACAACGCATTCTCGAACGCGTTCTACAACACGCTGGGCATCTTCGATGACAATTCGACGAGCATCAATCGCGTCGTTATCACGAACAACACGTTCGGCACGCAGAGCCCTGCGAACGGCAACGATGCATGCGTGTTGGAAGCAACAGGCGGAACGTTCAATGCGACGTTCAGCAACAACACCGTCACCTGGGCCAACGGCGATGCGTTCCAGCTGAACATGCACGGTACGGTGAGCTCCGACCTCATCATGGACAGCAATCAGCTCACCAACACTGCTGGCGCGAACATCGTCAGCGGCGGCGGCGGCGTGACGATCGGGTCCGGCGGCGCCAGCGACAAGACGACGTTCACGTTCAATATCAACAACAACACCATCACCGGTGCGGCAGGCGCGGGAATCGGGCTGAGCACTGGCCTGTCGGGCGTGGCGGGGTTCTTCCAGAACTACAGCGGTTCGATCACGAACAATACCTTCGGCAACACTGCGGTCGCTGACTCCGGATCGACGCAAGGTGGCGACCTCGGCATCATCGACTGGGGCAGTCCGTTCACGATCACCATCACCGGCAACCATTTATCGCAGTACAACCCTGCGGCGAACGGCGCGATGCAACTGCAGGCCGGCGACGATGCCGGCAACGTGGCCCATTTCAAAGCGACGGTGACCGGCAACTTCATTTCGAACCCTGGCTCGAACCCAGCAAACGTAATGCAGGGCGTCGCGCTCAACGTCGGACCGTCGTCAAGTGACGTCTCGCAGGCATGCTTGACAATGTACGGCAATTCGCTGACCAGCTCGAGCAAGAATGGCGGAACCGATATTCGTCTGCGGCAACGAGCAAATACAGACGTGTACTTGATCGGAAACGGCACGAACTATGCAGGCGCAGTAAACGATACAACGGCTGTCAATACGTTCGAAATCGGGCAGAACGGTGGGACACCCACATCGAGTTCCGTGGTAACCAACTCGCCGCCACACGGGTTCCATGGGGCTTGCCCGTTCTAGGGGAAAGAATGATGCTTTGTTTTGCCGCCAATAATTGCATTCGCCACAGGGAGCGAGCACATGGCTGAGCCATTTCTCTCCGAAATCCGCATCATGAGTTTCGTATTTGCGCCGAAGGGCTGGGCGCTGTGCGACGGGCAACTGCTGCCTATAAATCAGAACCAGGCTTTGTTCTCTCTTTTGGGGACAACTTATGGTGGCGACGGACGCGTCAATTTTGCACTGCCTAATCTTCGAGGCCAGGTCCCAATCCATATGGGCAACGGCTTCACACTCGGTGAGCACGCGGGTGCAGAAGCCGTGACTGTGAATATCCAGCAGCTGCCGACTCACACGCACGCGGTCAATGCGCTGGATTCCAATGGCAGCCTTGCAGGCCCGACCGGCAACCTGCTCGCGAAGTTCAACAATGGATATACCTCGGCCACTAATCTCACGACGCTATTGCCGACGACGGTCACAAGTGTCGGTGGGAGCCAGCCGCATACCAACATGCAACCTTATCTTGTGCTCAGTTTTTGCATTGCTTTGCAGGGGATTTTCCCCTCGCAGACCTGATCAAGCCGGAGAACGATCATGGCTCAACCGTATGTCGGCGAAATCCGCATGTTCGCGGGCAATTTTGCACCGGCTGGATGGATGTTCTGCAGCGGCGAATTGCTGCCTATTTCGGAGTACGAGACACTATTCAATCTGATTGGCACCACCTATGGTGGTGACGGACAGTCCACCTTTCAGCTACCCGACTTGCAGGGCCGTGTTCCGATCCATCAAGGGACCAGCCCGCAAGGAACAAACCGCGTCCTCGCCGAGACTGGCGGTGTCGAGGAAGTGACGCTGACGACACAGCAGATCCCGCAGCACACGCACGCTTTCGTCGCGTCGACGCAAACCGGCACCGATGCGAGCCCGACCGGTCGCGTCTGCGATCAAAGCAGCGGCGCAATCCTACTGTACATCGAAGAATCACCGGATCAATCGATGGCAGCCAATGCGATCGTCGCCGATGGCGGGAGTCAGCCGCACACGAACATTCAGCCGTTTCTTTGTGTGAATTTCATCATTTCGTTATTCGGTATTTTCCCGTCGCCGACTTGAGCAGCCGCCATGGAACCATTTGTTGCTGAAATTCGTATTTTCCCCTTCAATTTCGCGCCGAAGGGCTGGGCATTCTGCGACGGTCAAATACTGCCGTTGTCGCAGAACACTGCGCTTTTCTCGCTCCTCGGAACGACCTATGGCGGCGACGGCAAGTCGAACTTTGCCCTGCCAGACATGCAAGGCAACGCTCCGATCCATCCCGGACAGGGAGCCGGACTCTCGCTCTACGATCTAGGCGAGATGAGCGGCACATCCTCGGTAACACTGTTGGATTCCGAGATGCCGTCCCACACACACGCGTTGCAGGGTCAGTCACAGGATCCGGCAGATCAGGCCGCGCCTTCGCCGGCGCGCACGTTTGCCGCTTCACAAAACGCGAATGCATACGGACCATCGAACGGGACTCCCCTGACGCAGATGTCGTTTCAAACCCTTTCTTTGGCTGGCGGTGGATTGCCGCACAACAACATGCAGCCGTACCTCACTCTGAATTTCTGCATCGCGCTGCAAGGCGTATTTCCGCCGCGCACGTAAGTCAACGAGAATCAACATGAAGAATCCAGCGCAGCCCGTAGAAGTGAGCCCACTTTCCCGCCGCGAGATGCTCAAAGGCGCCGCCGCAGGCATTGGCATCGCGTTGCTGCCGACTGCCGGTCTTTTCGCCGCGGCTACATCGCAAGCCACGCTCGCACCCTTTGTCGCAATGGGTTATTGGCAGCACCCGGCGCGGGTGAATCTCAATACCCCCGACGATGTGCTCGCCGATGCGTCCGCGGTCGCGGCGACGGCTGCGAGTTACAAGCTGACGGTGCTGTCCGCGGTGACCACCACGCCGCTGTCGATCGACGCCGAATATCTGGATAATGCCTCGCACCGCTTTTGGCAGGCGTGGTCCGAAGGCGGAATGTTGCAGCATTCGAACACGGGCGCGATTCGCTGGTGGGCGCAGAACAAGAAGGCGTTGCCGCTGACGGTGCGCACCTCGGGCGGCGCGTCGTTTACGCAGGTGCCGGCCCAGGCGGGTACTTACGTGCTCGCGATCGGACCGAACGCGCAGCCGCTTCCGGCGTGGAGCAATCTGGCGATCCACGCCACGAACCCGAAGAATCCGCGCACGCTGCAACTGGTCGCGCGGGGCAACCAGCAGCGCGTTGATTTCCCGTACCTGGTTTTCCGCGTCGATCAAGTCGTCTGACGGGTCTGCGCGCCTTTCTCGGCCCGTCAGCGGGTCGGCGGGACGGCCTTTCGTTCCGCCCCGTGATCGATGCGGATCATCCGTTTCTGCGCGCGCTGTATGCGAACGTGCGAGCAGCGGAACTCGCGCCGGTGCCGTGGCCCGAAGAAGCCAAGCGCGCATTCCTGGACGAGCAGTTCGCGCTGCAACATGACCATTACGTCAAGAATTATCCCGGCGCCGATCTGCTGCTGATCGAGCGGGCGTCACGCCCTGTTGGACGTATATACGTCTATCGCACGGAAAATGAAATTCGCCTGATGGATATCGCGCTCGTGCCCGAAGCGCGCGGGCAAGGCATAGGCTCGGCGCTGCTGCACGAGTTGATGGGCGAAGCGCGCGCGACGGGCCGCGAGCTGACCTTGCATGTCGAGCCCGACAATCCGGCGCAGCGCCTGTATCAGCGGCTCGGGTTCCGCCTCATCGAGAATCGCGGGGTTTATGACTTCCTGGGCTGGAAAAGTCAGTTGAACACGACCTCGTAACAAAGACCGACGGCATCCGGCCCGATCGGCACAGCGAACATTTCGATGACGCCGAGCGTCGGATGCTCGACGCGGAACATGCCCTGCGCGGCACGCCAGCCGCTGCGCGAGCGCAGGATCAGCCGGAACGGCGGCGTCGCGCGCGGCGACGGCGACTTGAGCTCGCGTGCTTCGGCGAGCTCAAGCTCGGTCGAGGAGGCGTCGGTCGTGACCTTGAGGGTGCGGCCGACCAACGCTTCAAAATCTTCTTTGCGCAAACTCTCCAGCATTCGTGTTTCTCCCGAGGTTCGCGAAGTCTAGCGGCTGCTGGCGTTTCTGCAATGCGCCGCAACCTATCCGTGCTAGCATTTCCGGATAGCGCGGAGGTCAGCGATGAGCGGTACGAAATCCCCACAGGATTGGATGAAGGATTGGCAGGCGCTGCAGAAGCAATACTGGACGGCCTGGACGGATGCGACGCGCGGTGTGAAACCCGATATGCCCGACCCGGCCACGCCATGGCATGAAGGATTCGAGCAGTGGTCGCGAATGTTCGCCGATGCCGGCAAGCAGAGCGAGACCCTCGAACGGCTGATGGCGAGCGCGAGGAATTATTCGGCGCTGATGCAATCGATGGTCAATGCCGCGGCCGGCAAGCCGGCGGGCGAAGGCGCTGCGCAGGCCTGGACGGACGCGCTGCGTCAGGGTTTCAATTTTCCGGGAGCCGATGCACTCCTGCAGAACAATCCGCTGGCGCAGATGCTCAAGGGCATTCAGGGACCGGGCGTGCAGAGCTTCGACCAGCTGTCGCAGACGTTCGCGCCGTTTCTTGCGCAGGCGAAGCAGGAAGGAATGTCCTGGCTCAACGCGCCGGCATTCGGCTACCTGCGCGAACATCAGGAACACTATCAAAAGATGGCGGTCGCCTTCGTCGAATACCAGGAAGCCACGGCGAAGTACAACGAATTGATGCTCAAAGCCAGTCAACGCGGCTTCGAGATCTTCCAGGACAAGCTCGCTGCGCGCGAGGAACCGGGGCGCCAGATCGAAACGCCGCGTGCGCTGTACGACTTATGGGTCGATGCCGCCGAGGAGGCCTACCAGGAAATCGCGCTGTCGGATGATTTTCGCAAGGTCTACGGCGATGTCGTCAATGCGCAGATGCGCGTGCGTTCCCAGATCCAGCAGGAAGTCGAACGCGTCGGAGTCGACCTGGGCATGCCGACGCGCACCGAATTGAACAGCGTGCACAAGCGTCTGCATGAGCTGCGTCGTGAATTGCGCGGATCGCGCAGTGCGGAAACGAGCGGGCAAATCGAAGCGCTGCGCGCGGAGGTGCTGCAGTTGCGCGAACAGCTGCAAGCGAAGCAGCCTAAGCCGGCGCCGACCGTTGCGCCCGCCAAGCCGAAGCCACGACGGGCCGGGCCCGTGCGCAAACGAGCCGCCGCGGTTGCGCAGCCGCGCAGCGCATCCAAGCAGGCTGTCGGCAGTTTTGCTGAGGCGCTCAAATCGATGAAGAAGAACAAGCCAGGGAGCCGGGCATGAACGCCGTCCGCATCGATCCGCAGAAAGCGCTTGCGGAAGCCGCGCAATTCAACCAGCGCATCGCCACTGGCTTCAAGACGCTGCGTGCGCTGGACGAAGTCGACTACGGTGTCAGCGAGAAAGAGGAAATCTATCGCGAAGACAAGCTCGTGCTGTATCGCTTCAAGGGCGAGCACAAGCCGACCGCGAAAACACCACTGCTGATCACCTATGCGCTCGTCAACCGGCCCTACATGGTCGACCTGCAGGACGACCGCTCGCTGGTCAAACACCTGCTCGCGCTCGGCGAAGACGTATACCTGATCGACTGGGGCTATCCGGATCAGTCCGACCGTTATCTCACGCTCGACGATTACATCAACGGCTACATCGATCGCTGCGTCGACGCCGTGGCGAAACGCTGCAAAGTGGACAAGATCAATCTGCTCGGCATCTGCCAGGGCGGCGCATTCAGCTTGTGCTATGCGTCGACGCACCGCGACAAGATCCGCAACCTGATCACGATGGTCACGCCGGTCGACTTCCACACGCCGGACAACATGCTCTCGGTCTGGACGCGCAGCATGGATGTCGACCTCTTCGTCGATACGCTCGGCAACGTGCCGGCGGATCTCATGAACTGGTGCTATCTGACGCTCAAGCCGGTGCGCTTGTTGCAGCAGAAATACATCGGCCTCGTCGATATCCTCGACAACAAGGCGGAAGTGGAGAATTTCCTGCGCATGGAAAAATGGATTTTCGACAGCCCCGACCAGGCCGGCGAAGCGTTCCGCCAGTTCGTCAAGGATTTCTATCAGGCCAACAAACTGGTTACCGGTGGTCTGAAGATCGGCGACAAGGACGTGAGTCTGAAAAACGTCACGATGCCGATCTTGAACATCTTTGCCGAACAGGATCACCTCGTGCCGCCGAATTCATCGCGCGCGCTGAAACAACATGCCGGCACGAAGGATTACACCGAGGTCGCATTCAAGGGCGGCCACATCGGCATCTACGTGTCCGGCCGCGCGCAGCGTGAGGTGCCGGGCGCGATTCACGACTGGCTGAGTTCCCGCTAAATGGAAATGACGGCATGGATGCCGATACGACTCCGGTCGAACTGCTGAAGCGCCTGACCGAAAACATCGAATACGCGATGCTGACATCGCGTGTGCGCGGCGGCGCGCTCGACAGCCGGCCGGTGCAGGTGCTGCAGATCGACGCGGACGCGGCGATCTGGTTCTTCACGAACGCGGCGAGCGACAAGGTCGGCGAGATCCGCAGCGACCCGCACGTGAATCTTGCGTTTGCGGACACTTCGCACAAGCGCTTCGTTTCGGTCGCCGGCAGTGCGCAAATCATGACCGACCCGCAAAAGATCGACGAGCTGTGGACACCGGCGCAGACCGTCTTTTTTCCGCGCGGCCGCGCCGACCCTGCGCTTGCGTTGCTCAAGGTCGTGCCGGATTCCGCGCGCTACTGGGACGGCAACGAATCCGCACTCGGCATGTTGCTGAAGTTCGGCAAGGCGGTTCTGCGCCGCGAGGCATCCGATCTCGGCGTCAGCGGGCGGCTGGATTTGCAGCGCAAATAGACGCCTTCGGGTCCGTGGAAATTGCAAATCGACAGTTGTCCGATCGTGCAAAGCGCGTCGGACACTCCGCGCTTTGTGTGCGCTAACGCCCGTTCCATTCGCATGGATGCCGCTGGCACCCTCGTTGCTGTGCAACAACGCTCGCGCGTTGCGCGGGTCCGGGCGACCGGTTTTTATTTCGGGAATTCACGAGGAACTCGCATGCAACATACAGGCACACATACCCAAGGCCAGCGGCGCGGTGCGCACGCGCAATCCGGCAAGGCATGGCAGAGCGACTACGCGCGTCAGGGCGCCGATCAGGCGTTGAACCTGGCCGAACTGGCGATTCGCGGCACCAGCGTGCTGCTCGACATCCAGCTGGCAGCACTGCGCAATGCGTGGCAATTGCAAGCGCGCAGCGCCGCGGCATTCGGCGTCCCGGATTATTCGGATTTCCTGCGCCAGGCAGAATCGGGCACGCAGAATCTGATGTCCGCCGGTGCCGAGCAGATGCTTGCATCGGCGCGCCAGGCCAGTCACGCGATCGAAGAGCTGCGCGACCAGTTCGGCCAGATCGTCGAGCAGGGCACGTTGCAGCTCAGCGACGAAATCCGCCACGGAATCGAAGAAATGGGTCAGCGCGCGGCCGAGGGCATCCAGACCGTGAAGAATCTTGCCCAGCAAGGCTTGCCGCACAACGGGCACGGGCAGCGCCGGCAGGCGCAGCACGAAGCAGCGAACGAGTCTGGAACCGAGCAGGTATCGGCAGCGCAGCGCAAACAGCGGAAAACGACGAAGCGCCGCTGATTCGATTCCCCGGGTCTTCCGTCCGCGACGTCAGCCCCGCTTGGGGCTGAGCGCGGTGTTCGAAGTCAATCGCCTTCGCGCAATCGGCGCATCGCCAGCCGCAACGCCGCGAACTGGCGCGAGACGTTCGTGCAGGCGTCACAATACATCAGATGCAGACGCAGGCGCGCACGCTGGCCGAACGAGAGCCGCTCGTCCTGGCGTTGTGA
>Ga0207639_10003734_pt1 | contig 10247 bp, 10 predicted proteins | sample KBSCornC32_FD_184299 | JGI IMG/M metagenome (GOLD analysis project Ga0207639, IMG submission 184299) | Corn rhizosphere microbial communities from Kellogg Biological Station, Michigan, USA - KBS Corn C3-2 (SPAdes) (version 2) | ecosystem: Host-associated > Plants > Roots > Rhizosphere > Soil ...
TCTCAACGCCCAGCTCATCGTCGCCCAGGCCGATACCGCGCGTGCCAGCGCCCGCTATCAGCAATACAAGGCGATCGTCGACAGTGGCTCCGAAAGCGCCTTCAACGATTCGGCCATCGGCGCGGACCAGCCGAGCAGCTCGGTCATCATCGCGCTCAAGACCCGCTATCTGGCCGTTGCCAAGCGCCTGCAGGACGTCGAGACGAATTTCGGCAAGGATCATCCGCAGGCGGTCGCGCTCGCCAAGGAAAAGGCTGACGTCGCGGCGCAGATCTTCGGCCAGCTGAAGCAGCTTACCGAAAGCTACCGCAACGACTTCGAGGTGGCGCAGGCGCGCGAGACGGCGCTGCGCGACAAGATCTCCACCGCCGCCGGCAAGAGCTCGATCGACAACCAGTCGCAGGTGAAGCTGAAGGAGCTCGACCAGCAGGCGCAGGCGCTCACCACGCTCTACCAGACCTTCCTCAGCCGTTACGAGGAAGCCTCGCAGCAGCAGTCCTTCCCGGTTGGCAAGGTCCGCATCATTTCCGATGCGACAATGCCGCTCGCGGCCTCCAGCCCGCGCACCTTGCGGGTGCTGGCGCTGTCGCTGGTGCTCGGGCTGATGCTCGGCGCCGGCTTCGGCGGCCTCAACGAGTTCAACGAGCGTTTCTTCAGGACGGGCGAGGACATCCGCGACCGCGTCGGCCTGAAATTCCTCGGTTACCTGCCGACGATCGGCGGCGGCAAGGCCAAGGAGGCCAAGGCTGACGACCTGCCGACCGACGGCAAGGTAGCCAGCCTCTCCGCGGCCGAGAAACGGGCGCGCATGCGTGTCAGCATCGACGCCCCGGCTTCGATGTTCGCCGAGACGCTCCGCAACGCCAAGATCGCCTTCGACGTCGTGATGGAGGATCGTGGCAGCCGGGTCATCGGCGTCATTTCGGTGCTGCCTGGAGAAGGCAAATCGACGGTGGCCGCAAACCTCGCCGGCTTGCTTGCCGCCAATGGCGCCAAGACACTGCTCATCGACGGCGACCTGCGCAATCCGGGCTTGAGCCGCAGCCTCGGCATGGAGACTGAACAGGGCCTGATGGAAGCGGTGGTCAACGGCCAGACCTGGCAGTCGGTCGGCAAGGTCGACCGCCAGACCAAGCTTGCGATCATTCCTGCCGTGCTGCGCGGCCAGTTCTCTCACACCAGCGAGCTTCTGGGTTCTGCCGGCATGCGGCGCTTTATCGAGAATGCCAAGGAGACATTCGAATATATCATCGTCGACCTGCCGCCGCTCGGGCCCGTGGTCGACGCCAAGGCCTTCGCGCCGGTCGTCGACGGCTTCGTGCTGGTCACCGAATGGGGCCGCACGCCACGCAACATGGTGCGCTCGATGCTGGAATCGGAGCCCTATATCGCCAACAAGATCGTCGGCGCGGTGCTCAACAAGGTCGACCTGAAGAAGCTGGCGAAATATGGCTCGCTCGGCGGCTCGGAAAGGTTTTTCGACCGCTACTCCTCCTACTATCTGGAGAAGTCTGAAGCACGAGCAAAGCAAGCCGCCTGAAACCGTCGCCCGCTGGAGCAATTCCAGGAAAGTGCCTGGCGGCTCCCGTTTCGGAAAACTGAGAGGCAGGGCGGTTCAGCGTTAAACGGTGAACCGCCCTAATCTTGCGAGGACAGCAGCCGGCCGTATTTGCCGACGATCCTGAGCGCGGTCAGCCGCCCCGTTTGGAAGGCGCCGGTGTCGATATCGAGCCGGCGCCCGTCGAGTGTCGGAACGTCCACGATCGTGTGGCCGTGCACCACCCAGCGGTCGAGACGGTGCGCTTCCTGGAAGAACTCCTCGCGGATTGTGGTGAGGTCGCCTTCGTCCTGCGCCTCGAGCGCAATGCCAGGCCGGATGCCGGCATGCACGAAGACGAACTGCTCGGAGCAAACCATCACCGGCAACGTGCGCAGAAAGTCGACATGGCTGGCGGGAATGGCCTCGCGGATGCGCGCGTCCGTCTGCTCGCCCGAGCCGTAGAGGCTTGCCAGGCGGTCCGGGTCGACGCCGTAGGAGAACAAGGTCTCGCGCCCGCCGTAGCCGAGCCAGGGTTCGCGCGAGAGATAGCCGTCCAGATAGCTGAGCACTGCGACCTCGTGGTTTCCCGCGAGGCAGACGCGCAGGAAGCCTCTCGGCGGCGGCGCCATCAGATGTTCGATCACGCGCCGCGAGTGCGGCCCGCGGTCGATATAGTCGCCCAGCATGATGATGATCTTGCGGCCGCGGAACTGCTGCGCGTCGAGCTGGATTTTCTGTTCCAGCGCGCGCAGTTCGTCATGGCAGCCATGCACGTCGCCGATCGCGTAGACGACCGTGTCGCGCATATCCATGACCAGGCGCTCCCGCGGCGCGGGTCGAGGACGTCTCGATCGTTGGAACAGGCTCACGGATTGCGGCTCGATACTCGCACAAGCATTGCATTAGGTTAGTCGGCGAGTCTCGATATCATGCCAAATGCAAACAATTCCACACCGGCGCGCCTGTCTCCCTGTTTGGCGCAATTCCTCACGGAAAGCCGCTTCTACAACAAGCGATTGCGCTGCGGGAGGATTTTGCAGCCTCGCTGTCGGGGAACTACACCCCGATGCCGCGGTTCTTCAGCGCCACCGTGATCTCGTCGAGGATCGCAGGGTCGTCGATGGTCGCCGGCATCGTCCATTCCTCCTTGTCGGCGATCTTCTGCATCGTGCCGCGCAGGATCTTGCCGGAGCGGGTCTTGGGCAGCCGCTTGATCGTCACCACGGTCTTGAAGGCGGCAACCGGGCCGATCCGCTCGCGTACCAGCCCCACGACTTCGCTTTCGATCGTCCCGGTATCGCGCGACACGCCGGCATTGAGCACGACGAAGCCGAGTGGCACCTGGCCCTTCATGGCGTCGGCGATGCCGATCACGGCGCATTCGGCGACATCGGGATGGGCCGCCAGCACCTCTTCCATGGCCCCGGTCGAGAGCCGGTGGCCGGCGACGTTGATGATGTCGTCAGTGCGGGCCATCACATAGAGATAGCCGTCCTCGTCCATCATGCCGGCGTCGGCCGTCTTGTAATAGCCGGGGAATTCTTCGAGGTAGGCCCGGCGGAAGCGGCCATCGGCATTCCACAGCGTCGACAGGCAGCCGGCGGGCAGGGGCAGCTTGACCACGACATTGCCGAGTGTGCCGAGCGCCACCTCGTGTCCGGCCTCGTCGAGGATGCGGATGTCGTAGCCTGGCATCGGCACGCCGGGCGAGCCGTATTTCACGGGCAACAGCCCGAGGCCCGCCGGGTTGATCGTCATCGGCGAGCCGGTCTCGGTCTGCCACCAGTGGTCGACAACCGGCCGGTCGAGCTTCTGCTCCGCCCATTTTATGGTTTCGGGGTCGGCGCGCTCGCCGGCCAGGAACAGCGTGCGGAACTTCGACAGGTCGTATTTCGGCACGAACTCGCCCTTGGGATCTTGCCCCTTGATGGCGCGGAACGCGGTCGGCGCGGTGAACAGCGCCACCACGCCATGCTGCGAGATCACCCGCCAGTAGGTGCCGGCATCCGGCGTGCCGATCGGCTTGCCTTCGAACAGCACGCTGGTGCAGCCATGCAGAAGCGGCCCGTAGACGATGTAGGAGTGGCCGACCACCCAGCCGACATCGGAAGCGGCCCAGAACACTTCGCCGGGCTTGACGCCGAACTCATTATCCATGGTCCATTTCAGCGCGACCATATGGCCGCCATTGTCGCGCACGATGCCCTTGGGCTGACCGGTCGTGCCGGAGGTGTAGATGATGTAGAGCGGGTCTGTGGCCAACACCGGCACGCAGTCGACATTGGCGCCGGCCGCACGCTCGCGGGCAACCGCATCGGCATAGTCGATATCGTAATTGTCCTTCATCTCGCAGCGCAACTGGTCGCGCTGCAGGATGAGGCAGGCGTCGGGCTTGTGCTTCGACATCTCGATCGCCTTGTCGAGCAACGGCTTGTAGGCGACGATGCGTCCCGGCTCCAGGCCACAGGAGGCGGTGATGATCAGCTTCGGCTTGGCGTCGTCGATGCGGGTGGCGAGCTCATGCGCGGCGAAGCCGCCGAACACCACCGAATGCACGGCGCCCAGCCTCGCGCAGGCAAGCATGGCAATGGCCGCTTCCGCCACCATCGGCATGTAGATGATGACGCGATCGCCCTTGCCGGCGCCACGATGCCTTAGCACCGAGGCCAGCGCGACGACCTCGCGCTTCAGTTCGGCATAGGTGTATTTCCGGATCGTGCCGGTGATCGCGCTGTCATGGATCAGCGCCAATTGGTCGGCCCGGCCGCCCGCGACATGGCGGTCGATGGCGTTGTGGCAGGTGTTGCAGGTGGCGCCGGTGAACCAGCGGCCATAGACGCCTTCCGTCGGGTCGAAGACCTTCTCGGCTGGCGTATACCAGTCGATCGCCTTCGCCGCCTCGGCCCAGAACCCTATGGGATCGCGTTTCCAGCCCTCATAGACTTCATGGTAGCGTGAGGCCATCGACGTTCCTCCCAGGACATTCTGCCGTCTGGGAATAGCCTAGAGCAATTCCAGGAAAAGTGCGAAACGGTTTTCCGTCCGGAATTGCGTCAAAACAAGGAGATAGGGCGGTTCGCCGTTCCGTGAAACGGTGAAACGCTCTAAGTCGCCTCTGCCGGCCATGTCTTCCTGCATTTTGGGCGACATCGCCGGCAAACGTCTCTGTTCGGCGCCTCAGGCAGAGGCGTCGCTTTCAGTGTCCGCGATATAAGCCGGCTTAAAGCGGCAGCGCCGCCAGCATCAGCCCGACGCCGCCGGCGATCAGAATAGCCGCCGCAAGCGCCTTCCGATGGCGCTCGAACGCCGTCGGAGCCCGTTCCCAATTGTAACGCATACAACATCACTCCCCAAAGCCCGGCGGACTCATAGCTTACTTAGGGGAAGGAAGGCAACCCTGGCGGGACCGGCCGCCTTGACACCGGGCGCGACCACCCGTCATCCTTCCGCCGTGGAGTGTTCCCTCGGGATCTTTGATGAAGAAAACCTACGAAAAGCCGGTGCTGGTCAAGCGTGAGAAGCTGTCCAATGTCGTCGCGGCCGGTCCAAGCGGCCCGGCAGGCTGACGTTCTGGGCATTGTCGCAAGACGGCCGCCGTAACGGCGCTACTTGAGATAATGGACAGCGTAAGGTTGGCGCGCTATTTGCTCTCGGGCGAAGGGGAGCGGGCGCATGCCTTATATTGGTTCTGAAACGGTACTGCGGATGGCGGACGACGCATCCGTGCAGCATGTCGGCGATGGCGCCGTCGTACTCCTGGCCCGCAGCGGCCAGCTTTACACCTGCAACGACACCACGGAGGCTTTTCTCGATAAGGTCGACGGCGCGCGCAACCTGGACCAGATCGTCGACCTGTTGTCGGACGAGTTCGAGGTCGACAGGGCGGTGCTTGACGAAGATATGGCCGAGTTGGCCGCCGAACTGGTGGCCGAAGGCATCCTCGCCGACCCGGGGGCGTGATGGCCGACGGACCGTCCCTGCGCATCCTGTTCCGCGTCCATCTGTGGCTCAGCGCCCGGCTGATGCCGGTGCTGGTCGGACGGCGCGATTTCGAAAGCGTTTTGAAACTGGCGCCGCTGCAGTCGCCAGCGCCTTATCGTGACTTGCCCTGGACCTACATCGTGCAGCGCGTCAACCGAACGGTCCGGCGCCCCTGGTTCATGCGCGACCGCAGATGTCTTCGCGAGGGTCTCCTCGGCTTCCGCTTTCTGCGGATGGCCGGCCTCGATCCGGAGCTGCGTTTCGGCGTCGATGCCAGGTCGATGCACGAGCCCCGCCTGTCGGCGCATTGCTGGGTCTGCCTCGACGGCAAGCCGGTGGTCAGCGACAGCCAGCCCGGCATGGTGGAGATCTATCGCCACCCGACCAGCGTAAAGGCGCCCGCTGCTTGAGCGACCGGACAACCACTTTCTGCTACGACCTCAAAGGGCAGGTCATAGGCATCACCGCCGCGCGCGCCGACCTTTGGCCGAGCTTCGACCTGATGCTCGGCGCCCTGCGTGTCGACGAGCCCGTCCAGCCCGGTTTTCGCGTCAACATCGTCGAAACGCGGCAGTTGCCCGAGAACCCGGAAGGAAAACTCGCCTTCGACGGCGAAGTGCCGCTGGACGGCCATTGCCGGATGATCGACGCCGATGGCGTCTTCCATCTCGTCTTTCCCGGTCAGCAAACGGTGTCGATCCACGATAATGAGGCTTGGGCCGAAATCCGCGTTCATCCGGACAGCAAGATCAGATGGACGCTGCTGATGATGGTGCTGGACGCCGCCCTTGATGCCGGCGCGCAGCACATGTTGCATACGGCCGGCCTGACGCTGCCGGACAGCGAGGCGCTGGTGCTGATCCATGCGCCGAGCGGTACCGGCAAATCGACGACGTCGCTGGCGCTCGCCTCGCAAGGCTTCGGCCTCTGCTCGGACGATGTCATGATCCTCAAGGCGACATCGGACGGTGTCACGGCCTGGGGCATGCCGCGTAAAGTGAAGATCCATCGTCACACCGCAACCATGCTGCCTTTCGTGTCGCCCTGTCTTGGCGACACTTGGGACAACGAGGGCGAGCAGGCCGTTTCGCTGGATCGCCTTGCCGAGATCATTCGTGTCGAGGATGTCCGCGCCAGGCCGATTGCGGCGCTTCTTCATCTTGCCCGCTCGGCCGACGGCGAGACCCGGCTCCTTCCGATGGCGAGGACGGACGCCATGGTGGCTTTGGCCACCGACAATGTGCGGACCGGCATGACCGGCCTGTTGCCACTGCAGAAAAGGCGAATGACGACGATCGCGGCCTTGGTCAAGACGGTGCCGACCTTCACGCTGGAAGTCGGCAAAACCCCCGCCGACGCAGCTGCATTGATCCGGGCAACGCTGTCAGGTTGATGCGCTCTCAATCCTTCGCGCCAAAACGCCTGATCTCGAAAGATCGCCGTTCCTGTCGGCTCCAAAGGCGTCTCCACCGCCATCGTGTCAGCAGTCGGGAAAGCTTGTTGTAAGCCAGATGGATGACGCGCGCGTCGGCACAGTCGAACTCCACCAGTCCCCATCGCCGTCTCGCCCCTTTGCCGGTCGGTGGTCCGAGGCGGCGTACGGGCTGAGCCAGGCGGATCGGCTTCCCATCTATCAGGACGCTGATCGGAACGCTTGACCCAACGATACGGCAAAGGCGCGCGACATACTCGCTTGACGACTGCCGATCGACGATCAACGGATCGCGTCCGATACGCGCCCACCCAAATGTTCCGTCGGGCTGAGGCAGGCCGGCAAGCGAGCCACGACAAAAGTCAGGCGCCAAATCGGCCACGAGCACGGCCATTGCATGGGCCAGCGCCCGGTTCACTGTCGCTGCCGAATGCCAATCCTCCGCGGCAAATCGCACTTGCGCGAGAATATCGCCTTCATCGAAGCCCGACGTCATCTTGTGCAAGGTCACACCGCCATGCGCTTCATGCATCTGGTCGATAACCAGCCGATGTATCGGGTGAGGGCCGCGATAATGCGGCAGAAGCGCAGGATGCAGGTTGAGACCGCCATTCGGAAACAGCTCCAGCGCTGTCTGGGGGATCAGTTTGCCGTATCCGAAACAGATCAAAAGATCGGCGCCGATCGCGCCGATTTGCGGGCCGATCGCGTTCCAGTCATAGGGCGAGCTGAATTCAATCAGTCGGGGCATGGTGTGGCCGAGATGACGCTTCAACACAAACCGTCGCCGCAGGCGACGGCGCAGGACGCTGAAACTAAGGCGTTTGCCGGCACGCGGGCCTGGCACGACGACGGCAGCGATGCGGTGACCGCCGTTTACCCAACTCGCAAGCATCGGCGCGGTGACGGAAGAAACTTCGGTCACGAATACGGCGGAGAGCGGCGCTTCCATGCCAAGCTCAGGCTGGATACGGTCGCGGTCGTGCCAGCCTCTGCACCCAGCGGAAGGCATCGCGGCTGAGGCGCGAGCGCAGCTTTTCACGGGAATTGACCCGGAGCAGCATGTTGCCGGTGATGAGCCATTTCGCCAGTCGTATCGACAGGTCCGGCTTGATGCGGTTGGCAAGCTCGATCGCGCGTGGCGCGCCGAAAAGGCGTCCGGTCACGTTGAGGACCGTGGCCAGCTCGAGCTCGATGCCGGTCATGCGGGCGGCCTCCAACAGCCGCGCTTCTTCCTCCGGCGATTTCAGCGCCCGCACGCCCTGCAGCACGTCGACACAGAGCTGCAACCGGTGGAACTTGTGGCCGCCGGCGGCATGAACGATGGCGATGGTGAGCAGCGCCGCGGGCGTGTCGATCTCGCCGTCGTCGATCACTTGCAGATCGCGAAAACCGAGCGACAAGCGCCGGCGCATGCCGCTGTCATGTACAAGGTCGCCATGCAACTCCACCAGCAGGCTGGAGTTGTCTTTCTCCAGCCATTTGAATTCCTGCAATTCGTGCGATTCGGCCTCGTCGCTGCCAAGCTCGAAGCCGCATTCGCCTATCGTCCTGTTCGCCTCGGCGATGCTCGCGGGATCGACAAGGAGGTCGATGTCGGTGAACGGGCGGTCGGCAACCTGGCTATAAAGCCTGCGTGCGAACACAGGTCCCTTGACGATCCGGGCAGGCACGCCTTTTGCCGCCAACGCCTTCAAGATTCTGCCGCCGTGGTACTGCAACAGCATCGACTGGCCGGTCGCCATCGTAGCCTGGTCGCGCAACTCCGACAGCTTCTGCCGCAAGGCTGGGTCTTTCGGCAGTTTGGCGTCCCCGATTTCCCGGAGTTTGCGCAGCATGATCGGTAGCACGCCGTGAAACTCGGCGTTGGCGAGCAACGCCAGCAAGGTCTGAGCCGCAAGATTGCCGCCGATAGCAGCAGGGGCCTCGGGATCGGCGAAAGTCAGCAGCAGTTTTTCATCTGCAGGTGAAAGAGGTGGCAGCATCAACCTGGACGATATTCAGATGACAAGAACACGGGCATGCTTACAGAAAAGCATGGCGGAAGCCAGCGTGCGGCGGCAGACCCGGCTTGTGAATTTGACTTTCCGTGCAGATCGTCCATTCTTTGGATTCGATACGGAGTGGGGTTGAAATGACCAAGAAGAAGTATGAGGCACCTGTGCTGAGCAAGGCCGGAAAGCTGTCCAACCTGGTGGCGGTGACGTCAAAGACGGTTTAACGCATTTGCGGAGTCGTTTGGCTGGGGCCGCCTACATTCCCCAGCGCAGCGCCGCCGTGTGCACTGGTGCGTCCCACAATGCCGTCATGTCATCGCCCAGCATGGCGAGCGTGATCGAGCATCCAGCCATGTCGAGCGAGGTCACATAGGAGCCGACGAGCGAACGGGTCACCGTCACGCCCTGTTTTTCGAACATTCTGCGGGCACTGTTGTACATCAGATAGAGTTCCATCGACGGCGTCCCGCCGAAGCCGTTGACGAACAGCAGCGCCGGCCCTTTGGCGCGGTCGCCGAAGTCGCCGGTGATCGCGGCACAGACCTCCTCGGCGATGGCGTCGGCGCTCTTCAGCGCGTCGCGCCGGCGGCCGGGTTCGCCGTGGATGCCGACGCCGAATTCCATCTCGCCGTCGCCGATCTCGAAGGTCGGCTTGCCGGCGGCAGGGACCGTGCCGCTGGTCAGCGCCACGCCCATCGAGCGTGTCGCGGCGTTGACGCGGTCGCCCAGCGCCTTGAGTTCGGGTAAGGCCATGCCTTGCTCGGCGGCGGCGCCGACGATCTTTTCAACCACCAGCGTGCCGGCAACGCCGCGCCGTCCGGTCGTATAGGACGAGTTCTCGACCGCCACGTCGTCATTGGTCACCACTTGCAGCACGCCGTCCGCCATCTCGGCCGCCATGTCGAAATTCATCACATCGCCTTCGTAGTTCTTGACGATGAACAGGCAACCGGCGCCGGTGTCGACGGCCTGGACGGCGGCCAGCATCTGGTCGGGCGTCGGCGAGGTGAAGACCTGGCCGGGGCAGGCGGCGTCCAGCATGCCGTGGCCGACCAGCCCGCCATGCAGCGGTTCGTGGCCGGAGCCGCCGCCCGAGATCAGCGCCACCTTGCCGGGCTTGAGTTCTCTGCGGCGGATGAATTTGTGCTCCTCGCCGAGCACGAGGATGTCGGCGTGGGCGGCGGCGAACCCATCGAGGCTTTCGGTCAGGACCGTGTCCACCGCGTTGAGAAATTTCTTCATGGCAGTCCTCCCGACAGTCTTCAGTTACGCAATTCCGGACGGAAAACCGCTATGC